>Ga0335076_10003559_pt1 | contig 15662 bp, 11 predicted proteins | sample Lox_Sample_25_FD_206717 | JGI IMG/M metagenome (GOLD analysis project Ga0335076, IMG submission 206717) | Soil microbial communities from Loxahatchee National Wildlife Refuge, Florida, United States - Lox_Sample_2.5 | ecosystem: Environmental > Terrestrial > Soil > Wetlands | place: USA...
TTCGCTCGGCCTGGGCGGGCGGGGTCGCCGGCCCCCATACGGCCTGTGACGGCCTCCGCAACCGCACCCAAATCACCGTGCTCGCGATAGGCCGCTTGCAACTCGTCATCACCCTTTCCCGACACTTCGGCGATCGCGCGCCAGAGCAACGACCCTCCGACCTGCAGCGTCGTTTCCTCCCAAGCGGGAAACGGCCGGCCGGAAAGAAAAACTGCCGCGATGGCGGCCTCGTCAAGTGGCGGGGCTTTTAAGTAGTCCGCGACAAGCGCAGTTTTTTCCAGCTTCTTAGTCGTGGCCGCGACTTGTTCGCAGATTTGGGCGAATCGTTGCATGAATGGCTGACACTTAGCGTTTGAAGCGTTCGGCACTATGATATTCTCTATGAAGAGCTGGTCTTTTCCCCCGAGAGCCGTTCTTGGCCGGAGGATCATCCAATATTCATGCGGTTTTTGCGTACATTTTGGCGATTTCTGATTTCGATCCAACTGCTCCCCGCGCTCGAGGAGGGCGGCGAAGAGACCCTGGTCGGAGGCCAGGCCGTTCTTGAGGGCGTGATGATGCGCTCGCCCCACGCCTGGGCCATCGCCTGCCGCAAGCCGTCGGGTGAGGTTTCGGTCCATAGCGAGCCATTGGAGCGGCTTTCCGAGAAGCGCAAGTGGATGGGCTGGCCCGTCATTCGCGGCGTGATCACGCTGGGCCACGCCATGACCCTCGGCTTCCGCGCTCTGCGTTTTTCGGCCAACGTAGCGCTCGAAGAGTTGCAGCCTGAGCCGGCACCCGACAAAAAGAAATGGGAAGTTAACGGCTGGCTGGCGGCTGTGAACATCATCATCTCGGTCGGATTTTTCATTTTCATGTATAAATTTCTGCCGCTGGTCGCCGCCACCGAACTCAAGAAAGTGAACCCGGTATTCGGCGAGCAGATCATTTTCAATCTGGTCGATGGCATCATTCGTATCGCGCTTTTCTTGCTTTTCATCTGGGGCGTTTCGCGCATGCGCGATATTCACCGCGTCTTTGAATATCACGGCGCGGAGCACAAGACCGTGTTCGCTTTTGAGAATGGCGACCCGCTCGATACTCGGAACGTGCAGAAGTATTCGACGTTCCATCCGCGCTGCGGCACCAGTTTTCTGATGACCGTGATGTTGATCTCGATTCTGATCTACACGCTTGTGCCCGTATATACGTTCTGGCCGCGCTTTGCCGCGCGCATCGCGCTGTTGCCTGTGATCGCCGGGCTTTCCTATGAGATCATCCGCTTCGCCGCCAAACATCGCGGCTCGCTTTTCGCATTGATGACCGCTCCCGGCCTCTGGCTGCAGCGCATCACTACGCAGCCGCCATCGGACGATCAGGCCGAATGCGCCATCACCGCACTCGACCAGGCCATGGAGCTAGAAAAGCAGCGTGGCGGCGAACTGGTGATTGCCTAGAACCAGCCCTTGGCCTATTAGCCGTCAGCCTCTGGCTCAGAACCGTTGTTCATCCGTCACTGCCAACAAGCTAAGTGTCAGGCTATGTTGCGGGGCGGAGGCCTGATTATGGCATTCTATGAGCTTAGGGTTTGGCAGCAGGCAATGAGTTTGGCGCTGGACATCTATCGCAGTACGTCGCACTTTCCTAAACATGAAGCATATGGATTGACCCAACAAATGCGGCGCGCTGCAGTCTCGATACCCAGCAACATTGCCGAAGGTAAAGGATACAAGTCCGATCGAGAGCTCTCGCGTTTTCTATGTCATGCAAGAGGATCTTTGCAAGAGCTGCATACGCAGGTCATTCTTGCAAAGGAATTACAATATTTGGCGAGGACCGAAGCGGAGCGGCTGCTGGAGCTTGTGGCTGCCGTGGGACGCAACTTATATGCGCTGCTGAACTCCATCCAAGAAGGAGTGGCCTAAGTACTGTCTCTTAGTGCTAGCAGCCAGCGGCTGAGGGCAAACAGCAACTATGTTTGAAAGATTAGATCAAATCGAGGCGCGTTACGAAGAGCTGACTCACGCCCTCGCCACGCCAGAGGTCATCAACGATTCTTCGAAATACCAGAAGACTGCCAAGGCGCATAGCGATATCACTCCGGTCGTTGAGAAATATCGCGAATATAAAGATCTGAAGAAGGGCATTGCGGAAAGCAAGGCCGTGCTGGCCGACGAAAAAGACGCTGACATGCGCGCTTACGCGCAAGAAGAGTTGACCAAGCTCGAAGCCCGAGTTGGCGCAGTGGAAGAAGAACTCAAAGTTCTACTCTTGCCGAAAGATCCCAACGACGAAAAAGACGTCATTCTCGAAATCCGAGCCGGCACCGGCGGCGACGAGGCCACACTTTTCGCCGCCGAAATGTTTCGCATGTACACGCGATATGCCGAGACGCAAGGCTGGAAGGTGGAAGTGCTTTCCACTTCGGAATCCGGCGTGGGCGGGCTGAAAGAAGTGATCGCGCTGATCGAAGGCAAGCGCGTGTATTCGCGGCTGAAATACGAGAGCGGGGTACATCGCGTGCAGCGGGTTCCGCAGACCGAGCAGCAGGGACGTGTGCATACTTCGGCGGTTACGGTCGCGGTGTTGCCCGAGGCGGAAGAAGTTGACATCAGAATTGATCCCAAAGACCTGCGCATCGATACGTTTTGCTCCTCCGGTCCCGGTGGCCAGTCGGTCAATACGACATATTCTGCGGTGCGCATCACACACATTCCGACCAACACCGTGGTGAGTTGCCAGGACGAAAAATCGCAGATCAAGAACCGCGAAAAAGCCATGCGCGTACTGCGGTCTCGTCTTTATGAGGTTGAAATGCAGAAGCAGCAGGACGCTCTTGCCAAAGAACGCAAGGCGATGGTCGGCTCCGGCGACCGCAGCGAGAAAATCCGCACTTACAATTTTCCGCAGAACCGCGTCACCGACCACCGCATCGGCCTGAGCCTTCATCAACTCGATCAAGTCATGGACGGCAAGCTCCAGCCTATGGTCGAGGCTTTAGTCACGCATTATCAGTCAGAAAAGTTGAAGGGCGAGAGTGGCAGCGTGATGTAACTAAAGTCAGAACGTGGAAGTAAGAATGCAGAAGTAATAGGCCGTGCCACTTCTTCATTCAGACCTCCGCATTCTGATTTCCGCTCGGCGTTTTTCTCCGCGGCTCCGTGTCTCCGTGGTGAAATGGATTTGTGCAACTGAAAACTGCCCTTGGCTCCGCCATCTCCCGCCTCGCCGCCGTCAACATTCCCTCCCCACGCATGAATGCCGAGCTGTTGCTGATGTTCACTCTCGGCTGTGACCGGGCCTATCTCTTCGCCCATCCCGAGCGCGAACTTTCAAGCGACGAACAGTCCTGCTACGACCAAGCCCTGGCCGAACGCACGCGCGGCGTCCCCGCGCAATACATCACTGGACATCAGGAATTCTGGGGCATGGACTTCATCGTTTCGCCAGCCGTGCTGATTCCGCGGCCAGAGACGGAGCACGTAATCGAAACCGTTCTGGAACTCATCAAAACGCCGGGCGAGGACGCCCGGCCTCCATCATCGTCACTGAGGATTGCCGATGTTGGCACCGGCTCCGGTTGCATTGCGGTCGCACTCGCCAAAGAGCTGCCGCAAGCTGAAGTTCATGCCACCGACATTTCCCCCGACGCTCTGGAAATCGCCCGCGCCAACGCCTCCCGCCATCAATTCGCAAACCGCATTCAGTTTCACCAATCCGATCTGCTTACTGGGTTCACCCCGGAGGGCTTCGACTTTGTCGTTTCCAATCCGCCCTATGTGGGTGAGTCGGAAGCCGATCAGGTTCAACTTGAAGTGCGCAAATTCGAGCCCCGCAACGCCGTCTTCGCCGGGCCCACTGGACTCGAAGTCATTGAGCGGCTTGTTCCGCAGGCGGGAGAGAAACTCAAGCCCGGCGGCTGGCTGGTGATAGAAATCAGCGGCACCATCGCCGAAGGCGTGAGGCGCTTGCTCAGCGCGTGGAGCGAAGTTCGCGTCACGAACGATCTTCAGGGAATTCCGCGCGTCGCATCTGCACAAAACAAACTTTGATCGTCATACTGTCTGGACGAGAGGGCTAAAGCAGCGGTAGCTTAGTACGCATGAAACGGCCGTGGGATGCTGTCGCGTGGTGGGAAATTCGGCGGATTCCTTTTAATCTTTTCATGCTGGCGATCGGCTTAGCCTCCGGGTTCGCCACCGCAGTTGTTGGAAGTCACGTGCTTAAGCCAGATCAGGATATTGGCAGCCCATTTCTCGAGGGGGCCTTTTACGCGGTGGCCGCCAATGTCTGCTATACGTTCGGCTGGGTTACTGAGCTTCTTTGGGCTTGGGGAGATACGACGCAGACTGAGACAATACGCCCGAAGGTTTTTCGTGTTGGACTAATCTTCTCGGCTGGCTTGACTCTCTTACCTGTGATCGTTCTCTCGCTCATATGGGGAGCGCATCGTTTCCGGTGAAGACTCAGGGCAGCCACCACCCATACCTACGACCGCTGGTAGTAGCTGGTTCGCGCACGCTAGTCTCGTTCGCATTGTGTTTTCCTCCCGAAGAATCTCAGCCTTTTTCGTTCTATTTCTGTGGAGTGCCCTACTAGCGTGGTGCCAAAACCCGAACGGCGCCTTGCGTGGCGTGGTCGAAGACTCCAGCGGCGGCCGCATCGCTTCCGCAACCGTCAGAGTTGAAGCCCGCGCGACTTCCCTCGCTCGCGAAACCACCAGCGATAGCCGCGGCGAGTTTCGCCTCGACGACCTGCTTCCCGGCCGCTACCAGCTCAGCGTCTCCGCAAAAGGATTTTCGGCGGCACACTCCGAAGTTACGGTCGTGGTCAGTTCTGTGCGCGATGTCTCTGTAACGCTTAAGCCCGAAGTAGTGCAGGAAAAAGTCACCGTGCTGGGTTCAGCCTCTTCGATTACCACGCAGCCGATCAACTTGGCGAGCGCGGTGAATCAGGCGATTGCGTCCAGTCAGGATCTGGACACTATCCCTCTCGCCGCCCGCAGCTTTGCAAACATCGCCTATCTTGCTCCCGGCACCGAACCGGTCGAACCTTCCGATCCCACCAAAGCCCGCATCACCGCGGTTTCCACCGGTGGCAGTTCCGGGCTGAACAACGAGCTTTCCGTCGACGGTGGAGACAATTCCGACGACTACATTGGCGGCTTTCTGCAGAATTTTTCGCCCGACGCGATTCAGGAGTTCGCCGTGCGCACTTCGCAGGAAGAAGCAGATACCGGACGAACCACGGCAGCTTCCGTCGTCATCACCACCAAACGCGGAACCGATCAGTGGCACGGCACGGGAGCCTTCTACGAACGCGCAGCCTCGCTGAACGCGCGCTTTCCGATCGAAAATCCAGCGCCCAACCCCAAGCAGCCTTTTTCGCGGCAGAATTACGTCGGCACGATTGGCGGCCCGATTCGCAAGCAGAAAATCTGGTTCTTCTCGGCCATCGAATACGTGCATGAAAACGCCAGCGTCGCCTATAGCCCGGCTAGTCAGACTCAATTCAACGCCCTCGCTGGGCTGGCCGCGGACGGACTGATTTCCGGAATCGACTCGATTGCCGTCCCAAACAGCGTTCCCGTCCCCTTACGCGATTACCTCGGCCTCGCCCGTTTTGACTGGGCGCAGTCGGAAAAGTCGCAGTGGTTTCTGCGCGCCGCCATCGACAACTACGTCACGCACAACGCGCTGGTGCAGCAGGGTGCACTGCCCTCCACGGGTCTTGAACAGCACAACAATTACTTGAACATGGTCATCGGCAATCAGTATCTGTTCAGTCCAAGTTGGTTGGGAAGCTTTGTATTTGACGCCAGCGGATTGCACCTCACCGAGGCCCGCAACTCGAATCTGGGGTTTGCGCTGGCTTTTCCCTTCACCTCGACCTCGCTCACGATCTCCGGCTTCGAGACCTTCGGAGACAACCAGTTTCAGACGCCCATCACCGCTTTTCCGGTTCTGCGCAACCAGGAAAAATACCAGTTGCGCTACGACGTGACCCATTCTTCGGGCAGGCACGCGCCCAAGGTCGGAATCAATTTCATCCATGAGCCGGTGCTAAGCGGCGCGCTCTCCGGAACCGCTGAGACGCTGATCTCTTACCCCAGCGATCCGGACTTCTACGCTGCCAACCCTTCGCAGTTTTATTTCAGCCGGGAATGTGCGGCGCCGCTCGATCCAGCTTCGGGAATCACTTGTACCTTTACACCCGCAGGCGATGGCAGCTTCTCGCAGGATCTGCAACGCCTCGGGATCTATGCCCAGGATTCCTGGCGATTGACTTCCCATCTCACTGTGAACTACGGCCTGCGTTATGACACCACCTTCGGTCTCGTGACCGCTTCGGGCCGCAGCCAATCGGAGAATCCTGCATACCTTACGCTCAAAGCGCTCGACATTCCGCTCATCAATGGCGTTGCACACGATTATCGCAAGGCTTTTGGGCCGCGGCTGGGAATCGCTTATGCACCGGGAAGGTCGGGAAACACCGTGATCCGCGCGGGTTTCGGCCTGTTTTACGACGACCTCGCGCAGAACGGATGGGTAACCGCACTCCAGGCGGTTAACGCGCCTCCAGCGCCCTGCGTTAATCCCGGCGACCCAGGATGCATCCCCGGCGGCGGAACGGGCGATATTATCGCTCCCAATTACAGAACTCCTTACGCGCTGCATGCCACCGCTGGCGTCCAGCATGCGTTCAGCAAGAACTGGACCCTCGCCGCGAACTACGTCCACGAACAAGGGAATCACGGGTACCGCGCCTACAACTACATTGCGGGATTCACGCTGTTTTCTCCCGATCCTGCCAACCAGCCGGACGTTCCCAATGTGACCGTGTTCAAATCCGACAACCGCTCCAGCTACAACGCGCTCATGATCCACTTGCAAGGCAACGCTACTCGCCGCTTCAGCCTGGTCGCGAACTACACCTTGTCCCGAGCGAAAACCTGGGGCTGCGTGCTGGGCGAACTTTTTGACTATGTAAACGGCGTCTGCAACCCGCTGAATCCCTTTGGTCCCGGCGACTATGGCCCGTCCGGCGAAGACGTCACCGACCGCTTCGTTCTCGCGGGCACCCTCCATGTTCCGGGCGGTTTTGAGCTGACGTCTTTGTTTCAGGCAGAAACCGGCCGGCCCATCACTCTCACTACGCCGGTTGACGTGAATGGCTTCGGCGATCCCAACAATGATCGAGCCGTCGTCAACGGAGTGCAGACCACACTCGACCAGTTCCGCGGGACTCCTTACATTCAAGCTGATCTACGAGTGACCCGGCCATTTACATTCCGTGAGCGCTGGTCGGTAGCGCCGTTCGTCGAGTTCTTCAACCTTTTCAATCGCAATAACCCCGGCGCCAATTACGTCACCGATATTTCCGTTCTTCCCGTGAACAGCCTTACTAACGTCACGGGAATCTGCACAAGCCCGCAGGGATGTCCGCCCGATGCCTTCACCCCGATCACTAGTTTTCATCAATTGCTTGTCCCGGCAGGCGCGCTGGGAGATTTCTTCGGCCCGGGGACCACGGTAGGAATTCCTTTCGCCGCGCAATTAGGAGTGCGTGTGACCTTCTGAGACCGTGCGGGCGCGGGCGACTCGCTCGTGCGAGCGTGATTGAAAAATTACAATGAGGAATTTCCCTAGGAGGAACTACCTTACCAGCCACTCACTCAACTCATGCACCTGAGTCAGCACGGGCGAATAGAGAACGACCGTCACAACGATCATCCCCAGCCCAGAAGCAAGCGCGAACCAGCGAGCCGGGCGCAATTTCGACGAGACGGTCGTCTCTTTCCACTCCACCAGCCGCTTCACCCGCGCATCCAGCAATGTTGGGGAGTTTTGTACCAGGGCCGTGGTCAACTCTGCGCGCGGTGCCCCCGCCCCAAGCCGCGAAAGCTTAACCAGCGCCGACGCCAGATCGAGCCCTTCGTGCGGATTGCGCACCGCCGCGTCATCGGCTGCCAACTCCGCCGCTTCCCGCCAGGCTTCCTCTAATGGCGCCATCCCCGGAAAGGCGCAGAACGCGAAGAGAAGTTTTCTTAGATTGTCGCGGCGTCGAGCGTGGATCGCCTCATGCCGCAGTGCGGTTTCAAGCTCGGACCGGGTCAGCACGGCAATCGCCGCTTCCGAGATCAAAATTCTGGCGCGGGCAATGCCCGCGAGGCTCAAAGGCGGCGCGGTTGCGCGAACGCAAAACAGAAGGCTCTTGCCCTTTTTCGCGATCGCCGTGCTCTGCTTCATCCAGCGTGAGACGATCCGTGAAGTTTTGATTTGTGCAATCAGCGCCTTGCAGGTTCCTGCAGTCAATAGAAGCAAGCCGAGCAATCCGGCCAGCAGCGGAATTGCCCCAATCCCTTCCCCTGCCCTGTGCGGTTCCAGGAGCGCATAGGAAGGCACAATCAATCCCAAAGTCACGATCCAGGATGCAGCCAGCGGCAGGATGCGCAAACCAAACAAGAAATCGGCCGAGCGCTTGTTTCTGACGAAAAATCTCGAACCGAGAACGACCACCGCAGAAAGAAAAACATACAACAGGAAAAAAAACGCAAAGCTGAGAGCGAGGCCGCGCGCGGCAAACATCACGGCTTCTCCTTGTTCTCGCCATCGAATCCTGAGCGCTGCTTAAGTTCTTGCCGCTTGCGCTCCACCAAGTCCTGCAGATCGTCGAGCAACTGGCTGTCGTGCTCGCTCACCGCGTCCACCAGGTAGGAAAGTGGCAGCGAAGACGTCGCATTGGCGTCGAGCAGTTGCCGGATCGCCTCCCCGGCCGCGGCTTGCTGGATTTCTTGCCGGCTTTGCCGCGGAAAATAACGGAACGCCCGGCCTTCGGCGGTTCGCTCCAACACGCCCTTTTTGTACAACCGGTCGAGCGTGGTCATGATGGTTGTGTAGGCGATTTTCGTGCCACTGATTTCTCCTTGGAGCAGCTCGCGAACGGTGGCACTTGCCCGCGAATACAACGCATCGAGCAACCGTTGCTCCAGCGGTCCCAGCCGCGGTGTTGAATGCACTGTAATCAGGTGGGCGACTTTCGTCATCCGGCAGACTCCTTCACCGCTTGACCACCGCCGGCTGAATTTCTTCCACATCCACCCAGTTCGTAGGATATGTGCCCGTGTAGCAGGCCGAGCAGTAGGTGGTTTTCTCGCCGTCGCCGCAGGCTTTTTTCAGGCCTTCGAGGGAAAGATAGGCCAGCGAATCCGCGCCAATGTATTCACGAATCTCTTCCACCGACTTGTTGGCTGCGATCAGCTCTTTTTTCGAAGGCGTGTCCACGCCATAGAAGCACGGCGAAATGGTCGGCGGACACGAGATGCGCATGTGCACTTCTTTCGCGCCCGCAGCGCGGATCATGCGCACAATTTTGCGGCTCGTCGTGCCGCGAACGATGGAGTCGTCAATCAGCACCACGCGCTTGCCTTCGAGCAGGCTGCGCACCGGATTCAGCTTCAGCCGCACGCCAAAGTCCCGCACATTCTGCTGCGGCTCGATGAAGGTGCGGCCGACATAATGATTGCGGATCAAGCCGAAGCGAAATGGAAGGCCGCTTTCGGCTGCATAACCCACCGCCGCGGTCACTCCGGAATCGGGCACCGGCACCACAATGTCCGCATCCACAGGCGCTTCTTTCGCCAGCTGCCGCCCCAAATTCTCGCGGCTGATCTGCACCGGCCGGCCAAACACCAGGCTGTCCGGCCGCGAAAAATATACGTGCTCAAAAATGCAGCTCGACTGGGGCGCTGCCGTGGCATAAAACCGCGAGGTAATCCCTTCCGGCCCGATCACCACCAGCTCGCCCGGTTTTACTTCGCGCTCGTAAGTCGCGCCGATCAGGTCGAACGCGCAGGTTTCTGAGGCAAACACGATCGTGTCCTGCGTTTCGCCTTCCTGGCGCGGAATTCTGCCCATGGCCAGCGGCCGAAATCCGCGTGGATCGCGCGCCGCAAACACGCGGTCAGGACTGATCATCACCAGCGAAAACGCGCCCTCCACGCGGCGCAAACTATCCGCGATCGCCTCGGGCAAAGTGTGCTCCTTCGAAAGCGCGATCAGGTGAACGATCACTTCCGTATCGCTGTTGGTCTGAAAAATCGAGCCCTGACCTTCGAGGCGCGCGCGAATCTCCTGCGCATTCACCAGGTTGCCGTTGTGCGCCAGCGCCATCATGCCTTTATTCGATTGCACCATGATGGGCTGGGCGTTGAGCAGCGCTGAGTCACCGGCAGTCGAATAGCGCGTATGCCCGATGGCCAGATGTCCATGCAGCCGCGCGAGAACATCTTCGGTGAAGATATCGGCCACCAGCCCCATGGCGCGATGCGACTGCAGGCACATGCCATTCGAAGTGACTATGCCGGCCGACTCCTGCCCGCGATGCTGCAGCGCGTGCAGGCTCAGGTAAGCGAGCTTCTCCGCCTCGGGATGAGCATAGATCGCCACCACCCCGCACTCATCGTGAAATTTGTCAAAAGGCAGCATTTCGTTCAATTGTCAAATCAATTAATTCTCAAACGAGTTGTCGTTTTCTCGGATGAATTGTCATTCTGAGGGGCTTTAGCCCCGAAGAACCTACGCATTTCAAAGTACATAGGTCCTTCGCTTCGCTCAGGATGACAAATCTTAGAATCCCCACTTAATTCGCCACAACCTCCGGCTCCGTGCTTAGCGCCTTTTCCAGCGCGCCCTCATAAGCCTCGCGCAACTCGCTCACCGAGGCCGACACCACCGCCCCGTCATCCACCTTGATTTCCATTACCCCGGAAACAGTTTCCCCAAGCTCTTCCGCTGAGAGGCCGTATTTTACCGCTACTTGTTTGATTCCGGCGAGGTTATTCCGGTCGCACGAGAGCACTACGCGGCTGGCATCTTCGCCAAACAGAACGTACTCGGCGGGCAAGCCCTGCGAAGCCACATCCACTTTCATGCCAATCCCCTTGGCAAAACTGCACTCCGCCAGCGTCACCGCCAATCCACCTTCGGAGCAATCATGCGCGGAATCGAGCAATCCGGCGCGGGCCAGTTCGACCAGCGCTTTTTGCAGTCCAGCCTCTTTTTCCAGCGCCAACTCTGGCGGATAGCCCCAGATCGTGCCGAGAATTTCCTTAGCGTACTCTGACGAGCCAAATTCCGATTCCGCATCCGTCACATCGCCCGGCTCGGAAGCCCGCAACAACACAATCGGTCGCCCCGGCTCGCGAAAATCGGGCCGTACCGCTTTGTGCACATCCTCCAGAATCCCAACCACGCCGAGCACCGGAGTCGGATAAATGCCCTCGCCCAAAGTCTCGTTGTAAAAACTGACGTTTCCGCCCGTGATCGGCACATCGAGCGCCTCGCACGCCGAGCTCATGCCCGCGATTACCTGCGAAAACTGCCACATGATGTGCAGCTTTTCAGGGTTGCCGAAGTTCAGGCAATTGGTCGCGCCCACCGGAGTCGCCCCGGTGCAAGCCACGTTGCGGGCGGCGTCTGCGACGGCATGCATCGCTCCCAGCCGCGGATCGAGATAACACCAGCGCCCATTGCCATCGAGCGCCATCGCCAGGCCGCGCTGCGAGCCTTTTATGCGAATCACGCCCGCATCGCCCGCGCCCGGTGCTTCGACCGTGTTGGTCTGCACCATGTGATCGTATTGCTGCCAGATCCAGCGCTTGCTGCAAATGTTCGGGCTGGCGAGGAGTTGTTGCAGACTTTGGGTGAAATCTGACTTTTTTTCCGAACCAGATTTTGGGTAGGGCCGGGCTTCAGCCGTGCCATTGAGCTGTGTTGAAAATTGGGGCTTTAGCCCCTGAGGTTTTCGAACCTCAGCGGCTGAAGCCGATTCCTGCTTGCCGTTGTCGGCGGCACCACTGAAGTCGTGCCCTTCCCAATCGTTAGCTATGCTTCCAAACTTGATATGCTCCGGCATCTCCCGCGCCACCGGCGGCTCCCAGCGTTCCAGCGGACGCTTATACACCGGCGCATCATCGGTCAGCGCTTCATTGGGAATTTCCGCGACGATTTCGCCGTGCTGACGCACGCGCATCTTGCCGTCGTTCGTGACTTTGCCGACTTCAACCGCATCCAGCCCCCATTTTTCAAAAACGCGGAAGACTTCTTCTTCGCGGCCCTTCTGCGCCACCAGCAGCATGCGCTCCTGTGACTCGCTCAGCATGATCTCGTAGGCGCTCATGCCGGTTTCGCGCTGCGGGACGCGGTCCATTTCAATTTCGATTCCCACGTGCCCGCGCGCGCCCATTTCGCAAGTGGAACAGGTCAGGCCGGCCGCGCCCATGTCTTGAATGCCGATGATCGCGCCCGTCTGCATGGCCTCGAGGCAAGCTTCGAGCAAAAGTTTTTCAAGGAACGGATCGCCCACCTGCACATTGGGCCGCTTGGCTTCGGAAGCTTCGCTGAACTCTTCGCTGGCCATGGTCGCGCCGTGGATGCCGTCGCGTCCGGTTTTAGCCCCGACATAGATCACGGGATTACCTTCGCCGGCGGCGCGAGCATAGAAAATTTCGTCTTTGCGCACCAGACCGAGCGCAAACGCATTCACGAGCGGATTGCCGGAGTAGCAAGGCTCGAATTTGGTCTCGCCGCCCAGGTTCGGAACGCCAAAGCAGTTTCCATAGGATGCAATGCCGGAAACCACGCCTTCCAGAATAGAGTGGTTCTTGTGAATTTCGGCCTGTGCGGGGCCGGCGGCATGGCCCGGCACGGACTGTGTGGGGACGGGCGCCTCGCCCGTCCGTGCCGAGCTTTGCGCGGGCGGGTCGCCCACGCCCACACGAGCTGTGATTGGCCCGAAGCGCAGCGAATCCATGATCGCCACTGGCCGCGCGCCCATGGTGAAGATGTCGCGCAAAATTCCGCCTACACCGGTCGCAGCTCCCTGAAACGGCTCGATGAACGACGGATGGTTGTGCGACTCGATCTTGAACGCGCAGCCCCAACCTTCGCCGATGTCGATGATGCCCGCGTTCTCTCCCGGCCCTTGCAGCACGCGGCGGCTATGAGTGGGAAGGCGCTTAAGGTGAACGCGCGAAGACTTGTAGGAGCAGTGCTCGCTCCACATCACGCTGAAGACGCCCAGTTCAGTAATCGTGGGCTCGCGCCCGCCCAATAACTTTTTGATTTTTTCGTATTCTTCAGGCCTGAGGCCGTGGTCCCGAATGACTTCGGGAGAAATGGCTGGAGTCTGCAGGGTGGTCATGGGGCTCGGCATTTCTATTCTCGCATAATTGGGCACGGCTTAAGAGTAAGAACTTTAAAGCGGAGGGACGCAGGGCCCTAGGGGACGATTTAGAAGCTTGAACCGCAAAGAACGCCGAGGGCGCAGAAAAGTTCCTTGCAAACGCGGAGCACCAATAGATTCATCATGTTATCTATAAGTTATTGAAAGTCGACAGTCGTACGCCCACACTGGCCGGAGGCAATCGTTTTCGGTCCGCATATAAAACTGCCCAAAAACGCGCTAGGATGACTTATAAGCCCCTGGCTGGACTCTGGCGACCTTCGGGAGGCCAGAGCCTTCCCGGATCGCTTAAATCGAATTTAAATCGTACAGTATCTTTTAGCTATAGAACAAGCAACAAGTGGCAAGCCTGGCTGCCAACTACCGAGGCATCCACTAATGGCTATACTGTTCTGCGATGAAATCCGTGATCATCGGGACCGCCGGACACATCGACCACGGCAAAACTGCGCTGGTCAAAGCGCTCACCGGCATCGACGCCGACCGGCTGGAAGAAGAAAAGCGACGCGGCATCACCATCGACATTGGTTTCGCGCATCTCGAATTGCCAGCTCCCAGTGGCGAAATTCTGCGCCTGGGGTTCGTCGATGTTCCCGGCCATGAACGCTTTGTGCGCAACATGTTGGCAGGAGTCGGAGGGATTGATCTGGTCCTGCTGGTGATTGCTGCTGATGAATCCATCAAGCCGCAAACTCGCGAGCACTTCGATATCTGCCGCTTGTTGGGCGTCCGCAGTGGCATCGTAGCGCTAACCAAGTCGGACCTGGTCGACCGTGAAACTCTGGAAGTCGCCCAACTTGAAGTGCAGGCGTTCCTGCGCGGATCGTTTTTAGGCGACCCCAACCCCATTATTCCCGTCAGTTCGCTCACGGGTGCGGGAATCGATGACCTGAAGCGGGCGCTGGCGAGCGCAGCGAGCGATGCTAAGACGAAAGACTCGAACGGAGTGGCACGGCTGCCGATTGATCGCGTCTTTTCCATGAAGGGCTTTGGAACGGTCGTTACTGGCACCCTGATTTCTGGCCGCGTTTCGAAAGAAGATGAGTTAGAACTGCTGCCGGCTGGCAAGCGAGTGCGCGTGCGGGGCGCGCAGGTGCACGGGCAGACTGTTAATCAAGCAGCGGCGGGAGAGCGCACGGCGTTGAATTTAGCTGGTGTCGCGGTCGATGAATTGGCACGCGGAATGATGCTCGCGGCTTCGCAAACGTTCATTGCGACCTCGGCCGTCGACGTCTCGCTTTCGCTGCTGCCTTCGGCCAAACCGCTGAAGGATCGCGCCCGCGTACATCTTCACGTCTACACCTCACAGACCATTGCCACCGTGCGGATTTACCGAGATGGCCAGATTGTCTCCGGCCAGAGCGCATTCGCGCGCTTGCAACTGGCGGAACCGCAACTTCTTTCGCCTGGAGACCGCTTCATCATCCGACAGTTTTCGCCGGTGACCACCATTGGCGGAGGAGTTGTGCTCGACGCCGCTCCGCTGACGCGGAAGCCGGCGAAACAGAATCCAACCTTCCTCGAGGTGATGGCGACAGGTTCGCCGGAAATGATTCTTGCGGCGCGGGTTTCGCGACGCAAAGAGTTCGGGTTGAAGCTTGCGGAAGCCGTGGGCGAGATGAACCTGCCGATGCCGATTTTGCGGAAGCTCGTGCAGCAACTCAAAGAAGATGGCGATCTGCTGGTTTGCGCGCCCGATGTTTTGGTTTCTTCGGCATGGTTCAACCAGGCTGAGCCGAATGTTTTGAGAACGGTCAGTGAATTTCACCGGAAAAATCCATTGGCCCCGGGCATCGGCAGGGAGGAACTGCGTGAAAAGGCTGGACTTCGCCCGGAAGTGTTCCTTGCCTTGCTGGAGAAGCTGACCAAGGATAAGAAGCTGGAAATTGCCGGCGAATCGGTACGTCTGCCTGGGCAGGGCGTGGTGATGAAGGACGAAGAAGCCGAATCGAAGAAAACCATCGAAGCCGCTTTTTCTTCCGCCGGATTGAAGGTGCCGGCACTGAATGCTGTGCTTGCCGACCTCAAGATCGATAAAGTCCGAGCGCAGAAAATCGTGACCCTGCTGCTGCGCGATAAAGTGCTGGTGAAGCTTTCCGACGAACTGGTCTTTCACCGCAAAGCATTAGAAGGACTGCGGCAGCAACTGGCGGTGGAGAAAACGAAGTCTCCCAAGATGGATGTAGCTCGTTTCAAAGACTTGACCGGAGTAACCCGCAAGTACGCGATCCCACTGCTCGAATACCTAGATCGCGAACGCGTAACGAAAAGAGTGGGCGATGCGCGGGTGATCTTGTAGCAACCGGATTGAATCATTGATTCACTTCAATGATTCAATGCCTCAATGACTTAATGAATCCATGACCAATGACTCGTTTTCGGTGCAGCAAATTTCTTCTTGCCAGATGATTCCAGTCTAGTTACTATGCACGTCATCC
>Ga0335076_10003560_pt1 | contig 15662 bp, 10 predicted proteins | sample Lox_Sample_25_FD_206717 | JGI IMG/M metagenome (GOLD analysis project Ga0335076, IMG submission 206717) | Soil microbial communities from Loxahatchee National Wildlife Refuge, Florida, United States - Lox_Sample_2.5 | ecosystem: Environmental > Terrestrial > Soil > Wetlands | place: USA...
AGCGCGCCGCCTTAACGGAGAAACTCAGAGTCGAACCGATGGTGAAGCATTACGCTGCGAGCGTGCTGCGGGCTTGGCGTCACGCCCCTTGGGCGACCGTCGTCAACGTGCTGACTCTCGCACTCGGTCTCGTGTCGTTCGTCGTGGCCTACGCAGTGGCGAACTACCTCGGCTCCGCTGACGGGCAGTTCGCGAACGCCGATCGCACGCTAGTCGTCACGTCGCGCCAGCGTACCCGCGAAGGTAGCTTCGACACCGGCGTGTTACCGCGCAGCAACGAGTGGTTTGCTCAATACCTCAAGACCGACTTCCCACAGTTGCCGGCCGTCGCGCGCGTGTTGCTGCCGAAGAAGAACGCGACCGAGGACATCGCGGCACACGCGGGCGATCGTTCCGCGCGCTTCCGCGGCTTCGTGGCGGACGCCGCGTTCCTCGAGATCTTTGACCTGCCGTTCGTGGCGGGCGACGCGCGCGCCGCTCTACGCGCGCCCGGCAGCGTCGTGCTGACCAAGGCGGCGGCGGAGACGCTGTACGGTTCCGCGAATCCGCTCGGCCGCGCGATCACGATCGACAACGCGCTCGAGGGCACCGTCACCGGCGTCATCGAGGCGATCCCCGAGCCTTCGCACATGGGCGCGTCGTCGTTCGCTCCGCTGCGCTTCGACACGCTGCTCGCGAGCGACTTCCGCGACCGCATGTTCTACCAGCAGTTCGGCCGCGACCCGGCACAGAGGTCGGAGGATTGGTCGAGCACGACCGACACGACCTACGTGCTGTTGCCCGCGGATGGCTCGCTCACACGCGCCGACTTGCAGCGGCAGCTGCCGGAGTTTGCCGCGCGCCACGTTCCGCAGGAGGAACGGCGCGAGGTCCAGCTCGACTTCGACCTCATTCCGGTCCGCGACCTCTTGCCGATGGCGGTCAGCGGCGCGCTGTTCCCGCGCAAGAGCGGTCTATCGGTTACCGTGATCGCGCTCGTGCTCGGCACGCTGGTGCTCGGCGTCGCGTGCGCGAACTTCGTGAATCTCGCAACCGCGCGCGCGGCCGTCCGTGCGCGCGAGATCGGCGTGCGCAAGACGCTCGGCGCGGCGGCGCGGCAGATCGCGATCCAGTATCTAGTCGAGGTCTGCGCGCTCACGCTCGTCGCGCTCGCGCTCTCGCTCGTGCTCGTCGGCGCGGCGACTCCGGCACTCGATGCCGCGCTCGACATGCGGCTCGACGCGACGCTGGTTCACTCGACGCCGTGGCTCGCGCTGCTGCTGCTCGTTGCCGGCGTGACCGTCGTCGCGGGCGCCTATCCCGCGTTGCTTCTCTCCCGAGTCACGCCGATGGCGGCGATCCGCGTCGGCCATTCGCGCGCCGGTCCACGCTTTGTCGCGACGTGGCTCGTCGGCGCGCAGTTCGCGGTGGTGTCTTTCCTGTTCATCGCGATCGCCGTGGTCTATGCCCAGAATCGAGAGTTGCTGAGAACCGGTCTCGCGTTATCGGCCGATCCGTTGTTGGTGATCGAAAACGACGCGCGCGTGACCGGAGTCACTCAACAGACGCTCAGAGGTGAGCTGGCGCGCGTTCCGGCGGTCGTCTCGTCCACGCTGATGGTGACGCCGCCCTGGACGAATCCTTGCTGCGTGCTGCCGTTCCGGGCGGAGCCCGCGAACGGGGCGCCCCTGAGCACTGCACTCATGTACATGGTCGGCAATGACTTCTTGCGAACGTTGGACATTCGGCTGGCGGCGGGGCGCGACTTCGACGCTCGGCGGGCGCAGGACGTCGCCACGGTCGGCGGCCCGCCGACCGGAACGCAGAGCGTAGTGATCTCGCGGGCCTTGGCGGCGGAGCTCGGCGCCACACCGGAAGAGATGGTCGGCCGAACGATCTACAGTCCGGCGGGCAATCCGTTCGAGGTCATCGGAGTCACCGAGAACAGCGTGCTCAGCATCTCGGCGGGCGGGGGTCCGCGACCACGGGTGTATCTCTTCAATCCGTCCGAGCTCGACTTCCATGTCGTCCGGCTGTCTGCTCGGGATGTCTCGGGCTCGATCGCCGCGATCGATGCGCTTTGGAAGCGCCTCTCGCCGAACGTCGCCATCAAGCGGCGCTTCGCCGAGGACTACTTCAACGACAGCTACGCGAGCTTTGAGCGGATCAACGACGCGTTCAGCGCGTTCGCCGCTTCGGCCGTTGCCATTGCGACGATCGGCCTCGCCGCTATCGCGATGGCCGTGACGAATCGGCGCCGCTCGGAGATCGGGGTGCGGAAGGTCTTGGGCGGCAACGCACGGCAAATGGCGTTCGTGCTGCTCGCCGCGTTCGGCCGGCCGGTGCTCGCGGCGAACCTGATCGCGTGGCCACTCGCGTACGTCGCGGCGCGCGCGTATCTCGGGGTGTTCCTTCAGCCGATCGCGCTCACCGCGCTGCCGTTCGTCGCGAGCCTCGCGCTCACGCTGCTCGTGGCGTGCCTCGCGGTCGCGCGCCAGACTTGGAACGCCGCGCGCCTGAAGCCTGCCAGCGTGCTGCGCCACGAATGAGGCTTTCGTAACCGGAGATTTCTTTACGAGCCGGTCGGACGGGCCACGGCACGATAGAAAGCCCGCGCCGCCTCGGGCCAGAATGCGGCATGCCGATTCGAGCCCGCGACGAATGACGGATCTCGACGCCGAGCGCGCGCGCACGCCTCAGTCCCTCGACGACGTCGCCGACGCCAAGCTCGCGGCGCTCGAGCGCCGGCGCCTGCGGCGGCGCCTCACGACGACCGAGCGGACGAGCGCGAGCGGTGCGACGCAGAACGGCCGCGACCTCGAGTCGTTCTCGTGCAACGACTACCTGGGCTTGTCCCGGCACCCCGACGTGATCGCGGCGAGCCTCGACGCGACGCGCCGTTACGGAGTCGGCGCCGGCTCGTCGCGGCTCGTGAACGGCAATCATCCGCTCTACGCCGAGCTCGAGCGCAAGCTCGCCGCGCTCAAAGGCACCGAGGACGCGGTCGTGTTCGGCAGCGGCTACCTCACGAACGTCGGCACGATCCCTGCGCTCGTCGGCCACTCGGACCTCATAGTGATCGACGAGCTCTGTCACAGCTGCCTGCTCGCGGGCGCGGAGCTCAGCGGTGCGCGCGTCGTCGAGTTCCGCCACAACGACGTAGCGCACGCGCGCGCGTTGCTCATCGAGCAGCGGGCGCGGCATCGGCACTGTCTCCTCGTCACGGACGGCGTGTTCAGCATGGAGGGCGACCTCGCGCCGCTGCCCGACCTCGCGACGCTGGCCGAAGAGCACGGCGCATGGCTCATGAGCGACGACGCGCACGGGCTCGGCGTCGTAGGCGACGGCCGCGGCTCGACCTTCGCGCACGGCGAGCGAGTCGACGTGCCGCTCCAAATGGGCACGTTGTCCAAGGCCGCGGGGGCATACGGCGGCTATCTCTGCGCGAGCGAGAAGGTCGTCGAGCTCATTCGCAATCGAGCGCGGACCTTCGTCTACTCGACGGGGCTGCCGCCGGGCACCGTCGCGGCCGCGAGCCGTGCATTGGACCTGATCGCGACGAACGTCGATCTCGTGCGCCGGCCGTTGGCGCTCGCGCGCCTATTTACTGGCGAGCTGGACTTGAGCGCGGCCGAGAGCCCGATCGTCTCGATCGTGCTCGGCAGCGCCGAGCAAGCGCTGCGCGCGAGCGACGAGCTCAAGCTCGCGGGGTTCCTCGTCCCGGCGATCCGACCGCCGACCGTGCCTGCCGGCACGTCGCGGCTGCGGTTCACGTTCTCGGCCGCGCACCGCGAGGAGCGCGTGCGCGCGCTCGCGGCCGCCGTGCGACCGCTCGTCGCAAGGCTCGGCGAGCAGAGCGACGCGAACGCGCAATGACCACGCTGTTCGTGACCGCGACGGGCACGGGCGTCGGCAAGACGTTCGTGACCGCCAGGCTCGTCGCCGAGCTGCGCGCCGCGCGCCGCAGCGTGCGCGCGCTCAAGCCCGTCGCGTCGGGATTCGACGCGGCCGACATCGCGGGGAGCGACAGCGGCGTACTCCTGGACGCGCTGGGCTTGCCCGTGACCGCGGCCCATCTCGACGACGTGTCGCCGTGGCGGTTCGCCGCGCCGCTCTCCCCCGATATGGCCGCGGCGCGCGAGCGGCGCGCGATCCCGTTCGACGAGCTGCTCGAGTTCTGCCGCGCGCCGCGGTCGGCCGACGTCACGTTGGTGGAAGGGATCGGCGGCGTGATGGTGCCGCTCGATCACGAGCACACGGTGCTCGATTGGATCGTGGAGCTCAGCGCGCCCGCGTTGCTGGTCGCAGGCAGCTACCTGGGCGCGCTGAGCCACACTCTGACCGCCGTCGCCGCGCTGCGCGCGCGCGGCATCGAGCCGGTCGCGGTGATCGTGAGCGAGTCGGAGCAGCAACCCGTGCCGCTCGCGGAGACCGCCGCCGCGATCCGGCGCTTCGTGACGCCGGTCGCCGTCGTCGCGCTGCCGCGCACGTCGAAAGCCCCGGCGGCTCCCGCCGCCAGCGCGCCGACGTTACTGCCGCTGCTCGCCGACCTCTTGAGTTGAGGTTGCCTGATCGGCCGGGCGCGCGGCGCGCCGATTCCCCGAAAAAGCATGGCCGGAGGCCACCGCGCTTCCGTCTGCGGCGGCCCCCGGCCACGAACGGCCGCCACCGCGGCGGCCGGGGGAGGATGAGCTACTGGGTCTCTCGCGCGACCTGGCCCGCGTCGTCGAGACCGACGACCGTGACCGCGACACGCCGGTCGAGCGCCATGCCGTCGACGTCCTGATCGGTCGCCGTCGCTTCCGCGGAGCCCTCGCTCGTCACGACGATCCGCTCGGCGGGCATGCCCGCCCGGACGAGCGTGTCGCGCACGGACTCGGCGCGCGCCGTCGCCAACGCGTCGTTGTACTTCTCCGTGCCGCGGACGTCGGTGTGCCCGTCGAGACGTATCACCGTGCCGTCGAGCGGCGCGATGAACGACGCGAGCTCCGCGAGCCGCTGCTCGTCGCCGGCGTCGATCGTGCTGTCCTCGGTGCGGAAGTGCACGTCGAGCGCTACCGCGCGCTCGACGTCGTCGCGATGCACATTGCGCTCGCTCCGCAGCTGCGCCTCGCTCGCCGCGAGCTCGAGCTCGGCCGTATTCAAGCGCTGCCCGAGCGACGCGGCCTGTTCCCGGGCCGCGACGGCCTGCTGCTCCGACGCGGCGCGCGTGGCGCGCTCGTGATGGAACCGGTCGCCGAGCCAACCGCCCATCGCCGCGCCGATGATCAGTCCGACCGGGCCGCCCGCGAGCGCTCCGATCGCGGCCCCGCTGCCGAGGCCGATCGATTGCTCCTTATCGGGATGGTCCTTCGGGTCGTCGCTCTGGTCGCGGGTCCAACCGGTCTGCGCGAGCAGCGCGCCGACCGCCAGGACGATGATCTGCTTTCTCATGGTTCGCTCCTCGAAGCGTGGTGTGGGAACACGCTCGTATTCCACCGAGCCGCGCTGACGCGGCCGCTGCGGATTGCGCGCGTGCGCGGGCGAACCTCTGACGAATTATTGCGCCGGTGAAATGTCGCGACGCGGCGGCCGAGCGCCGCGTCGCTCAACCACCCGCAGGCGTCGTGGGCTCGAGGCGTCGACGGAACGAACGTAGGCGCGTTAACGCGCGAAGACGAGCAGCGCCGCGCCGAGCGCGATCCGGTACCACGCGAAGATCGTGAACCGGTGCGAACGGATGTACACCAAGAGCCACTTCACGGACGCGAACGCGACCACCGCCGACGCGACGAACGCGACGGCGAGCCCGCCCCAATCTTCGCGCGCGAGCCCCGCTCCGCCGTGCGCGAGCAACTTCAGGAACTCATAGCCCGCGGCCGCGAACATCGTGGGGATGCCGACGAGGAACGCAAACTCCGCGGCGGCCGGCCGGGACGTCTGGCCCGCGAGCATCGCGGCGAAGATCGCAGCCGCGGAGCGCGAAGTGCCCGGGAACACGGCCGCGACGATCTGGCCGATACCGACCCAGATCGCGACTCTCCAGGTGAGCGCCTCGTTCGGCGCGGCCGACGCGAGCAGCCGCTCGATCACGAGGATCAACACTCCGCCGACCAGCAATGCCCACGAGACCGGCACGATCGACTCGGGGAGCTGAACGCCGAACTGCTTCGCGAGGAAGCCGCCGACCGCCGTGATCAGGAACGAGCCCAATAGCTTGTAGGCGTAGTCACGGTTTGCGGCCAAGCGGAAGCGCAGCGCGAGATCGAGCAGGCGCTGCCAGTAGATGACGACGACGCCGAGGATCGCCCCGACCTGGATCGTGACCGTGAAGAGCTCCGATCTCGACCCGAGCCAGTGCTCGGCAATCAGCAGATGGCCGGTGCTCGACACCGGCAGGAATTCGGTGACGCCCTCGACCAGGCCGAGGATGAGGTTCTCGAGTGTGTCGTTCACGAGTCGCTGTGCTCCGTCGACGATCGCTCACTTGCTTGTCCAAGGAGCGACCCCCTTGCACCGGCGAACGACTAAGTCGCATGGTCCTACTCGACGCAGAATCGGCGCCAATGATACACAGAACGCCGAGTGGGTCCGTTTGGACCCGATTCGTCGCCTCCGACAACGGGATTTGGCCTTTGCCGTCCAGACAAGAAGTCGATTTTTTCGGTTTTCGACGCTTTAAGTCGACGCCATGGGACGTGGTCGCGATCGTGCTGGTGATCGGCTTCGTCGCCTTCCTCGCGCACACGAGCCGCGAGCTGCTCGAGCCGCTCGTGCGTCTCGAGGCCGCACCGCTGTCGCTCGATCCGATCCACCTGCCCGAATACGCGGCGCGCACGACGATACGGATGCTCGTGGCGCTCGCCGTCTCGCTGCTGTTCTCGTTGGGCTATGCGACCTGGGCTGCGAAGAATAGACGGGCCGGCAAGCTGCTCGTGCCCATCCTGGACGTGCTGCAGTCGGTGCCGATCTTGGGGTTCATCTCGATCACTGTCGTCTTCTTTCTGACGCTCGCGCACGACCGAGTGCTCGGCGCAGAGATCGCGGCGATCTTCGCGCTCTTCACGAGCCAGGCCTGGAACATGGCGTTCAGCGTCTACCAGTCGCTGCGCACGGTGCCCACGGAGCTCCGCGAGGCCGCGGACTCGTTCCACCTCACGCCGTGGATGCGGTTCTGGCAGCTCGAGGTGCCGTTCGCGATGCCCGCGCTCGTCTGGAACATGATGATGTCGATGTCGGGCGGCTGGTTCTTCGTCGTCGCGGCCGAGGCGATCACGGTCGGCAACACGACGTTCGCGCTGCCCGGGATCGGCTCGTACATCTCGCTCGCGATCGAGCAGCGCGACCTCCATGCGATCGGCTGGGCGATCGCGACGATGCTCATCGTCATCCTGCTCTACGACCAGCTGTTGTTCCGGCCGCTCGTCGCGTGGATGGATCGCTTTCGCGTCGAGCAGGACCCGGGCGTGGAGCCGCCGCGCTCGTGGGTGCTCGCCGTGCTGCGTCGGTCGCGGATCGCGGGTGCCGTACGCCGCGCCTTCCTCGCGCTGTTTCGTTGGTCCGCGCGGCCGCGCGCGGCGCCGACGGAGCGAACCGCCGACGACCCGCGGCGAGCGCGGCGCGCCCGGCGACGCGGTGGGTTGCTCGCGCTCGTGATCATGATCGTCGCGCTCGCGTTCTCCCTGCGGCACATCGCCACGATGCTGATCGAGGAGACGTCGCTCGCCGCGGCGCTCGAAGTCGTGCGGCTCGCGCTGCTCACGATGACGCGCGTGTTCGTGCTGATCGCGCTTGCGAGCATCGTCTGGGTGCCGGTCGGAGTTTGGGTGGGACTCCGGCCTCGCGCGGCAGCGATCGTGCAGCCGGTCGCGCAGTTCTTGGCCGCGTTTCCCGCCAACCTGCTGTTCCCGCTCGCGGTCTACGGAATCGTTTCGTGGCACCTCAACGCGAACGTGTGGCTCAGCCCACTGATGATCCTCGGCACCCAGTGGTACATCCTGTTCAACGTGATCGTCGGCGCGAGCGCGCTGCCCCACGAGTTACGGTACGCCGCTGAGAACCTGCACGTCGGGGGCTGGTTGTGGTGGCGCAAGGTCGCGCTGCCCGGCGTCTTCCCGTACTACGTGACCGGCGTGATCACGGCCTCGGGCGGCTCGTGGAACGCGTCGATCGTCGCCGAGGTTGCGACCTGGGGCGACATGAAGCTCGAGGCGCGCGGACTAGGCGCCTACATCGCCGATGCAACGGTGGCCGGCGACCTGCATCGCGTCGCGCTCGGCATCGCGACGATGTGTCTCTTCGTCGTCGTGATCAATCGCGTTCTATGGACGCCGTTGTACGATTACGCCGAGCGTAAGTTCCGGCTCACGTGAGCAAGCCCGCGATGAGCGCCGTACCCACACCCCTTCTCGAAATCGACAACGTTCGCAAAGCGTTCCCGCGCACGGACGGCGGCGAGTTGCTCGTGCTCGACGGCGTGAGCCTGCGCATGAGCGAGGGTCAGATCGTCGGTCTCCTAGGACGCTCCGGCTCGGGAAAGTCGACCCTGCTGCGGCTGATCGCCGGCCTGTCGAGCCCGAGCGCCGGTAACCTCGCATATCGCGGCGAGCCGATCGACGGGCCGCCGCTCGGCATCGCGATGGTCTTCCAGAGCTTCGCTCTGTTTCCGTGGCTCACGGTCTACGACAACGTCGCGCTCGGGCTCGAGGCGCAGCACGTGCCGAACGCGGAGATTCGCACGCGCTCGCTCGCTGCGATCGACTTGATCGGCCTCGACGGCTACGAGTCCGCATATCCGCGCGAGCTCTCGGGCGGGATGCGCCAGCGAGTCGGCTTCGCGCGCGCGCTCGTCGTGCACCCGCAGATTCTGCTGATGGACGAGCCCTTCTCTGCGCTCGACGTGTTGACCGCGGAGACTCTGCGGACCGACTTTCTCGAGCTCTGGTCCGACGGCCGAACGCCGATCAAAGGCGTGCTGCTCGTGACGCACAACATCGAAGAAGCGGTCCTGATGTGCGACCGAATCATGATCTTCGGCTCGAACCCCGGGCGAATCTTGACCGAGATTCCCGTGTCGCTGCCGCGGCCCCGGAACCGCAACGACCCGAGCTTCGCCGCGCTCGTCGAGCGGATCTACGTCGAGATGACGCTGCGCCGACCGGCGGACGTAAAGCCGGACCTCCCGGGCCAGGGTCTCGGCACGGTCCTGCCGCGCGTGTCGTCGAACCTGCTGTCGGGTTTGATGGAGACGCTCGCGGGCGAGCCGTTCAACGGCAAGGCGGACCTGCCCGAGATGGCGTCGCTGCTGCAGATGGAGATCGACGAGCTGTTCCCGGTCGCCGAAACGCTGCAGATGCTGCGCTTCGCGCAGCTCGAGGGCGGTGACATCCGCTTGCTCGACACGGGCGCCGAGTTCGCGCGCGCCGCGGTCGACGAGCGCAAGAAGATCTTCGCGCGCCAGCTGCTCGCCTACGTGCCGCTCGCGGCGCACGTGCGCCGAGTGCTGGACGAGCGCGCCTCGCACGTCGCGCCGATGAGCCGCTTCTCCGACGAGCTCGAGGACTACATGACGCCGGAGGCCGCCGACAGTACGCTGCGCGCGCTCATCGCGTGGGGCCGCTACGCGGAGCTGTTCGCGTACGACGACGAGAAGGCTCGCTTCAGTCTCGAGAATCCGACTTAGCGAGCGCAGCGCCGCCCGGCGCGGGCCGCGCTGGCGGCTGCAGGGCGTGCGGGACTACCGGCCCATGTCGCGGCGCGCGGGCAACGCGACGAACGTGCCGCCGTTGCGCTGGCAAATCGCGCGCATCAGCACCGCGAAGTCGGCCTCGGTGTACATGTCGCCGCCGGTCGCCTCGTAGATGGTCGGGAACGCGACCGCGTGAATCCGCGCGAGCCGGTGGCCGTTCGCGTCCGGCTTGTTGCGCCGATCGATCTCGCGCACGATCGAGTTGACCTTGCCGACCGCGAGGTCGTCGCTGTAGACGAACAGGGAGATCTTCTTCTGGCCGTCGGCGAACACGTCGAGCGCCGCGAGGATGCCCTCGCGCGGGCTCGAGTCGGAGTACGAGTGCCAGTTCTTCATCGCGTCGAGGATCGCCTGGCGGCGCGACGGCGTGTCCGGGATCCACTCGTTGCGGTAGCTCTTGAAGAGATAGGCGCCCTCGTCGTCCATCACCTGGATGCCCTTGACGGTCGGATAGACCTGGAGCGTTTGCCGGGTCTCCTCGAGCATCCGGTCCCAGGCGTATTGCTGCATGCTGCCCGACGTGTCGACCAGGAACACGATGTACTCGCTGTCGACCGGGATGCCGCCGACCTTGTACTCGTCGAGCGGGGGCTTGTAGTCGGCGAGCAGCTTCTTCATCTCGTCGGTGAGGCTCTCTTTCGCGGACGCGAGCTTGCCTTCGATCTCGTTCGCGAACGCGGTGTCCTTGGTGCTCGCCAGCACCTCCGCGCGGACTTTGTCGAGCTGGGCCTTCAAGTCCTCGACCTTGCGTTGATCGGTGCGCACGTCGCTCGCGGTCGTCGCCTCGTCGCGGCGCACGATCTCGGTCTCGCCGAGGATCTCGTTGAGCTCCTGCTGGTACTGCGCGATCACGCCCGAGAGGTCCTTCTGGCTCTGCTCGAGGCGCAGCGGCTCGGTATTGCGGCTGATGATGAACAGCAAAATGATCGAGCCGAAGCCGCAGCAGATCGCGTCGAGGAACGACATGCTGAACACTTCGAGCTCGCGGCGGCGTTTCATGGCCAATCCTCCGCCGGCGCCAGCATCGAGCCGCCGGTCCGCAATGCGAGAACCCAGAACGCGGGGGCGGCCGCGGGGTCGCCCTCCATGGGCAACAAGATGATGTTCACGGGCGAGCCGACCGGCAGCTGCCGCACGGCGCGGTTGAAGTGATCGAGCCGCTCGCGGCCCGTCGCGCCCTGTCGCGCGGGCACGATCTCACCCATCGTCGGCAGGCCATCGGTGATGAGATAGATGTTGTCGGGCTTCGGCTCGAGCATCCGCGCCGCCGTGAACGCGGCATGCAGGCTCGTGCCGCCTTTCGGCACCATGTCCTTGAGCGCCTTGACCGCCGCGTCGAGCTCGCTACCGTCGTTGAGCGTGATCCACTTGCCTTCCGTGTTCGGCGTGAGCGTCGTCGCGTGATCCGTGAACGCGATGATCTGCACGTTCGTGCCGGGCTTGATCTGCGTCGTGAGCCAGTCGACCGTGTTGACCGCTTGCTGCCACTTCGGCGACTTGCGCTGCTGATCGGGCGGCATGTTGCGCCGCCGGATGATGTTCACGATCGTACGATCGAGCATGCTCGTCGACGTATCCACGAGGATGAGTACGTGCTGCCCGCCCATCCGTAGGCCTGTCAGATATTGTCGATGGCCCTCGCCCTCGAAGCCGCGGATGCGATCGCCGTCGTTGTTCTTCGACGGCTTCGCGGCCGCGGCCTTCATGGTGTTCGACTCGGTCTCGAGCGACGCGAGGTCGGACTTCAGCTTCTCGATCGCGGCCTTGCGGGCCGCGGAGTCCTCGGTGAGCGTCGCGAGCTTGGACTGCGTCTCCGTCACCTCGCTCACGAGGTTCTTGCGCAGCTCCTTGAGCGCGGTCCACTGCTCGAGCTGCTTCTGGAGCTGCTCCTTGATCTGCACGAGGTTCTTCTGGCCCGTGAGCACCTTGAGCTCCCAGCGCTGAGCCTCGGCCTCGGTGGCCTTGATCGCGGTCTGCGTGTCGACGAGCGCGTTCTGGTTCACGAGCATGAACAGCAGCACGACCGCGCCGAAGCCGGCCGTGATCGCGTCGAGGAACGACATCGAGAAGATGTTGAGCTCGCGGCGGCGCTGCTTCATTGCGCGGGCTCCATGCTCACGACGTGCAGCTCGGCGCCGGGCGAGCCTATCCGGATCACGTCCGCGCGCTGGAGCGTCGTCTCGCCGGCGACCTTCTTCTCGTTGACGAACGTGCCGTAGCGGCTCAGATCGACGAGCTTGAGCTCGCCGTCGCGCACGACGAGCTCGCAGTGTGCGCGGGACACGCCGTTCGCCTGGCTCGCGACGACGATCGTGCGCCGGCCCTCGACCGGTTCACGCCCGACCACGAGGCCGCGCGCACCGATCGGGTAGACGACGCCCGCGTAAACGACGTGCGTCGGCGGGAACTCGTGCAGCTCGGCCGAGGCGAGCGCCGCTCGCGGCGTCGCGGAAGTCTCGAGGTCGGCCGCAGCTGCGCGCCAACCGAGCCGCTTGAGCAGCTTCACTTCGCCTTTGCGCGCCTCGATGAGCTCCGGCTTCAGCAGCACGCTGCGCGCGGCGTGACCCGGAGGCAGACGCTCGATCTGCGCATCGTCGAGACGCGCGAGCTCCGCGGCAACGCCCGGCATCGACGCGAGATGCGACGAGAGCTGGATCACCACGCTTTGGCCCGGCTGGCGGTAGTAAGCGATCAGCTGCACGAGCGCGCGGTTGAATCCGGCCGCGACGGCGCGCAACGCGTCGCGCTCGAGCGTGATTTTCTGCTCTTCTCCGTGCTGCGGGAGCGTGATCTCGATACGCTCCTGCTCGCGCAAACGCTCGAGCCAGCCGGGCAAGCGGTCGTAGAGCATCTGCTCGGTCTCCGCTCGATGCAGCGGATCGAACCGCGTCGCGCGCACGAACATCTCGGCGATCCGCCGCGCGAAACCCTCCGTGAGGCTCGCGAGGCCGGTCGTGATCACGTTTTGTTCCGAGCTCACGATCGCTTCGCTGCCGCCCTGCTCGATCAGCGTCGCGGACACGCGATAGAGGCCGGCGTCGACGTAGAGGAGTTGATGGCCGGGATACGGCCGCACGCTCGCGGCCGCCGCGGTCGCGACGATTGCGCGCACCTCGATGCCGCACTCGTTTGCGAGACCGAGCCCGAGACCGAGCTGCTCGCCGCGGATGTGGCCCGGCACCACGAGCACCGCGTCGTCCGCGCCGCTGCCGAAGCGCTTCCAGAGCGCATCGATTTGCGCGAACGCGAGCTCGGCTGCGCTGCGCGTGATCTCGCTGCCGGCCGAGCCGGGCTCGATGCTCAGCGCGTTCCAGAAGCGGTTGCTCGCGTGGCGAGGGTACAGGCGCGCCTTCGCGACCGCGTCCCGGCCCGTGACGATCTTGTCGCGCTCGACGACCGCGTAGCCGGGCTCGATCGCGAGCACGGACTCCGCGTCCGCGACCGCGATGCCGGCGTCGTTGAACTCGATCGCGAGCGTGCGCATTCGTCGGCCTGTCAGATGTCGACCGGGAAGGTCACGGCCTCGTCGGGCTGAATCTCTTCCGACGGAATGAACTCGTTGTCCTTGATGATGCCCGTCTTGCCGACGGCCGCGGACGGCGGCGGCGGCGGCTTCTCGGGCTCTTGGGTCGCCGCGGCCGGCTGTGCCGCGCCGGGAGACGGAGCGTTCGGCGTCTGCGCGGAGCTGCCCGCGCCGCCCGGGGCCTGCGACGCGCTCGCCGGCGGCGAGTCCTGTTTCTGCGGCTCCTGCGACGAAGCCGTCGAGAGCACGCCGATCGTTACCACGACCGTAAAGATTCGTGCGATGTTCATGATCGCCTCCGTAGCGCCCGCTGGCGGGCGATGATTCCGTTGTCATTCCATCCGAGCTCGCGCATCGAGCTCACTCGAGATTGCGCGCGATTCTGAAGCCGATGTCGTCGCGCGCGTCGGCGCCGGAGTTCCGCGTGGCCATGCGCAGCTCCGTCACGGTCGCGCTGCGCCAGCTCGCGCCGCGCACGACGTGCAACTGGCCCGACTCCGGCCCGAGCGGATCTTCCACGAGCTTCACGTTCTCCGTGATGTCCGGCACGTAGAAGTCCTGAACCCACTCGAGGATGTTGTTGCCCAAGTCGCGGATACCGACGGGATTGGGCTCGAACGTGCCGGCCGGCGCGCTGACCGGGAACCCGTCATTGTAGGTGACGAGGACCGTCGGCAGCGTGTTGCGCGCCGAGACGTCGGCCCAGTTGCCCGAGCGATCGGGCGGCGGCCAGTCGGCGCCCCATGGGTAGATGAGCGGGGTGTCGCGGCCCACGTCACGAGCGGCCCATTCCCATTCGGCCTCCGTCGGCAACCGATAGCCGCCGCGCAGCGGTCGGACGGGGGCCCAGACGCCGTCCTTCTGCTCGTAAACGGGCTGCAGCCCGTCGCGGATGCTGAGCCAGTTCAAATACTGCATCGCGTCCTCGGGCGACACGTGCACGACCGGCTGGTCGCCCGCGTCGAGCGTCTTGCCGCCGAACTCGCCCGACTTGTGATCCGGCTTGAATTCGCGAAACTCGGCGTTCGTGACCTCGCGCACGCCGAGATAGAACGCCTTCGTGAGGCGCACGGGCCGAAGCACTTCGTTCGCACGCCGATATTGGTCGCGCCGCGACGAGCCCATCACGAACTGCCCCGACGGGATCAGCTTGAGCTCCTGGCCCGAGCCCGTTTTGCGCACGGTCGGATAACCGCCACCGGTGCTTTGGTCGAGCGCCGTGAGGTCGAAGTCGAGCTTCTGCGGGAATCCGGGCCGCGGCGTCACGCGCTGCGTCGCGGCCGCGAAGCCGGTGCGCCGGATCTCGATGTCGTGGCTCACGCCCGTGAGCGTGAGCGTCGCGGGCGTGGCCGCCTTCCGCTCGCCGTCGACCCAAACGTCGGCGCCGACCGGCGTGCTCTCGACTTGCACTTCTCCGTACTGCGCGACGAGGTCGATCGCGAGCTTGCGGCCGCTGTCGGCCGCGATCGACAGGCTCCGCGTCGCAGTTTCGTAGCCCGGCTTCGTGAGCGTGAGCTCGTGCGTCTTCCCCGGCGTGAGCTTGACGGTCAGCGGTGCGCGACCGCGGAACTCGCCGTCGATGCTCACGTTGGCTTCGGTCGGATTGCTCACGATGTCGACGCGGCCGTCGGCGAGCGCGAGCTTCACTTCGGGCAGCTGCAGCGGCGTGCCGGCGCTCACGATCACCTTGTTCGTCCAGGCGTTGTAGCCGGACAGGCGCGCCTCGATCTGGCGCTCGCCCGCGGTGACTTGAGCCTCGATCGGCGTAACTCCGACCTCGACGCCGTCGACGAGGACGGTCGCGCCGGGCGGCTGCGTCGCGATCGACACCGGCGCCCAGTTCGGCGTGAGCTTCGCGACGAGCGACTGGCGCTCGGAGGCGCCGCGCACGTCGATCTCGACGACCTGCGGCAAGAAACGGTCCGCGCTGAGCTCGAGCCGGTGCACGCCGGGCGCGATCTCCGCGTCCATCAGCGGCGTCTCGCCGAGCGGCATCCCGTCGAGCAGCACGTGCGCGGTCGCCTCGGGCTCGGTCGTCAACGTGACCCGTCCCGGCAGCTTCTTGAGCTTGAGTTCGATCACTTGCCCGGACGCGCTCGTCACGTCGAATTTCGTATCGAGGGGGTAGTAGCCCTTCAGAGTCGCGGCGACGCGATGCGTGCCGGGGTGCAGCAGGTAGTGATCGCCATAACGGATCTTGAACAGCGTGCTCGGCAGACTCATCGACTCGGGCTCGGGATCGAAATTCAGCACGACCGATTTCGCGGTGAACGCGAACCACGCGAAGGTCGCGAGCAGCACGAGCACCACGCCCGCGCCGATCGTCGTCGCCTTCGAACGGCCCTGCTTCTCGCCGGCGCCGACGACGGGCGGCAGCTTGAACACGACGGGCTTGACGATCGCGTGGTCGTCGTCGGCATCGATGCCGCTCGC
>Ga0335076_10003561_pt1 | contig 15652 bp, 11 predicted proteins | sample Lox_Sample_25_FD_206717 | JGI IMG/M metagenome (GOLD analysis project Ga0335076, IMG submission 206717) | Soil microbial communities from Loxahatchee National Wildlife Refuge, Florida, United States - Lox_Sample_2.5 | ecosystem: Environmental > Terrestrial > Soil > Wetlands | place: USA...
AACCGACGATGACAGCCAGAATTGTGCGTATGGGCCGTTGACTCCGTTCTGCGCAGTTTTGTCGTACAGAGTAAGGGGCTCAGCGAAGCCAGCAGAGTAACCGTAGGACCACACGCCGTTGGGATTCGCTCGCGCGGTCCAACCCTTCGCGAAGGAGGCCGACGGACTGTAGGTTTCCGCCACCGGAACAAATTCCGATTTACAACCCACCAGGCATCGGACTTTGAGAAATGCCGCCCGTTCCTCCTGGCGCAGCTCATGCGCATCTTTGCCATTTTTGTAGAAGCGGTCGTGGGCCGCGCGAAAGTCGTCGTTTGCTGGAAAAGCGGCCGTTAAATGAATGTTCTTATCGAATTCGTACCGTATTGGGCAACCAAGCGGTGCGGCGCATTCGAGTACTGTCAATTGAAGGTTGCCACGCTCAACCGTCGGCTCGGTTGCGATGTTGAACCGGAAGGACATGCGGTTGAAGTCGCTCCGAGGAAACAATAGGCGCAATCTCTCCTGGGCAAGCCCCATGCCGTGGATCTGATATTCAGGCTGTACCTCCTGGGAAGCTCCGGACACGCGATCGGGATCGAGCACCACCAGCGTTGCCTGAGCGCCATATGCGTGGGCATTCCCGGTAGCAATAATTTCCTCCCTGCCGTCTCCATCCAAGTCAGCCAGCGCCATGTCGCGCAACCCTCCTGAGTGCCAGTATTCAGAAAGAGTTTTTCCGCTGAGATCGAGTATTGCGATCTGGCTTGGGCCCCCCCACCAGGGATCGCGGTTACTTAGGACCGCTATCCGGGAGGGTTCTCTGCCGGTTGCCTTCAGTACGGAAACGGAAAATGTCCTGTAGGTCGCGGGCTGACCCACTTCGGGCAAATCTCTCCCCGGAGTCCATCGCCATTTCTCTTTACCGCGATCCGAGTAACAAATCAGGGTTGACGAATGGGGCTGGGAGTCAGGGGCAGGCAGATAAGAAAAAAGGACGCTGGTATGACCCTTTCCTTCCAGGTCCACAAACCAGATCCGATTCCCCTTGTCTTTCTCGTAATACAAGTCGGGCCCGAATCCCTGGAGGAAATACTTACTCCAGATCTCTTTTCCCTCTCCATCCATGATTCGCAACACCGTGCCCTCGAGGTGGCCGGACCGGGGCTGTGGACTGGGTAGCAGCATACGGATCGAGAACAGACCCACAATCACCAGGGTCGCAGTGAGAGCAGCGACCAGAATGAGCTGCACCCACGTCCGCAGCTTCCGAGTGCGACCTTCTGCGATGTCGTCCTCTGAATTCGCGCGCCATCTCGCAACGATCCACGGACGTTGTTGCGTTCCGTCGCCGGCGGTGACGGAACGATTGGGGAGATAGAAAGTGATCGAATCGGCGTCGCCTTCGCCTTCGTAGTAACTGTGCAACGCATGTCGCAATCGATTCATCTCGGTGGCGACATCGGCCGATCGCTTGGTCCTGGTTTCTTCAGGCCAGAGTTCGCTGATCACCAGGTCGGCGGTCAGCATGTCCTGTGAATTCATGTTCTTGAAGAGGACTTCCAGCAGGCGGCGGAGTTGTCTCTTGTTCGCGAAGGTCTGGCTGCGCAGAATCCTGTCAATCTGCTGGCTGAGGTGGGCCGGTTCCATACGTTCAGCAACAGGGGGAAAGAGGCGACGGGTTGGGATGATAGCACGTGGTGCCTGAGGGATTCCGGGCCACGGGCAGGCTCAGGCCACCAACGGGCACGAAGCGCAGACGCTTGGCCTGACGGGCAAAGTCGCCGATCTTGCACAAAACATGCCCTTCCGGGTTGGCTTGGGGGGTTCCGGTTACTATCGTTCATTGCCCGCCCTGAGCGGCGAAAACTATAATCCAGTATTCCCACCTTGGAACGAGGAGTGCATGCCGGAGGCAGCGGGCACATCCCCAACTCGCTTGTCGCAAGAGCTCAGCATCTTCCATGATGTGGCCAAGGCTCTGACCTCTTCGCTCGACTTGGATTCCATCCTGCAGACCATCATGGAAAAAATGGCAGAGTACTTCCGTCCGGAGACCTGGTCGCTGCTGATGGTGGATGAGCAGAAGAATGAGCTGTACTTCGCGATTGCAGTGGGGGCGGCGGCGGAAGTACTGGCGCAGGCGCGCATGAAAATGGGGGAGGGCATTGCCGGCTGGGTGGCCAAGCACGGACAGCCGTTGATTGTCCCGGACGTGCAGAACGAGCCAAGGTTCTCCCGGCGGCTGGACGATCTGACGCGCTGGCAGACGCAGTCGTTGATTTGCATGCCGCTGCGGTCGAGACACCGGGTACTGGGCGTGATCCAACTCGTCAACGTGGACGTGAAAGCGCTGAGCGAACAGGAACTGTTCTTCCTGCATGCCTTGTGCGACTATGCCGCGATTTCGATTGAGAACGCCAAAGCGGTGGAGAAGATCCAAGAACTCACCATTACTGACGACTGCACCGGCCTGTTCAACGCGCGGCATCTCTATAAGACGCTCGAAACCGAGGTCTACCGGTCGGCACGCTTTGGGTATGAGTTCAGCGTGATCTTTATCGACCTTGACCACTTCAAGCAGGTGAATGACACCAAGGGACACCTCGTCGGAAGCCGCTTGCTGGCGGAAGTTGGTTATCTGATCAAGGCGCAATTGCGGTTGATTGATTTTGCATTCCGTTATGGCGGCGATGAATTTGTCGTTCTCCTGCCCCAGACTGGAAAAGATCAGGCGGTGGTAGTGGCGAAGCGTCTGCAAGATTCGCTGCGCCTGGGACATTTTTGCGGCGAGCAGGGTCTGGATCTGGGAGTGCGGGCCAGCATGGGTTTGGCGACGTTCCCGCACGATGCGCAGACCCCCCACGACATCATCCGGCAGGCCGACGAGATGATGTACATGGTGAAGAACACGACCCGGGACAATATCGGGGTGGCGTCACGGGGATTGATGGAGACCAGCGAGTAGCCAACTCCCTTCAAACTGCTTTCGATGACCAGCAGGTTTAACCTCATTCCAGGCGCGGCTCTCTGCTAAACTACGCCGCCATGAAAACATTCCTTATTCGAACCCTCGGCATCGTAGCTTTGCTGGCGTCTCAGGCTGCAGCCCAGGACGTCATTCCTCTCTACCCCGCCACGCCGCCGGGCTCGGCGCAGGAGAACTATCCGGAGAAACAGTACTTCTCGAAGATCTGGAACACGGAAGTCGTCACCAATGTGACCAAGCCAAGCCTGATCGTGTTCAAGCCAACCTCGGAGTTGAAAAACGGGACCGCCGTAGTGATCTGCCCGGGCGGAGGGTTCATGGCCCTTTCCATCAACAGCGAGGGCATCGATGTTGCCAAGTACCTGGCCGCGAGGGGCGTGACGGCCTTCGTGTTGAAATACCGCCTCGCGCGCACGGGAGAGGATGCCACGCAAGAATTTACCGCGCTCATTGCTGACAGGCAGAAATTTCTGGACTTTGTCGGGAAGGACATCCCCCTGGCGATGGACGATGGGTTAGCAGCGGTCACCTACGTACGGCAGCACGCGTCGGAATGGGGAGTTGCCGCCGACCGCGTCGGCATTATCGGATTTTCCGCGGGTGGAGCGGTCACGGCGGGGGCTGCCTTCCATTACACGCCGGAAGGCCGGCCCGCGTTCGTCGCCCCGATTTATGCGGGCGGGGAAGCGTTCAAGGATGCGTCTGTTCCGGCTGATGCACCACCCATGTTCATTGCCGCTGCGACCGATGATCAGCTCGGACTCGCGCCGCAAAGCGTTGCTTTGTACCAGAAGTGGACGGACGCTCACAAATCCGCTGAGTTGCACCTGTACGCCAAGGGCGGCCACGGCTTCGGGATGCGAAAGCAGAACCTCCCTACCGATCAATGGATCGACCGGTTCGCGGATTGGCTGGAGTTGCAGGGTCTGTTCAAGAAGTGACTGCCGAGATTTTGGGAGGTCGATAACTTGGGAGAATCCACCACGTGGTAGTACACGGCGACGGCTATTGTGGCTGGTCTCTCTTTTGCAGATCGGGTGGAACGTCGGACTTTTTTTCCGGTGCGGGCTTCTCAGGCTTCCAGGCGAAGGCGTTGGCGGGAGCATTGGGATTCACTCCGAAGTCCCAGACATAGAGGTTCATTCCTTCTTTGCCGAGCATCTCAGCGATGGCGTACTCGCCGTTGGGCAGTGGGTCTTTGGGCGTGAGCTTGACCCAGCCGCCAGTCATCTCGGACACGGTAGCGGGGACGAAGCGCTGATCGGCCGTGACCTTGCCGTAGGGCGCGATTTTGATTGCTCCGGCGATGCGCTTTCCACCTTTCACTTCGGCGCGAACGATCTTGAAACGCTCGGCGGATGGCAGGGGCGGTGGTTCGCCCGGCGCGGTGACGGTTTTGCCGGTGGCATCCTGTGTGTCGATATTGATGTAAATCAACGGCACTCCGGTGTGCGATTGGACTTTTGCGCGCACGCCGGGGAGTTCGATGGTCTGCTTGGCGCTGGCCAGAGGATTGATGGCCGCGCGCAGGATGTTCGACTTCGTGTTCCGGTTGACTTCGCCGCCCGACTGCTGGAGTTCGTTGAGCTGCGGCTGGTCCTGATATGTCTCGAGCAGAAAGATGCCGCCTTCGGGCGGGAGGCGCAGGCCGTGGACGACTTCGGGAGAGCGCGCCTCTTCGGCCTTCATTTCGGCTTCGAGCTCTTTGTCGAGCTGCTGCGCTTCGGGAGAAGGCGCGCCCTGCAATCGGCCTTGTTCGAATTTGTCGGTGGCATCCCAGTCGATTAGCGATTTGGGGACTTCTTCCCATTCACCGCGTTCGGCGCTCATGTAGCGGACGCGGTCTCCTTTGATTTCGTACTTGGTCACGAGTTGGTAGGAGCCGTCTTTGAGGATCAAGCGATGGGCCAGGGATTGGGAGACGAGCGGGGAGGTCAAGAGGCACATCGCGAGGATGGCGGTCACGCATGATCGCCAAGACCATTGATTCGTCGCGCCGGGACTTGGGTCGATTGGGGGGACTCTGCCAGCGCTGACGCGCTGGTCCAAGGTGGCTCGCCCCTGCGCGGCTGGTGTTGCGCGTGACATAGGATTACGAAACCAGATCGAGAGTCGCTCCATCCAACATTATCGACTCTTTCGGCAGACTCTTAAAGGATTAGATGCGGAGAATGCGCCTGGCATTTCCGACGAAGGGAAGGCGGGATTGGCGGGAGCCCGTCGCTTCGTCTCATCAGCCGGTATTGTGCAGGCCGGCGGCGATGCCGTTCATGGTTGCGCCGATGGCGTAGTCGAGGGAGGGATCGGTGACACCGGCGCGCTTGCGACGCAGGAGATCGACCTGAATCAGGCTTATGGGGTCGACATAGGGGTTGCGCAGGCGCACGGAGCGGGAGAGGACGGAATTTTTCTCCAGCAGGTCTTTCTGGCTTGTCACGGTGAGAACATATTGGCGAGTGCGGTCAAACTCCTCGCGCAGCATGGTGAAGACGCGGTCGCGGAGAGCGGCGTCACTGACCAGATCGGCGTACAGGCGCGCGATGGCGAAGTCGGCCTTGGCCATAGCGATTTCCACGCTGCGGATCAAGCTGGCGAAGAGCGGGAAACCCTGCATCATTTCTCTTAAGAGCTGAGAGTTTTGCGGGGCGCGGGCGGAAAAACGTTCGAGGGCGTGGCCGACTCCGAACCAGGCGGGGACAGCGTGGCGGCTTTGCATCCAGCCGAAGACCCAGGGGATAGCGCGGAGTTCTTCGAGTTGGCGACTCTTGCTGCGGCGGGCGGGGCGCGAGCCGATGCGGGCGTGTTCGAGTTCATTGACCGGTGTCGCCTGTTCGAAGTACGCGATCACGTCAGGATTCTCGGCAATATGGCGGCGGTAAAACGCGAAGGCGTCTTCCGACATGGATTCCATTGCTTCGTGCCAGCGCAGCACAGTTTCGGGAGGAGCAGTGATCGGTTTCACGATGGCTTCGAGGCAAGCGGCGATCATGATTTCAAGATTCCACTCGGCGAGTACAGGGTCGGAATATTTCCAGCTCAGGACTTCGCCTTGCTCGGTGATGCGGATCTCGCCGGAGAAATCGCCGGGCGGTTGCGCGAGGATGGCGGCGTGCGTGGGGCCTCCGCCGCGGCCTACCGTGCCTCCGCGTCCGTGAAAGAGGCGAAGATTGACCTTGCAGTCGCGGGCGGCCTGGTGCAGGTTGCGCTGCGCTTTGTGCAGTTCCCAGGTGCTGGTCAGCATGCCGCCGTCTTTGTTGGAGTCGGAGTAGCCGAGCATGACTTCGTGGGCGCGTCCCCAGGAGTCGAGGAGCGGCTGGAAGTCGCGCTCGGTCCAGACGCGGCGCATCACTTCGGGCGCGGCGCGCAGGGCCTCGATCGATTCGAACAGCGGGACGGGCATCAGACCGGGGTCGTCGTCGTGGGCGGCGGTGGAGACGCCGGCGCGCCGGGCGACTTGGAGGGCGGAGAAGAGGTCGTGTTCGGATTGCGTGTTGCTGATGATGAAGTGGCGGATCGCTTTCGGGGAATGAGTCTTCTTGACTTCGGCGACGGCGCGGAAGGTTTCGAGAAGTTCGATCGACAGCGACGAAAGGTCCGGCGGAAATGAGGTTGCTCTGGCAGGCAGCTTCCCGCTGGAGGCCATCTCAGAGAGCGCTTTCGACAATACCTGCGCGTGCTGGCGGATGTCGAGTGCGTGCAGATGAAAGCCGAAAATGCGGACCTTGCGGAGCAGGGGTTCGACGACTTCCGCCAGGCGTTCACCGTGATGGGCGCGGAGGCTGTCGCGGATGATGATCAGGTCTTCTTCGAACTGCTGCGGCGATTTGTAGGCGTATTCGTGTTTCGCGGACTTGCGGGTGAAGCGCAGGCGGGCGATCAGGTATTCGAGGAAATGGCGATAGAGTTCGGCCGCGGTGATCTGTTTCCAGCGGGAATATTTTTCGCCCAGCTTCTTGTCGTAGTCGCGGGCGCGGCGGGAGAGGGCGTCGGACACGGCGATGCGGCGGGTGGACATGCTGAGTTGGCCGATCAGGCGCGTGGTTTCGGCAATGTAGTGATCGATGATGACGTGTCGTGCCATGTCGACGGCTTCGCGTGTGGAATCGGCGGTAACGAAGGGATTGCCGTCGCGGTCGCCGCCGATCCAGGAGCCGAAGGAAAGCAGACGTGGAATCTGGGAGTGTTCTTTGTAGACGTCCTGCAGGGACTCGTCGAGTTCCGCAAAAAGACGAGGCAGTGATTCGAAGAGAACCATGGGAAAGTAATCGAGCCCCATGTGGATTTCGTCGCGGACGGTGATCTTGTTGAGGCGGACTTCGTCGGTCTGCCAGAGGGCGGTGATCTCGGCGAGGATGAGTTCTTCACATTCGCGCGCGTCAGAGTCCGAGAGCGGGAGCTGGTCGAGTCGCTCGAGGTAACCGGCAATGCGGCGGCGCTTGATGCGGATAGTGTGGCGTGTGATTTCCGTGGGATGCGCGGTGAAGACGGGCGTGACTCGGATCTTGCTCAGCGATTCACGGATCACAGGCGCTGGGATTCCCGCGGCGCATAGGCGGGTCAGCGTGCCGCGGAAAGAGCCGTCAACGGGCGCCTTGCCGGTCAGCATGCGGGCGGCGCGGCGGCGACGCTTGCGGTGGTTCGTCTCGGCAAGGTTAGTCAGCTCAAAGTAGATCGCGAAGGCTTTGGTGACGCGGTAGGCGGTGTCGACGGGGAGACCCGTGATGATCTGGCGCGCCTGCGACAGGAGGGCGCTGTTGGAATCCCACACATCAAGAGCGCCATGTGTGGGGCACCCAGGCTCTGATTTCGCGGAAGATTCCTCGCGGTGTTGGATCAACAGCTTGCGCAACTGCTCAACCACACGAAAGAACTCTTCGCCTTCCTGTTCAACGAGCACGCGGCCGAGCAGGATGCCGAGGGAACGGACATCGCGGCGAAGAGGATTCTCCTTGGCTGGATCGGAAGTGTCGGCAGTCAGCTCGGCAATGCGAGCGGCGGGAGTGCCGTCGATCCAGAGGGGGTGGTCAGCCATGGGATATTTTAGCGGAAGAAGTGCAATCCCCACGCTCTCGCAAAGAACGCGAGAAGGGTGGGCACCCGACTGTGCATTACAAACGGTAGGGCCCCGCCGCTATCATCGTGTGGCTCCATGATCGGTGTTCACTCTCTCCGGATTGGCACGATAGTTGCGACGATCGTTCTCTTCATTCTGACCGCCTGTCACCGAAAGAATGAGGAATTGCCACCCGACCAGCCGCGGCTTACGCCGAACGTCACGATGCGCGATGTGACCTTCCGCAGCGCCGCGCTCGGCCGCAACATGCAGTATCGAGTGATTTTGCCGGCGCTTTTGCCTTCGGGGAAGAAGTTACCTGTCGCTTACCTCCTCCACGGTGGCGGCGGAGGCTTCCGTGACTGGTCGAACTATTCAGATGTCGCGCGTTTTGCCGAGAACGGTTTGATCCTGGTGATGCCGGAAGGAGACGATTCGTACTACACGAACGCGGCAGACCGGCCGTCTGACCGCTACGAAGACTACATCACGACGGATCTGATTACTGACGTTGAGGAACATCTTCCGGCAGCGCCAGGACGCGCGAATCGGGCGATTGTGGGAGTCTCGATGGGAGGATTCGGTGCGGTGAAGATGGCTCTCAAGCGTCCTGACTTGTTCAGTTTCGCAGCCGGCATCAGTCCGGCGGTCGACGTTCCGAGCCGGCCATTTTCCATCAAGCGGCCGTTGCAGTGGCGGTATCACCGGTCAATCTTCGGCCCTTGGAATGGACGGGTGCAGCAGGAGAATGACCCGTTCGTGCTGACGCGGTCGGCGGATCCGGCCAAGACTCCCTATTTGTTTCTGACCTGTGGGGACCAGGAGGGGCTATTGCCGGCGAATCGAAAGCTGGCGGCCCTGCTCGTGGAGTGGCGCATTCCTCATGAGTTCCATGTTGTTCGGGGCGGGCACAATTGGACACAGTGGAACGAGCAGGTGGCCGCTTGCTTCAAGAGTCTTCTGGCGCATCTGGGCTCCCCCAAATCGGGTTGAGCAATCAGCTCGCATTGAGGGCCGGTCCCTGATCCTTACCTATCCAAAATTTCCACATTCCCAACTGGAACGATCTCTGCCATAATTGATCGTGCACCCCAGCCTGCACAATTTTCCAATCAAAATCAGAGCGAGGAAGCGATGTCGGCGAAGTATATCTTTGTGACCGGCGGTGTGGTGTCTTCACTGGGCAAGGGACTGGCGGCGGCTTCGATTGGATGTCTGCTTGAGAGCCGCGGCCTTAAAGTCAACCTGATGAAGTTCGATCCGTATCTGAACGTCGATCCGGGGACGATGTCGCCGTTTCAGCATGGCGAGGTCTTTGTCACCGATGACGGGGCGGAAACCGATCTCGATCTCGGGCACTACGAGCGCTTCACCCACGCCAAACTTTCTCGCGACAACAACTGGACTACCGGGCGGCTCTACGAGCAGATCATCGCGAAAGAGCGGCGTGGCGACTACCTGGGCAAGACGGTGCAGGTCATCCCGCACGTTACGAATGAAATCAAGGCGGCGGCAAAGAAGGTCGCGCAGGATGTGGACGTGCTGATCGTGGAGATCGGCGGCACCGTCGGCGATATCGAGTCGCTGCCGTTCATTGAAGCGATCCGCCAGATGCGGCAGGAACTGGGACGCGAGAATACTCTGTTCGTCCACGTCACCCTGGTGCCGTTCATCGCCGCTGCGCAAGAACTTAAGACCAAGCCCACGCAACACTCGGTCAAGGAGTTGCTGAGCGTTGGGATTCAGCCTGACATCCTGCTGTGCCGCACTGATCGCTTCCTTTCGAAAGAAATCAAGAGCAAGATTGCGCTGTTCTGCAACGTGGAGGAGGAGGCCGTCATTACCGCCAAAGATGTGGCCTCGATCTACGAGGTACCGCTGGTGTTCGCGCATGAAGAAGTGGATACGCTGGCAATGCGGTATCTGCACCTGCAAGCCAAAGAACGCGATCTATCGCAGTGGGAAGCGCTTGTGCATCGCGTTTACAACCCGCAGGACGTGGTGAAGATTGGCATCGTCGGCAAGTACGTCGAATATGAGGATTCCTACAAGTCGCTGAAAGAGGCGCTCGTGCACGGCTCACTGGCACACAATTTGAAGCTGGAACTGAGCTGGGTAGAGGCGGAGGGGCTGGAGGCGGCGGACAAGGCGGATAAGAGCTACGAGGCGCAGCTCGAGGGGTACGACGGAATCCTGGTTCCCGGCGGATTCGGGAAGCGCGGGATTGAAGGCATGTTGAAGGCGATCCAGTATGCACGCGAAAAGCATGTGCCATACTTCGGGATATGCCTGGGCATGCAGACGGCTTGTATCGAGTTCGCGCGCAACGTGGTCGGACTGGCGGATGCGAATTCCAGCGAGTTCGATCCGGCGACGCCGCATCGCGTGATTTACAAACTACGCGAGTTGCGCGGAGTTGAGGAATTGGGTGGCACAATGCGGCTGGGAGCGTGGCCGTGCCAGATCGAACCGGGAACTTTGGCGCACCGGATCTATGGCAAGACGGAGATCAGCGAGCGGCATCGGCACCGGTATGAGTTCAATCGCGAGTATGAAGAGCCGATGGTGGCGGCCGGGCTGAAGATTTGCGGGTCGACTCCGGACGGAACTTACGTGGAGATGGTGGAGATTCCGGAGCATCCGCATTTTATCGGGTGCCAGTTCCATCCGGAGTTCAAGTCGAAGCCGCTGGAGCCGCATCCGCTGTTCCGGACTTTCATCGGCGCGGCGTACGAGTACGGCAAGAACCGGAAGGTGCAGAAAGAGGCGGCGGAAGTTGAGATGTTCTTGCGACCAGCGCGGAGATAGCTGGTCGCACGGACTGAGAATCTACCACGGAGACACAGAGGCACGGAGAGGATCCCTTCTTGACAGATTTCCTCTGTGCCTCTGTGTCTCTGTGGTGAAATACTGGGTTTGGTTCGGGGAAATCGGACCTTGAGTTCATCTTTCCAAATCGACAATGTGCGCGTGGGGTCGGGCGATCTTTTTCTGATCGCTGGGCCATGCGTGATCGAGAGTGAAGAGCACGCGCTCTTCATGGCCGAAGTGATCAAGGGCGTGGCGCGGTCGCTGAATTTTCCCTTCATCTTCAAGGCGTCGTACGACAAGGCGAACCGCACGTCGATCCGCAGTTTTCGTGGGCCGGGGCTCAAGGAAGGGCTGCGGATTCTGCGGAAGGTCAAGGAGGCCGTGCACATTCCTGTGCTGACTGATGTTCACCAGGCGGCGGACGTCGGCGCGGTCGCTGAGGTCGTGGACGTCCTGCAGATCCCGGCGTTTCTCTGTCGTCAGACGGACCTGGTGGTGGCGGCGGCGTTGAGCGGGCGTCCGGTGAACATCAAGAAGGGGCAGTTCGTGTCGCCCTGGGACATGAAGCACGCGGTCGACAAATGCCGCGACGCTGGCAATAGCCAGGTGTTCCTGACTGAGCGCGGGTCGTCGTTTGGATACAACAATCTGGTGGTCGACATGCGGTCTTTGGCGATCATGAGGAAATTTGCGCCGGTGGTGTTTGATGCGACGCACTCGGTGCAATTGCCGTCGGCTTCACGCGTTGACGAAGATCAGCCCGCCACCAGCGGCGGACAGCCGGAGTTTATTCCTGTGTTGTCACGTGCGGCAGTGGCTGCGGGCGTGGACGGCGTGTTCATGGAAGTCCACGACAATCCCAAAGAAGCCAAGAGCGACGGCGCCAACGCGCTCGACTCGCGCAACCTGCGCGGTGTCTTGAAGGAATTGTTAGCCGTGAGAAAGGCGCTGGAGACGGCGCATTCGACGCCGTGACGGATTGCAGATTGTAGATGGCAGACGTAATCGCCTCTGGATTCGGCCGACTGCGCGAATGGCCGGGGTTTACTTCTGCAATCTGACCTCTGCAATCTGCAATGCCTTTCCCTGAATCTGTTACCATTCCCGCCGCATCGGTATCGCATCGTCTATGCATGTTTGGGCTACGATTGTCGGCGCAATTGTCGTTTTTGCCATCCTGCTGGATGCGTTTGAGACCGTTGTCCTGCCGCGCCGGGTGCAGCGTCGGCACCGGCTAACCGCCTGGTTCTATCGCAACACATGGAATCCGTGGAAATGGGTGGCGCGGCTGATTCATCGGCCTACGCTGCGCGAGGCTTTCCTTGGCTATTTCGGACCGCTGTCTTTGATCATGCTGCTGGTTTTGTGGGCGGCTGGCTTGATCTTCGGTTTCGCATTCATGCAATTCGGGCTGGGTGAACACCTGCAGCTTGCGGGCGAGCGGATTACGTTTGGCACTCTCATCTATCACAGCGGTGAGACGTTTTTCACGCTGGGCTATGGCGACATCACGCCGAATAATGGGATGGCACGCGCTCTGGCGGTGATGGAGGCGGGGCTGGGGTTCGCGTTCCTGGGCGTCGTCGTCGGATACCTGCCGGTGGTGTATTCGTCGTTTTCGACGCGCGAAATTGAAATCTCACTACTCGATGCTCGGGCAGGGTCGCCGCCAACGGCAGCGGAATTCCTGGGGCGGCTCGGATGCTGTCCGGAGCAGACGGTGCTCGATCAGATTTTTCGCGACTGGGAGCACTGGTGCGCCGATTTGCTGGCGAGCCACATTTCCTATCCGGTGCTGGTGTTCTTTCGGTCGCAGCACAGCAACCAGTCGTGGCTTGGCGCGTTGACGACGATGCTGGATGTGACGTCGCTGGTGATCACCGGGGTGGATGGCATTCATCCCGACCAGGCGAAGCTGACGTTTGCCATGGCACGGCATGCGGTGGTGGACCTGGCCCAGGTGGTCTACGCGCAGTATCAGCCACACTCTGTGGATCGGCTGAGCGCGGAGGATTTGCAGCGGCTGCGGACGGATCTGGCGCAGCACGGAGTAACGCTCAACGACGGCGTGGATGCCGCCGACAAGTTAACGGACATGCGAGCGCTCTACGAGCCATACTGCCACTCGCTGGCGCGACGGCTGGTGATGTCGTTGCCGCCGTGGATTCACTCGGAGCACAAGAAAGACAACTGGCAGGGCGGGCCCTGGGATCGGGCGATTCAGGCGCGGGCACTGGAACGGCCCGGGCGTCCGATCGACGATCACTTCTGAATTGAGAGATGAGTCATTGAGACATTGAGGCATTTGACTAATGATTCAATGAATCAATGTTTCAATGACTCAATCCCCTGTTACCATTTTCCCTTCATGAAGCACATCGGTGAAAACGTGGTGCGCATTGAGGCCGAGGCGCTGCGGGCGCTGGCCGATCGGATTGCAGGTCCGATGGCGGCGGACTTTCAGCGGGCGATCGACCTGACGTTTGGGTGCGTTGGCCGGGTTGTGGTCACGGGAATGGGCAAGAGTGGGATTATCGCGCGGAAAATTGCGGCTACGTTGAGTTCGACGGGGACGCCTGCGCTGTATCTGCATCCGGTGGAGGCGCTGCATGGCGACCTCGGGATGATCGTCCGCGGCGATGTGGTGCTGGCGCTCTCGGCGAGCGGCGAGACGGAAGAGATTCTGCAATTGCTGGCTACGATCAAGCGGCTGCAGGTGTCGCTGATCACGATGACGTGCGATGAACTGGCGGAAGCGGGCAAGCCTGCCCTGAGCGCAGTCGAAGGGAATCCCCGCTCCACACGGGCATCCACACTGGCGGCGGCGGCCGACGTCGCGCTGGACTGTTCGATTTCCAAAGAAGCTTGTTCGCTTGGGCTCGCGCCCACGGCTTCTACCACAACCATGCTGGCTCTGGGCGATGCGCTGGCAGTAGCGTTGTCGGAGAAGCGCGGGTTCAAGGAAGAAGACTTCGCCAATCTGCATCCGGGCGGGAAGCTGGGAAAGAAGCTGGCGCGGGTGGAGTCGCTGATGCACGCGGGCGATGCCGTTCCCAAGGTTGCGGCGGCAACGAAAATGCCGGATGTCATTTATGAAATGTCGCGAAAGAAACTCGGCGTGACTACCGTCGTGGATGGCGATCGTTTGCTCGGGGTGGTGAGCGACGGCGATTTGCGGCGGTTGTTGGAGCGGAAAGGAAAAGACGCGCTCGACCTCACGGCGCAGGATTGCATGACGCGGACACCGAAGACGGTCGGTCCGCAGGAGTTTGCCGCGACTGCGCTGGCGCGCATGGAAGAGATGAAGATTACGTCGCTGGTCGTGGTGGATGGTGAGCGGCGGGTCCTCGGGATTGTCCATCTGCACGATTTGTGGGGAACGGAGATGGTTTGAGCGCTGCGAGTTCCCAGCCTCGAGCCACCCTCCTCGATTGTCATCCCGAACGAAGTGAGGGATCTGCAGTGTTTTCGATGCAGGCAGGACTGCAGATCCCTCGCTCGTTCTCGGCTGCGCCTGCGAACGGCTCGGGATGACAATCCGGTCAAGGCTGAGTGCCTGGTATGAATTCCATCGAGTATCGTTTCGGCAATGACATCACGGTTGCAGCGGCCATCGACCTCTACAAGGCCTCCGGCCTCGGCGAGCGGAGGCCGGTGGATTCGCCGGAGATTTTTGCCGACATGCTGCGGCATGCGAATCTCACGGTGACGGCCTGGGATGGAGAGTTGCTGGTCGGGATTTCGCGGACGCTGACGGATTTTTCTTACGTCGGATACTTGTCGGACCTGGCGGTGCGGCGGTCGCATCAGAAGCTGGGGATCGGGATCGAGTTGATTCAGAAGACGCGCGAGAAGATGGGGCCGCGGTCGATGCTGGTGCTGCTCTCGGCGCCGCAGGCGGTCGAGTACTATCCGCGGATCGGGTTCACGCAGCATCCGAGCGCATGGGTGCTAAAAGCGGGGGAGGAGTTTCCAAGAGTCCTTTAAGTGCGACGGCGATTGTTTCGACGGTCGTCGCTAGATTGGTATACTTCCCGCATGAAATGTAGCGTCCTGCTCGTAGCGCTGGCACTTTCCGTCTACGCACAATCGCCAGTCGAGAAACTCTCCGCCCAAGATGAGACAAAGAAGGTCGATCCCAAGCTTCACGCGGACGCAATCAAGCTGGTCGAGGTCAGCGGGGCAAAGCAACGCCTGCAGGACAATCTCGAGAAGATGGTTGATGAAGCGCAGCAAATGATGATGGATAAATGTCCGCGATGCACTCCCGAGTTCGGGAAAGAATGGAAAAGGCGATTTCTCGAACGGACGAACGTCAACGACTATCTCGATGTCTACGTCCGCGTTTACGAAAAGTATTTCACCGACGCGGAAATAAGTGAACTAATCGCCCTAAAGAAAGACACGTCGAAGACGGCAAGTCCGTCACCTGCACTGAAGGAGAAACTGTCAGCAGTCATGCCAGCCCTTACGGGAGACGCAATCGGGGACTGTGGCAAGATCGGCGCAAAACTCGGAGCCGAGATTGGGAGCGAGGTCGAGCGGGAGCACCCGGAATATATGAAGCCTCCAGATTCGACTAAACCCTGAGTTTCTCCCGCCGCCAGGATCTGCTATTCAGAGGTACGCCATTCGGGCGAGTGCGAGCAACGAAATGGGACGGGCGAGGCGCCCGTCCCTCCACGTTGAAGGCAGGCGGGCAGGAATGCCCGCCCCACACAATACCTACTCCAGCACGAAGACATTCTTCTTTGCGCAAATCTCTTTCAAAATCTTCGGCCATACCGTCACGCTGACTTCTCCCAAATGCGCTTTGCGGA
>Ga0335076_10003562_pt1 | contig 15651 bp, 10 predicted proteins | sample Lox_Sample_25_FD_206717 | JGI IMG/M metagenome (GOLD analysis project Ga0335076, IMG submission 206717) | Soil microbial communities from Loxahatchee National Wildlife Refuge, Florida, United States - Lox_Sample_2.5 | ecosystem: Environmental > Terrestrial > Soil > Wetlands | place: USA...
GCAAATACACTTCACGCGCCGGCGGCGCCGGGATGGGCGTGGTCAGCGCGCCGCGTTCTTCCCACGGGTCGGCCACACCCCACTCCGCCTTCCACTCTTTCAGGCTTAGAGGTTCATGCGTTGGCGAGTCGTCGGTGACCAGCAGCTCACTCACGTCGAAACCGATGCCGCCGGCCCCGATCACCGCGACGGTTTTGCCGACCGGTTTGGCGCCGGTGATGGCCTCCGCATAGGTCAGCACCATCGGATGATCGATTCCGGGAATGGCCGGTATCCGCGGCGCCACGCCGGTGGCCAACACGACGTCGTCGTAGCCGGCCAGTTCGGTGGCCGACACCCGGGTGCCCAGCCGAACAGTCACGCCATGTCTGTCCAGCATCGTCGTGAAATACCGGATCGTTTCGTTGAATTCCTCTTTGCCCGGGATCCGGCGCGCCATGTCGAACTGGCCGCCGATGAACTCGTTGGCCTCGAAAAGCGTGACGTCGTGACCTCGCGCAGCGGCGTTGACCGCGGTCGCCAGTCCGGCCGGGCCGGCCCCGACCACTGCGACAAAGCGAGTGCGGCGGGTGGGCGACAACACCAGCTGCGTCTCGTGACCGGCCCGCGGATTGAGCAGACACGACACCGTCTTCTTCACGAACGCGTGATCCAGGCAGGCCTGATTGCAGGCGATGCAGGTATTGATCTCGTCGTCGCGCGCGGCTTGCGCTTTGAGCACCCACTCGGGATCCGCGAGCAGCGGGCGCGCCATCGAGATCAGCTGCACGTGGGTGTCGGCCAGGATCTGTTCGGCCGCCTGCGGCATATTGATCCGATTGGACGCCACCACCGGGATGTCGACGTGTCCGGCGACGGCATGGCTGATATCGACGAACGCACTGTTCGGCACCGACGTGACGATCGTCGGCACCCGTGCCTCGTGCCAGCCGAAGCCGGAGTTGATCATGGTTGCCCCCGCCGCCTCGACATCGGTTGCCAGCGATAGGATTTCGTCCCAACTCTGGCCGTCCTCGACATAGTCGGCCATCGACATTCGGTAGCAAATGATGAAATCGGATCCGACGGCTGACCGGGTACGGCGCACGATCTCGACCGGGAACCGGCGGCGCTTCTCGGGTGTGCCACCCCAGGCGTCACTGCGCTTGTTCGTGCGCGGGGCCAGGAACTGGTTGATCAAATATCCTTCGCTGCCCATGATTTCGACGCCGTCGTAACCGGCTTCGCGGGCCAGCAGCGCGCAGCGCGCGAAGTCGTCGATTGTGTTCTGCACACCGCGCGAGGAGAGCCGGCGCGGACGAAACGGGTTGATCGGCGCTTTGATCGACGATGCGCTGACCGAAAGTGGATGGTAGGCATATCGTCCGGCGTGCAGGATCTGCAGCAGGATCTTGCCGCCTGCGTCGTGCACCGCGCCGGTGATTCGACGGTGCCGGCGGGCCTGCGCGGAGGAGACCAGTTCCGCGGCCAACGGCAGCAACCAGCCGGTCCGATTGGGCGCATAACCACCGGTGATGATGAGTCCGACGCCGCCGCGGGCCCGTTCGGCGAAATACTCGGCGAGCCGGTCGATATGGTGAGCACGGTCCTCCAGGCCGGTGTGCATCGAACCCATGATTACCCGGTTGCGCAACGTCGTGAATCCAAGATCTAACGGCGACAACAGGTTTGGATACATCATGAACTCTCCTGCAGCCCGCTGGTGACCTCGTCGAGCCATTCGATCGTGCTTTCCTCGGCGCGGATGCCGCCGCGCAGCACCAGATATTGATGTAATGCGCTGTCTCGCAACGCCGACGGGTCGGGGAACTGCGTCTTCTCGAATCCGCGGTAGGTGTCCAACAGCTGGGCACGTTCGGCGCGCAGCGCGGATATCTGTGTGGCTAGCGCTGCCTGGTCGCCATAGGCGACGCCGCGCAGCTTGACGGCCACGTCACGGGTGCGGGTGTCGGACAGGGCGCCGCCGCGTCCGGTGAGCGGCTCAGCGATCCACCGGGCGAGTTCGGCGCGGCCGGCGTCGGAGACGGTGTAGACCTTCTTGTCCGGCCGACTGCGCTGGACGACCAGCGTCGCGGATAACCAACCGTCGTCTTCCATCGTCCGCAGCGTGCGATAGATCTGCTGATGGGTGGCGGTCCAGAAGTACCCGATGGAGCGGTCGAAGCGGCGTGCCAGCTCGTAACCGGAGCCGGACTGCTCGCACAGCGACACCAGGATCGCGTGGGGTAGTGCCACGCGGGCAGCATATGCAACGAGTTGCAATTGCTCTGTGGCGACCCGCTGCGCCCGGCTTCGCCGCGCTTGCGATCGCCACGGCAGCAAAGCGCATAGTGGGCGGGTGGTTGATTTGTATATGCAACGTCTAGTATCAGTAATCAACAGATCTGCATCGCCGGGAAGCCAACCCGGGAGAGACAACAGCCACATTGAACAGCACAAGGAGGAGACCTTCGTGACCTACACGATCGCCGAACCCTGCGTCGACCTGAAGGACAAGGCCTGCATCGAGGAATGCCCGGTCGACTGCATCTATGAGGGCACTCGGATGCTGTACATCCACCCCGACGAATGCGTGGACTGCGGTGCCTGCGAGCCCGTCTGCCCGGTCGAGGCGATCTACTACGAAGACGACGTGCCCGAGCAGTGGGAGCAATACACGCAGATTAATGCGGATTTCTTCGCTGAACTCGGCTCGCCCGGTGGCGCGGCCAAAGTCGGCATGACCGAGAACGACCCGCAGGTCGTCAAGGATCTGCCGCCGCAAGCTCACGACGACTGAGCAGCTTGGTGGACCGCCGATGCCGGTCGGCGTTATTGCCGGTGTTCCCCTGGGACACCCTGGCTGACGCGACGGCGCTGGCCAAGTCGCACCCGGACGGCATCGTCGACCTCTCCGTCGGCACACCGGTCGACCCGGTGGCGCCGCTGATCCGCGAAGCGCTGGCGGCAGCCAGTGCGGCGCCGGGATATCCCACGACTGCGGGCACACCGGCACTTCGCCAGTCGGCCGTCGCCGCCCTGGAACGACGGCACGGCGTGACCGGCGTGACCGAGGCGGCCGTGCTGCCGGTGATCGGCACCAAGGAACTCGTCGCGTGGTTGCCGACGCTGCTCGGCTTGACCGCCGAAGACCTCGTCGTGGTGCCCGAGCTGGCCTACCCCACCTACGACGTCGGCGCCCGGCTGGCCGGAACTCGGGTGCGGTACGCCGATTCACTCACTCAGCTCGGTCCCGAGTCGCCCGCATTGGTCTACGTGAACTCGCCGAGCAATCCGACCGGGCAGGTGCTCGGCATCGACCACTTGCGCAAGGTCGTCGGCTGGGCCAAAGAGCGCGGCGCGCTGGTGGCATCCGACGAGTGCTACCTGGGCCTGGCTTGGGACGCCGAGCCGCTGTCGGTTCTGCATCCCGACGTGTGCGACGGCGACCACACCGGCCTGCTGGCGGTGCACTCGCTGTCCAAGAGCTCCTCGCTGGCCGGCTACCGGGCCGGCTTCGTCGCCGGCGACCCGGCCGTGGTCGCCGAGCTGCTGGCGGTACGCAAACACGCCGGGATGATGGTGCCGACGCCCGTGCAGGCGGCCATGGTCGCCGCCCTCGATGACGACGCCCACGAGCGCGAGCAGCGAGACCGGTATCGGCGACGCCGCGACGTATTACTACCGGCGTTCCACGAGGCCGGCTTCACCGTCGACCACTCGGAAGCCGGGCTATATCTATGGGTCACCCGTGACGAGGCGTGCCGCGACACCATCGCGTGGCTGGCGCAGCGCGGCATCCTGGCAGCGCCCGGCGAGTTCTATGGAGCGCGCGGAGCGCGCCATGTCCGGGTGGCATTGACCGCCACCGACGAGCGGATCGCCGCGGCGGCGACGCGGCTGAGTTCGTAGGCGCTGATGAGCGACTACGACGTCGAGGCGGTGGATCGGCTGCCGTTCAGCACCCCGGAGAAGGCGCAGCGATACCGCACCGAGGACTACCGCGGAGCCGTCGGCCTCAACTGGTATGAAACCGATCCGACCCTGCAGCTCACGATGGCTTATTACCTGCAGCCCGACGAGCTCGCGGTCGCCGAGCCCCACCTACGCCGCATCGGTGCCCTGATGGGTGGCCCGGTGGCGCGGTGGGCCGAGCAGACCGACCGCAACCCACCACGGCTGGAGCGCTACGACCGCTGGGGCCACGACATCAGCCAGGTCATCCAGCCCACGTCGTTCACCGACTCCAAAGCGGCGGTGCTGGCCGCGCAGAAGGCATTGAAAGACGATGCCCGGCGCGCGGGCGTCAACCCGACGCTGCCGCTGTACGCGGCGAACTATCTGCTCGACCAGGCCGACATCGGAATGGGGTGCGCGCTCGGAACCGGCGGCGGCATGGTCAAGTCTCTAGTCTCGGCCTACGCACCGGCTGACGTTCGTGACCACGTCCTTGCCAAGTTCGCGTCGGGCGAGTGGGAGGGGGAGACCGCTCAGCTGCTGACCGAGCGCGCCGGCGGCTCCGACCTGGGCGCCCTCGAGACGACGGCAACCCGGCACGGAGACTCCTGGCTGCTGAACGGTTTCAAGTGGTTTGCGTCGAACTGCGACGGGCAGGTGTTCGTCGTATTGGCCAAGCCGGAAGGCGCGCCGGACTCCGGCCGCGGCGTGGCGAACTTCCTGGTGCTGCGGAGCCGCCGGGACGGTTCGCGCAACGGCATTCGCATCCGCCGCCTGAAAGACAAGCTCGGCACCCGGTCAGTGGCCTCCGGCGAGGTGGAGCTCGTCGACGCCGAGGCATTCCTGCTGTCCGGGGAGCCTGACGGCCAGGATGTCGAGAGTGGGCCGGCCGACGGCAAGGGGCTGGGCCGGATGATGGAGCTGACCAACGCGGCCCGGCTCGGCATCGCGATGTTCGCCCTCGGCAACGCGCGTCGCGCGCTGGTCGAGTCGCTGTGCTACGCGCGGCAGCGGCGGGCGTTCGGCGACGCGCTGCTCGACAAGCCGCTGATCCGCCGCAAGCTTGCCGAAATGATCGTCGACGTCGAAGCCGCCCAAGCGCTGGTTTTCGACGGAACGGGATTTGCCAATCACCGTCAACCACGCGCCGTTCGTCAACGCATCGCGGTGCCTGTGACCAAACTCAAAGTGTGTCGGCTGGGTATCACGATGGCCTCGGACGCGATCGAGATCCACGGCGGTAACGGCTACATCGAAACGTGGCCGGTAGCCCGGCTGCTCCGCGACGCGCAGGTCAACACGATCTGGGAAGGTCCTGACAATATCCTGAGTCTTGACGTCCGGCGAGGCATCGAGCGCTCTCGTGCACATGAGCCTTTGCTGGAGCGCCTGCGCGACGCGGTTTCAGTGTCCGACGACGATGACACGACGCGGTTGGTGCGCTGCGGCATCGATGATCTCGAAGCGGCCATCACGGCCTGGGGAAAGTTGGACGGCGCGGTTGCTGAAGCTCGATTGTTCGCGCTCACCCAGTTCATCGGCGATGTGTACGCCGGGGCCCTTTTAACCGAGCAGGCGGCCTGGGAACGGGCCACCCGTCAGACCGACCGCAAGGCCCTCGTCGCCCGGCTGTACGCTTTGCGTCACCTCGCTGACCAGGGACCGCTTCGCGGCATCGACGCCGTGGGTGACGACGCGATCGAACGATTTGACGAATTGCTCGAAGGCGCGTTGGTAATCGGCTGTTAACAAACCTCACAGCCCGTCTCGTCCCAGCGAGCGGGATTGGCGGCGCGCAACGTACGCTTTTGCGGGAGCTTCGACAACTGGCTAAGGGATTTGGTGTGACGAAACTGGTGGACGGCCATAGCTTTGCGCCGTCTTTTTCCGACGCGTACAAGCGGCTCGTGCTCGGAAAACCGATGATCAACGACCAGCTGGAACACGAAAAACTCTCGAATCCTGTTGCACTCGGCGTGCTTTCGCCGGACGCCATCTCGTCGACCGCCTATGGTCCCGAACAGATCATGATCGAACTGCTGCCGGCCGCCGGGCTGGCCGCGTTCGCACTGTTACTTCCAATCACCGGTGTGATTTTGTTGATTCTGGTGTTGGTGGCCGCTTCCTATCGCCAAGTCGTGATGGTCTACACCCGCGCGGGTGGTTCCTATGTGGTGGCCCGGGAGAATTTCGGGCCACGGGTTGCCCAGATCGCCGCGGCATCGTTGTTGATCGACTATGTGGTGACCGTCGCGGTGCAGTGCGCGGCCGGGACCGTGGCGGTGGCCTCGGCTTTTCCCGCCCTGGGTCCCTACAGCCTGGAAATCACCGTGGGTGTCGTGCTGCTGATGTGCCTGGCCAACCTGCGCGGGCTACGTGAAGCGGGCGTTCGGTTCGCGTTTCCGACGTACTTGTTCGTCGGCATGGTGTCGCTGACGATTATCGTCGGCATCGCTCGTGAAATTACCGGCGGCTTAAAGATTTACGATCCGGAGCACATCAGCGGAGCGGTCCCGATCCAGCACGGTAGCGGCATCGTCATGGGCGCCACTGTCTTGATCGTGTTGCGCGCGTTCGCGAATGGCGGTTCGTCGCTGACCGGCGTCGAGGCGATCTCCAACACGGTCAACGCGTTCCGTACGCCCGAGGGCATCAATGCCCGTCGGGTGCTGACCGTGATGGCCGCGATCCTCGGATTCTTGTTGGCCGGGGTGGCCTGGCTGGCGCATGTCACACACGCCACCCCCTACGTCGACGGGTATCCGTCCATGCTGTCCGAGATCGCCCGCGCGGTGTTCGGCACGGGAACGATCGGCAAGGTCTTCTACTTCTTGGTGCAGGCAGCCACCGCGCTGATCCTGTACACCGGAGGCAACACCAGCTTCAACGGGTTCCCCGCTTTGGCGAGTTTCGTTGCCGAGGACCAGTTTCTGCCGCGGCCGCTGATGAAACGTGGTCATCGGCTGGTGTTCTCCAACGGCATCATCGCCTTGACCGTGTTGGCGGTGGCGCTGCTGATCATCACCGGGGGATCGGTCAACGCGCTGGTGCCGTTCTACGCGATCGGGGTTTTCACCGGCTTCTCGATGGCCGGTTACGGGATGACCAAACACCACCTCTCCCACCGTGAACCCGGCTGGCGGAGCAAGCTGGTAATCAACTTGTCCGCTGGCCTTCTGTCCACCGTCGTGGTGTTGATCTTCGCGATCGCCAAGTTCACCGAGGGCGCCTGGCTGGTCGTGGTGGTCTTCCCGATTCTGGTGTTCGGTCTGATGCGACTCAACCGGCAGTACCGCGTGGAGGCAGCCGTGTTGGAGATGTCGCTGGACGAGCCTCCCGACTTGGACAGGCACGATCGGCATCGGGTGTTCGTTTTCGTGGACAGCGTCGACCTGGCCGTGGTCCAGGCGATGCGCTATGCGAAGGGGCTGCACGCCGACGAGCTGGTCGCGGTGCATTTCGTGTTGGACTCGCTGCATGCCGAGCGGTTGCAGCGAAACTGGCAGTACTTCGCCAGCGAAACCGAGTTGCGGTTGGCCGAGTGTCTGGATCGCAACTTGCCCCGGGCCGCCCAAGAGCTGGTTTTGCAGGTCAACCGGGAGCATCCGGACACCAAGGTGACGGTGCTGTTCCCGCGTCGAACATATTCGCCGCTATTGGGCCGGCTGCTGCATGACCGCACCGCCGACAGGATCGCCGAGGTGGTCAGTCGGATCCCGGGTGCCAGCGCGCAGATCGTGGCCTACGACATCGAGTCCCGAATCAAAATCAGCCAAGCCACCCCTGCCGCAGACCCCCCAGATAAGCAAAACGCTGCGGATAGCTGGACAGACGTGCCCGAGTCGGAACGGGTCTACGCGAAATGATCTGCGCCCAAAGGCCGTCGAGTAACGGAGGAAGTCAAACGTGGTGATCACATCGGACAACAGCTCAGGCATCACACCGTCTTTCATTGACGGGTGGAAGCGCGTAGTACTCGGCAAGCCGCTGACCAGCGAGCAGCTGGAATCGGAGCGGTTGTCGAATCCTGTTGCACTCGGGGCGCTTTCGCCTGACGCGATTTCCTCGACCGCCTACGGTCCCGAGCAGGTGATGATCGAATTGCTGCCGCGCGCCGGGATGGCCGCGTTCGTGCTGTTGCTGCCGATCATCGGCGTCATCTTGTTCATCTTGTTGCTGGTGTCCGCGTCGTATCGCGGGGTTGTCACGACCTACACCCGGGCCGGCGGCTCTTACATGGTGGCGCGGGACAACTTCGGGCCCCGGTGGGCGCAGATCGCGGCCGCGGCGCTGTTGATCGACTATGTGGTCACCGCCGCGGTGCAACCCGCCGCCGGAACGGTAGCCGTGGTTTCGGCGATACCGATATTGCGTCCGTACCACTTGGAACTGACCATAGGTGTGCTGATCCTGATCTGTATTGCCAACCTGCGCGGACAGCGGCAGTCCGGGCGGACGTTTGCGATCACGACGTACTCGTTCGTCATCATGATCTCGCTGACGATCGTGACCGGCCTGTTTCGTGAAGTCTTCTGGGGCTTACCGAGATACAACCCGCAGCACATCGTTGGCGCGGTCCCTATCCATCAGGGCGGCGGCCTGGTGATGGGCGCCACGGTGCTGGTGGTGTTGCGCGCGTTCGCCAACGGCGGCACGTCGCTGACCGGCGTCGAGGCCATTTCCAACACGGTCAACGTCTTTCGCGCGCCGCAGGGGTACAACGCCCGTCGGGTGCTGACCGTGATGGCGTGCATCCTCGGATTTTTGTTGGCCGGGGTTTCCTGGCTGGCTTATGTCACCCACGCCACTCCGTATCTGGATGAATATCCGTCGATGCTGTCGGAGATCACCCGGGCGGTGTTCGGCCTTGGGCCGATCGGCAATCTCTTGTACTTCTTGGTACAGGCGTCCAGCGCGGCAATTCTGTTCACCGGCGCCAACACCGGCTTCAACGGCTTTCCGGCACTGGCGAGTTTTGTTGCCGAGGACCGCTTTCTGCCGCGGCCGCTGACCAAGCGCGGTCATCGGCTGGTGTTCTCCAACGGCATCATCACGCTGACCGTGCTGGCAATCGGGCTGCTGTTGGTGACCGGCGCCTCGGTCAACAAGCTGGTGCCGTTCTTCGCGATCGGTGTGTTCACGGCGTTCGCGATGGCCGGTTTCGGCATGAGTCGGCACCACTACACCCACCGCGACCACGGCTGGCGCCGCAAGGTGTGGGTCAACATGTCAGCCGGGATCATGTCGGCGATCGTCGTGGGGATCTTCGTGGTGGCGAAGTTCACCGAAGGGGCCTGGCTGGTTGTCGTCGTCTTCCCCATCCTCGTCTACGGCCTGATACGGCTGAACCAGCAGTACAGCGCGGAGGCTTCAGTGCTGGAGATGTCACGCACCGAGCGTCCCGAGTTGGCGAAGTTCGCCCGGTTGCGGGTATTCGTTTTCGTGGATTCGGTCGACCTGGCCGAGGTCGAGGCACTGCGCTACGGGAAGGGGCTGCACGCCGACGAGCTGACCGCGGTGCACTTCGTGATCGATGCCGATCACTCCGATCAGTTGCGAGAGCGCTGGCAGCACTTCGAACACGACACCCGGCTGCGGGTGATCGACTGTCCCGATCGTCACCTGAGTCGGGCCGCCCAAGAGCTGGTTTTGCAGGTGAAGCAGGAGTACCCGGACACCAAGGTGACGGTGCTGTTGCCGCGTCGAACATATTCGGCGATGCTGGGCCGGCTGCTGCACGACCGTACGGCCGACAAGATGGCCCGCGCGGTCAGCCGAATCCAAGGCGCTACCGCGATCATCGTGCCCTACGACGTCGAGTCCAGGATCGCGCGCGTGGACCCCGATGCTCTGGCCGCGCGGGTCGCGCGCGACACCGAGGCGGAGACGCTCGCGCTGCGCGCCGAGGCCGACTAGCACTCAGGCAACCGCGATTCGGAGATCATCGAACGACGGCCGCCCAATGCCGCCTAGACTTCGGGAGACATTGAATCTCGGATTGGGAATGTGGTCGTGACTGCATCAGCTGAGCAAGATATACCGTTTTCTTTCTCGGACCTGTGCAAGCGAATCTTTCTCGGCAAGCCGTTGATCACCGAGGAGTTGTCCTCCGAGAGACTATCGAATCCTATTGCCCTGGGCGCGCTTTCACCTGATGCGATCTCGTCGACCGCCTATGGTCCCGAGCAGGTACTGACCGAGTTGCTACCGCAGGCGGGTCTCGCCGCGTTCGTCCTATTGCTCCCCATCATGGGCGTCATCTTGCTGATCCTGGCGCTGGTGGCCGCCTCGTATCGCCAGGTCGTGATGATCTACACCAAAGCCGGTGGCTCCTACATCGTCGCGCGGGAGAACTTCGGCCCAAAGGTCGCCCAGGTCGCCGCGGCCGCTCTGCTGATCGATTATGTCGTAACAGTCGCGGTGCAGGCTGCGGCAGGCACGGTGGCGGTAGCGTCGGCGCTCCCCGCTTTGGGGCCCTACAGCCTGGAGATCACGGTTGGCGTGGTACTCCTCATCTGCTATTTGAACCTGCGCGGACTGCGCGAAGCCGGCCTGCCCTTCGCCATTGCGACGTATTCCTTTGTAGTGATGGTCGGGCTGCTGATCGTCACCGGGGTCGTCCGCCACATCTTTTGGGGCCTACCACAATACGATCCAGGCCACGCAGCCGGAGCGGTGCCGGTTCATCAGGGCAACGGTCTGGTGATGGGTGCAACCATTCTGGTGATTCTGCGGGCATTCGCCAACGGTGGCTCGTCACTGACCGGGGTTGAAGCCATCTCCAACACCGTCAACGTCTTGCGAAAACCGCAGGGCCCCAACGCACGCCGCGTCCTCACCTCGATGGCCTGCATTCTGGGCTTCCTGTTGGCCGGCACCGGCTACCTCGCCTATGCCACCCATGCCGCTCCCTATCTCGACGAATACCCGTCGGTGCTCTCGCAGATCGCTCGGGCGGTCTTCGGCCACGGGGTGATTGGTGACGCTCTCTACGTCCTTGTCCAAGTGTCGAGCGCCGCCATCTTGTACACCGGCGCCAACACCAGTTTCAACGGATTCCCCGCGCTGGCGAGTTTCGTCGCCGAAGACCGTTTCCTGCCCCGCCAGCTGATGACCCGCGGTTACCGGCTGGTCTTCTCCAACGGCATTATCTCGCTCACGGCGCTGTCGGTGATTTTGCTGGTGGTCACCGGGGGATCGGTCAACGCGCTGATCCCGCTATTTGCAATCGGCGTGTTCAGCGGCTTTTCTATGGCTGGCTACGGCATGACCAAATACCATCTCACCCATCGTGAACGTGGTTGGCGACGCAAGTTGGCGATCAACTTCTCGGCGGCGATTCTGTCCACCGTCGTGGTGGGGATTTTCGCGGTGGCCAAGTTCACCGAAGGGGCGTGGCTGGTCGTCGTCATCTTCCCGCTATTGGTTTTCGCACTGATCCGGCTCAACCGCGAGTACCGGGCCGAGGCCGCGATCCTCGAGGCCTTCCGCACCGACCGTCCGGAGTTGGTGAAGTACGCGCGACACCGCGTGTTTGTCCTGGTCAATTCGCTTGACCTCGCGGTGCTCGAGGCGCTGCGTTACGGAAAGGGGCTGCGTGCCGACGAGTTGATCGCGGTGCATTTCATGGTCGACGCGGCACATGCCGCGCAGCTGCGAAAGCGTTGGGAAGACTTCGATCTCGACACGCGGCTTCGGGTGGTCGACTGCCCGGACCGACAGATCATCAGGGCCTTGCACACGTTGGTCGTGCAGGCGCAACAGGAACATCCGCACACCAACGTGACGGTGTTACTACCGCGCAGAACCTACGCGCCGGTGCTGGGACGACTGCTGCACGACCGCACTGCGGACAAGATCTCCAAGGCGGTCAGCCGGATTCCCGACGCCGCCGCGACGATCGTGCCTTACGACGTGCAGTCCCGGATCCGCGAAGCGTTCCCGGACATCTGGGAAATGCGCATCGCGCGCCAGGTCGAGAAGGTCGAGAACCGGATCTGGCAGGGCGAGAACCAGCAGGTGGAAGACTACGAGCATCCGGAACGGTCAGCGGCAGTGATCCCGGTGGGCCACGTGACCCCGGGACGCCGCGCGACAGTCGAAGGTCGAGTCAGCCAAGTCGAGGACATCGACAAAGGTCAAAAAACGTCTCGGTGGATCGTGGTCGGCGACGACAGTGGGGAGATCCGCGTTACGTTCCGGCCCGGGCAAGGCGGCGACATCCAGCCAGGCCAAGTGGTGCGGGTCACCGGAAAGGCGAGCCAGAGCGGCAACCGCCAGGTATCGATGGCGGACCCGACATACAAAGTCATCGAGGTCCCCGAGGAGTCCTAGACCCACGTGCGTATCCACCCGGAGGTTTCCCAGGCGCTGGCCGCCGGACGGCCCGTCGTCGCGCTGGAGAGCACGATCATCAGTCACGGGCTGCCACATCCGGACAACCTGTGCATTGCGCGCGAGAGCGAGCAGGCGGTGCGCTCCGGCGGGGCGGTGCCGGCCACGATTGCGATCGTCGATGGCGAGCCGCTCATCGGTCTGGACGACGCCGCGCTGCGGCGCATCGCGGAGGGTGACGCGGTGGTGAAGGCCAGTGTCCGCGACATCGCGGTGCTCGCGGCCCGCGGTGGCGACGGCGGGACGACGGTCGCCGCGACCGCGCACCTGGCGGCGGCGGCCGGCATCACGGTGTTCGCCACCGGCGGGCTGGGCGGCGTGCATCGAGGGGCGCGTGAAAGCTGGGACGAGTCAGCGGATCTCACGACTCTCTCGCGCACCGGCGTGCTCGTAGTGTGCGCGGGGGTGAAGTCGATTCTGGATGTCGCAGCGACCCTGGAGCGCCTGGAGACCCTCAGCGTCGCGGTGATCGGCTACCGCACCGACCAGTTCCCCGGCTTCTACCTCGCCGATTCCGGATACCCGGTGGGTTGGCGGGTGGACACGCCGTCCCAGGTCGCTGACGTGTTGCGGGCCAGACGCCGGGTGGGCACCGACGGCTACGGCCTGGTGCTGGCCAACCCCATCGCACCGGGCGACGAGATGGACCGTGCGCTGCACGACCGGGTGCTTGCCGCCGGCCTGGCCGCGGCCGGCACGCAGGGTGTCTACGGCAAGGACGTGACGCCGTTCCTGCTCGACTTCTTCCACCGCGAGACGCACGGTGCGTCGCTGGCCGCGAACGTCGCCCTGGTGCTGTCCAACGCCCGGTTGGCCGCGGAGGTGGCCGCCGCTTACGCGGTGAAGATGTAGTCGTCGTCGTGTGGCTCTGCCAACATGCGCTCGAGCCGCTTTCGGTCGAACGGCCACAGATCGATGTGGTTGTCGTCGTCGAAATACCATGAGTTGCAACCGGTACTCCATACGGTCGGAACCATCGCTTCGGCGACGTCGTCGGCGAAGCGGCTGGTGGCTTCCTCGGTGACTTCGACGCATGCGATCTCGCCGTCGCGGAATCGCCGTAGCCAGTTGGTGATGTAGCGGGCGGTCAGTTCGGCGACGTGTTGCAGCGACATCGACCCGGTGGGCGAATTGGGTCCGAGGATGGTGAAAAGGTTGGGGAATCCGGGGATAGCGGTCATTCCCCACGCGCGAGGACCTTTTGCCCACGCGTCATCGATCGACAGCCCGTCGCGGCCGAACAGGGTCATGGGCCGCATGTAGTTGTGGGCCTGGAAGCCGGTGGCGAGCACGATCGCGTCCAGATCGTGGTGGACGCCGTCCGCTGTGCGCAGACCGGTGTTGGTGGCCTCGGCGATCGGCTCGCTGACGAAGCTGGCGTTCGGCTTGGAAATTCGCCGGTAGTAGCTGCCGGATAGTACCTGCCGTTTGCAGAATGGTTGGTAGTCGGGAGTCAGCCGGGCGCGAAGGTCCTTGTTCCGCACCATCATTCGCAGGCACATCCAGCCATAACGCTGGGCGAGCCGTCGTCGCCAGGTCGGCCGGATGACCAGGTCGACCAAGTAGTCGGAACCGACGAGCTGAGATAGCCGCACCGCCCTGTGCTGTTTTGGCAGCGACCGCAGCATCCGGCCGACAAAGTGTGGCTGCCGCAGTCCCATTGGCATCCACATCACCCATTGCGGTGTGCGGGCGAAGTGAGTGATGTGTGCCGCCTCGGGCTGCAATGCGGAGAAGACCTGCACCCCAGTCGATCCGGTGCCGATCACCGCAACGCGTTTGCCCGTCGTGTCGATGTCGGTCCAACGGGCGGTGTGCACGACCGGTCCGTCAAACGAGTCAAGGCCGGGAATGTCCGGGATGAACGGGTGGTGCAGTATCCCGGTGGCGGCGATGACGAAATCCGCGTCGATCTCGTCTCCGCCCGCGGTGGATAACCGCCATCGGCGGTCGGCGAACACCGCCGAGGTGACTTCGCAGTCGAGCTTCAGATGCGATTCGAGTTGCAGTTCTTCGATGAGGTCGTGGTGATACTGCTGGATCTCGTCACCCGTTGCCCACACGTGTTTCCAGTCCGGCTTCGGCGCGAACGCGTATTGGTAGCCGTACGAGGGCACGTCGCATTGCAGGCCCGGGTAGCGGTTCCAATGCCAGACGCCACCAACGTCGGAACCCTTTTCCAGAATCGTGAAGTTGGTGAAGCCGGCTTGCCGGAAGACATGAGCCGCGGCGATTCCCGCCATGCCGGCGCCGACGATCACGATCCGCGGATCTCGGCTATTGGGCGCGGCGGTCATGTGCGAACCCTATGCATGCCGAAACCGTCACGGCAAGCGTTCTACGGCAGTAGCGTCGTGCGCGCAGGGCGGATGGAGGGGCACACATGGATCTGCATCTGTCGGGCAAAACTGCCGTCGTTACTGGGGCCAGCAAGGGCATCGGTTTGGCGGTGACTAAGGCGCTCGTCGCCGCGGGCGCGTATGTGGTAGCCGGGTCACGAACCCCTGGTAAGCAATTGCCCCTGCTTGAGGAGAGTGGGCAGGTGTCGTTCGTGTCCGTGGACCTGACCCAGCCCGGCGCCGCCGAAGAATTGATCGCGGCGGCGACCTATCGCGGCGGGATCGACGTTTTGATCAACAACGTCGGCGGCGCCACGGTCCACCCGGCTGGACTCGCAAGCATTTCCGACGACGACTGGCGCGCGTCCTGGGATCTGAATGTGATGGGCGTCGTGCGACCGACCCGCGCGGCGCTGCCGGAGATCGAGCGGCGCGGCGGCGGTTCCATCGTCATCGTCAGCTCGATCAGCGCCTACGCCCCCGGCCCGAATACCTACGATTACTGCGCCGCCAAGGCCGCCGTCACGAACTTTGCCAAGGCATTGTCAAAAGATTTGGCGCCGAAAAACATTCGTGTCAACTCGGTCAGCCCGGGCGCGGTGTCGACCGAGCGGTTTGTGGAGCAGGGCGGGGTAATCGACGGGCTCGCCGCGGCTAAAGGTCAAAAGGCCGACGAGGTCAGGGCGGAGCTGGCAAGCTCCGCGCCGACCGGCCGGTTCACGACGCCTGAAGAAGTCGCTGACCTCGTTGTCTTCCTGGCCAGCGACCGCGCCGGAAACATCACCGGATCCGACTACCGCATCGACGGCGGATACGTCACCACCGTCTGATCTTCTACTCTTCGTCTTCGTCGTCGAGCAGCAACTTTTCCGGGTGATGAAAAGTGTTGATACGGGGTTGCCCGTAATCCAGGTGTGGTGGGGGGATCCATTCGGTGTCACCGTGCTGGTTTTTGCGGGTGGTCCAGCCTTGTTCGGCAAGA
>Ga0335076_10003563_pt1 | contig 15649 bp, 12 predicted proteins | sample Lox_Sample_25_FD_206717 | JGI IMG/M metagenome (GOLD analysis project Ga0335076, IMG submission 206717) | Soil microbial communities from Loxahatchee National Wildlife Refuge, Florida, United States - Lox_Sample_2.5 | ecosystem: Environmental > Terrestrial > Soil > Wetlands | place: USA...
ATGTTTCTCATCATTTTTGCCCAGCTCTTCAACCTGCAGATTATTTCGGACAAATACAAAAAGATGGCGGAGGAGAATGCATTATTCCCCAAGCGTATTTATCCTACCCGGGGCATTATTTACGACCGGCGCAACAAAGCCATTCTGAATAATACCATCATGTACGATCTGATGGTAACGCCATCTCAAGTAAAGAATATTGATACAGCTTTTTTTTGTCAGCTGATGGATATCGATACGGCAGAATTCCGAAGCCGTATGCTCGATGCAAAATTTAAAAACGGGCCTTTCCGTCCAAGCATTTTTGACGACCTTTTGCCGCCCGACCTTTATGCCAAGCTGGAAGAAAATATCTGGCGTTTTCCCGGTTTCAATTTGCAGGAAAGACCAGTCAGAATTTATCCCTTTAATGCGGCTGCACATATTATGGGATATGTGGGTGAAGTGGATTCAGCGATCATGCGGAAATATAAGTATGGTTATCAGTTGGGCGACTATGTAGGGCGAAGCGGACTGGAACAGTCTTATGAAAGAGAATTGATGGGACAAAGAGGTGTTGAATTTTGGATAAAGGACAATAAAAACCGATTGGTGGGACATTATGCGAACGGATCGCTTGACACACCGGCTGTTGCTGGCAGAAACCTGCGGACTTCTCTGGATATAGGATTGCAACAACTTGCTGAAAGATTACTCTCAAATAAGGTGGGCGCCATCGTTGCGATAGAGCCTAAAACCGGAGGAATTCTTGCCATGGCCTCAGGCCCGGATTTTAATCCAAACTCACTGACTGGTTCCGATAAACAATCCAATTACGCAAAACTGGTGCTGGATGTATCTGGCCCCTTGCTGAACAGGGCTATCAAAGGACTATATCAACCCGGATCTACATACAAGCCGCTGGGTGCACTGATTGCATTGGATGAAGGTCTCATTACTCCGGCGACGGGATATGATTGCCATGGAGTGTACCTGGCCTGTAACCATCCGGTAAAGTGTGAGCACAAAGACCCGGGCCATGCAGCCAATCTTCGACTGGCCATCGCTCATTCATGTAATTCATTTTTCTCGAATGTTTTTCGACTGACGGTTGATAATCCACAATTTCATAATCCGAGAAAAGGATTAACAAAATGGAAGGAATATATCAATGCATTCGGGCTCGGACATCGTGTTGGTATTGATCTTCCCAGTGAAGACGGAGGGAATGTCCCCGATACATCAGCTTACGATAAAGAATACCGACATTCCTGGAATTCCTGTACGATGGTAACTTTAGGAATTGGCCAGGACAAAATATTGATCACTCCTTTGCAAATGGCGAACTCGATGTGTATCGTTGCCAACAAGGGATATTTTTATACTCCGCATTTTGTAGAAAAGATCGATGAAGAAACCCCAGATGATACCATATTGAATAAGTACAGAGAAAAACATGAAGTGTTAACCCATATTCCTGACAATGTATACCAGGTAGTTTCAACCGGGATGCAGGATGTGGTAGAGATAGGAACAGCGCAGGCTGCCAGGATTCCGGGAATTAATATTTGTGCAAAAACAGGTACCGCAGAAACTTACCGGCTTGTTAGTGGCAGGAGATCCAAGCTCAGGAACAATTCCATCTTCGTATGCTTTGCACCGAGAGAAGATCCGAAAATAGCGGTGGCTGTTGTAGTCGAGAATGCAGGATTTGGTGCCGCCTGGGCAGCCCCCATGGGGTCTTTCCTTGTGGAGCAATATCTGACTGATAGTATTCGTTCGGATCGTATGAAAGACGTGGAGCGGATTGCCAATACCAACCTGATGCCCAAATGGCTTATCATAGAACAATACTATGAGGATTCACTCAGGGCAGTAGCATGGGCAAAGGAAACCGGCGACAGCAGCAGGTGGTTGAAATATACGAATGCCACGTTTCGTGCTTCCATGCGCGACACGCTGCATCTTAACCGTGAGCCTTTACCACCGGTACAAAACAATCCGGCCGATAAACCAAAGGATATTATTGTAGAACCTGATACTTCTTCTGATAACTGATATGGCTGAACGAAATTCAACGATAACAAAAGGAATTGATAAGTCACTGGTATGGCTTTGGCTTATTCTGTCAGTCATTGGAATCATGAGCATTTTTGCTGCAACATATCGAGATACTGATACAGTACTGCAGGGTTTTATTTCGTTGCGAACAGATTACAGTCGGCAGACGGTATATTTTATTCTTGGAGGAATAATTGGCATTTTCATTTTATTGACGGACAGCAAATTTTTCACTGCAACAGCCAATCTATGGTATGCTTTCGGTATTTTACTGCTGCTGTTGGTTTTTCCGTTTCACTCCCGGGTGAAAGGAACGGAATCGATTATCAGGTTTGGGAATGCCTTTCAGCTGCAGCCAGCCGACCTCTGCAAGGTTTTTGTGAACCTGGCTCTGGCAAAATATTTGTCGAGGGTGGAAACAGATTTCGAGAGACCGCGATCACAGATCATTGCGGCTATTATTGTTCTCGCTCCTGCAGCGCTTTCTATTATGCAAAAAGAAACCGGGCTTGCACTGGTTTATTTTTCATTTTTTTTGGTGATGTTCAGAGAAGGGTTATCGCCTGTCATACTGATCATTGGTTTTTCTTTTGCGGTGCTTGTCGTTGCCACGCTTCTGCTCGAGCCGAATACGATGGCGCTTATTCTCACTGGAATCGCGGTGTCGGCAATTTATATTTTGCGAAAACAGATCAAAAGACACCGGAATGTTCTTTTCCTGATTATCGGAATCTGGTTTGTATGCGTGAGCGTTCAGCGCTTTGTAGTACCATTTACTTTTGATCACATATTACAACCTTACCAGGTAAAACGCATTTACGATGCGTTGGGAAAAGATTATGTTCCAAAGAATGCCCAGGCGGCTTTGGAAATAGAACAGAAAAATGTAGGAAAGAAAAAAGGGGGTGATTACAATGTGAAGCAAAGTAAAATCGCCATAGGAAGCGGCCGGGTTATTGGTAAAGGTCTGTTGAAGGGAACACAAACACGGTATGATTTTGTGCCTGAACAAAGAACTGATTTTATTTTTTGTACCATTGGAGAAGGATTCGGATTTATCGGCAGTGTGCTCTTTCTCAGCATTTACCTTGTTTTGCTGATGCGTATCGTAACTATAGCCGAAAGACAGCGAAGTGTGTTCAGCCGATGCTATGCATATGGAGTGGCTTCAGTATTTTTTTTCCATATTGCCATCAATGTTTGTATGACCATCGGACTGGCCCCGGTAATCGGTATCCCGCTTCCGTTTGTGAGTTATGGCGGAACTTCCTTCCTAACGTTTACCACTATGCTATTTATTTTGATCCGACTGGATGCCGACAGGCAGATGGTGTTGAGATAAATCACCCCTGCCCCTAAAGGGGATTTATTGGCTATTGCTTATTTTTACTTTTTACAATTATCACAACTTTTATTTTAATCCCCCTTTAGGGGTTGTGGGTTGGGTATGAAAATTATTCCATTATCAGAAGGCGCTTTCACGGTAGATAAAACCAAATTATTTATTCCTTTTATTGTTGGAGAAGATCAGCTCCAACAACGAAATGCAGGAAGTTTGCTGGTAGAAATCCAGCCATTTGCAGTCGTCACTTCAGAAGATGTTTTATTGATGGATACGGGTCTTGGATTTAATAAAAATGGTCATTTACAGATTCACCAGAATCTCGTGGATGCGGGTATTGACCCATCGCAGGTAACAAAAGTACTGATCAGTCATTTGCATAAAGATCATTCAGGGGGAATCAGCCGGTTGAATAAAACGACAGGCATCAGGGAACCCTCGTTTCCGAATGCAACTTATTATATCCAGGAAAAAGAACTGGAATACGCATTTTCCAAGGGCCTTCCCTCATATATAACCGAAGAACTCGGGGGGATAAAAAATTTTAAAAACCTGGTCTTATTAAATGGAAGCGGAGTGATCGATGGCTATATCCGTTATGAATTGACAGGGGCGCATTGTCCTTATCACCAGGTATTCTGGATAGTTGATGGAGGGGAAACTATTTTTTTCGGGGCGGATGTAGCGCCACAGCTCCAACAAATGAAGAACCGTTTCGTGGCAAAATATGATTATGACGGGAAGAAATGCATGGAATTAAGACAGCAATGGTGGAGGAAGGGAGAAAAAGAAAACTGGACTTTTCTTTTCTACCATGATATTAAAACTCCCGTGTGGAAATTTTAAATAAATGGCCTCATTTTTTCTTTTTCAAAGACGGTTGAAGAACTTCCGATTTTCCGTCGATAGCTTCTGTATTATTCAATCCTAATATATCTGCAATCAGCGGGTATACATTGACGTTTTCAAAGCCTTCAATTTTTTTGTGCTTTTTGAACGCAGGCCCCCAGGCATAAAACACAGCGTGCATCTCGGTTATCCCGGGATCATATCCATGCTCGGCCACAGGTACTCGGCGATGAAGGATATTAAAAACTTTTGGAGCGTGGGGAACAAGCAGAATATCTCCGATCCGGTTGTATCTGTCATCACTTTTGCTGTAATGCCAGCGATCAGGTGTATTGGCCGCCAGGTATACATCAAAGTCGACAGCTTCTTTTTTCAATGCATCATAAGTCGGCCTGATGTCATTGGTATCCTTCGCATACAGGTGCAGCAGGGTCAGACTTGGTAAAACAAAAAATTTAGTTGTATCAACAGCGTGAGGCAGGGAGAGTGTAGAAACTGTATCAACGTTTATCATCCCGTGATCCGACAGGAAAATAAAGTTTACGTTCAAACCGAGTGAATCGATTGATTGTACCAGTTTGCCGACACTCTCATCTACAAAATGTACTGCATCGATAGCTTCTTTTGAATCAACTCCGAATCTGTGTTCCTGGTGATCGACTTCGGGAAAATAAAATGTGATAAAATGTGGCCGTTTATCTTCAGGTAGCTGAAGCCAGTTCTTCACTGTTTGAATTCTCTGGTTTATCGGGATCGCTTCATTATATATATAATAATATGTCGGACGAACTCCCTGTATCGCACTTTCAGAAGCTACCCAATAAAAACTGGCTGTAAGCATTTGCTGTTTTTCGGCCAACACCCACAAAGGTGTGCCTCCATACCAGGAACTGTCACCCACAGCTTTCTTATTGCTTATTGTGTACACTCTTTTTTTCCCTGCATCATAAAATGAGTTATCCACGATGCCATGATGAGCAGGATATAAACCAGTGACAATACTGTAGTGATTAGGAAATGTTAAAGAAGGAAAAGAAGCCTGCATATACGAAGCAGTGATGCCGCGCTTTCTTAGTTTTAAAAGATTAGTTGCATGGTACTTGTCAGCCAGATCGTATCTGAAACCATCAGCTGAAATCAAAATCACATACGGTTTTTTTTGTTGCTCTATACTGTTCACACGGCCCGGAATAATTTTTTGCGTAGTATCTTGTTTCTGCGGCGTCTCCTGCGCCCCGGCAGTTGCAATAAAAAAAATGCAGAATACAGTTAAAATAAATTTCGCTGAAGGGCTCATGAACGTTGTTTGAATGCTAAAAAAATTTCGTAAAGCGATGTAAGATAATAGAACTCGGGGTAAAGAGGATATTAAGTAATTGTATTATTCATTTGATTTTTTTAATGACTGATTTTTTTTGGGGTTGAATTAGTACATGCATTGTAATGAAAATAAAAAGGCCCGCTCTTGAAAGAGCCGGCCGTTGCTAACCTATGAAAAACACCAGATTCAAATATCGTTATTCGATCATTTTCTAATTAAATTAATCGGTAAACGGGCAAAATATCGAGGTCTATGGCTTTAGCAGGGCACGTCGCTGCTGCATTTTCAACTGTCTTCGCTCGATTTCCTTTTGGACAAAATTGCCAAACTCTTTTTCTGATTTAAAGAACATGTTGACCTTGTCGGGGGATAATGCTTTGCCAAATTCAGTATTGTATTTTTTCCGGATATTCAATATATTTTCTTCCAACCTGATTTCATCCCAATGATCTTTGATGGCATCAAGACGGGTTTGCCGGATCTCTTCTGTATACTGATTGTAGATTGGCCAGAAACGCTGGGCTTCTTCTGTAGACAAATCCAGCTTTTTAGTCAGGTAAGCAATTTTTAATGCCTCCAGCCTGCTTCCATCCTGTGCCATGACGGCATGGGTGGACAGTAATATTATTCCATATAATAATAAAAATCTTTTCATCTTACGGATTAGTTCGCTGAGCCATCTTTTAAGTCTCCTTCTTCATTTAGATATTGTTGTAATTCACTGTCTGAAATATCTCCCAACATATCCTTGATATCATTGTCACTGAAATCAAGGGAAGCAGTATTGTTGTTTGCAGCTTGTGCAAGCGGGATATCCTGATCCTGCATATAATTCAATATTTCCTGGTCACTGATTTTTGATAAACCGGAACTGGGGTCATCAATCTGAACAGTAGTTTGCCTGTTGAATTTAATAATACCGAAAGTAAGAATGACGCCTGCGACCGCCGCGGCAACAGCATATCTCAACCACTGTCTCCTTTTTTTGAATGCAACAACTTTTGCAGGCTGATTTTTTTCTTCTGTTTTAAGTCTGAATAAAACATTTTCTACCAGCCCATCAAAATATCCAACAGGTACTGTATACGGTTGTTTATTTCGCAGGCTACTCATCATTGGAGAAAGATTCTCCAATTCATCGTTTACAAGTTCAACGGCTTTCATGCCGTGAATAAGGTTATCCGGAAGTTCTTCAAAAAAACCAGCGGGTGTTGAAAAAGGAGTTTTTTTATTTATCTGACTCAGTAAGGGAGAAAGAATAGATAATTCTTCTGCAGCGTCTTTAGCCTGTTCAGCTTTAAGCCTGATCAATAATTTTTCCGGAAAGGATTCAAAATAGTTTTCAGGAATACTAAAAACATTTTTCTTTTCCAGCTGCGAGATGAGGGGAGATAGGGTTTCCAGTTCGGTTTTTACCGATTGAACAGATTCGTTTTTGATGCGGGCCATCAGCCCGTCTGCAAACGTCTCGAAATAGCCGGAAGGCAGCTCAAAAAGCCTATTTTTTCGGTCAATTCCAGCAATTAACCGGCTGATTTCCAGTAACTCATTCGATATTTGATTGCTTTCCTGCATTTCCGTTTATCTGACCAATTTTGAGTGTCAAAGTTTAATGATTCAGAATATACTCTTCTATTTTTTTGACTGCATGATGATAGGAGGCTTTCAGGGCTCCTTCGGATGTTTCAAGCACCCTGCTCATTTCTTCATAAGGCATCTCGTCATAATAGCGTAAATTGAATACAATTCGTTGTTTTTCAGGTAGTTGCTGAATGGCTACCTGGAGCTTCCATTCCAGCTTATTGGCGTCGAAATGTTTATCTGCTTTTATTTTATTACTCAGGCCGCTTTCCACTTCGCTGATGGACACAGACGCCCTTTTCTTCTGCTGTTCTAAAAAGCTAAGGCATTCATTCGTAGCAATTCTATATAACCACGTATATAATTGTGAATCTTCCCGGAAATTCTCCAGTCCGTTCCAGACTCTTATAAAGACATTCTGGAGCACGTCGTTGGCATCTTCGTGCTCAATTACCATTCTCCGGATATGCCAATACAGCCTTTCCTGGTATTTTTTAATGATGTCGGTAAATGCTTTCTCTTTTGTTTCAGGGTCACGAAACAGCTTGAGCAATTCAGTATCATGTGCAGTGACCGTCATAAGGTTAGCTTTTTGCCAGGGACCGGGATTTAGATTGGAAAAACAGGCTTGAGTTTAATAATTTATCAAGGAGCTTTGTCATTTTCTTGCCATTACTTTTTCTGCAGCAGCAACAATATGTTGAGCATCCAGGCCATATTTCTGCAGGAGTTGGGTGGGAGTTCCGCTCTCACCGAACGTATCATTTGTTCCAACATATTCAATGGGCACAGGTAAATTTTTTGCAGCGACCTGTGCAATACTATCGCCCAAACCCCCAATAATATTGTGCTCTTCTGCTGTTACCGCACATTTTGTTTTTGAAATGGATTTTACTACTGCCTCGGTATCGATTGGTTTGATGGTGTGAATATTGATTATTTCAACTGAAATACCTTTTTGCTGCAGCATTTTTCCAGCTTCAAGTGCAATCCAGACCAGGTGGCCGCAGGCAAAGATGGAGACATCATTTCCTTCGGAAAACAATTGTGCTTTTCCAATTTTGAAATCCATTTTGTCTGTAAAAATGGGCCAAACGGGTCGGCCGAAACGCAGGTACACCGGTCCTGTGTAATCCGCGATGGCCAGCGTTGCAGCTTTTGTCTGGCTGTAATCGCAGGGAACAATAACCATCATACCCGGCAACATTTTCATCAGGCCGATATCTTCCAGTATCTGATGCGTAGCGCCATCCTCCCCGAGGGTTAAGCCCGCATGCGAAGCGCAAATTTTTACGTTTTTGCCGGAGTAAGCAATCGATTGCCTGATCTGATCGTATACACGTCCTGTAGAGAAATTGGCAAAAGTTGTGGTGTACGGTATTTTTCCACCGATAGTCAATCCGGCTGCAATGCCCATCATATTCGCTTCGGAAATTCCGCATTGGAAAAAACGATCGGGAAATTCTTTCATGAATTGATTTAATTTCAATGATCCCGCGAGGTCGGCAGTTAAGGTAACAATATTTGTATTTTTTTTTGCAGCTTCCACAATGCCATCTCCGAAACCGCTTCTCGTATCTTTTTGTCCGCTTACCTGAATATCCTGTAACATGATTTCCTGTGGTTATTTAATTAATTTCAATAAATAGTCAAGATTGATTTTTGCAGATGCAAAGTAAAGCAAAAGAGATAAAATTAACAATCTGTGATGTCTGTGAGAACTATTTTACACAAGTGGGATGAGACGCAGATGGGTTCTGATTATTTATGATTTGAGCAGAGAAGATCAGAATAACTTGGGGGTCTCTTAGTTTAACTCCGAAAATTTTCCATTATAAAATTTCTCGTCCATTTTTAATTTTTGTTCCCATTTCCAGGCGGTTGACATCATATCTTCCAGTGTAAATTTCGGAATCCAGTCCAGTTGTTTTTTTGCCAGATCATTGTTTGCATAAATCGCAATGACGTCGCCGGGACGTCTCGGGCCGATAGTATAATTTAATTTTATGCCGGTCACTTTTTCAAATGATTTAATTGCTTCGAGTACAGTCACGCCCTTTCCTGTTCCAAGATTAAAGACCTCGCATTTTTTTGTATTTTTTTTGTTCAACAAATACAATATTCCCAGCGTATGTGCATGCGCGATATCACATACATGGACATAATCCCTTATACAGGACCCGTCGCGGGTCGGATAATCATCTCCATGAACCTGCATTTGAGACAATTTTCCGATGGCTGTTTGTGTAATGGCCGGCACAAGATTGGCAGGTTTGCCTATCGGCAACTCACCAATTAGGGAACTGGGATGAGCTCCCACCGGATTAAAATACCTTAACAGTATACATTTGGCCGAAGAAGCTTTTGAAAACTCATTGATGATTTGCTCGCCCATCTGCTTGGTGTATCCATAAGGGGATTCTGCGGGTTTGGGAAGAGTAGCCTCAGTTACCGGAATTTCATTTGGATTTCCATATACGGTACAGGACGAAGAAAAAACGAAATAAGGAATTTCAAATTCCTGGACACATTTCAGCAGGTTGATCAATGAAAGTAAATTATTTTCGAAATACATCAATGGCTGCTCTACGGATTCTCCCACTGCTTTGTACGCAGCGAAATGAATGATACCTGCTATGTCGGGGTTTTCCTGGAAAATTGCAAAGCTGTCATCGAAATTGCAGAGGTCAACTTTGTAGTTTTTTATTTTTTTGCCGGTGATTTTTTCAACGCCCTCCAGGATTCTTGGATTAGACCGGCTGTTGTTATCAACAGAAATTACGTCAAACCCATTCTCAATGAGGTCTACTATAGTATGTGAACCAATATATCCGCATCCTCCTGTGACAAGAATTTTTTTCATGATCAGGGTAAGTTAATGATTAATCATATCGATAAGATATTGGCCATAACCACTTTTCAAAAGAGGCTGGGCAATCGCTTCCAACTGCTCTCTGGTGATGAATTTTTTCTTATAGGCAATCTCTTCTATGCAGGCAATTTTAATTCCCTGCCGTTCTTCAATGACCTGTACAAACAGGGAGGCCTGCATCAGTGAATTGAAAGTGCCTGTATCCAGCCAGGCCGTTCCACGATCCATGATCGACACTTTCAATTTCCCTCTTTTTAAATATTCCTTATTTACATCCGTAATTTCATATTCGCCCCTGGGGCTTGGCTTCAGATTTTCAGCAATACTGACCACTTCGTTATTATAAAAATACAAACCGGGCACAGCATAATTACTTTTTGGCTGTTTAGGTTTTTCCTCAATGGAGATGGCCATCATATTCCGATCGAATTCCACTACACCGTAACGCTCAGGATCACTCACGTGGTATGCATACACGATACCTCCCTCCGGATGGGTATTTTTTTCAAGTTGTTCTCCGAGCCCCGATCCATAAAAAATATTATCGCCCAGCACCAGGGCCACACTATCCTTCCCTATAAATCCCTTTCCGATTACAAACGCTTGTGCCAGACCGTTAGGCTTCGGTTGTTCAGCATAACTGAACTGCAGACCGAGCTGGCTACCCGTACCAAATAATTTTTTAAAAAGAGGAAGATCGTGAGGAGTGGAGATAATCAGTATCTCTCTGATTCCGGCAAGCATCAGCGTAGACAGGGGATAATAGATCATTGGCTTGTCATACACAGGCATGATCTGTTTGCTGATGGCATACGTAATAGGATGAAGACGTGTGCCTGATCCTCCGGCGAGAATGATTCCTTTCATATCAGATTATATCGCGCGGCAAAGTAGTAAACATTGATCAATTAGAAAAAAGACAATGGGAAAGATACATCAGGATAAAACAGGTGCATTTTTGTTTTTCATTATATGGATTCATTGCCTGCATTCAATGATGAAAAGGAAGTAAAACGAAATACACTATAGCAGAGAATATTGCACTTACAGGAATTGTCAGTATCCAAGCCCAAAGCAGGTTAATCGTTACGCCCCAGCGGACGGCCGACAAACGTTTGGTTGCGCCTACACCCATGATTGATCCGGCAATTGTATGAGTAGTGCTCACAGGGATGCCCAATTTTTCAGTCAGAAATAAGGTGATTGCCCCCGCTGTTTCCGCACTGACTCCTTCCAGCGGAGTGACCTTTGTAATTCGCGTACCCATTGTTTTTACGATTTTCCATCCTCCGCTCATCGTTCCGAATGCAATAGCAGTAAAACTCGCCATGGGTACCCACATGTTTGCATTTATAAATTGCAAAAACGTCATGTCGTGGCCCTTCGTTTTTTCATAATAAATCATGGCGGCGCCGATAATGCCCATTACTTTTTGGGCGTCATTACCACCATGGCCGAGGCTGAACAGGGCAGAGGAGATCAATTGCAATCGCCTGAACCAGTTATCTGCTTTATACGGATGAGCTTTACGACTTATATTTACTATCGTGATGGTAATGACAAATCCGATCACCATTCCGATAACGGGAGCGAGAAAAATAAACAGAAAAGTAGGGATGACCTTAGCATAATTGATTACATCCGTCCCATTCCTGCTCAAAGCTCCTGCATGGGCAAGGGCTGCTCCCATAAATCCGCCTAACAAAGTGTGGGAAGAACTTGAAGGGATGCCAAACCACCAGGTGAGCAGGTTCCACGCAATGGCTCCGATCAAACCGGAAAAAATTACACCAAGCGTAATGAATTCTTTATTCACCGAACTTGCAATAGTATTCCCGATTCTGAATTCTCCAATCACATACCTGGATATAAAAAAAGCAGCAAAGTTGAAAACAGCAGCCCAAAGCACTGCCTGGAACGGAGTCAGCACTTTCGTGGAAACAATTGTAGCAATAGAATTGGCTGCATCATGAAAACCATTAATGAAATCGAAGATGAGCGCCAGAATGATGATGATAACGAGAAAAGCCATAACTAATGTGGAAATGTGGGAATGTGTAAATGTGGAAACAAGGAAATAAAACAGATGCTTTAGTTCATCCAATTTTTACATTTCCACATTATTAAGCGTATTTGATGATGATAGATTCAATAACATTGGCCGCGTCCTCACATTTATCAGTCACGATTTCCATAACCTGGTAAATTTCTCTTTTCTTGATCACTTCTTTAGCATCAGGTTCCGTCTCAAATAAGCGGTCGATGCTCATGTCAAAAATATCGTCGGCCTGGTTTTCAATGCTGTTTACTTTTACGAGGGCATCGGTGATTTTACGCATGTCCTTCATGTTGCGCAATTCTTTGACAGCTGCCCTGATCTGATCTGTTCCCTGTTCTATCAGGTCAGCCATTTTTTGTATGCCTGTATCGTTCGGATTGACCTTATAAAAATTAATTTTCTTGGCGGAAGAATAAATATAATCACAGATATCATCGAGTGCACTGGCCAGATAATGTATATCCTCACGATCGAATGGAGTGATAAAATTTCTTCCCAGCTCAGTAAAAATTTTGTGAGTCAGATCATCATTGATATGCTCCTGGTCTTCCGTCTTCGATATGAGGGCCGCTCTTTTGTCGATATCAGGCTCGGCGACGACATCTTTCATCAGCTTGCCCATGTTGGCAACTCCGTCGGCAACCTCCTCAAACAAAGAATAAAATATCCTGTCCTTCGGCATAAAAATTTTCATGATGGAATTGAGTGCCATGTAAGAAATTTGATCAAAAATAGAATTATTGTGAGTGGTTTGATAAAAAACTTTTAAATGTGCAGGTGCCTTGAATATTCATCCATTCATCATCATAGGAACATCCGTTTCATTTCGTTTCCAGTCGGTTGTATCTCTCCCGGGTATCCGCTGTATTATCCATTAACAGGATTTTAAATGTGAGCGACCTTTATAATTGTTGATTAGTAATTATCTTCGCCAATTATCTAAAGTGAAAAAGACCCGATTTATATTATTACTCCTGCTTATAGTTTTCGGATATAAAAGTTCATCCGGGGCGGCTTTTTTTTCAACCAATGCTGCAAATTCGATAAGGGCTGATGCCACCAGGTTATCAGAATCCAGGCTTGCATGCTCTTTTTCGACAAGTAATCAAATTGACCAATCGCCACTCAATGATTCCAAAGTAAAAGAAAAGCGGCATAAGAAAACACGCATCAGTAAAGAATTTACCACAGTTTTCTTAACTACCACGACGTCCTGTTTCTATTACGATAAACAATTTCGCGTTTATTCTCCTGGCCGGATTTTGCAAAAAAATCTCATCCATTTTTCTTTACGAGGTCCTCCGTGCCTGATAAGCTGATTTAATATCATCTTCTTTCTTATTTATTTCATTTACAAAAGAATTTTCCATGGTTGTTTTATACAGAAAAGCAGCCGCAGCATTATCATTTATGTTGGTGTTGTGGGCAAATTGTACAACTGCACAGCAAAAAAATAATTATTCTTTATCCGATTACATTGACTCGGCACAGCACCACCTACCGTTGCTGATGCAGAAAACGGCGCTTTTCGATGCAGCCAAAGCAGGTGTCACTGATGCCAGGCATGCTTATCTTCCCAGTGCATTTGTTGCTGACCAGGTAAATGCGGGAACGGATAACGCTTTGCCCGGATCTTATTTTTCATTCGGAATTATACCGTCATCTTCGGATGGAATCCGGAGTGAAAACGATTACCAGACCGCTTCAGGCAATATCGCGATTCTGCAAAGTAATTATGAGCTGATGAATTTTGGCTTGAAGAGAGCAAGGATCAGGAATGCAGAAAGCTTTGCAGACCTCAGTCAGGCTGATCTGAACAGGGAAATCTATTTGTTGAAATGGGATGTAGGGAAGTTATATTTTGATATTCTAAAAAATCAGCTTCAACTGGGCATTGATCAGCAAAATGTAGAGAGATACAACACAATTTATACAATCATCCATGCAATAACGGAGAGTGGAATCAAACCTGGTGCAGATTCATCCCTCGCCATTGCGGAATTATCTAAAAGCAGGATCAGTTACAATCAGACCATGGGCCATATCAGGCAATTGCAGCAGCAACTCGCTTATCTTACAGGGATTAACATAGATCGTATTACTATCGATACCGCTCAAACGAAGAATTATTTATCGGCATTAAATATTTTATCCGGAGGCGCTTACCTCGATACCCTTAACAACCCGCTGACTGATTATTATATAAAACAGAAAAATCTTCAATTGCAAACCGAAGACCTGGTAAAAAAAAGTTACCTGCCGAAAGTATTTCTTACCGGAGCGGGATGGGCCAGGGGGTCAAGTATTGATTATACAGGAGAATATAAAGCGTTGTCGGAAGGCCTGGGTTATCAGCGATACAATTATATGGTCGGCGTAAGTTTAGTGTATGATCTTGTCAACCCGGTTCACCGAAAAGACAAACTGGCGATCAGCCATTATAATACGGTTGCCAGCGACTATGATTTGCAACAACAGGTACTTTTATTAAAGAATGTATCCAACCAGGCCGATGAGGCTATTCGAACATCGGTGAAAAATCTATTTGAAATACCTATCCAGATCAAGGCTTCGCAGGATACTTATGATCAAAAAACGGCGCAGTACAAAGCAGGTATTATTAATCTCATTGATCTGACCAACGCTTCATTTGTGTTATACAGATCGCAGTCTGATTATGTGCAAACACTAAGCGACTGGCTGCTTGCCAACCTGGATAAAGCCGCTGCAACAGGAGATATCGATTTATTCATTCAATCCATCAAGAAATAATTATGGTAAGAACAGCTTTAAAAAGGCCTATCACGATATTGGTATTATTTATCGGTCTCCTGTTGTTTTCGATTATGGCCATCAGGACTATTCCGATAGATATTTTTCCGCGGCTGAATCTTCCTACCATTTATGTCATTGAACAATACGGCGGTATGTCGCCAAAACAAATGGAAGGTTTTTTTGCCACGCGCATGCAGGATCAGTTTCTCTATATTAATGGTGTAAAAAATATTGAGAGTAAAAATGTACAGGGGCTCTCACTAATCAGGCTCACTTTTTATGAGAATACAGATATGGCCGAAGCTTCTGCGCAGGTGGCGTTGCAGGTAAACAGGTCCTCTGCTTTTTTCCCGCCCGGAGCCCTGCCTCCGCAGGTCATTCGTTTTGATGCTTCCTCACTACCGGTGGGGGAACTGGTATTCAGCAGTAAAACGAGATCCCTGAAAGATATTTTTGATATTGCGCTAACCCGCATCAGGCCTTTGTTTGCGACGGTTCCGGGAATGTCATCCGCTCCTCCTTTCGGTTCAAATGCGAGAACCATTGTTATCAATGTGGATCCGCAAAAATTAAGAACATATAATCTCTCGCCGGATGAAGTAGTCGAAGCGGTGGTAAAAAATAATTCCATTACGCCTTCAGGAAACCTGCGAATTGACAGCACGATGTACGTGACTTCCATCAATTCGTTGGAAGACCGTGTGGAACAGTTTGATGATATACCGATCAAGAGTAATGGTAGCACCACTTTGTTTGTGAAGGATGTGGCAAAAGTTGCAGATGCCGCAGACATCACAGTTGATTATGCCC
>Ga0335076_10003564_pt1 | contig 15648 bp, 18 predicted proteins | sample Lox_Sample_25_FD_206717 | JGI IMG/M metagenome (GOLD analysis project Ga0335076, IMG submission 206717) | Soil microbial communities from Loxahatchee National Wildlife Refuge, Florida, United States - Lox_Sample_2.5 | ecosystem: Environmental > Terrestrial > Soil > Wetlands | place: USA...
CGGCTCTTGGTGCCGCGGTCGAGGCGATCTCGCAGTTGCGCGCCCAGGTCATGGCCGAGCTCGAGCAGGACGCGGTCGAGATGGCGATGCAGCTGGCCGAGCAGATCCTCGCCGGCGTGATCGCGGTCGAGCCCGAGCGCGTGATCGACGTCGGCCGCAACGCGCTTCGTCACCTGTCTGATCGCCGGCGAGTGACGCTGGTCGTGAACCCGGACGATTTGGAGTTGGTCAGCGAGTGCGTCGAACAGCTCCAGTCCGAGCTCGGCGGGATCGAGCACCTGGGCGTTCAGTCCGATCGGCGGATCGGGCGAGGCGGAGCGATCGCGCGGACCGACTCGGGCGAGATCGACTCGGGCTTCGACGCCCAACTCGGGCGCGCCCGCGAGATTGTCGCCGCTGCCCTGGCGCGCGAGCCCTCGGGCGATGAGTAGCCTGGCCCGCGCCGCCCGGGCGCTTCAGGGCGCCGATCTGTCTCGTCGCATCGGCCGGGTCAGCGACCTCATTGGGCTGATCATCGAGGCCACCGGAGTGCAGGTCGAGATCGGCGAGGTCTGCATGGTCGGCGACGGCCGCGACCGCCCGTCGGTGGCGTGCGAGGTGGTCGGCTTCCGCGGCGGGCGCACCCTGCTGATGCCGCTCGGCGAGCTCCACGGGATCGGCCCGGGCACGAGCGTCTTTCCGACCGGGCGTCCTTTCCGGGTCGCCGTCGGCGAGCCGCTGCTCGGCCGGGTGATCGACGGCCTGGGAGTTCCTTTGGACGGCGTCGACGCTCCGTCGGGCGTGTCGTGGCGCGACACGAACGGCGCCCCGCCAGATCCTTTGACGCGGCCGCGGATCTCCGACCGCGTGTCGCTCGGCGTCCGCGCTTTGGACACGTTGGTTCCGTGCGGTCGGGGACAGCGCCTCGGCATCTTCGCCGGGTCGGGCGTGGGCAAGTCCTCCCTGATGGGGATGATCGCGCGCTCGACCTCGGCTCAGGTCAACGTCATCGCCCTTGTCGGCGAGCGAGGCCGCGAGGTCCGCGAGTTCATCGAGCGCGACCTGGGTGACGCTCTGTCGCACTCGGTCGTGGTCGTGGCCACCTCTGACCAGCCGGCGTTGGTGCGGATCCGGGCGGCGTTCACCGCCACCGCGATCGCCGAGCACTTCCGGGACGCCGGACACGACGTGATGCTGATGATGGACTCGGTCACTCGGTTTGCTATGGCCCAGCGCGAGGTCGGGCTCGCGATCGGCGAGCCGCCGGCGACCCGCGGCTACACCCCGTCGGTGTTCGCCCTGCTGCCGCGCCTGTTGGAACGCGCGGGGACGAGCGATCGCGGATCGATCACGGGCCTGTACACCGTGCTGGTCGACGGCGACGACATGAACGAGCCGATCGCGGACGCGGTGCGGTCGATCTTGGACGGGCACGTCGTGTTGACGCGGTCGCTGGCCCACTCGGGGCACTACCCGGCGATCGACGTGTTGCAGAGCGTGTCGCGATTGATCGGCGAGATCGTCACGCCGGAGGTCCGGGAGGCCGGAACCCGGCTGCGGGCGGCTTTGGCGGCCTACCGAGAGAAGGAGGACCTGATCTCGATCGGCGCCTACCAGCCCGGTACCGACCCGATACTCGACGCCGCTGTTGCCCTGCGTCCGGCGATCGACGCCTTCTTGAAACAGCGCGTCGACGAGCCCAGCATGTGCGACGAGGCCGACGCCCAGCTGCTCGGCTTGGCCGCGGAGCTACTGCGCCGGATGCCGGGAGCCGGCGAAGTGCTCGACGGCCCGCCCGCGCCGGCGCCTGCCGGCGTACCCGGCCGTGCGGTCCCCGCCGGCGGCGTGCAGGTGGGCGCGCCGGCGATCCCGGGGCTCCAGCTGCGCGCCTGACCGGCTTCTTCCCAAAGGCGCCACTCGGACAAGCGTCCAGGCGCCCTCAGGGGGAGCCCGGGGCGGTCGAGTACAGGACCATGAACGGACAGTCGTTCCGCTTCCGCCTCGAACGCGTTCGCGCCCTGCGCGAGCGTCGCGAAGACGCGGCCAAGCAGGAGCTTGCCGGCGCGATGCTGCGTCATCGACGCTGCGAGGACGAGGTCGAAGCTGCCGCCACCCGCCTCGCCGGCGCGCGCGCGGCTCAGGTCGACGCCACGCGCGTGACCAGCAGCGCGACTGACATGATCGCGCGCCAGGCCTACCTCGAGCGCGCCGAGCGCGCCCACCAGGCCACCCGACAGGATCTTCAGCGCCAGGAGCTCGAGCTCGCCCAGCGCCGCGAGGCACTGGTGCACGCCGCTCGTGACCGTCAGGCCCTCGAGCGTCTGAAGGAGCATCGCCGCGCGGATCACGAGCGCGAGGTCGCTCGCCGCGAGGGCCAGGTGCTCGACGAGATCGCAATCAACGGTTTTCGGAGGAGAGCCGCATGACCCCAAGCGTCACCGCGACGCTGCCGCCGCCGAGTACGGACTCGCCGGCGACAAGCGCGGGGCCACCGGAGCAGACATCCGGACCGCCCTTCACAAGCGTCCTCGACAATCACGTGGCCCGGACCGCCGTAGCGGAAGGCCAGAAGGGGAGCGCCGGAGGAGCCGGCTCTCAAAGCGACCAGCCCACGACGGCTGCGACCGACGCCGCGAGCATCGTCGCCGCCGCGGCCGCGCAGGCAGCTGACGCCGCTCCAGTCCAGTCGACCGCCGGCTCCGCCACCGCGCAGGGCAGTGCGGACGCTGCGGCGCCGGCGCAAGCCGACACGACGACGTCCCAGCCCGCTGAGCCCTCGGCGGCCGATCAGCTCGCCGAAGCGGTGGCGGCAGGCGCAGCGCCCGCTCCCCCGGTGGCGGCTCCGCTCGCCACGACGACTGCAACGACCACCGCTCCGGCCGCGACCCAGGCGCCGGCAACGGCCACGCCCGTCGCCGCCGGTCCCGCGGCCGCGGCATCCCGGCCGATCCCGGCATCTTCGGCGTCTTCTATCGCGCCGGCGAAGACCACCGATCAGGCCCCGGATCCGACCGTGACCACGATCCCAGTGGCCGCGCAGGCGCAGCCCACCCAGGAGCCCGTATCTCAGCCCGACTCGGCTGCGGACGCCCCCCAGGTCCCGACGACGGCGCCGCAGCCCGCGGCGACCGCCGCGCCCTCGACCGCCCCGGCCGCTCCGACCACGACTACGACCCCGTCGACCACCCCGGCCGCTCCGCAGACTGCCGGGCAGCCGACCCCCGAAACCGCACCGGCGACGCCGACCACGGCACCGGCCACCGCGCCGGCCGCGCCGCAGGCTCCCCAGCAGCCGGCCGCGACCGCGGCCCCGGCGGCGACCGCCAAGCCGGCGTCCTCACACCAGACGACGCAAACCGCGACGCAGACCACGACCTCGGCCCCAAGCGCGGCGCCGGACGCCCCGCAGGCGGGCAACGACCAGCCGGCGACCCCCGACCCGCAGACCCAGACGGAGACGCAGGCGCAGGCTCAGACGGCGCCCCAGCCGGCGACCCACACGACCCCGGCAGCCTCGCAGCCGGCGCCGAGCGCGCCCACTCCGACCGTGTCACCGGTGACGCCGCAGACGGCCCAGGCCGCGCCGACGTCGAGCGCCGCGCCGGCCAACGAGCTTCCCACGCGTTACAGCGTCACGCTCGACCACGCGATCGAGACCGTGAAGACGACCGTCGAGATGGCCTCGCGCCAGGGCGCCACGACGGCCCGCATCGAGCTCTCGCCCCCGTCGCTCGGCACGATCCGGATCCAGCTGCAGCACACCGACGACGGAGTCACCGCCCGCGTGCTCACCGACCACGCCGCCACCGCCGACACGCTGTCGCAGGGCGGCGACGACCTCCGCCGGGCGTTCCAGTCCGCCGGGGTGAACCTGCTGAGCCTCAACATCGAGGCTCGCGGCGACGGCGGTGCGCAGACCTCCGACCCGGGCCAGACCTCCGGGTCGCGGTATTTCGGTGCCGGTAACGGCGGCGATGAGGCCGACGCCGGCGATCCCGTACAGCCAACGACTTCGGCGCTAGCAGGCAGCGCGCTCGTCAACGTGCTCGCCTAAACGCGCCCTGAGCAGACAAGGACCCGATCGATGAGCTTCACATCCCCCACCACCGGCGCCACGGGCACCACCTCGACCACCGGCACGACCGCGACGAACTCGAGTTCGAGCAGCCTCCCGATCACGCAGGACCAGTTCCTCGAGATGTTGATGGCCGAGCTCAAGAACCAGAACCCAATGAACCCGAACAGCAGCGACCCGATGCAGTTCGTCACCGAGCTCGCGCAGTTCACCCAGGTCGAGCAGGAGACCAACACCGCTGAGTCGACCTCGACGATCGCGTCTGGCCAGAACAGCTCGACCGCGATCGCGCTGCTCGGTCACACCGTGACCTATGCGGACCCGACCACTGGCAACCCGGACACGGGCACCGTCCAGAGCGTCGAGTTCACCTCCACGGGACCGACCCTGACCATCAACGGAACGGCCGGTATCTCCGCCTCGGCCGTCAGTGAGGTTCAGTGAGCTCAGTCCTTCCCAATCCCGCGCTCGTCGCGCCGGGCCCTGTCGCCCCAGTCGCCACGCCGGCCACGCCGGCGTCGCGGACCGCTGGCGGCCAGGCAGCGTCCGGCCCATCGTTCGCGGAGCTGCTGTCGAAGCAGACGAGCGCACCGCAATTCTCGCGGCACGCGCTCGAGCGCCTCCAGCAGCGTGGGGTCAACCTTGACCAGCCGACTCTCGGCCGGCTCACAGACGGAGTCCAGCGTGCAGCGGGAAAGGGCTCGCGCGACTCCGTGGTGTTCGTCGACAACACCGCGTACGTGGTGTCAGTGACGAACAACACCGTCATCACGGCGGTGCCATCCGAGCATATGCGACAGCACGTGTTCACCAACATCGACAGTGCCGTGATCGCATGAGTGACACGGCGACAATCAACAGTGGCTGGACCTCTTTGAGGAGGCCGCGAAAGGCAGGGATGTTCCGATGATGTCAGGAATGTATGCCGCGATCAGCGGTCTCGACGCACACCAGACGATGCTCGACGTGACCGCCAACAACCTGGCCAACGTCGACACGATCGGTTACAAGGCGCAGAGCGCCCAGTTCTCCGATGAGCTGTCGCAGCTGATTGCCGCCGGCACCTCCGCCAACGGCTACAGCGCCGGCACCAACCCGCTCCAGGTCGGTCTCGGGGCGCAGGTTGGGTCGATCGACAACGTGATGACCGCCGGCGGAGTCGAGTCGACCGGGAACGCCACCGACGTCGCCATCCAGGGCGACGGCTGGCTCCGCGTCGCCAACGGAAACGTGGCCGCGACGCCGCCGACGTTTGACACGACCCAGTACACCCGTGCCGGTGACCTGACGTTCAATGCGTCGGGCTACCTGTGCACCCAGACCGGGCAGTACGTGCAGGGCTACAGCGCGCAGTCCAACGGCGCGGGCGGCTACCAGCCGAACACCGCCGGCGGTCCGAACAACGCGATCGTGGTCCCGCCCGGATCGACGAACGTGACGATCGGCCCGGACGGGAGCGTCAACTACCAGAACGCCTCAGGTTCGACGATCACAGCCGGCTACATCTCGCTGTCGACGTTCCCCAACGAGGCCGGCCTCCAGCGTGACGGCGGGTCCTTGTGGAGCGCGAACGCCGCGTCGGGTGTCGAGACCGCGGGCCAGCCGGGCACCGCCACTTTCGGTAAGACCATCAGTGGCGAGCTCGAGCAGTCGAACGTCGACATGGGCACGGAGTTCACCAACATGATCGAGGCCGAGCGTGGCTATCAGGCCAACGCAAGCACGATCACGACGGCCGACCAGATGATGCAGACGGCCGTCCAGATGAAGCAGTAATTCCAGGCAAGGGCTGGGCGGAGGGGCGGCAATCGAGGGATACCGCCCCTCCGGTCCCCAGCTTTCGCCAGTTACTAGAGACCGGAGAACAGAACAATGATCACCCTGCATCGCCTCGGGCACAAGCTCGAGCTCTTTCATTTGAATCCAGATTTGATCGTCACCGTCGAGGGTCACCCCGACACGGTGATCACGCTTGCCACGGGCGCCAAGATCGTCGTCGCCGAGACGCCTCAGCGCGTCTGCCAGGCGGTGCGTGCGTACCGGGTCGAGGTCCTCGCCGGCGCCATGAAGCGCCGCCAGGACGAGCGCGAGGCGACCGGCGGGACGGTGTCACAACTCCGACCGGCAGCCTCGATCGACCAGTCCGAGCTGGCGTGAGCCTGAAGGTTTCCATATACCGGCCGATGACGGGGTCATGAAGGCCGCCACCGGCATAGGAATCGCTGTCGCGATCGTCGGCATCCTCATGGGCGCGATGATGGACGGGACCAGCCCGGCCGCGTTCATGAACCCGACCGCGCTCATCCTCATCGTCGCCGGGACCGCCGGCGCGACGATGGCGAGTGTCGGCATGGACGGGATGAAGAAGATCCCGGCGCTCTACAAGCGCGTGATCAGCGCCGAGCCGCTCGACGTCCAGGGCCGCGTCAACCTCCTCGTGTCGCTCGCAGAGCAGGCGCGTCGCGAGGGTCTCCTGGCCCTCGACGCCCAGATCGGCGAGATCGATGACGCGTTCACCAAGAAGGGCCTCCAGCTGGTCGTCGACGGCACCGACCCGGATCTCGTGCGCGACATCCTCGACGCCGAGATCGACGCGATGGGCGCCCGTCACCATTCCGGTGTCGCGCCGTTCGAGAAGGCCGGCGGGTTCGCGCCGACGATTGGAATCATCGGCACGGTCATGGGGCTCGTCCACGTGCTCCAGAACCTATCCGCGCCGGCGACGCTCGGCCCGTCGATCTCCTCGGCGTTTATCGCGACGCTGATGGGCGTCGGCTCCGCCAACGTGATCTATCTCCCGGTGGCCAACCGCCTGAAGGCGCTGTCGGCCGAGGAGATCGAGCTCCGGACGCTGACCGTCGAGGGCATCCTGTCCGTGCAGGCGGGAGACAACCCGCGCGTGGTGGCCGACAAGCTCACGTCGTTCGTGCCGCCGGCCGAACGTGACAGCGCCGGCGACGCCGACAACGTCACGCCGATGCCCGAGCGCGAAGCGGAAGCGGCGTAGCCATGGCCGCCCACGGCAAGCGCGGGCGACGCGGAGGAGCGGTCGAGCACGAGAACGAGGAGCGCTGGCTCCTGACCTACGCGGACATGCTCACGCTGCTGTTCGCACTGTTCATGGTGCTGTTCTCGATCTCGTCGGTGAACATCTCCAAGTACCAGGTGCTTCAGCAGTCGCTGAAGGCGGCGTTCTCGGGTTCGATCCTGCCCGGGGGTCGGGCGATCCTGCAATCCGGGTCGGAGTCGACAAGCGCCCATACGCCGGCGACCGCCGAGGTGCCATCGATCGTGCCGCTGGTGCCGACCCCGACCTCGCGGTCGAGCAGCAGCACCGGCTCGGCCAACAACGCGGCCACCAAGCCCATGTCGAGCGCGCAGCTCCAGGCGGCGCTCAACAGCATGAGCGCCTCGATCTCCGAGCAGGACAGCTTCGTCGCGCTCAAGGCGAAGCTCGACGCCTATGCCAAGGCCCACGGTTTCGCCAACAAGGTCCAGTCGGTGATCGAGCGCCGCGGCCTCGTCGTCCGCGTGCTCACCGACAACCTGCTGTTCGACTCGGGCTCGGCCACGCTCCAGCCCGGCGCCGACCAGTTGCTGACCGAGGTGGCTCAGCTACTCAACCTTGACCCGACTCATCCGATCACCGTGGAAGGACACACTGACAATCAGCCGATCGCGACCGCACAGTTCCCGAGCAACTGGGAGCTGTCAACCGCAAGGGCCACGAATGTCGTGCGCTTCCTGATCAGCCGGGGCGTCAATCGCTACCGGCTCGGGGCGGTCGGTTACGCCGACCTGCACCCGATCGCAAGCAACGCAACGGCCGCCGGACGCGCGCATAACCGCCGCGTCGAGATCGTCCTGATGCGCCTGAACCCAGTCCCCCCATCCTGATTCCCGTCCCACGATCCTGAACCCGAGCCCATGAAAAAGAAGATCCTGATCATCCTTCCGATAGTGCTGCTCGGCGGTGGCTATGTCGCCAAGGGCAAGCTGATGCCCCCCAAGGTCGTCAAGCCCAAGATCGCGGGCGAGATCTACATCCTCCCCAAGCAGTTCACGCTCAACCTCAAGGACGGGCACTACGCCACCCTCACGGTCGCGCTCGAGCTGGCGCCCGGGCAGAGCGACGGCGCTACCGCTGACAGCACTCCGGCCGCCGGGGCCACCGTCGGCACGCTGCCCGAGGAGGCCGTGATCAGGTCGATCATCACCAACGAGGTCACCAACCAGGGCTCGAGCGCGCTGGTCGATCAGTCGGGACGAGACGACCTGGAGAAGCAGATCCTGACCGACATCAAGACCGAGACCGACGTCAAGGTCGATCAGGTCTTCTTCACGGACGTAGCCGTCCAGTAGGACGATAGAGATGAGCGAGAAACTCGAACTCGAACAGCTTCCGTCGGGCGCCGGCGAGCCTGCTCCGGCGAATCTGAACGGCGTCGCAGACCTGCGCCGCCTGAGTGCCGTGCCAGTCGATCTCAGCGTCGAGATGGGGCGCACCCGGATGACCGTCGGCGAGACGCTCGAACTCCGTCAGGGCTCGATCATCACGCTCAACCGGATGGCCGGCGAGCCCGTCGATCTGCTCGTCAACGGCACCGCGATCGCGAGAGGCGAAGTGGTCGTGATCGACGAGCAGTTCGGCCTCCGCGTGACGGAGGTGATCGGTCAGGCTCCGGCCGGCGCCCCCGACCCCGCGGCCGACCCTGCCGACGCATAGCCCCATAGCCGCATAGCCGCATCGCCGCATCGCCGCATCGCCGCATCGCCGCTCCACAAGCTAAAGCAACTCCCCGCAAGTGACGAGTACCCGGGTACCGAACCCACTGACGGGAACGGCTTCGCCACCCCCGGCTCGTCTGATCTGCAAGGAGCAAGAAGTAATGCCAGACGCAAACAATCCACGCCAGCTTGTCGTGTTCACCCTCGGGCCCGAGCACTACGCGCTCCCGATCCAGCAAGTCCACGAGATCATCCGTTACACCGAGCCGCGTTCGGTCGCATCGCGCGCCGACTGGGTCCGTGGGGTGATCAGCCTGCGTGGCCGGATCGTTCCCGTGTATGACCTCGCGACGAGGCTCGGCGTCCCGTCCGAACGCACCGAGCACGCCAAGATCGTGATCGTCGAGGCCGGATCCGAGACCGCCGGCGTGATCGTCGACGGCGTCGAAGAGGTCCTGACGGTGGAGGACGAGCAACTGCAGGACGCGCCGGGTGCCGACACGACCCTCATCGACTCGATCGCCAAGATCGACAACCGTCTCGTGGTGTTGCTCAAGCCGGGCGCCATCTTCACCCCGCCGGACCTCGCGCTTGCCGCCTGAGGCTCTTCCCAGACCGAGAAACCACAAATGTCCACCACCACCCCGGCGCGGGTCGTCGTCGTCGACGACAGCGCGTTGATGCGCAACATCGTCACGCGCTCGCTCACACGGGCCGGGATCGAGGTGGTGGGGAGCGCGGGCGACGGCGACGAGGCGCTCGCGCTGTGCGAGCGCGAGCGTCCTGACGCGATGACGCTCGACTTGACGATGCCGGGACTCGATGGTCTCGGCGTCCTCCGGGCTCTGCGGGCACGTTCAGACAGGAACATCCCCGTGGTTGTGGTCTCGGCGTTCTCGGCGGCCCACGGGGCGCGCGCCGTCGACGCGCTCGCCGAAGGCGCGTTCGACCTGGTGTCGAAGCCAACCGCGACCGAGAGCCTCGAGACCTTCATCGAGAACCTCGGCGCCAAGGTCAGGCTCGCGGCTGCGTCGCGCCGCACCCGGCGCCCTGGGCAAAACGGGTCGACACCCGCGCCGATCCGGCCGGCGGCGCCCGCGCACGACGGTGCCCGGTTCGCCCCGATGCGCCGGCCGGCGGCCACCGGGAGCGCCAAGCTCGTCCTGATCGCGACCTCCACGGGCGGGCCACGCGCACTCGCGTCGCTCGTGCCGAAGCTCCAAGCCCCGCTCGGCGCCGGCACGCTGATCGTCCAGCATATGCCCGCCGGCTTCACGGGCTCGCTCGCCGCCCGCCTCGACGCGAGCAGCGTCCTGAACGTACGCGAAGCCACCGGCGGAGAGACGCTCGACGCCCACACCGCGTTTCTGGCTCCCGGCGGCCGTCATCTGCGACTGGCGGGGGACGGGCGCACGACCTTGACCGACGAGCCGGCAGTGGGCGGCCTCCGTCCCCGCGCCGATCTCCTGATCGAGGATGCCGCGCGGATGTACGGCGAGCGGATGTGCCTCGTCGTGTTGACCGGTATGGGCAACGACGGGCTTTCCGGCGCGCGCGAGGTCCACCGCCGCGGGGGACGCATCCTCGTCGAGTCCGAGGAGAGCTGCACCGTGTTCGGGATGCCGCGCGCGATCGTCGACGCCGGTCTCGCCGACGATGTACTCGACCTCGACAGCCTTGCCGAGGCCATCTCAAACGAGGCCGGGGCATGACCGAGCGCCAGACCCGCACCGTCCAGCGCACCGGGATCGCGCGCCACCGTGGCCACGACGCCGCGCTCGAGGGTCCGAAGAGCGACCTCGCCGCGGCCGACGATTACGTTGCGTTCTGCGAGGGCCTGCGCCAGCTGTGCGGCATCGACCTGGCGCAGTACAAGCGCCCGCAGATGGAGCGGCGGCTTCGCTCCTTCTTCGCGCGCCAGGGATACGCCAGGCTGACCGACGCGCTCGCCCGCCTCCGGAGCGACAAGCAGCAGCTCGAGGAGCTGCTCGACCGTGTGACGATCAACGTCTCGCAGCTGTGGCGCCATCCTGACCAATGGATGCGCCTCGAGGCCGGTCTGCTCGAGGGACTGGCTGTGCACGGGCGCATCCGGGCCTGGAGCGCCGGCTGCTCTTATGGCGCCGAGGCCTACACCCTCGCGGCGGTCTGCCGCCAGGTGATCCCGGGCGCGACGGTGCGAATCCTCGGAACCGACATCGACCAGCGCATGGTGGCGCGAGCCAAGGTGGGCACCTTCAGCGTCGAGGACGCCCGCACGGCCCCTCCCGCCACGATGGAGCGCTGGTTCGAGCGCACCGAAACCGGATGGCAGGCCAAGTCCGAATTGCGGGCTATGACTCGCTTCGAGGTGGGCGACCTGCTCAAGCTCCAGCCGCCGGCGTCGAGCTATGAACTGATCATGTGTCGCAACACGGTCATCTACTTCGCAGATCAGATCCGTGACGAGCTGCACGCGAGGCTCGCCCACGCTCTGCGACCCGGGGGCGTGCTCGTGATCGGTGGAACCGAGCGGATCTCGGATGCCGCCGGGCTCGGTCTGTCGACGATCCACCCATTCATCTACCGAAAATCGTGATGGACACCTCCGAGTACATGCCGATGTTCATCGCGGAGACGCGCGAGCACCTCGATCAACTCAATCTCGCGATCGTCCGGCTCGAGGAAGACCCCACGGATCGTCCAACCGTCGAAGAGATCTTCCGGATCGCCCACTCGCTGAAGGGCATGAGCGCGACGATGGGCTTCAGCCGGATCGCCGAGCTCACCCACGAGATGGAGGACGTATTCGAGCTTCTTCGCCAGCGGACCAATGGGCTGCCGGTCGAAGCCATCGACACCGTGTTCGCATGCCTGGACGCTCTTTCCGCGGCGACCGAGGCGATCGAGAGCGACGGCCAGGAGGCGCTCGACCCGGCTCCGCTGGTGGCGCGGCTCCGCTCGCTCGTCCGCCCACGCACGCCCGAGCAGGAGATGGCCCGGGTCGGGATCGCGGACCCCCTCGACCAGGCGGCTGTGCTCGCCGCGCAGGAGGCAGGCGCCCGCGTGCTCCGTGTGCGCGTGACGCTCACCGAGGAAGTCCTGATGCCGGCCGTGCGCGCGCACATGGTGCTGGCGGCGCTGACCGAGCACGGCGAGATCCTCGCGAGCTCGCCCCCGCCCGACGCCGTCGAGCAGTTCCAGGGCCATCAGATCGATGCCTGGATCGCCAGCGATGACGTCGACGAGACGATCGCGGCGAACGTCCGCTCGGTGTCCGAAGTGTTCACTGTCGAGATCACCGAGACCGCGACGCCTCACCAGGCGTCCGCCCCGGCGCCGGCCGAGACAGCAACCACACCGGCGGCCGCACCCGCTGCCGAGAAGCCGGCCGACAAGCCGGCCGAGACGCCGGTCAAGACGACCCAGACCCGGACGGTGCGGGTCGACGCCGAGCGGCTCGACGCGCTGATGCATTCGATGGGCGAGCTCGTGATTCACCGCACCGCGGTCGAGGCGCTGACCGCGAACCTCGAGATCGAGGGGCTCCAACACGCCGTGCAGGAGCTGACCCGGAGCTCCCAGGCGCTCCAGGCCATGGTCATGCAGGTCCGCATGATCCCGGTCGATGTTGTGTTCCTGCGCTTCCCTCGGCTGATCCGCGACCTGTCGACCAAGCTCGGCAAGGAAGTCAAGCTCGACCTCGTCGGAAGCGAGACCGAGCTCGACCGCACAGTGGTCGACGCCCTCGGCGATCCCCTCGTCCACCTCGTCCGCAACGCCCTCGACCACGGGCTGGAGCGGCCCGAGGACCGTCTCGCCGCCGGCAAGCCGCGACAGGGCACGATTCAGATCGCCGCGCGCCACGCGGGTGGCAGCGTCGTGATCGAGGTCCGGGACGACGGCAACGGCATCGACCCGCACGCGGTCGCCCGCAAGGCCCAGTCGCTCGGGATGATCGACGAGGAAGCGGCCGCGGCGATCGACATGCGCGGCGCCGTCGAGCTGCTGTTCACCTCGGGCTTCTCGACCGCCGAGACCACAAGCGACATCTCCGGCCGCGGCGTCGGGATGGACGCCGTCCGAGAGAAGATCCGCCAGCTCGGCGGGGAGGTCGTGATCGACTCGACGCGCGGCGCCGGCACGCTCGCCCAGATCCGCCTGCCCCTCACGCTGGCGATCGTCTCGGCGCTCCAGGTCGACGTTTCGGGCGCGCCGTTCGCGATCCCGCTAGACCGGATCGAGCGCACGCTGCGGCTGTCCGAGCAGACGGTTCGCTCGGTCGCCGGCAAGCCGATGCTGGTGCTCGAGGACGGCGTCCTGCCGCTCCTCGACGGCGCCGTGGTGTTCGGCGGCGCAGCGGACGAGATCGTCGCCAAGCACGAATTCGTAGTGATCATCCGCACGCAGGACCGCCGCCTGGCGCTCGCGGTCGACGACCTCGTCGGCCAGCGTGAGCTGGTCACGCGCCCGCTGCCGGAGATTGTCTCCGACGGTGAGCCCGTATCCGGAGGAGCAGCGCTCGCCGACGGCCGTATCGCGCTGATCGTCGATTGCGACGCCCTCGCCGCCGAGAACAGCGCGGCAGCCACGATCAGCCTTGCCGCTTAGAGACCGAACACGAACACAGGAGACCGGACCATTGACCCCCCGCTACACCGAATTGCAGCTGGATGCTTTACGGGAGCTGGCGAACATAGCCTCAGGCAACGCCGCGACCGCGCTCTCGCAGATGCTGGGGCGAGAAGTTGCGCTTAGCGTGCCGCGCGTGCTCGCGCTGCCGCTGGTCGATGCCGTGGACGCGTGCGGTAGCCCGGACGAGTCGATCACCGGCGTCGTGATCCCACTCGAGGGCGACATCAACGGGCTGGTCCTTCTCCTCATTTCGGCCAACGGCGCGGATGTGCTGTGCCGGCTGCTCGGCGTCGAGAGCGGCAGCGAGATCGGCGACTCGGCGCTGCGCGAGATCGGCAACGTCCTCGGGACATCCTGCCTGAACGCGCTCGCGTCGATGACCGGGCTGAACCTGGGGCCCTGCCCCCCGCATCTGACGACCGACATGCTCGGCGCGATCGTCTCATCGCTCGCCCTGACCCAGACAGAGTCGATGGACCTCGTGCTGGTCCTCGATTCCGAGCTCGAAGTCGCCAACGAGCCGTGCTCAATCTCCTTCGTCCTGCTCCCGAGCGACGACGGCGTGTCGGATCTCCTGACGCCGCTCGGACTCGCCGCATAACCGATGGGTGCCGTACGAATGGGTGAGATCGTGGTCTCAAAGCGCGCCGGTGATGAACTGGTGGCTCGCGGGCTCGGCTCTTGCATCGGTCTGGCATTGGTCGACCGGTCAGCGGGCGTCGCCGGCCTCGCCCATATCGTGCTGCCCGAGTCGACCGAGACCGATCGCGAGCCCGGCAAGTTCGCCGATCTGGCGGTTCCCGAGCTAATCGATCGCGTCTGCCAAGCCGGCGCCAACCCCCGCCGCCTCGAGGCCGTGCTCGCGGGCGGCGCGAGGATGTTCGAGCTCGGCGAGCTGGACATCGGCGCCCGCAACGCCGACGCGGTTCGGAAGGGCCTCGCGGCTTCGGGCCTCGGAGTCCACGCCGCCGAGGTCGGCGGCAATCGCGGACGGACGATGCGGGTCACCGTGGGCAACTGCACGATCACCGTCAAGGAGGCCGGCGGCGCGCTGACGACGCTACTCGACGGCTCAGCCGGCGGCCCGCGCCACACGCGGACCGCGATAACTCTGGAAGGAGCGCACCGATGAGCGAGATCCTCGATCGCGATAAGGTCGCCGCCCTCGTCGAGGCGGCCAAACGGGGCGAGCTCCCCGATCAGCCGACCGGCACCCCGCAGCGCCGAGGCCAGCGGCTGCGCACGGTCGATTTCTCGACCCCGACCAAGTTCACCTCAGACCATCAGCGCCGGATCGCCCGCGCGATCGACACCTTCTGCCAGACGTCGGTGACGAGGCTCTCGACCGAGCTCCGCAGCCCGGTCGAGCTCGAAGCGATCAACAGCACGCAGGCGACCTGGTCGGGCGCGCAGTCGCAGCTGCCCGCCGGATCCCTGTTCGTCACGCTCGACGTCCAGCCGCTCGGGACCAGGATGCTGTTCACGATCGAGCAGTCGTTCGTGCTGATGTGCCTCGACCTGCTGCTCGGCGGCTCGCCCGACAAGCCCCCGCGCGAGCGGCGCTTCAGTGAGATCGACACCGTGCTCACCCAACGGCTGCTGGAGTCGATGGTCCACCAGCTGTCGCTGGTGTGGCAGGACCTGGCCGGGATCAGCCTCTCGATCATCGAGGTCGAGACGCACAACGACACCAGCCAGATCGCCGCCGTCTCGGAGCCGACGTTCGTGGTCGTGATCGAGAGCCGCATCAACAAGCACTCCGCGTCGATGGCGCTGCTCATCCCGTGGCTCGCCATCGATCCCGTCGGCGAGCGCCTCTCCGGCAAGGAGACTCGTGAGCCGGACGCCGAGTCCGCCGGCGCCGCCGAGATCGGCCGGGCGGTGGCCGCCGTCCCGGTGACCCTCCGGGCCGAGGTCGCCGCGATCGACCTCCCCATCGACGAGATCCTTTCGCTCGGGCCTGGCAGCGTGATCCGCCTCGGCACCCAGGCCGAGCAGGGCATCACCGTGTTCGCCGAGAACGTCAAGCTCGCCCGTGCCCAGCCCGGGAGCAATGGTCCGCGGCGGGCCATCCAGGTGTCCGGCACCGACAGGAGGTTCGGATGACCCAGCAGGAGATCACCCCGCGTGAGGCACTCATGCGCCTCGGAGCCTCGACCGCAGAGGCGATCGCCAAGGTGCTCGACATGTTCACGCCGGGAGAGGTCGAGCGCGGAGAGGTCACCGTGCTCGCCGATGGCGCCTCCCCGTTC
>Ga0335076_10003565_pt1 | contig 15648 bp, 17 predicted proteins | sample Lox_Sample_25_FD_206717 | JGI IMG/M metagenome (GOLD analysis project Ga0335076, IMG submission 206717) | Soil microbial communities from Loxahatchee National Wildlife Refuge, Florida, United States - Lox_Sample_2.5 | ecosystem: Environmental > Terrestrial > Soil > Wetlands | place: USA...
CCCATTTCTGCGCACCGAGTTGGAATTGCTGCGCAGGCGTATTAAGGCCAACCGCCCGACCATCGGCATCTGCCTCGGGTGTCAATTGATAGCGGAAGCCCTCGGCGGCAAAGTGCATCCTGGGCATGTTAAGGAGATCGGCTGGGGGCGAGTCAATTTGACCGAGGCCGGCCTGGCCGGCCCCCTAAAATACTTGTCAGGGACTTCCGTGTTGCACTGGCATGGCGACACGTTCACGTTGCCCGGTGGCGCGCGGTTACTGGCTTCGACGGACGAATATCCCAATCAGGCGTTTGCGCTCGGCAATCATGTTCTGGCACTGCAATTTCATCTTGAGGTCACGAAAGCTGGATTGGAAAGCTGGTTCATCGGCCACGCCTGTGAAATCGGTCATACGCCAGGAATCGATGTTGAGCAACTACGAATCAAAACAAGCCAAAACGCGCAGACGCTGTCGCAGGCGGCTAGCAAAATCCTGACGGACTGGTTAAGACGCACAGATTCGGTGTGAAATGCTATTGGGCAAGCTAAGATTGGGTAGCTCCACAAGGCTAGGCGATTTGCGCATTAGTAACGGTTTTTGCGTTCAAAGCGTTGTGAGGACAATCAAAGCGCCCACGACAAGCCGGCGTAAAAGGATCTGCCGTCGCCGGGGTGAAACACTTCAATCGGGCCGTCTGCCGTGCGCGCATCCGGTATGGGTTCAAGGTCTGAGGGATACCTTTCGTTGGTCAAGTTCGTTGCTTCAACGAAGATCGTCATTTTGTTCTTGAAGCGAAATCCTGCACGGAATCCGAAAAGAAAATAAGGCTCGGCAAAAAATTTGAAGCTGGGTGAGGATAACCCGGATGGAACGGCGGTACTTTGTTCCCGACCTAGATGAGATGCTCGTGACCGTGAATTGATTTCGTGCATGTAGTTTGGCGCACAAATCCTCGCAAATTGGACCAGAAGGCGGTCAACAGGTCCAAGGGCAAAGGAGAACGCCCAAGAGAAGCCAGCTTCGGTGCTCACGAGTGCGTGCCGTCTCAGGGTAGGTGATCAATAGAGGGAGCATACCCAATAGCTACAGTATATAATCACCTTATTATCATTGAGTTGTTCGATTTACAAAAAGAATCATTGAGATTTCTGCGATTTGGTCGGTCTTTTAGGCGCAGTTTCTTTCATAATCGATGCCAGCAGTCCGAATGTTGCGAAGGTGAGGGCTGCTGCGGACCCGAAGCACCCCGTAGCTCAAGCTTCCGGACAGACAACGCAGTCTTCGTATTCGTGTCCAGGTTAGCTCCGAGTGCGACCAACGGGACTAAGAAGATCAGCGCTACAACGAGCTGCGCATGGTTTGGAATTCGCAGTTGATAATTGTCGTGGGCAGTCTGATGGATAACTTTCATTAGGTCTGATTGCTTTCAACAATAGACCTCCGGTTGTCCGGTCAGTACGGTTGTTTAGGTTACTGCCCTAAAACCCTGAACCCCACGGGGCCTTCCAGCCTCGCGATCCAACGCCGCGAAGCAGTCCAGAAAGCGTGCTGCACTCGATGCCGGGGCTGCCCTGTGCTGTCATTTTGAGCGTTTTTGGCCCGGCCCGAGTGAGCACGGTCGTTAGCCGGAAACCACGGCAACGGCTCCAGGTTCCGGTGTTAGTGAGTCAGCGCGAGAACGGCGTAGGCGGTAGCCGCGTCCGACATGAATTTGCCTTTGTGGGTAGCGGGATCGCGCTGCTTGAACAGCGAAACCGTGCGCCAGGCGCCCGTGGACGCCTGGTGGCGCTTGAGCCACTCCAGACCCTTGCTAATGCTTGCCTGGTCTTTGGGAAAGCCGGCAGTTTGAAGGACGTGAAGGATGAGGCCGGTTGCATAGCCGTCGGAAGCGGTGTCCTGCGCCATGCCGTCGCTGCGCCATTGGCCGAGCGCGGGGAGGGTCCAACCGCCGTCGGATTGCTGCTTGCCTAGCAATTGGTCTACGAGTTGTTGTCGCTCTGATTGGGTCAGGAAGCCTCGGAGGCTAGTGTCTGCCCAGAGCCCGTAGGCCTGGTTGTGCAGACTCTGCTTCGGGAAGTTGCGCTTCAGGTACTGCTGCAACCGGTTGACTCCGGCATCGGTGTTCGAATCAGTTCCCTTAGGGTAATAACCGGGCGCACTTCCTACGGCGATGCAGGCCAGCGCCGCGCCGATGTAACGCGCCTCGGCATTGCCCCACGGAGGCTCGTTGAAATCCAGCCATGCCCATGACCCCTGCTCTTCACCACTCTGTGCCTGGGTGGCCCAGAGATGAGTGAACGCTTCCCTCGTCGCGTCGCTCGGTGAAGTGCGAGCCTCGTAGCGGTCGTCTTGGGCGAGAATCAGGGCGTTGAAGATTGCCTCTGTGCCCCAGGATTGCGTCTTCTTTTCCTCGCTGTCGTCGTAATACAAGCCGAATTCCTTCGAGTCGAGTTTGGCCCAGTTCGCCACGCGTTGCCGAATCAACACAAGCATTTTGGTTTCTTCTTCGGACGGTGCGGTTGTGCCGACGAGTTTGCGCAACGCCGGGCGGGCCAAAGCATAGGGCAGCCCGGAGTGACAACTGATGCAGTTGGCCGAGTCCGACCAAGCCCGCTGGCGCTCGTCAAGATGGCAGGCGGCTTCCCCCATCTCCCAACCAACCGAACCATCGGCACCCTGCGTGCCCCAGACGCCCCGCAGCAGGAGAACCACCCCGAGCGCGATTTGAAATCGACCGGCGAGGAATGGATACTTCCGGGACGGATGGCAAACAGACAGCTTCATTTTGAGCGATCCGTTAAGTTAAGAGTGGCACGCACCCATGATGCCAAGGGATAGGAACTATGTCCACGACCTGTACACGAGAGGCCGGAGAGGATGCACCTGCTCTTTTTCAGCCGGTAAGCCGACAACTCGTGGGCGACTGTACGATTAAGCAGCATTCCGGGTTCATGATCCGCAAGGGCCCGGCGGACTGTGGCCTGGATTTCCACCAGTCCGCCAGGCGATTGAATTTATCAATCAGGTTTGTGGACGCTGTGACAGGCTTTGCAGTTCACCGCCTCCTTGTATTTTTCGCTAGCGCCTTCTTTGCCCTTCTGAAGGTCTTTCGCCGCCGCGAGCAACTTAGATGTCTTCTCCTTCCAACTCGCAGCATCGCCCTTCGGCGGTTTAGCATCGCAGAGGGTTTTATACGCCCCCACCAATTTCTTTAACTCCTCCGGTGTTGCTTTGCCTTCCGACGCCTTCTTGCAGACCGGATCGACGCCTTTGGGCGCTTTGTGGTAGGTCTTCATTACGTCCTTGATCGCGTCTTCTCCAGCGGCAGCCGCCTGGACGCGCCAGACGAGCAAGCCGCACGGCAAGGCACCTGCGGCCAAAGCCGCAAGCAGCATGGTTTTGTATGGTTTCATATGTTGGTGTTTTTTTGGTCAGCCCGATGACCCGCCCCTGGCGGCATTACTGTTGATTCATCGGGAAAGTAAGATTGGGTAGCCGTTTTCAATCCGACGACAGCCTCGCGACGTCTCCACATTCCTGGGTCTCAAGAAATGATGGCGTGGGTAGTTGCTTCGCGGGGCTTTGCCTTCAGCTTGGCGCGTCCCTATTCGAGGACTGCCCGCAGATCGGTGCCACCGTGGAAACTAGGTGTCGAGCGGCGGAGGCGTGGGCGGTGGATGCAAGATCCCCGTTGGAGTCCAATCGGTTTGCAGCAGTCTCGGAAATGAAACCGGAGGCGAGAGAAAAATCGGGAACTCCCAACTCAAGTAGTCGAACTTGTTGAGTGGGAAGATGCGTTCCGATCGTCGCTCGGCCTTCTTTCCTTTTTCAATGGCTTTGCAGAGAGCGCACGGATGCTTGCCGTCGAACGTACGTTGAATGGCTTGGGCGAGGGTGTATCCGGGAAGATCGGCAGCCAGCATCCTCGCCCATGCGATGGATTGCAGAAAGGGCCAGTGCAGACCCATGAGGCTGGCCAGCGCCAAGGTCGTTAGCAGGTTGGGTAACCGCCGAAACACGCGCTGAGGGTAACCTAAGATGAATGCCGGTCAAATCGTTTATTGCTCGGCACACAGCAATAAATAAGACGTCTCTTGATGAGTCGCCTTGCCTTCTGTGTGTTGGACATTCTGAAAGGCGAAACCTTGACCGAGAGCATCTCAGGCCGGGACGTTTCCTGCCGGCGGCGGCCCGTTTTCCTCCAGAATTCGAATGTGTTCAGTCCCCCTTATGCGCAGCAGCCGCGTCCACAAGAGCCTGAGCCAGTTCCGAGGGCGTCCACTGGTTACCATCGAACTGCCGATAGATGCGGCCTTGGGTATCGAGAACGACCGTGCGCAGGTTGTGCGAGATGCTCCCGCCTGCCTCGCGGTTTACCATCAAATCGAGACGCGGAGCGAGCTGTACCAGCGAACTTATTGGTGCGGCGGCGAACAGCCAACGGTCTGCATTATCTTTGCGATAGAAGTTGGCGTAGCTGGACAGGACAGCGGGCTTGTCAAAATCAGGGTCAAAGGAGATCGAGAGGAACTGCCAGTTGGTCGGTGCATATGTGTTAGCGAGCATCAACTCGCGGGCCTTGGCGAAGTTGCTGCCCATGCGCGGGCAATAATCCGGCAGCGGGCAGCGTGTGAAGATAAATGTGAAAGCAACGACCTTGCCACGAAATTCTGAGAATCGGACGGTCTTCCCGCTCTCGCCAATCAATTCGTAGTCTGGCAAAAAGTCTCCCGGCTTGAGTTCGGCAATTTGCGACGGGGTGATCTGTGGTTTAACTACCGAGTCACTGTTCGTGGCCGAAGCGACTTTGCTCAGTTGATCAATCCAATGTGTCTCCTCAGACACCGTGAGCCGGAAAGTAACCGTGTCGCCCACGGCGATGCCGCTCAACTCGTTGGTGTCCCGCACGTTGAACTCCATCGTCATGGCGGGCATGTAGCCAGGGATGGCTTCGTGGCGAATGACAGCTTTGTGACGATCCAGGTCAATTTCGCGAACCAAGCCTTGCGTCGTGTGGACCTGGTTTGTGGCCGATGCGGCCCCAGCGGCACACACGAGGCGTGGCGAAGCTAGGGTTAGCGTGGCGACGATGAGAGCGAGGAAGAAGCAATTCATTTTGATTTGGAGTTTTTGCGCAGATTGTCGATTTCTGCGACAACGGCTTTGGCAACATCCCGTTTCAATCCATTGAATGAGGCGCAGACGTTGCCGAGTGGGTCAACCAGCATGATGCGGTCCGTGCTAGTAAAGCCGCCGGGAATCAATGATTCGAGTTCGGGTGACTTGGGGATAAAGCTGGTTTCAATCAGTCCATAGAGCTGTGCTTTTTCTCCGGTCAAGAACAGCCAGCGATTGGTGTCGGCGTGGAAGCTGTTCGCAAACGCGCTGAGCACGACGGGTGTATCGCTGCGCGGATCGACCGTGATTGAAACCAACTGAACGTCGGCTGCCTCGCCGATGAGCGACTGGATTTCCGCCATGCGAACATTGACGGCACGGCAACTCAACGAGCAGCCTGTGAATACGAAATTCACGACGAGGATCTTGCCGGCTAGGTCAGCCTCCGTCACCGTGCGCCCGCTGCGCTCGGTAAGCGTAAAGGGAATCAACCGGCGAGGTCGATCCGGCCTGGCCGGGGCAACTGCGGCCTTGTCGCGCTTGACAGTCCAGAAGACGATGCCCGCGGCCACGCCAGAAATGACGAGGCCGAGGCAAAGCGCGCTGAACAACTCCCGCCGCGTCAGGCGATTATCATCCGACGCGGGGGGAGTTTCGCAGGAGTCAGTGCCGTTTTGTCTTTTGAGCGGTGATGAGTCTGGCTTCATAGCCGGCATCAACGATGGTCTTCCTGAGCTTCTCAGCCGACACGCGATTCATGTCGTAAGCCACGATTGCGAGTCTGTTGCTGAAGGTCACTTCGACGGATGCCACGCCTGGTACTCGCTTCAGTTCTGAGGCGATGCCGCGCGCGCAACCATCGCAATTCATACCAGTGACTTTGAACTGATTGGTTGCGTTGGCTGTGGCGGAAGAAATCTCGGCCGCCATCACCGGAGCAAGGGCAGTGATGGCGAGGAGGAGGATGAATCTGGTTTTCATTCGCTTTCGTCGTTTGGTTTATTCTGCCAGCAAGGCGTCCCAGCGGTAGCTGTAAATCCAGTTGGCCAGGGTTTTCATGTCGTCTGGCGGCACGAGGGCCTTTAACGGGATCATGATATTCGTGCCCCACTTGCCGGTGCCACCGTTCTCCATTTGAGCGATGAACGTGCTGATGGCATTCGGGTCGTTGCGATACTTCGCGGCCACGTCACGATACGCCGGGCCAACGTTTTTTACATCCGGGTTGTGGCAAGTAAGGCAGGTTCGCTGGGTGGCGAGTTCCTGGCATTCCTTGCGGTTCACTGGCAGGAATCGCGCCGCCGCCAATTGCCATTCACTCCCGGCTTTGACCACGACACCAAACACATCGGTCGCGCCGGAAGGAGTGTTGCGATCGGCGATGTTCTTGCTGAGAATGATTGGCACTTCCGCGCCATCAGCGCATTTGACTTTTGCGACGCCGGTCGAGTCGAACTTGGGGGTGCTGAACGCCACGTTGGTTAATTGTACATAACGTCCAGCCATGGCTGAAGCGTCTTTGAAGAGCGCTCCAGCGACTGAAGTCGACGTGAATGGTTTGTTGCTTTCCGTCACCGAAACGCTGCCGGAATTTAGCAGAAGGGCTGCGCCTAAGGGACCGTCACCAAGCTTGCCTGTCAGCTTGACGACGTTGCGAGGGACGAACTGCGCACCGTCTTTGCTGTCCGTCAGCACGCCGAGGGCGGGTTCACCTGGGTTGAGAACGAAGGCCAGCACCTTCTGGTCAGGCAGCATGAGCTTGCTCGCGACGATGCCAGTTACGGAAATCTCCGTAGCGGTATCTTTTGCTTTGCCGGTAGCAGGGTCAATTTGCGCCAGGACGTCCTTGATGGGCGTTTGTGCGCAGATAAACTGCGCCCCGCAAGCTAACAAACTGGAGGCGATAATACATTTTTCTAAAACGGGATTCTTCATGGAGCGTGGTCGATTCTTTCAGATCTAAATTTCAATTCATTTCGAGTTTGCGGCTGCGGTTTTCCCAAATGGGAAACCCGGCCCGCCGGGGCGACGTGTGTTGCCATCCAGCGACGCAGCCAACCGGAGTCGTTTCAGCTCAAATGGGGACTCGCCGAGTCAAGGACCGGAAACGAAACGGTCCGGCCCGGGTCGCCGGAGCGACGGTCCAAAACGATTAGACGAAGCGGAATGAGAGAATTCGCGGGCGCGGCTTGGGCGGGGCATCTCTTCTTGTGACGGCGTTTGCATCGAGAAATTCGACGCGCTCGTGTTCGCAGGCAAAATGAAGATCCAACAGCTCCCAGATCAATCCAAGCTCTTGTTTGGGTCTCGGATTTGGCTCCCGCCGCTCCTGCTTCTTTTCTAAGCCACGGCCCTTTTGAATCAGTTTGCACAGGCAGCAGGGATGCTGGCCGTCGAACGTCTTGCTGAGCGCCTCGGAGAAGGATCCATCGCTCGAAAACCTCACGAACATGCTCGTCCACGCCACGGATTGGAGCAGCGCCCAATGACCTCCGATGGAAAGGCACACCGCCACAACGAGGCCACAGCGCACAGTGCATAGCAATGCCCACTGCCAATGGCGATGGAGGTGACGAACAAGGCTCATTACTCGGGAAAGTCCACGGTTTTCCGGTCTTACGGCTTTTTGTTTAAATCAGCCGTAGAGACCGCACGCACCAGGTCAGACGCTGGCGTCTCACGGATTTGTGCGAGCAACCTCAATATATCCCCTGCAACTCCACATTCGCGAAAGGTCAGCGTGGGAGATACGGCCCCGTCTCGGATGGCAGGGTTTGGCCATGTCCGCAGGGTATCCACCCAGCCAATCACATTCCCGTATGAGTTTACCACCGGCGCCCCGCTGCTTCCCGGCCCAAACTCGGCAGAGATTTCAAGCTTCTCCTGAAAGCTTGAGCTCGTATGCTGAAAACTGCGGCGAGTGACCGCCCCCTGCGTATAAGTGAAAAACCGACCGACGGGATGACTCAGGACGGCAACGCGTGTGCCCGCTTGACCTGCCGCCTCCAACGGCAGCGCAGCCACCAGGCCGACTTCGGCTTTCAAAACAGCGACGTCACACTCCTCATCATCCGCAATTACGCCTTGCACCGGAAACAGGCGCCCGTCTCCGGCTAAAACCACCATGCCTTCGTAGTCGGGATTGTGAATCACGTGCGAACTCGTGACGAATCCACCCGAAGTGGAGATGAAAAAGCCGGTGGCAGGCAACGCGACCCAGTCGTTGGTGGCGCCCATTCGCACCAGTCGGGCTACGACCACTACAGACTCTTTGCACCTGGCCGCCAAATCGGCGTCCGTGCGTGGCGTTGCCGATGGTGCGGGGAGTTCCAGCGGCGTCTTCAAGCGCCTCTTCAAAAGCTCGGCCTTCGCTAGCAGTTGACCACGCTCCACCATGACTCCGCCAAGCTTGCTTAACTCCACTTGAATCAGTGCGTCATCCACGGAGGGCTCCAGCAGGGTGTGCGGAACCACCTCCTGCGCAGGGGTGTTATTGGCTCCATCTGCTTCCTCGCCAAGGCAACCCAGCGGGACGCTAACGAAGCCACCGACCAATAACCCAAGGGAACCAATTAAGAGCCGTGCTTTCATGGTGGCGTTTGTTCTATTTGGACCCAGCACCGGCAATCGCAGTTCTGAACTTAGCCAGCAAAGGCGCGTGCATCGCGTTAAGCATGTTCACCGCAGTCGGGTCGGCGGTCTTGGGATTGCCGCCGCCAGGGAACGCAGGATGCGGATCGTATTCGCCCAGGAGTTGCATCCCTTTCGCATAGAAATCGCCGCGATAACGCCGCACGAGTTCCAAGCCCAAGTCCAATCCGGCGCTCACCCCTGCGGCGGTTACACGGTCCGTCCTGTCAAAAACAATTCGTTCCGCTACGGGGGTTGCGCCGACATCCTTCAGCACTTCCAGCATCTGCCAATGAGTGGTGGCGTTGCGGCCCTTGAGCAATCCCGCCGCGCCAAGCACAAGCGAGCCGGTGCAAACGCTGCCGACTAGTTTGGTTTTGGCAGCGCGACTTTTTAGGAAATTGATCGTGGCTTTGTCTTCGATGGCGGCGAACGTGCCGGTCAATCCGCCGGGCACGAGCAACAGATCGAGTTCCTCCGGGCAATCGGCGAAGGTGAGCTGCGGTTTCACGCAGAAGCCGCCCTTGCTCGCACCTTCGCAGGGAACGGGATCGAGCGTCTTGGCGACGAAGCGAACGGTCGCGCCCATCATGCCCGCTAGAAAGTAGTGCGGTCCGAGGGCGTCGAGCGCGGTGAATTCAGGATAAACGAGAATGGCGATTTGCTCGCTGCCCATCTGCAACTGTTGTTGCGCGTGAATGTGCAGGGGCGTGTTGCTATTGCTGGTTACGGACGCTTCCGCCGCCGCCAGAATTTGCGGCGCAGTTGCACCACTAATTGAGGCTAACGTCAGAACGCGCAACATTTCGCGTCGAGAGAGTGATTCGTTATTCATCAGGAATTTGGGTTAGTAGTAATAGTTGCCAAGGAGATGTTTGATTTGAAGGTCGGGGCTGCCTGCACCGGAGAGGTTGAGGCGATTGCCGGCAATCCATTCGACAGAGCCATCCGACCACGCACGATGGATGCCATCGAGTTCTTCGGCATGGTAGCGGAAATCGGGATACTTGACTTGTTTGCGGGCGTGAAAGAATTCAAAGCGGCGCGCGTCGGGCGTAATAAATTCATCGAGCACGTCCGTCCAAAGAACGCCGCGCCTGGTGTTCTTGAGATCGGCTGAGTGTTGTGCGTTCAGCAGAGTTGCAAAGCCCATGCTGACCATTTTGGAACTCTCCACGCCGCCGTAGTACGCGTAGCCAGTATAAAGTCCGCCGCCAAGCGTCACGCCTTCCGCGTAGCCGGATTCCGCCGCCATCGGGCAGTTGATCCAGCGCGGTTGATCGGCCCGCTTGGGCCAGGTCGCCGCCGGTCCGCTCGGAATGGTCATCCCCAGCGTCTCGGCCATCACCTTGAGGCGATCCACAGTGATGGTGCTGGGCACGAAATCATTGCCGGCAGGCAATTGACCGTGGTCGTGGCAATACATCGTGTCGGCCAAGGCAAATTGCTTGAGGTTATTCAAACACACCGTGCGCTTGGCTCGCTGTTTTGCCGATGAGAGCGCCGGCAGGAGTAACGCCGCCAGGATGCCAATGACCGCGATCACGACCAGCAGTTCAATCAGGGTGAAGCCACAGGCACTGCACCGCCTGCCGCCGCGAACGTGCGCGACGGCAGGACGTTGCAAGTGGGTTCTGTGCGACCGAAAGTTCACGGTTGCTGAATTCGGAAAAACCGCGCCGGTTCGGCTGGATTGATCGGAATGGAATTGGAACTCAAGCCACTGCTGTCGAACGCGCCAGCAAGCGTCGTGCTCCACTGCGACAATGGCAGGTTCAAGCTCGTCGTCGAAAGCAGCGCAAAGCCGCTTCCCGGAAGTCCGTTTGCCGCCTGCACCACCAGATTGCCATCCGATGCAGTCAGTTGATTGATGACTGGTGTGGTGAGCGGGGCGGTGTAGCCGATGAAGTTAAATGTGCCCACATTCGCCAGAGTGTCACCCGGCGTGCCGAACAGAAGGTTAGCGACTTCAAACGATACTCCCAGGTGACCTGAAATACTGATCGAATTTGTGGTTTCCATCACGCTGACGTTGAGCAGGTCGAACACGGCAGCGGCAGGTGGAATGTTCCCCAGCAAGTACCAACCTGTCCCGCCAAGCGCGATACGATTGGTGTCGTATTGTAGTGTGTAATCTCCGAACAGCAGATTCCCACCGGCTCCACCCAGCACGGCGAACCGTGCCACACCCCCCAAACCAATGCTGCCGACGTGGTTCGTCAGATTGCCGCGCGAATAGACGAACGTCGTGGGTTGCGTGTAGCGCGTGGGTAGATTCGACACCGTCGCTCCGTTCATGGCATAAACCTGATTGGAATAGGAATAGACAGCCTGAACATCGTTCAGCAGGTTGCTTTGGTAGAGCGCGTTTGCTTGCGTTTGATTGAAGAATGCGGAGAGCGTCAATACTGGTGGTGTAGCGAATCCGGAGGCGAGCGACTCCCACGCGCTTTGGTTGTAGTTGATAACCGCCTTGCCGGCGAATAGCTTCGCCACGCCCGCAGGGATCAATTCGATGTGGCCCAGGACCGCGTTTGTATCAAGGTGACCATTCACGTCTTGGAAGAACTGCAGCCAATCGGTGTTGCCGAATACATAGTCGCCTGAGAGGTGCAAATTCCCGTCGATGGTTTCCTCCGTGACGTTTCTTAGCTCAAACAGGCTCCCTTGCCCCGGACCGGAGGTGGCAGACAACTTCCAGATGTGATTAGTTGGGTCCTGCTGAAGTGCGAGATGTTCCCACCAGACCGAAGAACCGGGCTCGTTGAAATCACTGGTGGCGCGGAAAGAACCGCCCAAGCCGATGTAACCGTTCGCGTTCGAGGTGGAGTTGTAGGAGGTGACCTGGTGATTCGTGGCGAAGCTGTTGCTGCCATAGCTGTTTACCGGCAACACAAATCCTGGGGATGGTTGCACAAGTGGATAATCTGGCAACGGCGTCAGGTAATCGTTCGGATACGCCGCTGCGACCCAGTTGGTACCTTCGAAGCGGTCGGGGAACATCCACCGCTTGCCGTTGGTGTCGGAGGTCGCGCTGTTCGTTCCGAGGTCGTTTCCGTGGATGTCGTAGTAATCCGCCGAAGGAGCGACGGTGGCCCAGGCGGCCCGGTTATACGTCATGTAAACAACGCCATTCGCGGTGGTGTTCGGCTGGACCTGCGCAGATAGATGGGTCGCAAGCAGACCGCTCATCGAGGCGAATAGAGTTGTTTTCAGTAGTTTCTTCATGGTTTGTTTGTGGTCTCTTTTGGTGTTAGTTTTCAGTTGTCTGGGTGGTAGAATCACGCTGTTGTTCTTCGCGAAGCTTTTGAATGTCTCGAAAAATCCGATGAGAGGTAAGCGCGGCGAGGCCGTCGTAGTAACCTCGCACTACACCGTGGCGATCAACCAGGGCGATTCTACTGCTGTGGATGAAACCACCGAAGGCACTGGTGTCATCCGCCCCTACGGCAAGAAGGAAATGCTGCTGGATGAACGGGTAAAGGTTTGTTTTCTCGCCAGTCAGGAACAGCCACCGATTGCTCGATGCCGAGAGTTCATTGGCGCGGCGGGTGAGTACTTGGGGAGTGTCCGATCTCGGGTCAACGGTGAATGAGAGCAGCATCACGTCGTCCATTCCCGAAGTCAGCTCCTGTACCTCGCGCATTCGTCTACCGAGCACCTGGCATTCGGCGGAACAGCTGGCAAAGAAAAAATCCGCGACCACAATCTTGCCCGCGATGTCACCCTGCGTCACCGGGCGCTCACTGCGTTCGATGAAGCGAAACTTCCCGAGGCGTGCGAACCTTGGCAGCGGCTGCTGCCGCTGCCGTTCGGCTGTGATCCACATTCCCGCCGCGAGCAGGGTCCCAGTCGCGAGGACGAAGAGTAGAAGAGCGGGAACTGAATTGTTTGCAGTCAATTTCATGGCTGGCGAGACATGGCGCTTCTTATCGCGCTGGCAAGTTCCCCTGGGTGTTTATTTGCGGTCGGTGCATACGTTTTCAACTCGGCCGCTGCACGGCAATCCTGCGCGGGTCGTGACTGAACAAGGCGCTGCATTTATCTTGAGCCTTTTGGTCAAAGGGTCTTGGTCATCGACTGCGAGCTTCTCCGAAGGAGTTCCGGCTCGCATGTTTGGTTCCGGTGACAGGACGCCACTCAGTCAGCCGGACGTTAGAAACCAATGGGGAGGCAACAGACCGCCCAATCATTAGGGTGACGAAATCAGCAATCTGCTTCGTCAGGAGCTAATCAGGCGAGGTTGGGATTAGGCAGGTTGCCTAAGAGCGCCGCGGGGGCGGCTTGGGAGGTTGTAAAGTGCGCAATCGTGCGGACATGTCACAGCAAAAAATAAGCTCGTAAGGGGCCTTGGGAAGGCCAAGGGTGTTTTGGCAAAGCAACCCCATTTCCATTTTCGAGAACGGTTTAATTTTTTGCTTTTGGTCCTGCTGCCGTTCGTCGGCCCGGGCTTTTTGGATCATTTTGCACAGCGGACAGGGATGCTTGCCATCGAAGGTATTGCTCACCGCTTCTGTAAACGAAGCGTTACGCGAATAGCTTGCAACCATCCCCACCCATGCTACCGACTGCAGCAACGCCCAATGCAGGCCCAACGAGAGGACCAGCACCAGCACGGTGGCAAATCGAATGAGGGAACGCACGCGAATTGACAATACCTCAACTGCTCGCAACGTCAAATGATCATCCTGTTCAACGATCTGACGACCGCGCCGCCATTTTTGGCGGGAAGTCTGCGTGGACCAAGGGCTGTGCCCAGTTGGCGCTGCGGCTCGCGCACCGACGTCAGGCCTTGTTTGAGCCAACTGTCCGATTGCAGGCCACGCCGTGCCGCCTACAATGGCACGAAATCCCCCGAGGCTAAATAGAGGTTCGGGCCAAGGCAGATTCCATGACATGTAGCCAATCTCAAATCCTCGGGGGTACTTTATTGGCCGTCAAACTCCCAGTTGATGTCCGGGCGCTTGGGATCGGCAATCTTGCCGCCGACCAGGCCAACCACGTAGCCATACTTGAAATTGGCCACATGCGAATCGCCAAAGACAATGTTGCCGAGGCCGTTGTGGCGGCCGGAAAATCGGTTGCACCAATTAAAGGTGCTGCTCAGGTCGGCCGGGCTACTCCCAAAGTAGGGTGTTTCGCTGGCGTGCACTCGTTGCTCCGAGAACATCACGAACGCGGCGGGGTTCACGGCCTGGGTAATCTTAAACGGGGTTTCCGGGACGTTGGCGGGAGGGGCCAGGTTAAAGTTGATTCGCTGGTTCATTCCATAGTTGAACGTCGGTCCGGGGCCAACGCCCGGCTGTATCCCATTCACGGGGTCGGGATCTGGCGGAATTATCGGCATCGCCGCCGCCGTCGGACAAACATAAATGGACCGAGAGCGGGTGAACACGTTGTTACTGACGCTGTTTGCTCCGTATTGCCATAAGGGGACCCCGGAGACGTAAGGCGGCAGGGCATTAAACCATGCGGAAAGCCCAATGGGAGGCGAAGCCGTCGCATCGGTATACATCTCAGCCCAAACCGGGTTGTGGTCGGCTGTTGCGACATAAAGCAGCTCGCGCGACTGCGGATAATTCTGGTTGTTGTCGTCCGCGTACATGGCCATCGCCAGCCCCCACTGCTTAAGGTTGTTCAGGCAGGTGGCGCGATGTGCCTTGGCTCGTGCTGCGGCCAGGGCTGGAAGCAGCAAGGCCGCAAGAATCGCGATAATTGCGATAACGACGAGCAACTCGATCAGCGTAAACCCAGCACGGCTCGAGCGGAACCTACGCCGGGTGCAATTGCAGTCCGCTTTCATTTCATTGGATGGTCGAGATAGCAGTCACTTTCGTTGAGTTGGCCAGAGATTCAAGCTGTTTACGGAAGTTCACTCATTTTTTGGTTTCAAACGGACGCTGGAATCTGCGTTCCGTCCCGGCAATCACCCGACCTGTCCGCCAGCCCTGTGGTCGAATTGTTGGCCGATTCTTCGCAGCCGAAGTCGTACGCGCCGCGCAGTTCCGTCTCAACCTGATGCCTTTCGGAACCTGTCGGCTACTACGTCCCAGTCGATGACATGGTAAAACGCCGCAATGTAATCCGGCCGGCGATTTTGATATTTGAGATAATAGGCATGCTCCCAGACATCGATGCCAAGCAGTGGTGTGCGCCCTTTCGACAGGGGCGTGTCTTGGTTAGGCGTGGACTCGATCGCCAATTGCTTGTTCGTCGAAATCGTCAACCAAGCCCATCCGCTGCCGAATTGTTTAGTGGCAGCCTCGGTGAACTTCCGTTGGAATTCGTCAAACCCGCCAAACGTACCATCGATGGCTTTGGCAAGTTCGCCAGAGGGACCGCGGCCGTTGTTCTTCCGCAGCTGTGGCCAAAAGAGCGTGTGATTCGCATGGCCACCACCCTGGTTACGCACGGCTGTGCGGACCGCTTCCGGAACCGCGTCGAGATCGCTCAACAGCGATTCGATGGTCTTCCCGGCCAGCGAGGGAGCTCCGGCGAGTGCCTTGTTCAGGTTGGTGACATAGGCGGCGTGGTGCTTGTCGTGGTGGATCTGCATCGTCTGGGCATCGATGTGCGGTTCGAGCGCGTCGAACGGATAACCCAATGGTGGTAGAGAGAAGGCTCCAGGTGTTTCGGCGCCGCAGGCGGCAGGAGTCCTGGAAACGACAGCGGCCACGGCACCCAGGAGCGCAGTGCGGCGGATGGCCTCACGTCGGTTTAGCAAAGCGGGTCTCGAGTTCATAAACATAGCGAGTGTTCCATTATTGTCTTCGGTGTGTGCAAAGTAACTTTGCGATTTCTGCACTCGCACGGCAGCCCCTTGGATGCAGCCGATGCAAATCAAGAAACCAATGCACGGAGTTAAAAAGTGTTCAAGCGAAAGAAAGCTGTGCTATTGGTTTGCGGTAAGGTAACGG
>Ga0335076_10003566_pt1 | contig 15648 bp, 18 predicted proteins | sample Lox_Sample_25_FD_206717 | JGI IMG/M metagenome (GOLD analysis project Ga0335076, IMG submission 206717) | Soil microbial communities from Loxahatchee National Wildlife Refuge, Florida, United States - Lox_Sample_2.5 | ecosystem: Environmental > Terrestrial > Soil > Wetlands | place: USA...
ACCTCAAAGACGTGCTCGAGCGCATGAGTGAAGGGCATCCCATGAATGCCCTTGACGAACTCCTGCCCTGGAACTGGAAAGCGCGCTCCGTCAAGCACTGATTAACGTGCGACCTCGCGACGCTTACCGATGATCGCGACGGCTTGGAACGCTTCGTCCTCGTCGTCGACGCTCTCATAGGTGCCGAGATTCATTTCTGCGAGCCGCCCGTCCCAGTGGAAATCGGCGCGTTCCGCTTCGATGAAACGCTCGACATTCGACATGAGTCCCTCGGTGCTGAATTCCTCTTTGACGCTCTCGACGAGCATTGGGAAACGGTCGAACTCGGCGTGCGGATGGGTGTGAATGTGTGACATGGGAACCTCCAGGGTTGATGTCCTCCTCATCGAGGACAGGCCCTGGCATCGGCCGGCGAAGCGCCAGTCAAGGACGCCGAAGGCGCCGCGCAGCGGGGCGCGGGGGAGCCAAAATGCGCCAGCATTTTGGGGGGACCGCGCATCCTTGACGGGCGCTTCGTCCTGGCTGGTACGATAGGCGTACCGAGACGAGGCCCCTCTCTCCGGTAGGGCTCCGATAGCGCCATCTCCCTTCATCGCTGTCGACCCGGACCCGTGGTCAGAGGGATAAACAGCTCGCTGGGTGCTGACGTTTTGTCGGGGTTTGCCGATGCCTCTTTGGCCGTTCGCAGCGTGAAAAACAGGCGCGTTCCCGACGCCACGGACGGCGCCGGCAGGGGGTTCAGACGGATGTGAGCAATCGTGGCGAGATACGCACGGGTCTGGGGTGGCAGAGGCCGGCCATCGCGCAGATACTCGTCGTAACGCTCCGGCCCGGCATTGTAGGCGGCGAACAGGGCGGGATAGCCGTAGCGGTCGTACATCGCGCGCAGATAGGCGGCGCCCGCCAGGATATTGTCGCGCGGGTCATAGGGGTCGGAGCCCAGACCGTGCGCATGTCGCATCTCTTCATAGGTGTCGGGCATCACCTGCATCAGGCCCATCGCCCCGGCTCGCGAGGTAATTGGGCGTCCGTCGAGCATCGTCCGGCCGCCGCTCTCGGCCCGCATGACGGCGCGTATCCAGGCCTCGGACACACCGAACCGACGCGACGCTTCGGCGATGAATTCCTGCCAGCGATCGAGCGCGGCATCGGTCGCGGCCGCGGGTTCAGCGTCGGTGGGGGCGGTGCCCAGAATGGGGCCAACTGCCAATGCGGCGACGATCAGGAGCATTACTCGACCCATAGCGGCACGAGCCTCCTGATGATCGCTGCCCGACGCACCGGCCCGAAATAACGGCCATCGAAGGAATCGGAGACGCCTTCCATGAGCAGGAAGACCTCGCCATCATCGAGAAGATGGCAGCCGCTCCAAGCGGGCAACGAGCGGCCGGCCCGGTCGTGCAGCAGCCGTTCGCCGACGACGCGGCCGTTGACGGAAATCGCATCGCCGGCGGCGCAGATGATATCGCCGTCGAGCGCCGCGACGCGCTTCACCAGCGGGATGTTCTGCGGGAGATAGCCGCGTTCGGCGGCGAGCTGCCGCACGGAGCTCGGTGTACGGACGAGTACCAGATCACCGCGAATGGGCTTGCCCGGCAGCACGCGATAATCGGTCCGAGGTATTCTACGGAGGGTCAGGTTTCGGCACTCCCCCCATTTGGGGGGAGCGGCGAGCAGAAGTCCCTCAGGGTTTCAGGCTCCTTGCTTGCACCCGGTAGCGCTAAGAAGGGAAGCGGCTTGTGTGGTGGCTGGGAGGCAAGACGGCCACTCAGCACCTCTCTAATGCAGCCCACGAGACCTCCAAACCGGCAAGCTTTGTCCCATGGGTTCCGTGACCCCAGCCAACCATCCTGGATCTGGCCGCCCTCTACAGCCGGCTTGCCCGGATGGATATCGTCGACATCCGCCTGGAAGAGATCGAACACGATGCATGCTGGCGGTTTCATTTGGATGCCGTGAAGTTGCGTCTGGTCGCGACCTATCTGGGGCCCGGCACCGAACTCGTGCCGAGTGCCCATGCCGGGCGTGCCCTGAGGCTTCAGCGGCGATATGACGGACCGATCGTGCATATCCCGACGGGCTCGGTCGCACTGTTCAAGGGAGCGCAAGCTGGCCCATCCCTTGGGATCGTTCACCGCTCACCGGCCGTCAAGCGGAAGGGACTGCGCCGGCTGTTTCTCAGCATCAATGCGCCGTCGCCTGCCTCGCCGGATTTATGGCGGCCATCCTGACTTCGGTCAGCATCGGTAAGAGCCCTCGAGCATTGGACAGCACTGATGTTATGATATAACGTATCAATCCTTGCCGATTTCAAGCGAAAGAGGAGGCCGACCAAATGCGCCTAACCCATCCGTCTGTCTGCCGTGTCGAACCCGCCGGCCGCCGCCCAATCACGGTGCTTTTCCTCGCCGGGCTGTCCGTGCTGGCGCTGGATCGCGCCGCATCCGCCGCTTCGGATCAGATCAATGCCGTGGGCGTCGAGAACGAATACGCCGACGTCATCGCCCAGGTCGGCGGCAAGTACGTGCATGTGACGGCGATCGAAAGCGATCCCAATACGGACCCGCACACTTTCGAAGCCAGCCCGAAGATCGCCAGCCAGATCGGCGCGGCGGAGATCGTGGTCGAAAATGGCATCGGCTATGACGACTGGGCCGACAAGATTCTCGCGGCCGCGCCCAACCCGGCGCGCAAAGTCATCAACGTCCAGCAGGTTCTCGGCCTCCCCGACAGCACGCCCAACCCGCATCTCTGGTTCGACCCGAAGACGATGCCGGCGGTCGCCAAGGCGGTGGCGACCGATCTCGCTGCAATCCGGCCGGACCAGGCCAGCTACTTCGAGGCCAATGAGAAGAAGTTCGAAGACTCGCTGAAACCGTGGTTCGACGCCATCGAGTCCTTCAAGAAGGATCATCCGGCAACGCCCGTGGCCGTGACCGAGCCGGTCGCCGACTACCTTCTCCAGGCGATCGGTGCCGAGATCAAGACGCCGTCCACGCTCGAGACGGCCGCGATGAACGACACCGATCCTTCGCCCCAGGACATCTCCACCCAGAACAGCCTGTTGACGAGTGGGGCGGTCAAGATCTTCGCCTACAACCAGCAGGTCACCGACGACCTGACCACGTCTTTCCTGGAATCGGCCAAAAAGGGTAAGGTGCCGGTGGTCGGCGTCTACGAGACCATGCCGACACCAGGCTTCACCTACCAGTCCTGGATGCTGGCTGAAACGCAAGCGCTCGAGAAGGCGGTCACCACCGGCGCTTCGACCGAAAAGTTGGTCGCCAAACAATAGGATGAAAATGAGCAGGGGACACGAGGTGCTCACGGTCGATGGAGTGAGCGTCTCGTTTCCCGGCCGAGAGGTTCTAAGGCGCGTCACGTTCTCGCTCGGCGCAGGCGAATTCTGTGGCCTCGTCGGCACGAATGGCTCAGGCAAGACGACGCTGCTTCGGGCCATTCTCGGCTTCGTTCGGCCTCAGGCCGGCGCTGTGACATTCGTCGGCGCGGGGGTCGGGCGTTCTGTCGGCTATGTGCCGCAGAAGATTTCGCTCGATCCCTACATGCCCCTCCGGGCCCGCGATCTGGTCGCGCTTGGCTTCGAGGGCGGCCGACTCGGCCTGCCTTTGCCGTCAGCCGATCGCCGCCGCCGCGTAAGCGCGATGCTGTCGGCGGTCGATGCCACCGGCTTTGCCGATCAGCGTATCGGGAACCTCTCCGGCGGCCAGCAGCAGCGCGTGCTGATCGCCCATGCCCTCATCCGACAGCCGAACCTCCTGCTGCTCGATGAACCACTGGCCAATCTCGATCTGCGCAGCACGGCGGAGATCGTCAGGCTGCTGAGCCGTATTGCATCCGAGAATCGCATTGCCGTCCTGCTGTCAACGCACGACATGAATCCGCTGCTTCCAATCATGGATCGCATCGTCTATCTGGCGAACGGCAAGGCCGCCACCGGCGCCGTTGAAGATGTTGTACGGACGGAGGTCTTGAGTCGCCTTTACGGCTATCACATCGACGTCGTTCGGGTGCACGATCGTGTTCTCGTCGTCGCCGCCGAGAGCGAGCGCGAAGGGCAAGAGGAGATCGCCCGTGCGCCGGCCCACGTGGCGGAGATTCCCTGACTCGCCTATGAAACTCCTCGACATGATCTTTCATCCGGGCTTCTTCTCCAGCCAGCCGGTCCATACGGCCCTGATCGTCGGCGGCGGCGCTGCGATCGTCTCCGGGATCGTCGGCGTCTTCGCGGTTATCCGTGGCCAATCCTTCGCGGGCCACTCGCTGGCCGATATCAGCAGCGCCGGAGGGTCCGCCTCCTTTCTACTCGGCGTCAATCCGCTGCTCGGCTTCGTTGTCATGGCGCTGTTCGGCGGTGCCGGGATGGAAATCTTCGGGGTGAAGCAGGTGCGCGAACGCGACCTCGTGACCGGCGTGGTCACCGGCGCGGGATTGGGCCTTTCCGCTCTGCTTCTCTATCTCACTGTCAGCACGACGAGCATTCACGGTGCGGCAATCACCGTCATGTTCGGCTCGATGTTCGCAATATCCCGAGCAATCATGCCGCTTGCTCTCGCGATCGGTGTCGGCTCGCTTCTCCTGGTCGCCTTGCTCTACCGCCCCCTATTGCTGACATCGCTCGATTCCGATCTGGCGAGAGTGCAGGGTCTCAACATCAGGCTCATAGAGATGCTGTTTCTGATGATGTTGGCCTTGGCCGTGTCGCTATCGGCGATTACCGTCGGAGCGATCCTATCGACGGGACTTCTCATCGGGCCGCCGGCCACGGCGCTCAGGCTCGTGAACCGCCCCGGCCAGGCGATGATACTGGCGCCTGTCGTCGGCCTCGCCGCCACCTGGGGCGGCATCCTCCTTGCCTATGACAGCTATGGCTGGACCGGTGGCCACAGTTGGCCGGTCAGCTTCTGCATCGTCGCGCTGGTGTTCCTGTTCTATGTCGCCAGCTCGCTGCCATGGCGCACTGGAGATCAGCCGGCCGCCGCGGTCGATTCGTGACGGGCGTCCCGATGTTCTCCGGATTCATGGTCAATACCTGGATCGTCACGTCGATGGTGGCCGTCGTCGCCGCCGTTGTCGGGTTCTTTGTGGTCGCGCGAGGCACGGCCTTTGCCGCGCATGCCTTGCCATTCAGCGCGTTTCCCGGCGCTGCCATGGCCCATGTCCTGGGAATCGACGACTTCCTCGGGCTCGGCGTCTTTGCCGCGCTCGGCGTGCTCACCATTGCCGGTCTCGGCCGTCATGCACGCCGCGATGTGGCCACGGCCCTGTGCGTGATGCTGCTGCTCGGCACAGGTGCGCTCTTTCTGAGCATGACCACAGAGTATTCTCAGGAAGTCTACGCCCTGCTCTTTGGCCAGGTGCTGGGTGTGCCAAGCGCCGCGCTGCTGCCGGTCTCGGCGCTCGGGGCTGCCGCCATCGCTATAACACTGATGCTCTCTCGCCCATTGCTGCTTGGGGTCGCTTCCACAGAACTGGTCAAGGCGAGCGGCGTGTCTCCCCAGCTGATGGAGCTCGCCTTTCTGGCCGTCCTGGCCCTCGCCACGGTGGCCACGCTGCCGGTGGTCGGGGCGCTGCTTGTCTTCAGCCTGATGGTGGGACCGGCATCGGCCGCCCGGGCATTGGCCAGCAGCCCAGTCTTCGCTGTGCTGCTGTCGGTACTTTTCGCGGTGGTGACCGCATGGAGCTCAATTATTCTCTCATATTACTCTGATTGGCCCATGGGCTTCTTCGTCGGGGCGTTCGCGGCCCTCTGGTACATGGCAAGTCGCTTGATCCTGGATCGCGGCGTCCGTCTTTAGCTGCCGCCACGTTTGCAACTTACTGCATCGTACCTTCGTCGCTCTTTTCGTCATCTCCGCCGGCTGCCGATACGATGTCGTTGGCGCGAAGCCAGCCTGAAGAGCCGGTGGGAAGGCCCGTCAAGGCTCAATTGGCCTGCGTGCGGGCCTCTCGCTTGTTTCCGTTGGCCATCGCCCGCTCGGCCTGGGCCAGATCGGACACGCCGATCTGGTTGTTACGGCCGTAGGCGATCGCCAGCAGCTGCCAGCCGAAGGGGTTATTGGACTCGATCTGCGTTGCAAATTCCAGATTGGTGATGGCGGGTTTCAACCCGCAGCAGCGGCTCCCGCGGCCTGAGCTCGGCTGCACGCTGATAGTAGGGCAGCGCGTCGGCAAGACGTCCCTTGTCGAACAGGATCTGCCCCGTCTGCTCCAGGAAGAACGGAACATCGGGCGACTCCTTGAGCAGGCTCCCCATCAGCGCCAGCGCGTCGGTCGTCCGGCTGACGCGATAGTACGCGATCGCGCGCGTATCGTGCCGGCACCGAATTGTCGCTCGACGGATAGGCCTGCAGCACGCGGTCGAGTGGCCAGAGATAGCCCTTGAGCTTCGCCAGCATGCGCTGGTGCATCGCGACCAGTGCCGGAGCGTCCTTGGTGCCGCTGTAAGGGGAGTTGTCGACATGCTGCTGCACGGCCTCGATACGGTCGCGCGTCAAAGGATGCGTCTGGAGGTAAGGGTCCTCGCGCCCCGGCAGAAGGTACTCCTCGCCCTCGAGCTTCTGAAAGAACTCCAGTAGACCCCGTGCCGACTGATGGGTTGCATCGAGGAAGCGCATGCCGGCTTGGTCGGCGGAAGTTTCCTGGACCCGACTGTATTTCAGCAGGTCTCGTTGCGCGACGCCTTAACCCATGGTCGCGGCACCCACGCCGATGCCGGAATTCCGGGTGGCAACGCCGGGCCCGATGCAGACGAGCATTGCAAGGATGTCTCCGATGGTCGCGTTGTGCAGCTCGTCCTGAATGCGTATCAGATGGCCGTCGGCGATATGGCCGGTCTCATGCGCGATCACGCCGATCACCTGGTTCGGCGTATCGGCGCGCATGAGAAGGCCGGTGAATAGGAACATGTTCATGCCGGGTGTGACGAACGCATTGATCTGATCGGTTTGGACCAGGTGAACCTTGATGGCTCCGGCATCGAGACCCGCCGCGGTGAACAATGGGTCTGCATATGCCCGGATCGTGGCCTCGATTGCCCGCCCCACGGGGCGCTGCAGATGCAGCCAGGCGATGCCCTTGCCGTTGGCATCCACCAACGCTTCGCCGATCTCGGGATCGCGAAAGAAGTAGAGACGATGTTCCAACTCGCTGGTCGTCAGGGATATATCAAGAAGGTGCGCGCTTCCCACAGTCCGGCCGCCGAGCCTGACTTCGTCAAAGGCAATCGCGAATGCGGATGTAGACTTCAAGGTCGAGGCAAGGTCCCGATCAAGTTTCGTGGCCGATAACACTGCGTCCATGAGCGACGCCGGCAGTCCTGCCCGGCGCAGGGATGCGCCCAGATTGGATCCGACGATGCCAGAGACTTCGCGGCGCTCGGTCGTCACCTGCCACAGCTCGGCGGGGATATCGACCTTAAGCGGCTTCGCGTTTCGCGATTCGATCTCCATCGAGCGCAGGAGGTTGAATGATCCGCTGGTCACCAGACTGAGTTCAATGCGGTCGCCCGCGTGCAGTGGACGGGTATCTTGCTGACCGATGACCGGCAAGAGCCTTGCGCAGTACCTCCCATCCAAGCCTTGTTCATGCAACAACGCGAGCAGAGTATCGCCGCGCTTGGCGATGACAGTGACGGAGCGTGCATCGGGAACAGCGCTGCCCGACCCCTGGCTCAAACCAGCGGAGCGAAAACCGAGATCCGCGGGAACGTTCGGATTTGGCCAGACCGACCCGGCCACTGCCTCGAGCAGGCATGCAATGATCGCGGCTCGAATCACCCTGCCGCGCGCCTTCCGAGGCGACGCAATTGTCTTGGCTGTACGCATTTTTCCCCATTAGGACAAGAAGAGGGCCGATCAATAATCGTCAGTTGGCACGCAGGTCAATTCAACTCTGGTGAGGGTGCCGTCTCGCGATGGGATGCAGTCGCGCAGTGCGCACATATGCCTTGAAGCTCGATTATCGGCCGCTCAACCTTGAACCCGCGCGCCTTCGCCTCGCTTCTCACAAGGCGGTCGATGGTCGGTTTCTCGATTTCTTCAGCCTGGCCGCAGACCGCGCAGACAAAGAATATGCAGGAGTGGACGTGAATGGGATCGACGCAAACGATATACGCGTTTCGGCTTTCGATCCGCGTTACGAGACGCTGCGACATCAGGAAGTCCAAGGTCCGATAGATGCTGGGCGGAGCGAACTTGCGCACCATCTGCTTCTCCAGCAGCGGGATGAGCTCATAGGCGGTCAGGGGCTGCGCTGCACGCACCAAAATGTCCAGCAACGTCCGGCGAAGGGCCGTGAGCCGAGAACCTCTTTGCATACAAAGCGATTGCGCGGCTTCCAATATCTGGTCCGTCGCCGCGCGCCTGGGCAATGGCTGAGGCTTCAAGCTTCCTCCCATGGCTTTCAGTTATGTTATAACATAGCTTAGACGTGCCGTACAGAAGCCCGAAGACATTATTTTGAAGAGACCCGCCGGCCTCTAAATCAAATGTCTAGGTACCCTGCCCACGATCAAACGATGGTGCGCAATGGGGCGATGACGGAAAGCAGCCTCACGCAACCACAAGAGCTGATCCCGATCCGAGAGAGGCAAGGCCTCCTGAAGGCCGCGGGTCGGGCGAAGTGGCGGCTGAAGTTGCGGCACAATCGCTCTCCCGGTTCAGCCACCCCGTCGCTCGGAGCGCCATGCGGGCGGCATCATTTCTGTCCGTCTTGCTGCATGGACTATTGTTGGGCCTCTTCCTCCTGGCGCGCACGTTCGACGCGGATCAGACCAAAACAAAGGCCGTCATGACGGCCGATCTCGTGGAACCAAGCACGAGAGCTTTACGAGCGGATCAAGGTTTTTACCGAGCGTATGATGGGCGTCAGCTGCTCGCTCCGCCAAACCGTCGCTCGGTACAACAAAGCGGTCGGCTCGCTGGAAGGACGCGTGCTCCTGGGCGTCAGGCGGTTTGAGCAGCTTGGGTGGTGCCGGCTAATACAGTGTTACCGGAAATCGCGCCTATTGGATCGAGCCGCGCGCGCTGCAGGCGGCCGAGTTGCTGTGAGCAGTCCCTGATCCAACGCGACCAGCAGCCGAAGCCGGCACGCCTCCTGCGAGAAGGCTGCTGGCTTCGCCGAACGGGAGGTCAGAGACGGGCTCATAGCGACGGGCCGACCCTCTTACGCCCGAGCGTCCAGGAGACGGTGTCGCCACGGACGATTCCTTCGACCGGCTTTCCGAGATTGCGCTCGAGCACCGGCCGCCAGGGACCAGCGTGAACTCGCGGCTCTTCTCAATCAGCGCGAAGCGGCCGCTCGCGAGATAAAGCCGGCGCCGATAGACCCCTTCGATCCGCACCCCACGCTGCAGCTCAGCGTAAGCGAGCCCGATCTCGCCTGAGAGCTGGGTTGCGACGCGGGTTAATTCCCGCTGGCGCAAAACCGCGAGCAGGTCGCGGCGATAGACGACCCGGTTCTGCTCCTCGCGGGCCAACCCCTGCTCCACCAGCCATTCCCGCCGCCGCGCGAGCGCCTCGCGGACTTCGTGGCCGAACCCCGCATCGCGGGTGGCCGCCGGTGCATCGGCTACGAGGTCGCGGTCGAGCCAGGTTGCCCCGTCCGTGGCAAGCTGGCGTGCGAGCGGCAGCGCAGACAGGATCTCAACTGTCACAGGATGCATCCGCGCATGCCGTCGCTCGTAGGCCTCCGCTCGCTCCAGGTGACCGGGCCCGATAACCCAGGTTCCATCCGGGTGGCGCTGGACGCCTGCGCGTGCCCGCCGCATGGCCTCGAGCCGGCGCACATGCGCCTCGGCAAAGTCCCGCCGTTTTGCTGCACAACCACCCCACTCGCACGTCCAGGATCACATGCGATCACGGCAGATACCCCTGGCATCCGGCTGAGTCTGAGCCCTGCAAGATATGAGAGCAATCAGGAGGCCGGTCGCTGGCGGGCAATAGCGGGCTCGCCCGTGTAAAGCTGCTGGCCAGACATCCCGGGCTGACCCTTGGGCGCGCTCTTCAAAGTGTCCAGATAGTCGGCCCACCATTGCATCATCCTTACACGCTCGGCCCAATGTTCGCCGCGAGCATAGGCGCGTCGAACATCGTTGTTCTCAACGTGTGCGAGTTGACGCTCGATGGCATCGGGGTGCCACTTGCCACACTCGTTTAATAGGCTCGATGCCGTTGCCCTGAAGCCGTGTGCTGTCGCCTGGTCCTTGCTGTAACCCAACCGTCTGAGCGCGGCATTAAGTGTGCCATCGGAGATCGCGCGCGCTGCGCTGCGTACGCTAGGGAACACCAGCGTTTCGCCGGTAATCTCTTTTAGTTCACGAAGAATGGCGATGGCCTGTTTCGGCAGCGGTACACGATGCGCTCGTCGCATCTTCATGCGTGGCGCAGGGATCGTCCATACCGCCTTATCGAGGTCGAACTCCGGCCACTCGGCCGCCCGCAGTTCGCCGGGCCGCGGAAACAGCAGCCCCATGAGCTTCAACGCTGCATGTGTGCTCGGCTGCCCGTCAAATCCATCGATCGCGCGCAGCAGCGCACCGAGAGTTTTGGGGTCGGTCACCGCCGCGTGCGACCTGACGACGGGCCGGACGAGCGCATCGCGGAGAGCAATGGTTGGATCGGTGTCAGCGCGTGCCGTTGCTATGGCGTAGCGAAAGACACTGCCAATGGTTGAACGCAGCCGTCGGGCAGATTCATGGCGCCCACGCTTTTCAACCTGACGCAGTGCACCGAGGATCTCAGGTGCACTGATCGTCCGTATCCGGCGATCACCGAGAACTGGATAGGCGAACGAAAGCAACCATTCCGTCTTGCTGATCGTGCGCTCGGCTCGGCCCTCTTGCTTGACCTTCGATACATACTCTTCTGCGATTGCACGGAACGTGTCAGCCGCTTCCGTCTGGGCGGCCTTTGCTTCTCTTTTCGCCTGAGATGGATCGACTCCTGCAGCAAGAAGGCGCTTCGCTTCATCGCGTCGCTGGCGCGCGTCGGCGAGAGATATCGTCGGATAAACGCCGATGGCGAGAAGCTTCTGCTTGCCCGCGAACCGGTACGCCAACCGCCACCATCTCGCACCTGTTGGTTGCACCCAGAGCTGGAGACCGCCGCCGTCGGACAGCTTCTGTAGCTTTGCGCTTGGTCGGACATTGCGACACTTCATATCTGAGAGCGCCATTGTCCAATCCTGTTGCATCGTTCTGAGATACCAACAAGCCTATCAGAGATACCAACAAAAATACCAACAACTTTCGTCGTCGGACCATATGCGACGACGTGCGGCCATACAGGCTGAAACACCCCGGAATGCCAAAACATCCCGTGATATCAATAAATTACAGATATGAGGGCGCAGGAGATGCGGCGGAAAGGCGCGTTGGGAAAGAGGGGATGGTGCCCAGGGCCGGAATCGAACCAGCGACACGCGGATTTTCAGTCAAGTTATCGAGTAGACAGCCCGCTGCCGGACTGGCAACGACGGCACCCAATCCGGTATGCCGGCATCAAAATCCCGTTTCGGCAAGCTGCGCCGGACGCCACTTAATCAGCGTGTTCTCGAGAAGGGTGATCAGGGATTCGGCGATAAGGGCGACGATGGCGAGCACGATCATGGCCGCGAAGACGCCGGCGGCGTTGAACGTTCCCTGTGCGGTCGCAATAAGAAGACCGATGCCCTGGCGCGAGCCCAGGAACTCGCCGACGACGGCGCCGACGAGGGCGAAGCCGAAGCTCACATGCAGGCTGGCGATGATCCAACTGAGCGCCGAGGGGATGACGACGGCCGTCGTCACTTGCCGCGACGAGGCGCCGAGGATGCGGGCGTTGGCGATAAGGTTGCGGTCGGCCTCGCGCACGCCCTGGAAGGCGTTTCCGAACACGACGAAGAATACCATCACGACCGCAAGCGCCACCTTGGACGCCATGCCCAGGCCGAGGGAGATGATGAAGATCGAGCCAAGGACGACGCGGGGTATCGAGTTCGCGATCTTGATGTAGATGCTGAAGACGTCGGCGAGGAGGCGGTTGCGGCCGAGCGCCACGCCGCAGAGGATGCCGAGCACGGCGCCGATGAGGAAGCCGAGCACCGTCTCTTCGAGCGTAACCAGGACCTGCTGCCAGAGCGGCCCCTGGGACGTGCCCTCGTTGACCCATTCCCAGATCTGAAGCGCGATCTGCGAGGGCATGGCGAAGAAGAAGGGGTCGATCCAGCCGAGCCGGGCGGCCAGCTCCCAGCCGCCGAGGAACACGACCAGAAGGCCGACGCGCAATCCGTTCACCAGCCAGCGCCGGCGACGCATCTGCGCGGCGATGGCGGGTTGGATGGTGGGCGTCGGGGTTCGCGATTCACTTCTCTCAAGAGATTGCGTCGTCGCCATAGGGCTACTCCGCCGCTTTCTGGGCGCGCTGATAGCTGATGAGCACCTCGTCGCGCAGGTCCTGCCAGATCGTCTTCGAGAGCTCGACAAATCGCGGATGATAGCGGATCTCCGAGGTGACGCGTGGGCGCGGCAGATCGATGTCGTAGACCGCCTTGACCGTCGCCGGGCCGGCGGTCAGCACGAAGACGCGGTCAGCGAGCGCGATCGCTTCGTCGAGATCATGGGTAACGAACACCACCGACGCCTGACCTTCAGACCACAGCTTCAGCAGTTCGCCCTGCATGAGGATGCGCGTTTGTACGTCAAGCGCACTGAAGGGCTCGTCCATCAACAGGATCTCGGGACCGTTGATAAAGGTCTGGGCCAGGGCGACGCGCTTGCGCATGCCGCCTGAGAGCTGGTGTGGATAGTGTTTCTCAAAGCCCGCGAGGCCGACGCGTCGGATCCACTCGCGCGCCAGGTCGAGCGCCGCCCGTTTCGGCTGCCCGCGGAAGAGAGGCCCGGCCACGACGTTGTCGAGTACGTTCTTCCAAGGAAACGTCGCATCCTGCTGGAAGACGAAGCCGATGCGGGGATCGATGCCGGCGACGGGTGCGCCCATGACACGTACCTCGCCTTCGCTCGGTCGCGCCAGCCCGGCGACCAGGGTCAGGGTCGTCGACTTGCCGCAGCCGGTGGGCCCGACGACGGCGCAGAACTCGCCGCGGCGCACCGTCATGTCGAAATCGCGCAACGCCGTGAGGCTGCGGCCGTCCGGTGTGACGAAGCGCCGGACGACATTGCGCAGCTCTATCGCCGCCGCGCGATCGGCGGCGGGCGCGGGCGCCCGACCCATGCTCCGCGCCGGTTCCCGCATCATCAGCGCCATGTCACTAGTTCGTCTCGACCTTGACCGCGTCGACGAAGGTGGTGGTGTAGGTCTTCGACAGGTCGATTGTCTTGCCCTTGACCGACTTGTCGAACGTCGCCAGCACCTGCAGGACGGTCGGCGGGCCGTCGGCCGGCATCTTGCCGTCGGCGGTGAACATCTGCTTGCCGGTCGCGAGCGCGTTCACATAGAGGTCCTTGTCGCCGACGTAGTAGTCCTTCGGCATCTGGGCGGCGATTTCATCGGCGCTGTGGGAGGCGATGTAGCGCAGCGTCTTGACGAAGGCATTCGCAAGCTTTTGCGTCTCCTCTTTGTGCTGCTCGACCCAGCCCACCTCCATGTAGAGGCAGGCGGCTGGGTAGAGGCCGCCGAGGGCCTGGCGCGTGGTGTCGGCCGACCGCATGTCGATCAGGATCTTGGCCTCGCCCGTCTTGAGGAGGCGAGAGATCGTGGGCTCGGTCGTCATGCCGGCATCGATCTTGGCCTGCTGCAAGGCAGCGATGAAGGTGTTGCCGGCGCCGACGGGCACCGATGTGAACTCGCCGAGCTGGACGCCGTTCTTCACCGCCAGGAACTGGGTCAGGAAGTTGGTCGAGGAGCCGAGACCGGTAACGCCGAGGTTGCGGCCCTTGAAGTCGGCCGGCGACTTGATCTGGTCTGCGAGCTTGGCCGAGACCAGCTCCACCTCACCCGGCGCCTGGCTGAACTGGACGACGGACTCCACATACTTGCCCTTGGCCTGCAGGTCGATCGAATGGTCGTAGAAGCCGACCACGCCCTGCACGGCGCCAGCCAGCATCTCGTTCTCGGCGTCGACGCCCGCCGGTTCTGACAACAGCTCGACGTCGAGGCCCTCGGCCTTGAAGTAGCCGAGCTGCTCGGCCAACTTGGCCGGCAGATAGATGATCTTCTCGAGGCCACCGACCATGATGGAGATCTTCTCGGCAGCATCGGCATTGATACTGAAGCCGAGCGTGATCAGCGCGGCAGCGGTGACGTGAAGCAGGTGCTTGGCAGACATCTGGTTCTCCTCCTCTTCGGGTGCGGCTTGCCTGTTCTTGCCCGGCTCGCCGCCGGCGGCGTCATGCAATGCTCAAGCTCGTTCTTTTCGAACATTCGTTCCGGAGCTTTCAATGCGACGCTTACACCCGGCAACCTTTCAACGAGCTTTCATCGCGTGAAAATTTTCGGCTCGCCCTATTTCCCGGCCGCTCCCAACATGGCAGGTATAGGCGACAACCCGAACGCCACCGACGAGGTTCCTGCCGCCAGGTGCCATGCGTATCCTGCTCGTCGAAGACAGCCGCCAGCTTTCGGACTGGCTTGCCAAGACGCTACGGCGCGACAACTACGTCGTCGATTGCGTCTATGATGGCGAGGACGCCGACCATGCATTGCGCATCCAGGAATACGCCCTAGTCATCCTGGACCTGTCGCTGCCGAAGCGCGGGGGCATGGACGTGCTGCGGCGGCTGCGCGCCCGCGGCAGCTGGGTGCCCGTGCTCATCCTGACCGCGAACGACACGATCGCCGGCCGCGTCTCTGGGCTCGACAGTGGCGCCGACGATTATCTCGCCAAGCCGTTCGACCTGAGCGAGCTGGAGGCGCGCATCCGCGCGCAACTCAGGCGCGAAAACACGACCAAGAATCCGCTGATCGACTATGGCGAGCTCTCCTTCGATAGCAACGGCCGCCAGTTCGCGCTGAAGGGCGCCAGTCTCTCGCTGACTCCGCGCGAGCATGCGGTGCTGGAGACGCTGATCAAGCGCGCCGGGAAACCGGTGCCGAAGGGGACCCTCGCCGAGACCGTGTTCGGATTCGGCGACGAGGTGAATCCGAACTCGATCGAGATCTACGTGCATCGGGTCCGCAAGAAGCTCGAGGGAAGCGACGTCGGCATCGCGACGCTGCGGGGACTCGGCTACGTGCTGCGGCGGCAGAATGCCGGCTAGGAGCCTCCGCCTGCAACTTCTCGGATGGCTGCTGATCCCGCTGGCCGGCATCGTTCTCGTCAACACCTGGGTGACCTATCGCAACGCGCGGACGACGGCCGGCATCCTCACCGACCGCACGCTCCTGGCCTCGGCGCGCTCGATGGCGGAGCAGATCAAGATCGCCGATCACGTGATGGAGGCCGTGATCCCTCCCTCGGCGCTCGAGATGTTCGCCTCGAAGTCGCGCGACCGCGTCTACTATCGCATTGCCGGATCGGCACCGGATTCGGGCGAGCAGCTGATCGCTGGCTATGCCGACTTGCCCCTGCCGCCGGGACGGGTCGAGGAATTCTCACCAAGCTACTACGACGCGGCCTTTCGCGATCAGGATCTGAGGCTCGTGGCCATGCGGCAGCCGGTGGCGGACGCGAATGCCACGCGCTCGGCGATGG
>Ga0335076_10003567_pt1 | contig 15648 bp, 11 predicted proteins | sample Lox_Sample_25_FD_206717 | JGI IMG/M metagenome (GOLD analysis project Ga0335076, IMG submission 206717) | Soil microbial communities from Loxahatchee National Wildlife Refuge, Florida, United States - Lox_Sample_2.5 | ecosystem: Environmental > Terrestrial > Soil > Wetlands | place: USA...
ATGACAAGCGGATCCAAGGTGTGCGCGTCGGGTGAGTAACCAATACGAGGTGACCTCCGACACCTTGGGGGCAACGCTGAGACTGGTCTAATCCGTTTAGATTTCAATAGGTTGCGCCCATTACTCCGCTGGTTCTACTCCCTTCCGGAAGATTGCCCCACTCTTGGGTCAAGCCTATAATCGACGTACTCTGGTTCACGATTCTCCGTCAGGTTCCGGGTAGACACCGAGAGGGTGAAGTTTGTCTGAACGGCTTTGCCTTACTCTCTCGAGAAGGTGGTGAAAGGAAAACGCCCGGATATGCGACGACGCCTGCAAATCGCACTCATGCTGACGGCAAGCACGGCAATCGCGACCTCCCATCCTCTCAACCGCTCGTGTGCGTGGGCTGAGGACGGCCCAGCTTCTTCCTCGATTACCGCCACCGACGATCATGGGCGCAAGATTTATGTGAACGACGATGGCCCGACGCGGCCTCGTACGGCTCCGGCACCGCAACCCAAGCGGTCGACGCTTGTTTATTGGAGCACGAAAGAGAACCGGTGGAAGCCAGTGCCCTCGGCTAACACCGCGTCGATGCAAGCGGCACGCTCCGCGGCGGCGGAAGTCAGCCAGTATTTCCGGCACGAATCGGCGCAGTCGGCGAATGCCCGCATTGTGGCCGCAAACTTCCGCGGACATCAGGCGACGCAGGAAGAAGTTGATCAGTCGATCGTGATGGCGGCTGCACGCCACAATGTCGATCCCAACCTGGTGCGCGCGGTGATCAAAGTGGAATCGAATTTCAATTCCAACGCAGTTTCCCGCAAAGGCGCCATGGGGTTGATGCAGCTCATGCCGGCCACGGCGAAGCAGTTGAAGGTAACGAACCCGTTCGATCCCGAGCAGAACGTGGACGCGGGCGTGCGGCATCTCAAGCAGCTTCTCGAAAGCTATGGCGGCGATGTGAACTTGACCCTGGCCGCTTATAACGCAGGTTCGGGAGCGGTGGCGCGGAGCGCGGGCGTTCCGCGGTTTGCGGAAACACAGAATTACGTTCGCAGAATTACCAATCTTTACTATGGAGGCTTCGATCTGGCTCCATCCGGCCCTTCGCATGATCCGCTGCGGGTGCAACGGGATGCGCGGGGAGTGCTTTATATCAGCAACACGGAATGATTTAGCGGCATCTGTCTAGGAAGCGCTCTTAAGACTCTCAGGTACCAACAAGGCGGTAAAGAAGCGAGCCAAACGCGCAGTGGTTGCGTCGCAGAAAGACCGACGCGGTGCGCGGCTCGCCCAAATCCTTCGATGGGCAGAAGGCGCCCACCTCAGGATGACAAAGCGGCGAACGGGACGGTAAACGGGCCGACGACATTGAAAATGACATCCAGACAGCGCAGCTTGCGCTGGGGAGCGGTGCTCTTGTTGGTAGCCCTCCCCGGATTGGCTGCCCACGCCCGCCCGCACCACACCGAAGGCTGGGCCCGCGACCACTTTGCCTCGGCCGAGCGCATGCGCGAGGCCCTCAACGGACGCCCACCCGGCGAACGGACCCGCCACGACTACCAGCGCGTCATTAACGCATACCGCAACGTTTATTTTGGGGCTCCCACTTCGACCAAGGCCGATCCCAGCGTGGTGGCGTTGGCCGAGACGCTGGTGGAGATGGGGCGGCTCTTCGACGACGACAAGATCCTCGACGAAGCGATCGCGCAGTACAGGTTTCTGAGGAAGGAATATCCCGGCAGCAAATACCGCTGCGACGCGCTATTCACGATTGGGGAAATCTACAAAGACGATCTGAATGACCCGGAGCAGGCGCGGGCGACGTTTGAAGAGTTTGCCCATCGCTATCCGCACAATCGTCTGGCGGAAGATGCCAAGCAGGCGATTGTAGAGCTGGACCATCAGCCCAAGGCGGAGAAGAAAGCGGAAAAGAAAAACGATGCGGCAGACCGAGTCGCAAAAGACGCGCCAGCGAAGGATTCATCTGATAAAGACGCAGCAAACAAGGTCGCATCAACGAAGAGCGAAACTCCTGCCGATGCGAGCCAGCCCTCCGGTGACGCACATTCGGGGCGGCTGCCACGCGTGACCGGCATCAGGCACTGGTCAACTCCGGATTACACGCGCGTGGCGATCGACCTGGAGAGCGACGTGAAGTTTGCTTCGCAGCGAATCGCGAGCCCGGACCGCATCTTTTTTGACCTGCGCGGCACGAAGCTGGCATCGACGTTGGTAGGCAAGACCTTTGATGTCGATGACGGGTTCCTGAAGAAGGTTCGCGTGGCACAGTTTCAGCCTGGACGCACGCGGGTAGTGCTGGAAGTCGATGACCTTTCCGACTACGACGCTTTCCTATTGCCCAATCCCTATCGTCTGATCATCGATATCCATGGCAAGAACGGAAAGACGGCGCACGCATTGAGCAAGGAGCAGGCGGCGGCATTAGCGGATGCGGCGCCTCCGAAGACTGAGCCCAAACCTGAGGTACCCAAGTCGGTAGTAAAAGCGGACATGAAAGCGCTGGCTGGCAAACCGGCCACAAAGAAGGAAGAACTTCACGATGAGGCGAGTTCGGCGGCAAACGCCGAAAGCGAGGTGGTGAAATCGGGATACTCTCCCTATGCGCCTAAACCTGACGGGTCCGATAGTAAAGCTGACAATAAACAGGGTGAGCCCAAGGTGAAGAAGGTCATCGTCGACAACGATGATGACGAGTCGCCGGCAGAGGCTGCGAATGCCGATGTTCCAGCCGACAAGCCGGTTGTGTCCCACGCTTCGCGGAAGAGTCGCAGTAGCAAGCCGGAAAAAGTCGCCGAAAAGGTGGCGGATGCGGACGATTCCTCAGCCGATGACGCGGCCGGCAGCGGAAATTCGCGTGCGGTCCATAAGAGAGCGGATCTTGACGTGCATGAAGCGCGGCCGACGGCCAGCGGCGATCGTTCTCTGATTCGCGCCTTAGGACTGAAAATCGGTAAGATCGTGATCGATCCAGGCCACGGCGGCCACGACACCGGCACGATTGGGCCGAATGGTCTGCAGGAAAAAGACCTGGTGCTGGAAGTCGGGCGGCGGCTGGGCAAAATGCTGGAGGCCCGGCTAGGAGCCGAGGTCGTTTACACGCGCAAAGACGACACCTTCATTCCGCTGGAAACCCGGACCGCAATCGCTAATCAGCAGCGCGCCGACCTGTTCATCTCCATCCATGCCAACTCAAGCAGCGATGCGGATGCGCGCGGAGTTGAAACGTACTACCTGAACTTCACCTCGTCTCCCGATGCCTTGGAAGTTGCGGCGCGCGAAAATGCGGTTTCCGAAAAGTCGATCTACGAACTGGGTGACCTGGTAAAGAAGATTGCCTTGAAGGAAAAGATTGAAGAGTCGCGGGAATTCGCTAGCGACGTGCAGGAATCGCTACACAGCGGACTGGCGGCCAAGAGCCCGGCGATCCGCAACCGCGGGGTGAAGAAGGCGCCGTTTATCGTGCTGATTGGCGCGAATATGCCTTCGATCCTGGCTGAGATTTCGTTCGTGAGTAATCCCACCGACGAGCACCGCCTCGAGACCAGCGAGTACCGGCAGCGCATTGCGGAGTCCCTCTATCACGGGATCGCCAAATACGTGAACGGGCTCAGCGGAGTGAAGTTGGCCAGCAAGATGGATAAGCCTGCTGGTCAGTAATCGGGCTACCAAAAAACGTGTGTTAGACGGGGAGTTGTCCTCTCTGGGGCCAAAGCCTCTGGTTTTTGTTGCGCGTTGGCGGCGCGGCTGGAAGCCGCGCCCTTTCAAAACATAGGTCTGGGTGTGGAATCCCGGTCTTGGCGGGCGGACGCTAACGAGACGGATTCGCGCACCATCACCGATTCGGAACACTAGGCGATGGTGCCGAAGAGCGATCGAGTCTTTTACTGCAGCGCGCTACCGACTTCCGAGAAGATATTCTGCGAATTAGAGCCGATCAAGCGTACGGTTCCAACCACGATTACCAGGATCACCGCCAACATGATGGAATACTCGGCAATGTCCTGACCCTGTTCATCGCTCCAGAGTCTGTTCAACCACGTATTGCTCATTCCTTGCTGCATCGGTAACTTCTCCCTTCTTTTATGCGGCCCCCGTGGCCTGCGAAACGGCTTGCTGTACGGGTTGAGCCTTCACCTCGACTGCTCCTAGTCCCCAGGCTTCCCGGTCCATATTGAGGGCCTCCAGGCCCACCTGGAACTCGGAAGTCCCCTTCAGCTTCTTCGTCCAAATCACGCGGAACTGCATCCTGCGCTGACGAAATAAAATTGTGACTTCTTCCATGGCATTCAACTCGCGCCGGACCGAACCTACCCGAATGCCGTCCGGGGTTACGTCGAGTGTGTGTGCCAGGTCTTCAAAAGCGACACCGGAAATATCTTTTCCCTTGATGCGCACCGGAAGAACCGCTTTTGTGCGGGTTCCCCGGCGTTCCTTCATCTCTTTACTGCCTGAAGCCATTTTCCACCTGGAGCTAGTGTGAACGTATTGTCCAAATCTGTGAATGGCTCTGACGGGTAGGGAGCGCCACACCTGGGTAGTACACGCTAACAGTCGCTGGAATAAGCGGTTAAGCCGGAAACTTTTGCCGCAACTCTGTGGTCTAATGAGAGAAGAGGCAGAGTCCCAGGTCGTTTCATGAGATTTTTCCGCCCCATTGTTACCCTGATCACTTTTGTAACCTGCACCGTATGCATGAGCGTGGGTGCGAATCCGAGTGCCAGTCAGCCTGCTGCTCCGTCGGTTCTTCCTCAGCAATTCGGTGGATGGCAGTTGCAGGGATCGATCCAAACCAACGCTGATCCGTCAGCCGCGGATGCGGCAAACGCTCGGATTCTGAAGGAATATCGTTTCGCCGATCTGGCGTCGGCTACCTATGCTCGCGACGATGGCCGCACGGTCAAGATACGGGCGGCGCGATTTGCGGACGCTTCCGGTGCATTTGGCGCCTACACGTTTTACGTGCAGCCGGAGATGACGAAAGAGCAGATTGGCGATCAAGGCTCATCGCTCGGGCAGCGCGTGCTGTTTTATCGCGGACATGTGCTGGTGGATGCGTCGTTCAGCAAAGAATCGCCCATGTCGGGCGCGGAGTTGCGCGAGCTGGCGGGAGACTTGCCGCGTGCGCTTGGCAACTCGGGCAATCTGCCAAGCTTCATCGAGTTCATGCCGCGGCAGGGATATGTCGCGCACACGCAAAAATACGTGATGGGGCCAGCGACGCTGGCGACGCTTGCCGCGCCCGTTCCACCTGATTTGGTTGATTTCGGATCGAGCGCAGAAGTGACTTTGGGCCGTTACGACACGCCGAGCGGCCAAGCGACGCTGATGCTGATTTCCTATCCCACGCCGCAAATGGCGGCTGAACATCTCAAACGAATCGACGCGGCGCATCAACTCTCACAGCCCCAATCAGGAATTTCGAGTATCGAGAGCGCTGCTTCGTTCTTCGACAAGCGCACTGGGCCGATCGTCGCAGTTGTATCCGGGCCGGTCTCGGACGGAGACGCAAAGTCGCTGCTGGGGAGAGTGAACTACGAGGCGACCGTGACGTGGAACACTCCTACGGGCAATGAAGAAGTTCATAGCCTCTACATGTTGATTCTCAACATCGTGATCCTGTGCGCAATCGTTGGAGGACTCGCGATTGTGGCGGGAGTGTCATTTGGCGGATTCCGGGTTCTGATGAAGCGCTTTTATCCCGACAGAGTGTTCGACCGGCCGGAGCAGATGGAATTTATCTCCCTGCACTTGACCGAGACGGTGGTAAAGGGGGTCCCGGAGGAGGCCGAGGGGCGTCCGGGAAGCCGATCTAGAAGCTAAGTAGCTTTAAAAAGATTGGTTTAGTAACCTTTTTGGCGTCTTTTGTCTCAATTTGCTACACCCAAAGTGGATATTGATCTCTTTTGTATCTTACTGAAACTAAAGGCGTTTATTTCGGAAAAATCGCTTGACACCCCCGTTTTTCGGCTCATAAGATTTCGGCAGAAAGTTTTGACGGAATCTAAGCCTCCGTTGGAACTATTCTCCCTTGAAGAAGAGGCCGCCCTGTTGCCGGGTGGCCTTTTCGTTTTGCGCAATTTGTGCAGAGTGACCAGTCATGGAACCGCAGCGTATAGTTTGCGTATCCTCTGTTGCAGATGTTTTGTCGTTAAAGACGTTCCGCGTGGGAGGGGCTATGTTCTGCGATGGATGCGGCAATCAGGTACAGTCAGGCCAGGCATTTTGCAGCAGCTGCGGAAAGCAGATCGTGGGACCTGTGTTTCACGGTGCGCAGCTGCGTGGCCGGGTTGAGAGTCATGTGCAACTGGTGGGAATCCTGTGGCTGGCCATGTCGGCGTTCAACGCGATCGCGGGACTGATTGTGCTTGTGCTGGGGACGACGCTGTTTCCTCATCTGCATGAGATGAAAGATGTGCCGCCCGACGTTCCCATCGGCTTTTTGACGTCATTTTTTACCGCGATAGGAATCCTGATCCTTGGAAAGTCGGCGTGCGGATTCCTCGCGGGGTGGGGATTGATGAAGCGCGAGCCGTGGGCGCGTGTGCTCGCGCTGGTACTGGCGTTTATTTCGCTGTTCAATATTCCGTTCGGGACCGCCGTCGGCGTGTACACGATGTGGGTCCTGCTGCCGGGACAATCGCAGAAGGAATACGACGCGCTGGTGGCGGCTCCGGCCACAGCGTGATTGCACGGACGTTGTCTTAGCACAGCGGTTAATCTGATCCAGGCGGGATTCTCCTTGGCGCCTTCCCGAGACCACCTGTCTCATTGACTTCGACCCGCGGCGTCCCTAACATGCGCTTCATGAGACTTAAGCGGGCCTGCAATTTCTTCTTCCTTGCCAGCTTCGTTGTGACGTGGATTGCCTTGAGCGGCGGCATTCTGATTGCGCAGACGGAACCTGCGATTACTGTCCCCGGACCGCCTGCGATCGTGGTCACCTGGAATAGGAAGACGCACAACCGAACTCTGCCTACCCTGCAAGCCGTGGTGAATCCGATGCTGCGGCGTGGTTCTCCCATTCATGATGCTGCACTTGCGGCGCTGCGCAGCCTGAATTGCGACTATGTTCGCTACGCCTTCTGGTTTCCTTATCCCAAGCTGTCGGTCGCGGAGTTGAAGCCGCCCGATCAGGCGCAAACCTATTGGGACTTCCAATATATGGACCCGCTGGTCGAGGACTTCATCGCAGCGAGCGGGACGCATTCGGCCGTGTGGAGTTTCAGCACGATTCCGCAGTGGATGTTCACCACGCCGAAGCCGGTGATTTATCCGGAAGATCCCAATCAGGTGATCTGGAACTATTCACAGGGCAGAGACATGGTCGATGTGAAGGCCATGGCGGACTACTTCGGGCGGGTGGCGGCCTGGTACACGCAAGGCGGATTTACCGATGAATTAGGGAAGTTTCACGCGTCGGGACATCATTACGACTTGAAGTACTGGGAGGTGTTCAACGAGATCGATGGCGAACACGAGCCGACGGCTCAGCAATACACGGAGCGATACGACGCAGTAGTTGAGGCGGTACGCAAAGTGGTTCCGGATATGAAGTTTGTGGCGTTGGCGCTTTCGTATCCGGAAGGCGGAGCCAGGATGTTCGACTATTTTCTCGATCCGAAGAATCACAAGCCAGGAATACCGATCGATTACATTTCATTTCACGTGTATGCGGCGCCGAGTGCGGACCAGACGCCGGATGTCTGGCAATACACGTTCTTCGGCCGGGCGAACGAGTTTCTGGCCTCGGCGCGGTACATTCTGCGGCTGCGCGACCGGCTCTCGCCCGCGACCAAGGTCATGATCAACGAGGCGGGATCGATTCTGTCGGGAGATATGTTTCAGGGCGAGCCGAACCACGTGGAGAAGCCGATTCCGCCCGCGTACTGGAATCTGAGTGGCGCGCTCTATGCCTATCTCTATATTGCGCTGGCGCAGCTTGGCGTCGATACGCTGGGAGAGTCGCAACTGGTTGGATTTCCCAGCCAGTTTCCGAGCGTGAGCATGGTGGACTGGACTACGGGAAAACCGAATGCGCGCTATGCCGTGCTGGAACTGATCAAGAATAACTTCGGCCCGGGAGATGATCTCGCCGAGACCGAGGTGCGGAACAAAGGCATCCCGGCAGATGCCGATGGAGTCGCGGCCCAGGCTTTCGCTACGAGCGCCGGCAGAAAAATGCTGGTGGTGAATGAGCGCAGTCGCGAGATCGTCGTCGAGCTACCGAAAGAGTGTGCAGGAGCCGCAGCACAAACGATCGGCGGAGCGTCAATCGACGTGGTGAAAAGTGACATCGCGGAAGACGGAAGGCTGCGCCTGCCGCCATTCGGGGTTTCGGTGGTGGCGTTGAAGGACTGAGCGGCGGCGTGAGAGACGCTGAAAGAGCGTATCGCAGATTCAACCATTGTGGCGCTAGCAGCTAACCTCCTTCTATGGCCCGCTTCGATAAGCTTGACAATCCATCCATATTTCTGCAATTATCGAAATATGCTCTCCCGCCGAGTACCAGACAAGGTCGTTAAGTACGCGGACATGTTTTCAGCGATGGGAACAGAGGCACGCCTGCGCATTATGCAGCTGCTTCTAAAGGCTCATCCTGACGGCCTTGTCGTCACAGAGATTCAGGAAGAGTTAGACATTCCGAACTCGACTCTGTCCCATCATCTCGACAAACTCCGCTCCGAAGACCTCGTTCACGTCGCGAGGGAGAGTACTTTCCTGCGATACACGGCGAACACGGAGGCGCTTCAAGAGATTCTCCAATTCTTGTACGCCGAGTGCTGCACTCGAAACAAAGCCCTCCGGCCCGAATCAATCATTTCCTGCTGTAAGTGAGGACACGATGACTGACATCAAAGAGATCGTTCGCGAGAAGTACGGTCAAGCTGCACTCCGGGTCACGACGGGCGGCAGTTCATGCTGCGGCGCGAGTTCCGCGACGGGATGCGGGGACCCGATTACCTCGAATCTTTATGACAAAGTGCAAGCCGGAGAGATTCCTGAAGAAGCCATGCGGGCATCACTTGGTTGTGGGAATCCGACCGCGCTGGCGAAGTTGAATCCCGGCGAGACCGTACTCGACCTCGGCTGCGGCGGCGGAATTGACGTTCTGCTGTCTGCGAGGCGTGTGGGCCCGACCGGGAAGGCTTACGGATTGGACATGACGGACGAGATGTTGGCCCTCGCGACTGAGAACAAACGGAAGTCAGGGATTGAGAACGTCGAGTTCCTGAAGGGCGAGATTGAACACATTCCGCTACCGGATGCGTCGGTCGATGTGGTGATCTCGAACTGCGTCGTCAACCTGTCCGCTGACAAGGATGCTGTCCTGCGTGAGGCATTCCGTGTGTTAAAGCCGGGGGGCAGGTTCGCGGTGTCCGATGTCGTCACACGTGGTGAAGTTCCACTTGAGATTCGTCAGAGCGTTCTCGCTTGGGTCGGATGTGTGGCAGGGGCAATGGAGGACAGCGAGTATCGCTCCAAACTCACCTCCGCTGGATTCGAGCAGATTGATGTCGAGCCGACACGGGTTTATCGGGTCGAGGATGCGCGTGAGTTCCTGACCGGGCAGAACATCGACGTTGACGCGATAGCACCGCGACTCGATGGCAAGTTCCTGAGCGCATTCGTGCGTGCAGTCAAGCCGGGGTCCTGTTGCGGCTCGACTTGCTGTGAGTGACATCCACTACAACGTGCTGTTTCTTTGCACTGGAAACTCTGCCCGTTCGGTCATGGCCGAAGGAATTATGAACGCGAGAGGTGGGGGGAGATTCACTGCGTACAGTGCCGGAAGTCATCCGTCAGGCACAGTTCGACCGGAGGCGTTGAGGGAATTCGAAGCGGCTGGCATCTCGGCGGGCGGATTCAGAAGCAAGTCGTGGGACGAGTTTGCGAAACCCGATTCCCCGACAATGGGCTTCATTTTCACGGTCTGTGACAACGCGGCATACGAGACTTGCCCTGTGTGGCCTGGACATCCTGCAACTTCACATTGGGGAGTGCCTGACCCCGCAGCGGTCAGGGGAACGGAGGAAGAGATTCAAAGAGCGTTCCACGAAGCGTTCGTCACCCTCGACCGACGAATCAAAATATTCCTCAGCCTGCCGTTGGATTCGATTGACGGTCTCGACCTCAGACGGAAGCTCGACAACATAGGCCGTCCATGAGATTCCCGCTCACGACTCGACTTGTTGCGGAGTTCATCGGAACTGCGTTCCTTGTCGCGGCTGTCATCGGCTCTGGCGTCATGGGCGAGAGGCTGGCAGGTGGGAACGTCGCCGTCGCCCTGCTTGCGAACACGATTGCAATGGGCGCGGCATTGGTTGCACTCATCCTGACTTTCGGCCCGGTGTCCGGCGCGCACTTCAATCCCGTCGTCACTGTTGTGGAGGCCTTCGTAAGTCACCTGTCACGGACCGACGCGGTTGCATACGTCGGTGTGCAGGTTGCAGGCGGGATTCTCGGGACGGTCACCGCTCATCTGATGTTCGGATTGTCAGTCATCTCGGTCTCCCGTCACGACCGTCACGGATGGCATGTTGTCCTCAGCGAGTTCGTCGCAACTTTCGGCCTCCTTGTTGTCGTCGCCGGTTGTTCTCGGTTCAGGGCGTCAACGGTGCCGTTCGCGGTCGCTGCTTACATCACGTCTGCGTACTGGTTCACCGCGTCAACATCGTTCGCGAATCCGGCTGTCACGATCGCCCGCTGCCTATCGGATACCTTCGCAGGAATTCGGCCCGTCGATGTTCCGATCTTATCGCCGCACAGGTCCTTGGGGGATTGGCTGCATGCTTTGTTTTTAATCGACTGCGAGAGGAGCAACAGGAGAACCGCACCAATGCTATTTGAGGCATGATATTCTTGTGCAGGAAGTCGGTACGTTGCCGATACCCTGCCGGGAATGGGCAACCAATAGGCAACAGCTCGGCCCCTCCGATATTCCCGTAACAGACTGACAGTCCTCAAGTAAGCCGACGTAGCTCAGTTGGTAGAGCAGCCGATTCGTAATCGGCAGGTCATCGGTTCAAGTCCGATCGTCGGCTCCAGTTTAGAGCCCGCAATCGACGCGGTCTCTCCTTTCTCACCAGTTTCCCATTTTTTGGGCAGCATCCGGCAGCGAAAGCAAGAAGCCTCTCACGTTAATGTTTGTTGGTTTATCCGAATGCCAATGACCTTGCGGCGCCCAGTGGCCATTGGGATGGTACTATTCGCGCATGAGTGATAAGGTTTGCGTCAGGTGCGGCCACCCTCAATCAGCGCACGTTGATGGTCGGTGCATCGTCTTCACAACGGATGTTGTGCAGCCATCTGATGTTGCAAGGACCCAATGCGGCTGCCCCGCCTTCTCCGCGACGCGATTCAAGCGAAAAAAAATCCATGTGATAAAAGGCGGAAAGCGTAGCGCCGGTAAGAGCATTCGCAAAAAGATTTCCAGCAGACCAAAGCGGAAACGTGCGCCTTAAACCATAATCTTGCTGTCGCTCATTTGTTGCCGGGCCAAACTTATCGCAAGTGCGCCCAGACCGCCCGATTTGAAATCCCACCATTGTCCTGAAGAGCGGGACGTTGTGTGCCGTGAGCCCGATCCACTTTGCCGTTCATTGCATCCCCGCTACTGATTTCTTACCCACCCATGACGCCGTGCCACTCCCAACGTCGAAGGCGAATGCTTGGCGAAAATCCGAGTTCGGACTAGAATAATCGGATGCAGTTCCTTCCTTCCTCTTTAGCGTGGGCACATCCTCTGGTGGCGGAGTGGTTTGTGGAGCGGTTCGGAACGCCGACGGAGCCGCAGGAGCAGGGGTGGCCGCACATCCTGGCAGGCAGAACGACGTTGATTTCGGCGCCGACGGGGTCAGGAAAAACTCTGGCTGCATTTCTGGCTTGCATTGACCGCCTGGTGCGCAAGGCGTTGGCGGGCGAACTCAGCGATCGAACCGAAGTCCTCTATGTTTCTCCGCTGAAGGCGCTGGGGAACGACATTCAGAAAAACCTGGAGATTCCTCTAGGAGAGATTCTTGCGCTTGCCGGGGAGCGCGGGCTGCTGATGCCAGAGATCCGAACCGCGGTGCGCACCGGCGACACCTTGATGCACGAGCGAAGGGCGATGCTGAAGCGGCCTCCGCACATCCTGGTGACGACGCCGGAGTCGCTGTACATCCTGCTGACGGCAGACAAGAGCCGCGCGATTTTGCGGGATGTGGAGACGGTGATTGTCGATGAGATTCATGCCGTTGCCGATGACAAGCGGGGAGCCCATCTGGCTCTGTCGCTGGAGCGGTTGGATGCGTTGTCGAAGAGGCGTCCGGTGCGGATCGGGTTGTCGGCGACGCAGAAGCCGATCGAGGAAGTGGCGCATTTTCTGACGGGAGTGCGGGACGAGCTGACCTCCGCGGCTGAAGCCGCGTTTCTTTCTGGTGCCCGTACCACGCCCGTGAGTTCCCATGCTTCCTCGTTATTCTTGTCCCGAAGTTTTGGTGATCTGGAGGCGGCGCGAGGGCGAGACGCCCTCGCCACAGCCGGCGGGGACGCCGGCGCTACAACGTCCGACGACTTGCACAGTCCAGTCATCGTGAATGTGGGGCACAAGCGGAAACTTGATCTTGGAATCGAAGTGCCACCGATGCCGCTGGGACCCGTGGCGTCGAATGAAATGTGGGACGCGATTTACGACCGGCTGGTCGAGTTGGTGAGTAAGCATCGGTCGACGCTGGTGTTTGTGAATACGCGGCGGATGGCGGAGCGGCTGGCGCATCAGTTGGGCGAGCGCATTGGCGAGGAGAATGTTGCGGCGCATCATGGCAGCTTGTCGCGCAAGCTGCGGCTGGCTGCGGAGCGAAAGCTGAAGGAAGGCCAGGTGCGAGTTCTCGTGGCCACGGCGTCGCTGGAGTTGGGAATTGATGTGGGCACGGTCGATCTGGCGGTGCAAATCAATTCTCCCAGGTCGATTGCGGTCGCGCTGCAGAGAGTGGGGCGTTCGGGACACTGGCGGGGAGCCGTGCCGAAGGGAAGATTTTTCGCCACCACGCGCGATGATCTGATGGAGTGTGCTGCGCTGGTGCGGGCGATCAAGCTTGGAGATCTCGACCGGTTGATGATCCCGGAAGCGCCGCTGGATGTTTTGGCGCAGCAGATCGTGGCGGCCTGCGCCGCCGGGACTACGCACCACGACGGGCGAGGCCAGGATGGCCTCGCGACAGTCGGCGAGGACGCCGGCGCTACGGATTCCGGGTGGGATGAGGGCGAGCTTTTTGCTCTGGTTAGGCGCGCCTATCCCTATCGCAATCTGAAGCGCGAAACATTCGATTCGATCCTGGAGATGTTGGCGGAAGGGATTGCGGCGAGGCGCGGGAGATATGGGGCTTACATCCATCGGGATCGCGTCAACGGGAAGCTGCGGGCGCGGCGGGGAAGCCGGCTTGCTGCCATCACCAGTGGCGGAGCGATTCCTGACAATGCGCTTTACACGGTCGTGGCGGAGCCTGATGGTGCGGTAGTGGGCACGGTCGATGAAGACTTTGCGGTGGAGAGCAACCGGGGCGACATCATGCTGTTGGGGAACACGTCGTGGATGATCCATCGCATCGAGACGAACTCGGGCCGGATGCTCGTGCACGATGCGCATGGCGCGCCGCCGAGCGTGCCTTTCTGGCGCGGAGAGGCTCCGGCACGGACGGAAGAACTCTCGGCACACGTGGGAGAAGTCCGGGAGAAGATTAGCGCGATGCTGCCGCACACGTCACCGGTGGGATTTTCCGCGACACAACCGGAGGTAGCGGCCGCCGCATCGTGGCTCAAGGATGAATGCGGGCTGGATGATTCGGGCGCGGAGCAGGCGATTGAATACATCCTGCAGGGGCGGGCAGTGTTGGGCGCGGTTCCGACTCAGAAGACTGTGATCGCGGAACGCTTTTTCGATGAAGCAGGCGGGATGCAGTTGGTGATTCATGCTCCGTTCGGCGGGCGGATCAACAAGGCATGGGGGCTGTCATTGCGGAAGAGGTTCTGCCGCGGATTCAATTTTGAGTTGCAGGCCGCGGCGACAGATAACGGGCTGAACATCGCGCTGGCCGAGCAGCACAGCTTCCCGCTGGCCGATGTTTTTCATTTTCTAGACGCCGAGACGGTGCAGCCAATCCTAGAACAAGCCGCATTGGATTCTCCGATCTTCGCTACGCGCTGGCGATGGGACGCGAACCGCGCGCTGGCGCTGTTACGGTTCCAGAATGGAAAAAAAGTGCCACCACAGATCCAGCGCATGAGGTCGGATGATCTCCTGGCGTCGGTGTTCCCGGATGCCGCGGCCTGCTTCGAAAATATTGAGGGAGAGCGGCAAATTCCGGATCATCCTTTGGTGAGCGAAGTGATGAAAGATGTCCTCACCGAGGCGATGGACGTTGATGGTCTGAAGAACCTGTTGCGAGGGATCTCGTCGGGAGAGATTCGAATCCTGGCAGTGGATACGCCGGTGCCGTCGCAGTTTTCGCACGAGATTCTAAATGCGAATCCGTATGCGTATCTGGATGATGCGCCGCTCGAGGAGCGGCGGGCACGCGCGGTCGAGATGCGGCGGGTGCTGCCTGAGTCAGTGCTGGAGGAAGTGGGGAAGCTTGATTCGGGAGCGATCGCTCAGGTTCAGTCGGAGGCTTGGCCGGATGTGCGAGATGCCGATGAGTTGCATGATGTGCTGCACACGTTGGTGGCATTGCCGGAGGGCTTCGACGAGATGAAATCCCATGTCTCGCAGAACCCGAGAGACGTGGGGCATCCCACGTGGCGTGGTTACTTCGAACGGTTGGTCAGCGATGGTCGGGCGGGCATCGCCATCGAGAGCGGGCAGCGGTATTGGGTGGCGGCGGAGCGGGCGCGTTCCTTTCTCACCCTGTTTCCCGCCGCGCAGTTTGAACAGAGGCTGGCCGAGGTGGAGACGGGAGATGTTTCCCGCGATGACGCTCTGCTGACGCTGGTGACGGGATGGATGTCGCACATCGGGCCAACCACAGCATCGGCCCTCGGATCGACGCTCGGGCTTCCGCCTTCTGACATCGAGAGGGCGTTGCTGCGGATGGAAGCCAGCGGAACGGTGTTGAGAGGGAAGTTCATTGGTGACACTAGCACGCGGGCAGGAGTGGCCGCGCCACGCGAACCCGAGATCGAGTGGTGTGAACGGCGGCTATTGGCTCGCATCCATCGACTCACGGTCGGGATGTTGCGCAAGCAGATCGAGCCGGTCACAGCTGCACAGTTTGTGCGATGGCTGATGCGCTGGCAGCATGTGGCTCCGGGAACACAGGTCAATGGCGAACGCGGAACGCTGGAAGTGCTGCAGCAGTTGCAAGGGTTTGAGATTCCGGCGAACGCATGGGAGCGGCAGGTACTGGCGCGCCGCGTCGCCGATTATGATCCGAAGTGGCTGGACCAGCTTTGCCTTACAGGCGCGGTGGGATGGGGGAGACTCTCGCCACATCCGGCGACGCTCGATCCAGGCGGTGCTTCGAGCGGATCGGGTGATGATGCTGTGCGGCGGCAGAGGAGAGTGATCCCGACGAGCGTGGCTCCGATTACGTTTTTCGTGAGAGAAGAGGCGGATTGGATGGGGCTGCGAGAAAATCCCCACGTCTCGCTAAAGACCCAACAGGC
>Ga0335076_10003568_pt1 | contig 15646 bp, 11 predicted proteins | sample Lox_Sample_25_FD_206717 | JGI IMG/M metagenome (GOLD analysis project Ga0335076, IMG submission 206717) | Soil microbial communities from Loxahatchee National Wildlife Refuge, Florida, United States - Lox_Sample_2.5 | ecosystem: Environmental > Terrestrial > Soil > Wetlands | place: USA...
CTCGTCGCTGGCGCGGCACGTCCATGCCGAAGCCTACGCGTCGCTGGTGCTGTCCGGCGGATACGAAGAGGCGGGAGACCAAGGACGTCTCACGGTCAACGCCGGCGACGTGGTGTTCCACGACCGGTTTGAAGCACACCTGGACCGCTCCTTCGAGATGGGAACGACCGTGCTCAACTTGAGCCTGGCTCGACGTCACCACCAACCGCCGGGGACGGCGCGGGTGACCGATCCCGATCTCGTGGCGCGAGTGGCCGAGAGGAGCGGCCGCGACGCCGTGCACCTGCTGGTTTCGAGCGCGCGGCGGTGGCGACGGCAGAGCTCCGACTGGCCCGACCGCCTGGCAGACGCGCTGCTGGCGGAACCGTGCGTGAGCCTGCGGGAATGGTCTCAGGAGAACGGGCTCGCGCCGTGGACCGTGTCCCGCGGCTTTTCCCAGGTGTTCGGCGTTTCGCCGGAAGCCTTCCGTGCGCGTGCTCGCGCCCGGCGCGCCTTGCGGTCGATTCAGGAGACCGAGATGCCGCTGGCGACGATCGCGGCGGAACTCGGCTTCGCCGATCAGTCGCACATGACGCGCAGCGTGAAGCAGCTGACCGGCGCCGGGCCACGGGCATGGCGATGGGCCGCAAATGGATTCAAGACAGGCACCGGCTCGGCTCTCTAGCATCGGAGAATGCACAGTCGCTGGTGTCCGGGTCTGCTCTGCCTCGTCGTCCTCTCGGCCGGCGCCGCGCAGGCATCACGCCCTCCGGCGCAGACGGCGCCCCTCCACACCACGACCGGCTGGGAGCTTCGACCTTCGCTCAAGTACGACGCCCTCTGCCTGTTGAATGCGTTGAGCGGCGACCCCTTCTACCTCGACTACTATCGGGCCGAGTACGCCCATTTCCATCCGCTGTTCACGCCGGACGAGGAGGCGGCGTTTCTCCGACTGAAGCACGTCATCAAGGACGAAGGCCACGGAATCGTCTCCGCGCGGCTGGCCCTCTACTACTCCGCGGTGGACGACGAGACGCTGCCCGACATGATCCGTACGGCGCACGACAGCTCCGTGATGGAGGCCGCCCTCAAGAAGACGACCTACTGGGACGCGGAGTCGTGGAAGAACTACGAAACGGCCCGGCCGTCGCTGGAGGCGGCGCTGAGGGCGCTGGAGCGGGTCGGCTTCCCGGGATATTGGACGACGAGTGCCAAGCCGAAGATCGAGAAGCGCATCGCGGAGCTGCCTCCCGACCTCGAGAAGTACGACGTCGTCCCCGTGATCGAGAGCTACCTCGGCTTTGCGCTGCCGTCGGCCACGATCAGGGTCTACCTGCTCGCCTATTCCGAACCGCACGGAATCCGCATCACCGGCCTGCGGTTCCTGACCCATGTCTCGTACCCATTCGGCATCGTGTTGCACAACGCCATTCACGAGTCCATGCACCCGCCTTACCCCAAGGAGGATCGCGGCGTCAGGAGAGCCGTCGACCTGCTTGGGAGGGACGGGCTCGTGAGACGCGAGGTCCAGCGCCATGATCCCTCGTTCGGATACAACACGACGGCGAGCTACATCGAAGAGGACTCTGTGGAGGCTCTCGAGGAGATCGTGAGCGACAGGTTCGGCGTCGGCCGCAACCCCTGCGATTACTGGCGCGACCACGACGACGGAATGCACGCCCTGGCCGCGGCAGTGTATGCCGGCTACAGACAGGCGGTGGCGCAAGCTCCGCAGCCGTACTCGCAGTGGTTCACGCGCGCGGTGGACAGCGGCCAGCTCCGCGGAGCCAACCTCGAGCACGCGGTGCAGTCGTTCTTTTCCGGAGCGGCTTGCCACTGATCGCTCGGCTTGTCACCCGTCCGCCGACCCGCGTGGGGCGTGGCCCGGCGCGAGCGGGCGCGGCCCACTCAAGGCCACCCGGTCAGCCAGCGGCAGTAGTCCTCCCGCCCGTTCCGCCGCGCCCGCTCCACCGCCTCCCACCACGGATAGGCGACGAGACGCTGCACGACCTCGACGTCGTCGGGCCCGAGGTCCACGATGGCGTAGCGGGCGTGCGGGCTGCCGTTCGCGACGACGTGTCGCACGCCCGCGTCGTCCTCGTAGGCCGGCACTCCCACTGAGCCCGGGTTGAGGACGAGCCGCCCGTCGTCGAGCCGGACGAGCCTCGGCACGTGGCTGTGCCCGCAGAGCACGAGACGGGCGGCCACCCCCGAAAGGCGTGCGCCCGCCTCCTCCCGCGTGGCCGCCCGGAGCCCGCCCCCCACGTTGGCGTCGACTGTCTCGAGGAGGTAGGTGTCGTCCGACGCCGGCGTGCCGTGACAGGCCAGGATTCCCTCGCCCGTCCACATCGTCGCCGGCCGTGCCGCGAGCCACTCGCGCACGCCGGGAGAGACCGCCTCGAACGCGAACTGGTCCGAGGGCCCTCCGCGCTCCCGGGCGCAGGCCAGGAGCTGCCGCTCGTGGTTGCCGGCCAGGGCCGGCCAGCCCCGATCTCTCAGAAACTGCGCCGTCTCCGCCGGCCAGAGCGGCCCGGAGAGCGAGTCCCCGAGATCGACGACTCTCTCGACCCCGAAGCGCTGGATGTCGGCCGAGACCGCCACCAGGGCGGGCAGGTTCCCATGGATGTCGGAGACGACCGCCAGGCGCGCGCTCATCGTCGGGTCTCCGCTCTACGCCGGCTGCTGCTGGGTCAGGCAGTGGAGCGTGCCGAAGCCCAGCACCAGGTCGACGGAGTGGATGCCCACGACGGCCCGCTTCGGGAAGAGCTCGGCCAGGATGCCCAGGGCGACCCGGTCGTTCGGGTCGTTGAAGGTCGGCACGAGGACGGCCGCGTTCGCGACGTAGAAGTTCGCGTAGCTGGCCGGCAGGCGAACGCCGTCGTGGAAGAGAGGCGCCGGCATGGGCAGGGCGACGACCTCGGGCTTCGAGCCGTCCTCGAGCCGCAGGTCGCGGATCCTCTCCCAGTTCTCGGCGAGGGGCCGGTGGTTGACGTCGGCGCGGCGGGTCTCCCGGACGAGAACGATCGTCCTCGGACCGACGAAGCGGCAGATGTCGTCGACGTGGCCGTGGGTGTCGTCGCCCGTCACCCCCCGCCCGAGCCAGAAGACGTTCGTCGCGCCCAGCCACGCCCGCACCGCCGTTTCGAAGCCCTTGCGCCCGAGGCCCGGGTTCCGGACCTGCGTCCGCCGGGAGAGGTAGCACTCCTCGGTCGTGAGCAGCGTGCCCCGTCCGTTGACGTCGATGCCGCCTCCCTCCAGGACGAAGGGACGGCGCCCGACGCGCGCCCGGAAGAGGCGCTTCGCGAGCAGGCGGGCCGCCGTCTCCGGGACGCGGCGGTCCCTCGCCCAGTCGGCGTACTTCGCCCAGCCGTTGAAGTGGCAGTGGACGATCGCCGTCTCCGCGGGGCGTCCCGGCCGCCGCACGAAGATGGGCCCGCTGTCGCGGGTCCAGCCCCGGTTCGTCCGGTGGTGGACGAGCCTCACCCTCCCGAGCGCGGCCCCGGCGGCGGACACCCGGCGCCGGGCGAGCCGCCCCTCGGCCGCGGAGGCGACGAGGAGACGCACGTCCTCCCCGGGGACGATCTTCCTCACGATCTCGCCGTAGACCCAGCGGATCGTGTCGAGCTTGCCGGGCCAGTCGGTGGGATGGCGAGGCCAGCCCAGCCAGGTCGCTTCGTGCCTCTCCCACTCGGCCGGCATCGAGTAGCCGAGATCCGCCGGAGTCGGAGCGGTCTGGTCCATGGCGTTCGGCATGGAGCAGGGATCGTACCGCACTCGGGTTCCTCGAAGCCGGGACGGCGCACCTCTCGGCCGGGCGCTGGACCCGAGCGCCGGAGAAACGAGCAGGGCCCTGCCCCGGCCCGGTCGCGGTGGCGCGGCAGCCGCTCGCGCCGCTACAATCGGCGTTCGGCCCGGACGCCCCGCCGCCCCGTCCGTCGGGAGCCGCGCCAAGGAGCACGATGCCCAAGACCCACCGCCGTTACCGCGAGGACCTGTCGCAGACGCCGGAGTGGCTGAAGAAGAAGAAGCTGCCGCACCGGCACAAGTTCCTCTCCGGCCCGCGCATCCTGCCGAAGGGGATCAAGGGACGAGAGAAGGCGGCGGACCTCCTCGACTCGACCTTCCTCGCCTACAACGCGGCGCGTCTCCGCGAGGGCTGCCGGCTCTTCACCGAGAAGATGCTCGCGCCCGACGTGACGGTCGGGATGAGCCTCTCCGGCGCGCTCACGCCGGCCGGCATGGGCTGCTCCTCGATCGTTCCCCTGATCAAGGCCGGCTTCGTCGACTGGATCGTCGCCACCGGCGCCAACCTCTACCACGACCTCCACTTCGCCCTGAACTACCCGGTGCGCGCGGGCAGCTTCACCTTCGACGACACCGAGCTCCGGGAGAACGACATCGTCCGGGTCTACGACGTGCTCCTCGGCTACAGCGACTGCCTCATGGCGACGGACGAGATCCTGCGCGGCATCCTCGTCCAGCCCGAGTTCCAGAAGGAGATGGGCACCGCCGAGCTGCACCACCTGCTGGGCCGCTACGCGGCGGAGTGGGAGAGGAAGGCGGGGCTCAGGGACGTGTCGGTGCTGGCCGCGGCCTACCGGGCCGGGGTCCCCTGCTACACATCCTCGCCGGGCGACTCGACGATCGGCATGAACGTGGCCGGGGTGGAGCTGCGCGGCAACAAGCTGCGGCTCAACCCGTCGATCGACGTCAACGAGACGACCGCCTTCGTCCTCGCCGCCAAGCGTTCCGGCGGCAGGAGCGCGGTCGTCCTCTGGGGCGGAGGGAGCCCGAAGAACTTCATGCTCCAGACCGAGCCGCAGATCCAGGAGGTGCTCCGGATCAAGGAGTTCGGCCAGGACTACTTCTTCCAGGTGACCGACGCGCGGCCCGACACGGGAGGGCTCTCGGGCGCGACGCCGAGCGAAGCGGTGAGCTGGGGGAAGGTCGACCCCGACCGGCTCCCCGACGCGGTCGTGTGCTACACCGACACCACGATCGCCATGCCGCTCCTCACGCACTACGCGCTGGCCCGGCACAAGCCGCGCAAGCTGCGGCGCCTCTACGACCGGCGCGGAGCGCTCATGAAGGCGCTCGCCCGCGAGTACTTCAAGTACAACAAGGTGGCGATGCTCGACGGCAGCGAGCCCGCCTTCTGACCGGCCGGGACCGCGGGATGAAGCGAAGCGAGCTGGAGAAGGTCGCGCTGAAGCACGGCACCCCCGTGGTCGTGATCGACCACGAGGAGATCCGCCGCAACTACGCGAGCTTCAAGCGGCACCTGCCCCGGGTCCAGGCCTACTACGCCGTCAAGGCCAACCCCGCCCCCGAGATCGTCCGCACCCTCTACCGGGCCGGGGCGAGCTTCGACGTGGCGTCGCTCCCCGAGTTCATGCTGGTGTACGAGAACGTGAAGCGGCTGCCGGCCCGGGCCCGGCAGGACTTCGTCTGGGACAAGATCGTCTACGCGAACCCGATCAAGCCCGAGGAGACGCTGCGGGCCCTCGACCGCTACCGGCCCCTCGTCACGTACGACAACCGGGCGGAGCTCGCCAAGATCAAGGAGCACGCGCCGCACGCGGGCCTCGCCCTGCGCCTCCGGGTCCCGAACACGGGCTCGGTCGTGGAGCTGTCGTCCAAGTTCGGCTGCGATCCCGGCGAGGCGGTGGACCTCCTGGAGGAGGCGTTCCGGATCGGCCTCGTCGTCGAGGGTCTGAGCTTCCACGTCGGCAGCCAGTGCACCAACTTCGAGAACTTCGTCCAGGCCCTCAACATGGCGGCGGCGGTTCGCAACGAGGCGGCGAGCCGCGGCCGCGAGATCAAGATCCTCGACATCGGGGGCGGCTTCCCCGTCCCTTACGACCGCCACGTCAAGCCGATCCGCGCCCTCGCCCGCGTCGTCAACGCGGAGATCGCGCGCCTCTTCCCGCCCGACATCGAGATCCTGGCCGAGCCGGGCCGCTACATGGTGGCGACCGCCGCGACCTCCGTGGCCCGCGTGATCGGCAAGGCGGTGCGGGACGGCCGGGTCTGCTACTACGTCGACGACAGCGTGTACCACACCTTCTCGGGGAGCATCTTCGACCACATCCAGTACCACCCGAAGGCGTTCAAGCGGGGCCGCACCGAGATCTCGGCCGTCTTCGGCCAGACCTGCGACGGGCTCGACACCATCTCGCGGGCGGAGGAGCTGCCCGACCTCGGGATCGGCGACCTCGTCTACGCCGAGAACATCGGCGCCTACTCCAACGCCTCGGCGACGTGGTTCAACGGCTTCCCGCCCGCGAAGGTGGTTCACGTCAACGAATAGCGGTCCCGAACGTGAGCCCCGAGGCGAGCCTCCCCGCCGGTCGTGCCTTTCGGCCGCGCCAGGCCATGGACGGCCGTGGCCTGCCCGGTCGCGTGGCCGTCCTCGGCGGCGGCGTCGCCGGCCTCGCGACGGGTTTCTACGCCCGCCGGCATGGGCTCTCGGCCACGGTCTACGAGGCCCAGAATCGCCCCGGCGGCCTGTGCGTCACGTACGCGCACGACGGCTTCCGGTTCGACTCGGGGGCGCACCGCATCCACGACAAGGACCCCGAGATCACGCGGGACGTCCAGTCCCTCCTCGGCGAGGATCTGCGGCCGGTGGACCGCCCGAGCGTCATCTTCGACGGCGGCCGGCTGATGCGGTTCCCGTTCCGCCTGGCCGACGTGCTCTCGCATCTCGGGCCGCGAGCCCTCGCCCGCGGGGCCCTCGACCTGGCCGCGGCGCGCATCGCCCTCCGGGGACACGAGCAGGAGAGCTTCGCCAGGCTCGCCGTCCGGAGGTACGGCCGCACGCTGGCCGATCGGTTCCTGCTCGGCTATACCCGCAAGCTCTGGGGCCTCCCCTGCGAGGACCTCTCCTCCCGGGCCTCCGGCGGCCGACTGCGCGGCCTCGATCTGCGGCAGTTCCTGATCCACACGCTCTTCGGGCGTCGCCGGGACCAGCGCAGCGCGGACGGCGTCTTCTACTATCCCGTGCACGGAATCGGAATGCTCGCCGACGCCCTCGCGCGAGGGTGCGGCCCGGACGGCATCCGCACGGGCGCGGAGGTCCGGCGGATCCTCCACGACGGGGCGGACGTCCGCGCCATCGAGGTAGCGGGGGCGGGGCGCGTCGCCGTCGATTCGGTCGCGAGCACGCTCCCCGTGGACCAGCTCGTGGCCCGGATGGACCCTCCGGCCCCGGACGGCGTCCGGCGCCTCGCCCAGCGCCTGACCTACCGGAACCTGGTGCTCGTGGCCCTGTTCCTCCGCCGGCGATCGGTGACCGACGCGGCCACGGTCTACTTCCCCGATCCGCGGGTTCCCTTCAGCCGCGTCACCGAGCCCCGGAACCGCAGCGAGGCCATGAGCCCGCCCGGGCACACCTCGCTCGTCGCCGAGCTTCCCTGCGGACCGGCGGACGGCGTGTGGGCGGCGGACGACGCGGACCTCGTCGAGCTCGTGCGGAAGCACCTCGAGGCGATCGGCTGGGTCCGGGGTCGGGAGGCGGTGGGATCGAGGGTCGTGCGGCTGGAGCGCGCCTACCCTGTCCTCTCCCTCGACGTCGAGCGATCGGTGGGCACGATCCTCGGGCACCTGAGCCGGTTCTCGAACCTCGCCATCGTCGGCCGGAACGCCCGCTTCGAGTACGCGTGGCTCCACGAGATGCTCCGGGACGGGAAGGACTTCGCTTCCTCCCGGCTCGGGGCTTCTCGCGGAGCGGAGCCCGGCGTCGCGTAGGGATGAGAGTCCTCCTGGTCCATCCGGCGCGGGACGGCACGATGGCCGAGCTCGTCCGGCTGCCGCCCATGGGCCTCGCCTACGTCGCGGGCGCCCTCCACGGGGCCGGGCACGAGGTTCGGATCCTCGATGCCGCGGTGGCACCGCGCTGGGAAGCGGACCTCGACACGGCCCTGGCCGCCTGGCGGCCGCAGGTGGTCGGCGTCTCGGCCTCCACCGCCGTGTGGGAGGCCGCCCTCGCCTTGGCCGCGCGGGCCAAGCAGGCCGACCCGGGCACCGTCGTCATCGTCGGCGGCGTGCACCCGACGCTCTTCCCGGCCGAGGTCCTCCGGCCGGGAGTCGTCGACTACGCGGTGCACGGGGAGGGCGAGCAGACCGCGGTGGAGCTGCTGGCGGCGATCACCTCCTCCCTTCCCGCGGACGGCATCCCCGGGATCGCCTTTCTCGAAGCGGGCCGGCCGCGGGTCAACGGGGCGCGGGCGCCCGTCGCCGACCTCGACTCCCTGCCCCCGCCCGCCTACGAGCTCCTTCCTCTCGGGCTCTACTCCACGCCGTTCTCCGGGAAGCGGCACGTGGTCTCGATGGTGACGAGCCGGGGCTGCCCGTATCCCTGCACCTTCTGCGACGCGTTCGTCGTCCACGGGAGGAGGTACCGGACCCACTCGGCGGAACGGGTCGCCGCGGAGATCCGCCACCTGGCGGAGCGGTTCGGAATCCGGGAGGTGCTCTTCAAGGACAGCGAGTTCACCCTCGACCGGGACCGGGTCGAGCGCTTCTGCGACATCATGGCCTCCGGCGGGCCCCGGGTCGCCTGGACGTGCAGCGCCCGGGTCAACTGCGTGGACGCGCCGCTCCTGCTGAAGATGGCCGCCGCCGGATGCCGGGTGATCCAGTACGGTGTCGAGTCGGGCGACCCGGTGGTCCTCGAGGCTCTGAAGAAGAAGATCACGGTCGAGAAGGTCCGGGAGGCGTTCCGAGCGACTCGCGCGGCGGGGATCGAGACGGTCGCGAACCTCATGGTCGGCACGCCGGGCGAGACCCGGGACTCGGTCGAAGCGACCCTCCGCCTGGTTCGCGAGATCCGGCCCGATCACCTCAACGTCCAGGCGCTGGTGCTCTATCCGGGCACCGAGCTCCACCGGACCCTGGAGGGCCGCAGCCCGGTGGACGCCGCGGAGGCCCGCCGCCGGCGACGGAGGCTCCTGCGGTCCTTCTACCTGCGGCCGCGCCGGATCCTGGGGAGAGTCCTGACCCTCGGCCGGGACCACTGGCGGGAGAACGCCGCCGCGGTCGCACAGATGGTGGGGATCGGCCGGGAGTAGGCCGTCCGGCTGCGGCGCCGTGGCGGCCGCCTTCAGCGCGGCGCCGTGCCCGCGCTCCGGACGTCCGACTCCCGCGTCTCCGGTCCGGCGTGCAGCTCCAGGACGCACAGGCGACGTTCGTCCGTCTTCGGCGAGCCAGGGAAGCGGTCGCCGACCGCGAACGGCAGCTTCTCGAAGGGCAGGGAAGCCTCGAGGGCGACGGCCGTTCGAAAGCGGCGGACGATGGGATCGCCGGGGTCCCCTGGCCTCGCGACGAGCAGGAAGACCCGTCGTCCCCGGCCGATCTCGCGAGCGAGGTAGCGCGCCGCCGCGTCCTCCAGTCTCCGAGCCGGCTCTCCCTGGAACGGCAGGAGCAGGACGTCCCTGCCGCCGGTGAACTCCAGAGCCGTCTGCGCGTGGAAGCCGGCGTCCGAGTCCGGGACCACGACGACGGCGCCCCGGGGGATCGCCTGCGCCAGCGCCTCGACCGGCCTCGAGGCATCGGCACGGGTGGCGGGCATCGCGAGGCCGCCCGAGAAACGGAGGAACGTCCCCGATGTCGCGGCCACCAGGGCTGCGAAGAGAGCCCTCGCCAGGACCGCGCGCGGGCCGCACAGGCGTCGCAGGGCCGCTCGCCAGCCGTAGAGGGCGAGGACGAAGAGGAGTGGGAAGATCGTCGGCACGAAACGCCTCACCGCCCACGGCTGGACCGCGATCACCATCGGGTTGACGAGATAGCAGACGGCCGGGCCCGCGAAGAGGGCGAGGCTCCCTCGGGCGGAGCGAGAGGCGGCGGCTCCTCGGCTCTCGGAGACGGCGAGCCACACACCGCCACCGAGGAGCGACAGCAGGAGGGGCGTCGTGTAGAGGGCGATCCAGCGGAAGGAGCAGCCGGCGAGACCCCACTCCAACGAGCGGAGCGCGAACCCGAAGGAAAGCACCGACGCGGCGAGGCCGCCCGCCTGGAGGACGCGACCGAGACGCCCGGCGCTCGGCCCGACCTCCTCGCAACGGAGCGCGAAGACGGCCGCCGCGGCGAGGACGACCAGGACGACGCCGTCCAGCCACGGATGGCCGGTCACCGCCGCGCCCACCGCGGCGGCGAGTCGCCCGTGGCCGACCGGACCGACGTAGTGCAGCCCGTTCGAGAGCTGGTGGTAGACCGCCATCGCGCCGAACGGCGCCGTGACGAGCATCGGGATGGCCCAGTCGCGCTCCCGCAGGCCCGCCCTCGCGGGAAGGAGGGACATCCCGGCGAGGCCGAGCCAGAGAAGCGGCCAGGCGTCGACCCGGCAGAGACAGAGCGCTCCCCAGGCGAGCCCGGCCAGGCGCAGGTGAGGCACCGCGCCCTCGTCTTCGTCGAGGCCGCGCAGCAGGGCGACGAGGCCGGACACGAAGAGAGCCTGCGCGAGGAGCTCGGACATGGGAAGCCGGCTGAAGAACGCCTGCGGGTAGAACGACGCGTGGACCACGGCCGCGCCCGCGCCCAGGCCCCCGCCGCCGAGACGCCTTCCGACCAGGAACACCGACAGAAGGCCGAGGCACCCGAAGACGCTCACGAAGCACAGGTAGGATCCGCCGCCCAGGACAAGGAGCCCCACCGCCAGCCAGACCGGCAGCAGGTGGTAGAAGTAGAACGTGACCTCGTCGCGGAGGGGAGAGACGAGGGGCACTCCTCCGGGCAGCCGTGCATAGGGACCCGTGTGATCGCCGGGGTCGCGATTCGCGAAGAACGCCTCGCGCTCCGCGACGGTCATCTCGGCCACCAGGGCGTCGTGGTGTCGGATGGTCCCCTGGCGCGCGAGTTGGTGGGCGGCGGCCAGGTAGACCGAGCTGTCGCTTCCGGCGAGCGTCGTGTCGAAGGGCGGGAGCAGCGCCCCGTAGATCAGGGAGAGGGCCAGGACGGTGAGGCCGGCGGCGAGGTCCCTGTGCAGCCTCGCCCACGCGGCGCGAAGGACTCCGCGCCGGTAGCAGACGGCGGCCCCCGAACAGACGACGGCCGCGATGCAGGCAAGGACGGCGCGGGTCGTGAGAAGGCCGACGTGGGCCAGAAGGAAGAAGCAGGCGGAGAGGACGGCGAAGCCCGACACGAGGCCGCAGAAGGACTCCTCGACGGCGTCCGCCCACCCGCGGGGAGGAGTGTCGCCGCCGAGCCTCTCCCCGTTCGTCCGAAGAGCGCTCCAGATCAGCCGGCCGGCGGCGGCCACGGCGAGAGCGAGAGCGGTCCCGGCGAGGGCGAGCGTCACGGCCGGCACCCGGCGGCCATCCGGCTCGTCCCGCTAGTCCCGGGCCATCACCTGGAACTGCTCGATCGCACCGTCCGGCATGTCCCTCTCCCAGATCTCGAGGGTCCGGCCGGCGAACGTCGCCTCGAAGAGACGGAACGTCATGCCTCCGCGATCGCGCCGGCTCGTCTGCTTGACCTCCTTCGGGGCGCCGAGCGGGGCGAGGCTCGCGGCGCAGTCCCGGAGCGCCTCTTCCGTGAAGTAGCTGCGGGCGTCGTCGGTGAGCAGCGACCGGTCGATCTCCCCGTGCTGGAGGCCCTCGAGGATCCGGCGGGCCCGCGCCTCGGCCGCTCCGGTGGCGTCCCGAGCGTCGAAGAGGAGGGAGGCGATGCGGCGCGAGAGGGCCCCCGCGGCGCCGATCGAGTCCTGGTTCGTGAGGACGGTGACCGCGGCCCGGTCGTCGGGGAAGACGAGGTTCGACGCGGTGAAGCCCGAGACCTCGCCCCCGTGGCCGAGGGACCGGTGGCCCGACTGCCGGCCGACGTCGAGGCCGAGGCCGTAGCCCGTCGAGAGCCCGTTCGCGAGGCGCACGTCGGCCTGCATCTCCCGGTAGGACGCGGGGGAGAGGAGGCGGCGCTCGATCGTGCCCACGTTCCAGCGCGCGAGGTCCTCGGCGGTCATGGCCAGCTCGCCCGCGGCGAAGAGCCAGCCCCTCCCCTCCTTGGGAGCCACCCGGGGAGGGCCGAGCGCGTAGCGGAGATACCCGACCGGGTCCGGCTCCCGGAGCTGGTTCCGGTCGACGTCCCACGGGCTCTGCATGCCCAGGGGAGCGAAGACGCGCCCGTCGAGGAGCTTCATGAGGGAGAGGCCGCTCGCCTTCTCGACGATCAGGCCGGCGATCACGTAGCCCGTGTTGCTGTACTGCCACTCGGTCCCGGGGTCGAAGTCGAGGGGACGGCGCGCCCAGCGGTCGAGGATCCGGTCGGGGACGACCTCCTGCAGCATGAACGGCGGCACGTAGTCCTGCGGCCAGTAGTCCTGGTAGCCCGAGGTGTGGGAGAGGAGCTGGCGGATCCGCACCTCGCCCGCCCGCGTCAGGGTGGGCAGGAAGCGGGCGACCGGGTCGTCCAGGGAGAGCTTGCCCTCCTCGGCCAGCATCAGCACCGCGGTGGCGGTGAACTGCTTGCTGATCGAGCCGATGCTGTACCGCATGGCCGGCCGGGCGGCGACCTTCGGCTCCAGGCGGGCGTCGCCGTACGCCTGGACGTACGCGACCCGCCCGTCGCTCACGACCGCGATCGAGGCGCTCGGCACCGCGGTCGCGGCGAGCACCTCGCGCGCCGCCTGGTCGATGCGGGCCGTGAGCTCCGGGGGAAGCTCCCCGGACCGGGCCAGGGCCGTGGCCGCGAGCAGGAGGACAACGAAACAGGGAGCCCGTCGCGCGGGAGTCGTCATCACCTCGGACCTCGCTCGTCTCTGGAACGCCGGCCCATTCTAGCCGGGGCGCGACGAGCGCCGCCCGCCTTGCCGGGGATGTGCCGAGGCGGCTAGGATCGACGCCCTGGACAGCGAAGCACGCCATCCGCCGACTGGCCGCCGGACCGCGCTCGCCCGAGTGGCGGGGACCAGTGCGCTCGTGGCCGGGACCCTGGCCCTGATGCTCGTCCTCATGGAGGCGTTCGCGCGGCTGGCCATGCCGGAGCTCGTGCCGCGGGGGAGCTCCCCGGCCACGGGAATGCCCGTCGGCGCCGTGGAGCGCGCGGCGAGGGCCTGCGCCGCCGAGCGGCCCGACGTCGTGGTGATCGGCGACTCCTTCGTGGAGACGGGGGCCCGGATGCCGGGCGGGTGGGTCGAGCGGGTCCGCGCGGGCGGTGTCCGGGTGGCCGCGATCGGGTTCTCGGCCATCTGTCCGAGCCAGTACTTCGCCCTGCTCGACGCGGTGCGCGGGGAAGGAGTGAGAGCACCCGCGGTCCTCGTGCTCTACCTCGCCAACGACCTCGTCGAGGAAGCGCTGTGGAGCCGGCTCGGGAGCGACCGGTCCCGCTTCCCGGAGGCGCGGCACGACTACTTCGCCGACCCCGATCGCCCCAGCTTCTTCCCGTGCCTCTCGCGCGAGACCCGGGGCCTCGGTCGCTTCCTGGGCGAGACGTCGGTGCTCTATCGGGCCACCGTCCTCGCGACGGGCCTCCCCCGGCTCTCGGGGCCAAAGGACCCCGTCGAGCAGCTGCGGGCCTTCCAGGAGGAGCGCTGCGGGCAGCCGCCGTGGGCCGAGCGCGTCGGGGGGCGGATCTTCTTCTTCCGGCTGCACGAGGCGGTGTCGGGGGACGAGGTCGCCGCCGAGGGCCGGACCGACGTCCTGAAGGTCGTCCACGACCGCGGCCGCGAGCCCGGCCTCGCGTTCGTGGCCCTCCTCTCCCGCGAGGAGAACTGCCGCTCGTTCCACGGCCGCCCCGTCACCGCGCAGGCGCCCCTCATCGGCGAGCTGCGCGCTCTCGGCGCCTCCGTCTACGACCCGAATCCCGCCTTCCAGGGGCGCTGCAAGGGCGAGGAGCTGTACCTGCCGGACGGCCACTGGAACCTGGCCGGCCACACCCTCTTCGCCGAGCAGATGCTCCCGCACCTCGCGGAGCTCGCTCGCCGCCGCTGAGCGTCCCGTGCGCGGCTCCCTCCCCTACGCTCTCGTCCGCTCCCTCGTCCGCCTGCTCCTCGCGCTCTTCTATCGCCGCGTCGACGTGGTGGGCGCCGAGCGCATCCCGGCCACGGGGCCCCTCATCCTCGCCGCCAACCACCACAACTCCGTGGTGGACGCGATGCTCCTGCTCGCGGTCGTCCCGCGTCGCCTGCGGACGCTCGCCAAGGCCCCCCTCTTCCGCCATCCCCTGGTCGGTCCGTTCCTGCGGCTCCTGGGCGCCCTGCCCGTCCACCGGCGACAGGAGGCGGGGGACGACCCGGCGCGGAACGCCGCGCTCTTCGCCGCGACCACCGCCACGCTCCGCGCGGGCGGGGCGATCCTCATCTTCCCGGAGGGACGGACACAGCCGGAGCCGGTGCTGCTCACGCTGCGCACGGGAGCCGCGCGCATCCTGCTCGCGGCCGAGGCCGGGTCCGGGCCCGAAGGCGTCGTGCTTCTTCCGGTCGGCCTCGTCTTCCACGAGCCGGGCACGTTCCGGACGGGCCGCGCCCTCGTCCTCGTCGGGTCGTCCGTCCCGACCGACGACGCCCGGGTGCTGGCCGCAGGGGGCGCATCGGAAGAGGCGGCGCGGCTCCTCACCGATCGCCTGACCGAGGCGCTCCGGCAGGAGATCGTTGAGGCCGACGACCGACGGACGCTCCGCCTGCTCGGGATCGTCGAGGAGCTGTGGGAGGAGGAGACCGGCGAGCGGCCCTCGGACGAGAGCGACCGCGTCCGCTGGCTGCAGCGGGCGATGCGCACCTGGCGCGCCGTCCTCGAGGGCGAGCCGGGACGCGCGGCTTCTCTGCGGCGGGAGATCGAGGCCTTCGCCCTGGAGATGGAGCGGGCCGGCCTCGCCGCCTCTCAGCTCTCGTACCGGTACTCACCGAGCGTCGTCGCGAGCTACGCCATCCGGGAGGGGCTCTCGCTCCTCCTCGGAGCCCCGCTCGCCCTGCTGGGGATCGGAGTTCACGTTGCGCCCTACCAGGTCACGGCGGTCCTGGTGAGGCTCGTCGACCGCACCGCAGAGGAGGAGGCCACGGACAAGATCGCGGCCGGTCTCCTCGTCTACCCGGCCGCCTGGGCCGCGGAGGCGTGGGTGGTCCTTCACTTTGGCGGGCGATGGGCCCTTCTCGTCTTCCTGTGCGCGCTCCTCCCCCTCGGCTTCGCCGCCCTCGCCTGGCGGGAGCGCCTGGAGAGCGTCGGGCGCGAGGCGAGGGCCTTCGTGCGCTACCTCCGCGATCGGGACCTGCCTCGGCGGCTGGAGACGCGCCGGCGGGAGCTCGCGGGCGAGCTTCGGGCGTTGGCCCGAGCCTTCCCCGAGCTCTGGCCGGAGTGAGGAGGAGGAGGACAGATGCCGGTGTGGGCCTCTCGCGCCGTGATCGTGGTCGTGGGGCTCGGCGGCTGGTTCTGGACGCAGGCCCTGATCGCGAGACGCGCCTTCCCCGAGGGCCGGATCGGGGACCGCCTCCACGACGCGACCGCGTCCCTCCACGCGTCTCTCCTCGCGCACCCGCGAGCGGCCGACCGCATCCTGGTCGCGACCTCCGGGATCATCGACCTGCTCGGCTTCTTCCTCCTCTTCCGGGCGGTCTTCGGACCGACCCTCCGCCCGCTCGTCGGGCTGCTGCTCCTCTTCGCCCTGCGGCAGGCCTGCCAGGCGGTTTGCGCCCTCCCGTGCCCCGACGGCATGATCTGGCGGAACCCTGGCTTCCCCTCGT
>Ga0335076_10003569_pt1 | contig 15646 bp, 13 predicted proteins | sample Lox_Sample_25_FD_206717 | JGI IMG/M metagenome (GOLD analysis project Ga0335076, IMG submission 206717) | Soil microbial communities from Loxahatchee National Wildlife Refuge, Florida, United States - Lox_Sample_2.5 | ecosystem: Environmental > Terrestrial > Soil > Wetlands | place: USA...
TCGAGCGGTTGAGCAGTCAACAGGGCCCGAACCTGGCGGCGCACGATGGTGGCGCGCATTGGACTTCCGCAGTGACTGACCATCCGTGCCGGTTCGTCCGCGATCAGCGCGTCAAGGGCTGAAAATGGGCGTTTAGTTGACTCGGACTGCCCGCTTGGTAGTCTTCCCCGTCACGTAGACGCTGCATGCCTGAAATCGTCGGGCTGAAACTGCAAGCCAATTGCAAACATACGCCCAGGGATTCGACAGGACGAGATGACATTGAACGGGATGACAAAGCGATTCGAAGCCGACAGGACAGGACTTGCTGGGACCATCAGGGTGCCTCGCGACCAGCCGGGATCGCGACCCCTCCGCAATCATGGAGTTACGACGCGGGCCCGACGCCGGAGCTTCCGACGAGCCGACTGCCGTCGTCGCGGCCGATTCGTAGAATGCGCGCGCTGTTGACGACGACCCCGACGACGGCGACGCTCTGAGCGAGCGCGCCCGTCAATGGATCGAGGACGCCGCGTGCCGCGAGCGGAATCAGCACGACCGCGGAGCCAAAGGCCAGCCAGACGTTCTGCCCGATCACGCGGCGCGTGAGATCGGCGAGCATGAGGAGTTGCGGAAGCCGCCCGAGGTCCGTGCCGAGAAGCGCCACGTCGGCGCCTCCGAGCGCCACTTCGTTCAGCTCCGCGCCGATGGCCACGCCCACGTCCGCGCCCTTGAGTGCCGGCGCGTCGTTGACGCCGTCGCCCACCATCATCACGGTCCGGCCGGCTGCCTGCTCGGCGCGCACGACCTCGAGCTTCTGCGCGGGCAGGACCTCCGCCACCACCTCGTCGGTGCCCAAGGCTTCGCCCACTTCGCGAGCAGGCGCGGCGCGATCGCCGGTCAACAGAATGAATCGCGTCATGCCGAGATCGCGCATCCTGTCGAGGGCCTCCCGCGCTTCGCTGCGAGGACGGTCCCGGAGGACGATACAGCCCAGGCATCGGCCGCGGTAGGCCACCCATACTTGCGAGATGTCATCATCGTCGCCGAATTCGGATGTCGATGCGCCGACTTGAATCATCAGCTCGCGCCGGCCCAGCGCGGCCTGGCCTCCGTGCACCGAAGCCACGACGCCGAGTCCCGGTCGCTCTTGAAGGTCGCGTGGCGCGGCGATCGGGAGGCCCCGCGCCACGGCTTCGGCGACGACCGCGCGGGACACCGGGTGCAGCGATCCAAACCCGCACGCTCCACCCACTTCCAGAAGTTCCTCCTCCGTCGTCCCGGATGCCAACCGAATGTCTGTGACCGTTGGGGCGCCGACGGTGACGGTGCCGGTCTTGTCCAGGATGAGCGTATCGACGTCGGAGGCCCGCTCGAGAAAATCGACGCTCTTGATGAGAATCCGCAGCTTCGTGGCCACGGTCATGGCGGCAACGATCGCGGCTGGACCGGCGACGACCAGGGCGGTTGGCGTCGCGACGACCAACACGGCGATCGCCCTCGTCAGGTCTTCCGTGAAGAACAGAGTCGTCGCCGCGATCGTGACGACGAGGGGCAGCCACACCGCCGCGCGGCGCTCGAACATCCGCAGGATCGGCACGCTCGCGCGTTCGACTTCGGCCAGAAGCAGCACGACGCGGCCGAGTACGGTGTCGGCGCCGGCCCCCCGGACCTGGACCTTGAGCATCCCGTCGAGGGGCACCGTACCGGCGAACACGGGGCTCCCGGGGGCGACATCTTCGTGGCGGGATTCGCCGGTGATCGCCGACTGATCGACCGCCGCGCGGCCCTCGAGCACCGTGCCGTCAACCGCGATGCGCTCGCCCGGGCGCACGAGGATCTCATCGCCCGGCACCAGTTGCGCCGGGTCGACGCGCTCTTCGATGCCGTGGCGCCACCGGGTCGCCTGCCGCGCAGCCAGGGCACGGATGCCCTCAATGGCGGTCCGGGCGCCCAGCGAGCTTCGCTCCTCGAAGAGCCGGCCGAATTCCAGAAAGAGCGGAATCAGCGTCGCGGTGACGAACGCTCCGCGGGATGCGGCCGCCAGGACGGCGATGGCGACCAGCTGGTCGGTCGCCCGGCGCGTGTCCCCGGTCACGATGCCCTTCACTCCGGAAATCAACGTCGGCACGGCGACGACCAGCGCGGCCACGCCGCGGATCAGCTCCCCAATTTGCCACTGGTCGGGCTCGAGTCGGATGAGAGCGGTGCCGAGCAGGAGCAGGCCGAGGCCCGTGAGGCCGGCGCCGAGCCGTACGCTGATACGGCGGCGCTCCTCGACTCCGAGCGAATCGGACGTCGCGGCGTCGAGGACGTCGGCTGTCGATTCGATCGTGGTCACGGTTCGCGCCGGTCGTCGCCGCCGCCCCCGCTGGCGACTGGATTGATCGTGATCCGGAAGCCGGTGTAACGCGGGCCGGTCGGAGGTGGCACCCATTGAATTGATCCGGCGTTCACCGTTGCGCGTTCGACGGCCTCGCGATACAAGCGTTCCCGCACGACGGTCGGGTTGGCGTGATACTCGCGGGCGAGCGCCACGAAGGCGGCGGCCTCGCCCCGGGCGAGGGCCAGATCCGCCGCCGCCGCGCCGCGCGCGGCCTGCAGTGACGCGTCAACTGCCGTCTTGGCTCCAGGAATTGCCGCCGCCACGAACGCCAGCGCTTCTTTCTTCCGCGTCTCGGCGTCGATGTACGCGCTCTGAACCGCGTCGAATTCCGGAACGAGCCCGCGGGCGGGCGACAGGCGCGTCAGCTCGAGCGACGTCAGCTCGAGGCCCGACCTTGCGGCATCGAGACCGGCCTGGGCGCGCTCCGTTGCGACGGCGATCAGGGACTTGCGTCCGTCCGACAGTACGGAATCGATCGCCATCTCTCCGAGCGACCGCACCATCGCGCCGGTGACTTCCGTCCGGAGAATGTCGTCTGAGTTGGGGCCGTAAAGGGCCCATTCCGCGGCCCCGCGGACACGGTAGTGCGCGATCATTTCGACCTGCACGATGTTGTTGTCGCCCGTCAGCGCGTATCCCTCGAGCAGCGGATTGAGCGTGTAGCTGTCCGACACGGCAATCGGCTCCTCGTCGGGCTCGTTACCTTCCTCGTTGGAAAAGCCAGGGGCCATCGTTGTGAACGTGAGAGAAGCGATCGACGTCTCGCGGATGCGCTTGACCTGGACGCGAATCACCTGGTCGATCGGACGAGGAAACGCAAACAGCAACCCCGGCCCGTGCTCCTGAAGCGCCGGCGTCGCTCCGACGAGTCGTCCCCACCGGAGCACGATGGCGACCTCGTCGGCGCGGATCATCGTGATGCCGGACAGTGCGTAGAGCACGGCCATCGCGCCAATCCACCAGTGCATGCGCTGCCACGCGGCATCGAGCAGCTGAACGACGGGCACCGTCAGGCGCTGGAACTCCGATGGCGGTCCGACGCGCCTCATCGCCGGTCCTTGCCCTGAAGCAGTGAGAACGGCTCGGAATCGGTGCGGAGGATCAGCGTCGTGTTGCCGGTGACCAGCTTACCGAGCGACTCGAGCGACCGGGTGAACCTGTAGAGATCTGGATCGACGCGATGCGCATCTCCATAGGTCTTGGCGACGGCCGCGGCCGATTCGCCGCGGATCCGCGCCTGTTCCTCCGCGCCTTTGGCTCGAATCTGTGCGGCCTCGAGCTCGGCCTCGGAACGAATTCGGCCAGCTTCGAGCTCGCCCTGCGCCCGAAACGTTGCGGCAAACTGCCGGCGCTCGGCGCGCATCTGCTCGAACACCGCCGTCACGTTTTCTTCGGGGAGCGAAATGCGCTCGAGGCGAACCTGCTCGATGACAACGCCGTAGTTGCGCTGGGCGGCAGGGGCGACGGATGCGAGCAGCTCGCGTTCGACGGCATCGACCTGCAAATTGGCGGGAGTCGTCGACACGAGCGCCGACAAGTCGTGGCTGCCGAGCGTGCCGATCGCGGCGCTCGTCAGCAGGCCGTCGAGCTTCCCCTCGGCATTCCCGCCGCTGCCGATCGATTGGATGAAGGTGAGCGGATCTCCGACGCGCCATACGACGAACGTCCGCACGATGGTGTTCTTCTTGTCGCGGGTCAGCATCTCCGTGTGCCCGGTCTCGTACACCCGGCGCCGCAGATCGATGGTCTCCGCTTGATCGATCGGCCACGGCAATTTCCAGTGGAGTCCGGCCTGCGTCGCGGCGCGAAGCGGTCGGCCGAACCGCATGATGAGAACGGCCGAGCCTTCCCGCACGACGACGGCAGCCGCACTGAAGCCGATGCCGAGCAGCGCCAAGGTGCCGACGGCCGCCCGGAGCCATCGTTGCGTCTTCAGCGACCAATCCATAACTCGCCTCCGTCTCGTTGAATGCGGCCATCGATGACGACGACCGTGCGCGACTTCAGGGCGTCCTCGAGCGCCTCCAGCCGTCGCCGGAAGGTGTACTCGTCAGGGGCGGCCCGATATTGGGACTCAATCGTGCGGAAGCTCCAGGCTTCGCCGGCGGCCGTGGCCAGGGCCTGGGCGGCGCCGGCACGCGCGCCGTTACGTCCGAGGAAGACGGAGCTCTGCGCTTCCGACAGCATCGTGTTGCGGAACGTCTGCGCGTCGACGACCGCGGTAGTCTTCTGCAGCTCGGCGGAGACCACCGCCTGGTAGTCGGTGGCCACCGGAACGGGCGGATGCATCCCGCCGACCGTGAAGCCGAGAACCTCGACGCCGAGTCCGAGAGCATCGGCGTCCTGCTGGATCATGTCGCGCATGTGGCTCGTCAGGGTCGTGACGTTCTCGGACAGCGCATCGGACAACGTCCGATTGACGGTGGAGCGCGTCACGGCCCGGTAGCCCAAGGCGCTCAACGCCTCGACAGGATTCTGGCAGTCGTAACGCCACGCGCGGGCGTCGCGAATCCGGAACTGGATCGCCGCATCGATGGTGATCAGATCGCGGCCATCGCCGAGCAAGAGTGTGAACTCGACCGGTGCGTGCTGGACCGCCCAAAGAACATTCTCGGGACCTTCAGCCTCCTCACCTTCATGCCCAATCTCCACCATTTGGACGCGGCCGACCGGCAGCCGATCGACGCGGTCGATCGGCCAGGGCCAATGAATATGGAGCCCGGGCTCGAGCAGCGCGCCGCTCACCGGCACTCCAAAGCGTTCGACGAGACCCTGCTCCTGGACGCCGACCACCACAATCGACGTCGAGAGCCAGCCGACGAACAGCAGCGTGATGACGAGCGGCTCGAGACCGCGCCTGACGATCGTCAAGGCCCAGGTCGATCGAAGGTCGATGCCGAGTTGCTGCTGCGCCGAATCAAGGATGCTGGCCAGGACGTTCAGCCGGCCGCCGAGCACGCGGATGACGCCGGCATCGAGCGGATCCTGCTCCGGATCAGCGCTGCTCGTGACGAAGTGGTACGTCACCGCGCCGTCGAGTGCCAGCATCAACCAGTGCAGAACCTGAATGCTGTTACCCGCCGGAAGCCACAGCAGGCCGATCGACGCGGTGGCGGCCATCAACATCCACCACAGAACTCGGGCGCCGCGGCACAGCGCCGGCGCCTCCGGCAGCGTCTCGTTGTCGAGGTGGCGCAGATATCGAACGACAGCCCCCGTCAGTCCGATGGCGGCCAGCCACCCCGCGGCGAACAGGAGCGCCATCGAGGCGCTTGGACGGCCCGGCACAACGTCGAATGTGCGAATCCCGGTCCAGGCGATCGCTGCAAGCCCGATAACACCACTTGCGAACGCCGGCCGAAGGCGGTTGGCCAGCCCGACCGGCATCTGCCATGGCTGCAGGGGTCCGGCCGGCGCCTCGGCGGGCGGTAGATCGGGTTGAGCCGTGACCGCGTCGCGTGTTTGTTCAGCCTCGGTCGCGACGGCTGCCGGGCGCAACGGCTGTTGATGCGCAAGGATCAGCTCGAGCAACGCTCCGCCGGCGAGTCCGGTCGCGATCGCGACATCGACAAAAAGCGGATTCCCGAGCAGAGCGGCACTCAACGCGGCAGCGACGGTCGCGGTCGCGGCCAAGCTCAGGAGTAGGACTAGGACTCGCTGATGCCGATCGGTCCCTTCTGAAAGCTCCAATGTCGCGTCGGTCTCGTCCGTCTTCCCTGTCATCCTGGCTCCCGTCGGCCTCTGCCAATGCGGCCGCAGGCTCGACAGTACTGGTGGTCGATCTGAACCTCTAAAGGGAACCCCACGAACGAGCGTCCTGGGGCGACGAACGGTCTGTTGGAGCTAATCGCTCGCGCGCCGCGCGGCCGGGATGGTCGCTCGCGGCTTCGGTTGGCAGGCCGTATGATGTGAGCGTGCCGCGAAGGCGGACGCTGACGTCACCGATCGGGATCGCGGTGCTGCTGCTGGCAATATGCCCGGGTTTTCGCCACGCAGCGGCTGCGAGTCAGTCCCGCCCAGCCGTTTCCGAGCTCCTGGATGTCTCGGCCCGATATCTGCGGAGCTACCAGGAACAGTTCGGCGGAGTCGTGTCCGAAGAGCGCTACGAACAGACGGTGCACGGTCCAAAGGGAAGCATCGTCGGTCATCGGATCTTGCGCTCGGACATGTTGCTCGTGAATTCCGGCCGCGCCGGATGGCTGTGTTTCCGCGATGTCTTCGAGGTCGACGGGAAGCCCGTCCGTGATCGAACGACGCGCTTGATGGACCTGTTCGTCCACCCGTCTGCAGACTCGGTCGAACAAGCGACCAGAATTCGCGAAGAAGGTGCGCGGTACAACATCGGCGGTGTGACCCGGACCATCAATGATCCGACGATGGCGCTTCTATTCCTCGGTCAGGACAACCAGCCGCGGAGCTCGTTTGCACTTGGCTCAGCCGAGACGGTCGCGCATGTCCGGACGGAGACGCTCCGATTCGAAGAGCGATCGATGCCCCGGTTGATCCACACGGCGGACAATTCTCCTGCGAGCGGAAGATTCTGGATCGACGCCGCGAACGGTCGCGTCATCAAGACAGAGCTCGAGGTCAGCTCTGAGAGCGCTCGAGGGGTCGTGACCGTGGAGTACGCGCCGCAGGCGAAGCTCAAGGGGCTCTGGGTCCCGGTGCGGATGGTCGAGCATCACAATCTCAGCACGACGCAAATGATCGAATGCGTCGCGACCTACACGAACTTCCGCCATTTCGACGTCACCATCGGCGACGTGGCTCGACACGACTAGCTCGTCCGATTTGCTCGCGCGATCCAGCCGCGCGGAGCGAGATGACCGCCTCACGCTGATCTGGCGCGCGATCGTCGTCGCGGAGCGCGAGGACGATTGCCGGACGGGCGGGCCGTCGTCGGTGGCGGATCACATGTCAAATATAGCAATATTCATATATATAAAGTCAGACCAACGGCGGCCGGCCGGGACGTCGAAGGAGTAGACTGGCCGCACATGGCGACCGATCGCCCCACGCGACCGTTCCGGCGCATCCTCGCCCCCGTCGATCGCATCAGCGAGGTGCTCTTCGGGCTGATCATGGTCCTCACCTTCACGGGCTCGCTCGGCGTCGCCGGGGCCGGACGCGGGGAAGTGCGGACGATGCTCCTCGGCGCCCTCGGATGCAACCTGGCGTGGGGAATCATCGACGGCTTGCTCTACCTGATGTCCGACCTCGCCCACACCGCGCGCGGCCTCGCCGTGCTTCGGGCCATTCGGCGCACCGCCGATCCCCAGGTTGCTCGACACCGGATCGCCGAGGCGCTGCCGGCGCCCATCGCCGACGCGCTCGAGCCTGCGGAGCTCGAATCGCTGCGGCAGCGGCTCGTGCGCTTGCCCGACGTGGCGCGTCCAGCGCTTGGCGGCGCGGACTGGATGGGCGCGCTCGCGGTGTGCCTGCTCGTGTTCCTGTCGACGCTGCCGGCGGCCGTGCCATTCATGGTGATCGCCGACGGCCGGCTCGCGCTGCGCGTGTCCAACGGCGTCGCCGTCGCGATGCTGTTCATCTGCGGCGTGGCCTACGGGCGACTGGTCGGCCGATCGCCCTGGCTGTTCGGCCTCATCACGATCGTCGTCGGCCTGATTCTCGTGGCGCTCACGATGGCGCTTGGCGGCTGAAATGCCGATGTGGGCGCTGCTCGTCGCTGCGCTCTCGCTGCAGGCCTCGTCGTCTCCGCCGCGCTGGGACGTCTCGGCGAGCGTGTACACCTACATCGTTCCCGACGACTCGAACTACGCGCAGCCGACCGTCACGGCCGATCGCGGCCGGCTGCACCTCGAAGGCCGCTTCAATTACGAAGCGCGCGACGCCGGCTCCTTGTGGGCCGGCCGCAATTTTGACGGCGGCGACGATTCGTGGTGGTCGCTCACGCCGATGGTTGGCGTCGTGTTCGGCGACACGAGCGGCATCGCGCCGGGCTATCGCGGATCGATCAGCTGGCGCCGGCTCGAGCTCTACAGCGAAAGCGAGTATGTCTTCGACACGACCTCTTCGTCCGACAGCTTTCTCTACAACTGGTCCGAGCTGACCGTCTCGCCCGTCGACTGGCTTCGCGCCGGCGTGGCCGTCCAGCGCACGCGCGCGTACCAGACGGAGCGCGACCTGCAGCGCGGTCTCGTCATCGGCGTAACGCACGGCCGGCTCGAGGTGTCGACGACCGTGTTCGATCTCGCGGAGTCGAAGCGGACGGTCGTCGTCATGATCGCGGCGCATTTCTGACGCAGGCACCCGACGCGGGCGTACGATAGACGCCGTGTCCGCGCTCGCCGCCGTCCTCGAGCAATTCTGGGGCTACACGTCCTTTCGCCCGCTCCAGCGCGAGGCGATGGACGCGATCCTCGCCGGCCGCGATTCGCTCGTCGTTCTGCCGACCGGCAGCGGCAAATCGTTGTGCTTTCAGGCGCCCGCGCTCGTTGACGACGGGCTGGCGCTGGTCGTGTCGCCGCTCATCGCGCTGATGAAGGATCAAGTCGACACGCTGGTGGCCAACGGCGTCGACGCCGCCGGGTTTCACAGCGCGCTCCCGCCGGACGCGCGCGCGTCGATCGCGGCCGGTATTCGCGACGGGCGGTATCGATTGATCTACGTCTCGCCCGAGCGGCTCGTGGGCGAGGGGCGCGAGAGTTTTCTCTCGCTGCTCGGCCGGCGCGCGCCAAAGTTCGTGGCCATCGACGAGGCGCACTGCATCAGCCAGTGGGGGCACGACTTCCGCCCCGAGTACCGGCAGCTCGCGTCGCTGCGCGATCGCTGGCCCGCCGCGAGCCTTCACGCCTTCACCGCGACGGCGACCGCCCGCGTGCGCCGCGACATCGTGTCGCAGCTCGGCCTCCGATCGCCCGTGGAGCTGGTCGGATCGTTCGATCGGCCGAACCTCGTGTATCGCGTGCTCGCGCGATCCAACCTGAAGCGGCAGATTCAAGACATCCTCGCGCGCCACCGGGGGCAGGCGGGCATCATCTATTGCCTGTCGCGCCGCGAGGTCGACGCGCTTGCGGCCTGGCTCGTCGAGATCGGCGTGCGCGCGGCGCCGTACCACGCGGGGCTCGCCGACGACGATCGTCATCGGCATCAGGACGCGTTTCTCAACGAAGACATCGACATCGTCGTCGCCACCGTCGCGTTCGGGATGGGCATCGATCGGTCGGACGTCCGCTTCGTGATTCACGCGAACGCGCCGCAGTCGCTCGAGCACTACCAGCAGGAATCGGGCCGCGCGGGCCGCGACGGCCTCGATGCCGAGTGCGTGCTCATCTACTCGGGCGCCGATTTCCTCAAGTGGCGGATGCTGCTCGATCGCAACGGCGAGCTGTCCGAGGCGCGGCGCACGCTCCTGCGAGACATGGATCGCTACGCCGCGAGCGTCGGCTGCCGCCATCGGCACCTCGTCGGCTACTTCGGCGAGACGCTCGGGAAAACCGACTGCGGCGCCTGCGATTACTGCCTCGGCGAGCTCGAGCCGATCGCCGAGCCCGTGGTCGTGGCGCGCAAGATCCTGTCCGCGGTCGCGCGCGTCGGGCAGCGCTTCGGCACGTCGCACGTCGTCAACGTCCTGCGGGGCGCCAAGACCGAGATGACGTCGGCGCGCGGGCACGATCAGCTGACCGTCTTCGGACTGCTCGCGGCGATGTCGGTGGACGAGGTTCGCGGCTGCATCGAGCAGATGATCGCGAGCGATCTGCTCGAGCAGGCCGGCGACGAATTTCCGGTGCTGCGCCTCACGGCCGAGGGTCTCGCGCTGATGAAGGACGCGGCGCGGATGCCCGACCTGATCCTCGCGCGCCAGCGCAGGCCGGAGAAGGGCAAGCCGCTGCGCAAGTCGAAGGCGGAAGGCGAGTCGTGGGACGGCGTCGATCGCGATCTCTTCGAGCGGCTGCGCGCGCTGCGGCTGCGCGTCGCCCGCGAGCGCGGCGTGCCGCCGTACGTCATCTTCCACGACACGTCGCTCCGCGAGCTGGCGCGCCTCAAGCCGAAGACCTTCGACGCGCTGCGGCACGTGTACGGCGTCGGCGAGAAGAAGGCGAGCGATTACGGCGCCGTCCTGCTCGAGGAAATCGCGCGCTGACGCGCCGGGCCTACGATTGCAGCACGTCGCGCGCCGCGAGATACCCGCACATCCCGTGCACGCCGATGCCCGGCGGCGTCGACGATGAGCAGAGATACACGCCGGCGAGCGGCGTGCGATGCGGGCGCCAGCTCAAGATCGGCCGCGCCACGAGCTGCCAGAGGGTCGCCGCGCCGCCCGCAATGTCGCCGCCGATGAGATTGGGGTTGTACCGCTCGAGATCGGCCGGCCCCATGGCATGGCGCGATGAAATGCAGTCCCGGAATCCCGGCGCGAAGCGTTCGATCTGCGCTTCGATCGCCGCCGATCGATCCACGCTCGCGCCATGCGGCACGTGACAGTACGCCCAGAGCGTGTGCCTGCCCGGCGCCGCGCGGGTGGGATCGATCACCGTCGGCTGCACCACGAGCGTGAACGGCCGATCGGCGAGCCGGCCGTCCCACGCGGCCTGCTCGCTCGCCGCGATTTCGTCGATCGTTCCGCCCAGGTGCAGCGTGCCGGCGCGGCGGCACTCCGTCGCGCGCCATGGCACGGGCTCGCGGAGCGTCCAGTCCATCTTGAACACGCCGGGGCCCGGCCGATATCGCTCCAACCGTCGTCGATACCCAGACGGCAGTCGATCGCCCGCGAGCCGGATCAGCTGACGAGGGGTCACGTCGCAGAGAATCGCGCGTGCGGGGGGCAATTCGGACAGCGACGCCACGGTCGTGTTGGTCACGATCTCGCCGCCGCGGGCGCGGAGAATCGCCGCGAGCGCGTCCGCCAGACGCTGCGAGCCGCCGCGGACGACGGGCCATCCGTTCGCGTGGGCGGAGATCGCGAGCGCCATGCCGTACCCCGCGGTGCCGGCAAAATTCAGCGGCACGAGGCTGTGCGCCGCCGATCCGGCGACGAGCGCCGCCGCACGCGGCCCGCGAAATCGCGATCGCGCGAGGCCCTGCGCCGATCGAATCGCCTGCAGCCCGAACGCCGCCATTTCCAGCGACACCGTGCGGCCGATCGGCTGGAGCAGTCCCGGCAACAACGTACCGGCGTGACGAACGAACGGCTCGAGCAGGCGGCGATACGACGCGGCGTCGTCGCGATCGAGATTGGCGGCCGTCGCCTCGACCGAACGCTCGGCGATCACGGCGCTGCCGTCGTCGAGCGGATGGGCGAGCGGCAGGTCCGGGCGAACGAGTTCGACGCCGTGATCGGCGAGCGGCAGCGCGCGAAAGCACGGCGAGGCGTCGACCATGGCCATGACCGTCGCGCCGGCGTCGTGAAGCGAGCCGGCCTCGGTGAGCGGCAGCGATCGCAGCCCGCCGCCGATCGTCTCGCGCGCTTCGTACACGCGAACGGATCGCCCGGCGCTCGCGAGCGTGATCGCCGCGGCGAGGCCGTTCGGCCCCGACCCGATGACGATGGCGTCGATCATCGGTTGAAGGGCTGCTCCTGAATCCAGTGAAAGCCGCGATTGACGATGAGGAAATCGTCGCGACGGACCAGGTGCGTGTCGAGGCGCAGCGCGTGTCCGTCAATCGCGCCTTCGAAAATCGCGTGCGACGGCGTCGGGCGATCGACGCTGAATGTGGCGGACCAGTCGGTCGCGTTCGGCTTCGACAGCTTGATCGTCCGGCTGTCCGCGTCGATCGTGGCCGGGTAGGTCACCGGCGTGTCGTCCATTCGCCAGAACGAGACGGTCAGCTGCGCCGTGCGATCGACGACGACGCGCCGCCAGCGCTGGAGATCGGTCAGCAGCGGCGGACGAGTCGCGCCGTCGATCGTCATGTCGTCGATGACCCAGACGCCGTAGAGCGCCGGCTTCGGCACGCCCCACCCGAAGCTCGTCCATTGCTGGCGGGCGCCGGAATAGCCGACGACGACGAGGTAGACGCCAAACGCGATCTGCGCGCCGGCGGCCCACACCGACCGCGCGCCGTCGGCAAACACGACGCGCACGAGCCGGCCGAGGTCGGGCGCGGCGAGAAACGCCGACATCACGACCAGATGAAATGAGAAGAGCTTCACCGGCACGTCGTACGTCATGTTGAGCGTGAAGATCTCGATCGTGTCCGCGAGCGCCACGAGCGCGCCCAGCCGCGCCGTCCGCGGCACGAACAAGAGCACGGCCGCCGCGATTTCAGCGCAGCCGACGAACCGCTCGTATGGGAAGGACGCGCCAATCGAGTACCAGAGCACGCCCATCGGCGAGAAGTTGCCGTACGGTTCGAGCAGCCGCGTGAGCGACGGCGCCGGCATCTGCAGCGGAATCGCCTTCGCCAGTCCGTACGTCAGCATCGTCGATCCGAGCGCGAATCGGAGGAAGACGCGAAAGTAGCGATATGTCCGGTCGTAGCTGCGGCGGCGCCGATCGAGCGCCGACCAGATCGCGGCGCCGAGCATCGCCATGAGGACGAGGGTGAACGCCTGCACCCAGTCGTAGAGCTTGTCGCCGCTGCCGGAGAGGGTCGGCGCGGCGGTGATATGAAAAATGTGCGCGCCCACCCACGCGACCAGACCGTTGGCGAGGAACGCCAGCGACGGGCCGCCGCCGTTCGGGCGCTTCACGAGGCCGGCCAGCATCTGCGTGAGGAGCACGTACAGCGAGAAGTAGACGACGAAGAAGCGGAACGCGAGGCGCGTCGGGAGGCGCCAGTCGGGAACCGACGACTCGGTGGGCATGCGCGAGTCTAGCAGGCGCGAGCGAGAAACCGCACGTCGCCCTCTCGCACGTTGCGGTCGCGCTACCAGATGCGCGGCGCGTGCTCGTTCGACTGTGGAAAAATCCCCCGTCTCCGAAACGTCAGATCGAACCACGGCGTCCAGGTCTTGCCGCCGTCGGTTGAGGTCTCGGCGACTTCGTGGACGCCGCGGCCGGTGGGAGTCCAGACACCGCGAACGCGCCCGGCCGGACCCTTCGACGGATCCGCGCCGGTGAGAATCAACGCGTTTCCCTGAACGCGGCCTTCGATCACGAGCAGCTGCCCGCGATTGGTCACCCAGCTTTGATGCCACACGCGGCGCGTCTGGTCGTAGATGCTGAAGCTCTGGCCGCGCGTGCCGTTCGCGCCTCGATAGTCCTCGCGCAGCACGCATCCGTCCAGAATGGGCTCGACAATCACGCGCGCCGACGGCGTCGCCGCACCGGCGTCGAAGACGTCCCAGTCGCCGATCCAGAAATCGAACTCATGAAACTCGGCGGCCGCGCAGGGCGCCGACCCGAAGGCCGGCGCCTGCACGGTACCGAACGGATGCTCGGCCCAGACAGGCGTGCACAGCAGCACGATGGCGAGGTGCCTCGCATGAGGACGGAGAGACCGCCGTCCCCTATCGAACCGGCGTCGCCACGATGGCAAAGCGCTCGCCGGTCTGAAGGTTGACGGAGCGTCCCGTGATTCTTCCCTCGTCATTGATGTCCTGCGCGGTCTCGAGGTGATACGGATAGCTGCCGGCAATGTGATGGTTCAGATCGATCAGCTGCCCGCCGTCCCAGACGAACGCGTTGCAGCGTCCGGCGGCCGGACAGGATGTGCCGACGATTTGATCGAACGCGTTGATGCCGCTCGCCTGGCTCGTCGCGTCCCCGGCGAGCGTCTGCAGATTCACGATCCCGCCGCGCTTCGTCCAGAAGAACGCGCGCAGATTCGGATTGTTCGGATCGTCGCCGGGCAGGCTCGCGAACCCCGCGACGTCGCCGCGCTCGTTGATCGCCATCGGCGTGTTCCACGTCGCGCCGCCGAGATCGCCAATCTTCGCGACCTGGCCGCGATCCCACATCACCGCGTGGGCGGCGGTGAACCGTCCGACCGCCTGATCGCAAATGCCGGAGATGCCGACGATCTGTCCTCGATCGTTGATGGCCGTCGCGGCGCTCGACGTGTCGCCCGGGTACACCGGGAGTTCGACGACGCGATCGGTAATCGGCTGCCATTCGACGGCGCGGAACTGGAGCACCTGCGGCGCGACGCACGTGACGTCGTGCACGGCGTTCTCCGCCCATCCGACGATCTGGCCCCAGTCGTTGACGCCGGTGGCGAACCCGTGCGTGCCGCCCAGCGTCGGCAGCGGCCGCATGACGCCGCCGAACCACACGAAGCCGATGCACTGATATCCGGTCGCGGTCGCGAGCGGCAGAAACGCCGAACAGCTCCAGTTCTCGTGGAGCGGATCGGGCACGGCCGTCTGCGTGATGCCCGCGACGACGCCGAGGGTGTTCTTCACCGGCCAGACGACGCTCGAGTTCGGACCGCCGAGCGTGCCCAAATCGATGGTCGTGCGGTTGACCCACAACGTCGCGTGCCGCGACGCGTCGCCGGCGAGATTGGAGAAGCCGGCAATCCAGCCGAGATCGTTGATGCTGTCGCCGCGGCTGGACGTGCCGCCGAGCGAGCCAAGCTGGGTGATGACGTAATCGGTCGTTCCACGAGCGCGGAACGCCGCGGGATGAGCGTCTGCGAGCACGCCGACACAAGCGGCGGCCATCACGAAACGGACGACGAACTGATGCACGAGAACCTCCTCCGACGGCGATTGTCGTGAGTCAGCGTCGGCGCCCGCTACCAGATTCTTTCGCTGAGATCAGCCGCGCGTGAATTGCGCGGCGACGGCGAGCCACTCGCCGCGGCGCCGCGCCCACACGTCGGTGTACCGCCCGGCGCCGGGTCGGCCGTCCGGACGCGTGAACGTCGTGCGCGCGTGGACGATCGCCACGTCGCCGAAGAGGCGGATGTTGACGTCGTGGACCTGCAGGCCGTCGTTCGGACGCGGCTCGGAGAGCTCGGCGAGAAATGCATCGCGATCGATGAGCGAGCCGTCCGGCAGCGTGCACAGAAAATCGTCCGCAAGGATTTCGCCGAAGCGCTGAGAATCGCGCGAGAGGACCGACGCGATGTAGTCGGCGTTCAGCCGGCGCAGCGTGTCGAGATCGTCGATGACCGTGGGCATGGCGGCTCCGCCGCGATCGTGGCCGACGCGCGCGGTCGCCGCTATCAAGATCTTTCGATCGCGACAATCACCACGCGCCGATCGCGGCCGGTCGATCCGGGCGTTACAATGCGCGGGGGATCGCCACCGTGACGTTCGAGCGCGCGCGCCTTCAGGGCTCCGCCGTCGGCCTCGTCGAGGACCTCCGTGTCGCCGCGCGGCCGGGCGCCCCGGGGCCGGAGAGCTTCTCGCCTGATTTTCAAGTGTGCTTT
>Ga0335076_10003570_pt1 | contig 15643 bp, 11 predicted proteins | sample Lox_Sample_25_FD_206717 | JGI IMG/M metagenome (GOLD analysis project Ga0335076, IMG submission 206717) | Soil microbial communities from Loxahatchee National Wildlife Refuge, Florida, United States - Lox_Sample_2.5 | ecosystem: Environmental > Terrestrial > Soil > Wetlands | place: USA...
TGGGCAGGCCAGATACAGGTTGGATGTAAAATCTTTGCTCCGAAATAGGCCAATTCCGCAGCTTCATCAAAGCTCAATTGTTCTACGGGAATAGTTTTTTTAACTATTCTGGGATCATTGTTGTGCATCCCGTCAATATCAGTCCATATCTCGCAAACACTTGCATTGATAGCAGCTGCAATTAATGAAGCTGTGTAATCGCTTCCTCCTCTTTTCAGGTTATCCACTTCTCCCTTTGCATTCCTGCAGATATATCCCTGTGTGATGAACAAAGAGCTGTCCTTATATTTTTGTAACAACTGATTTAGTTTTAATCGGATCGCATTCAGCTGAGGTTCATCGTGAATATCGATGCTCATGAATTCCAGAGCGGGTAATAAAATGTGTGGGATACCTTTTTCTTCCAGGTAAACACTGAATAACTTGGTAGATAATAATTCACCCTGAGCAAGAATATCCTTGTTCAATGCTTCACTAAAAGAAATTTTTAGAATGATATTCAAAAATTCAAAATGTTCTGTGATAATCGATTTTGCTTTTTTTTGCGATTGGGGTGTTTTGACGAGTTGCTCTATAAATGATTCATAATGGCTTTCCAGCTTGTCGATCTGCTGCTTGGCTTTTTCTCTTTCTCCGATTGCGATTGATTGACCAATTTCTACCAAAGCATTGGTGGTTCCGCTCAGAGCACTTAACACGACAATTTTCTTTTCCGCATCTTTTGTAATCAACTGACTCACCTGGTGCATACGTTCCGGTTTACCCACAGACGTACCGCCGAATTTCATTACTTTCATTATACCTTATTTTTTGGGATTGCAAAGATACACGCAGAAATCTTATTGACGAACTAAAGAGGATAGAAATGAAAAGAGGCATTTAAGAAATGCCTCTTTTGCTAATCAGCCAGATGATGATGTATAAACTTAGATATTCTATCTATTTTTTTATCAGTTTTTGATTATACAGTGAATTATCAAAAATTACCTGTACAATATAAATCCCTTTTGGGAGGCTGCCCAACTGGTCAATCATCAGACTATTATTTCCTGTATTTACTGTAAACGATTTGTACATAAGCATTTTACCCGCATCGTCTATCAGTTTCATCATAGCAACAGATTGTTTATCCGAATACAAATTCAACACGGCAAATTCTGAGGCAGGATTTGGGTATACTGAAATCTTTGTCAGTGGTTCGCCCATACGAACAGAAACAGTTTTACTATAAGTAAATTTTCCATCGATATCAACTATTTTCAGACGATAGTATACTACTGATGAATTCACCGAACCGGTATAATCATCAAAATTATAATTATGGATTTCCTCAGCAGACTGGCTTGCACTAACCTGACCAACTGATACAAAATTTGAAGCGTCAGTACTTCTTTCCACTACATAGTAGCTTGAATTTATTTCTTGCGAAGTTGACCATGATACTTCAACATTGTTAACAGCTGTTGAAGAAGCGCTGAAATTTAAAATTGTTACAGGTAATACCGAACTCTGGCATATGTTCATATTAGGAGGCAATTGATTCACAGGGAATGATTGCACAAGAACACCTGTTTGTGAAGTGCTGTCCGCTCCATAATGGCTGATTGTATTTACAACACCGGGAGGAATCGGTCCTGTAGAAGTTCCTGGATTGCCGCCGGATACTGATGTAGCTACATTTAATGTTCCATTAGAATAAACCACACCTCCTCCACCATAACCACCAGGTCCATGTTCGGTAGCACCCCCCACACTGGCAGGATTATTTGAACCACCGTCACCTCCCTTGGCGATTGCAGTAATACCAGAGTGGCCGCTATTGGCATAAATCAAAATGCTTCCCCCTGCGCCACCACCACCACTTCCATCAATAGTAACGGTACTATTTGCAGAAGCACCTGATACATCAATTGTACCTGTACCTATAATTTGAAGTGCATCTACAATAACAAGACCACCACCTGCAGCACCACTACTTGCAAATCCGCCTCCAGGAGTTCCTGTTGCATTATTACTCGTTCCTGCACCGCCACCACCTCCCATAACCAGCCTGGAGGGGCTGGCATAAGTCGGGGTGTTTAAGCCCGTAGTTGTTGAAAAAGCAGCTCCGCCTCTACCACCGGTTGCACCGAAAGAAAACCATCCATTTCCTCCCCAACCACCATAACTTCCGTTACCTCCACCTCCACCACCAGCGTTCTGGTCGTTGGAAGCAGGATCACTGTCGGTTGCACCACCACCAGCATTACCCGGTGCGCCACGTGCATAACTTCCGCTTGGATATCCTTCCACCACATTGTCTAATAAGACACCATTATTATTTATATATCTTGGAGTTCCAGAAATGCCTTCACCCTTACTGGCATTGGCATTATTTGTTGATAATGTGTAATAATCATTTTTACTACCACTTCCGCCATTCAATGCGCGTCCACCACCGCCGCGGAATCCAGCACCAGATGCACCGATAGTTTGTCCATTGAAATCAAGTTGATTTACTGCGCTAATTACAGTAACACCACCTGTGGATCCATTCCATAACGGCGTGGTGATGGTATTTGACAGTTGTACATTATAATAAGAAGGAATGCGAATCACCTGGTATGTATATTGCCCATAAGTTCCGAAAGCTGAATACATGTATTTATTAACAGTTCCAGAAGTGATATTTAAAGTTCCACCAGCTAAAGGAACTGCATTTGTTGCAATTACAAATTCCATCATACCGGCAAGAAAATTTGTTGCTGTTGTGAATCCTCTTCCCTGTCCTGCGGCATTTCCACCATAAAGTGTGCTGGTCGAAGAAGCAGGTATGTTCATCTGCGTACCCTGCATTTGAATGAGTAAAAGAATGTCTCCTGCTGCAATAGGTGTGGTACCGAAATTGGTTCCGGAACCCGCAGCACCTAATGTAATTGAAGTTGATCCTACACTTACGGTCGCCTGCGTTCCAGGATAATATGTGTTTTCATTTCCTGACTGGCTATGAGTTCCAGAGGTAGCACAATTCTGAGAATAACTTATGATACTGATAGAAGACAAAAGGAGTGCAAAAAACAATATTTTGCAGATTACTGAAAATGACCTTTTTCCAAAAAAATTCATTGCCATGGCTGAGCCGGGCAACAAATTTTTCCGCGTCGTAATACCAGAGCCACTTACAGGGTAAGGGATAGTATTGATCTGGGTACGTTTCATACGGTCGGTTTTTACACTCGAATAAAATCAATCGTTGTACCAAGTACAATCTAATTGATTATTAGTAATTTACAAGGGTGATTTCTAACCGGTCATTCCCATTTCGAGAGAAAATTTCCAAAATTGATTTTCTGCCGGGAAGGTATATGAACATTTTCAATAGCTAAACAATATCAGACTCATTTACAGGCCTTTGAGTGGCCAGTGGTTCATATAAACAAATAACACTACCGGGAATTAATAATTCCCGGCTAAGTGTAATAACTTATTGTGATTAAAAATATTGTCCCAAAAATGAAATTATTTGCAAATCAGCTTATTATGTATATAACTCTTTCAAAAACTCAGGTCAAATTTCTCAGCCAAATATCTTAAATCGTCCACCACTGCATGGAAAAGCGGAATTCCGCCTCTTAAACGATTAGCCTGGATTTCGCGCTCAGGATCACCTGGAATCAGAACCCGTTCCTGACCGCTGATAGTTTTTGAAGATCTGAATCGCCGGATCCATTTGTCCATATTTTTTTTAAAATCATCAGCTGGCCTGAAAGCATCTATCCGCATTGCACCAAAAAAATGGCCAATTCCCTTCCCCGGCATATTTTCAGGCATTGCCACATAAGCAGGAAATGGAGGAACCCAGGGTCCATAATTCGCACCGCTTAAAACCGCTGAAAAAATATCAACCACTGCTCCCAAAGCATATCCTTTATGACTACCGTGTTCGCGATCGCTTCCGAGAGGTAGCAAGGCCCCACCTGCCTTGAGCTCGTGTGGATTTGTAGAAATATTCCCTTCCTTATCCTGTACCCAACCTTCAGGAGCAAGCTGATTTTTTCTTTGAAGAATTTCCAATTTCCCGTTCGCTGCAGTTGTCGTTGCCAGATCAGCTACAAAGGATGGTTCATCTCCGGCAGGAACTGCAACGCAAATCGGATTGGTGCCTAACAATCTTTCTACTGAAAAAGTCGGTGCAACTAATGCACTTGCATTTGTCATCGCGATACCAATCATGTCTTTTTCTATTGCTTTCATTGCATGATATGCAGCGATACCAAAATGATTTGAATTCTGTACACCCACCCATCCAGTCCCTACTTTACCTGCTTTTTCAATTGCAACCTGCATTGCATATGGAGCAACAACCAACCCCAGTCCACTATCACCATCCACTACGGCTGTGGACGCCGTTTCATGTATGATTCGAATATCAGGATTTGTATTCGCCCTTTTTGCTTCCCATAAGCGTATATACCCCGTTAGTCTGGCCACTCCGTGTGAATCAATTCCTCTGAGATCAGCACTCAACAAGGCCTTCGCCGCAGTTGACGCATCTTTTTCAGAACACCCGATCTTTTGAAAAACTTTTTGTGCAAATATTAATAACCGTTCGTATGCAAATATTTCTTCCATTGTATTAATTAGGTTGCAAATATCGGGAATAGACTGTAAAGCATTGGGCCGTTTGTTTCTTTCCCATGTACAGCTATCGCCCGTTAACTTCCGTAAATTCGTAAGCAATGAATCTTTTAAGTTTTACAGATAAGGGCATTTATTGTACACAAGGAGATTTTTATATTGATCCCTGGAGCGGCGTTAAAAAAGCAATCATAACACATGCACATAGCGACCATGCCAGATGGGGAAGTGAATATTATTTATGCCATCATTATACGCTTCCTCTGCTAAAATTGCGCCTGGGAGATAACAATTATCAATCGGTTTCGTGGGGTGAAAATATTTTTATAAACGGAGTTAAAGTTTCATTGCATCCTGCCGGTCATATTATCGGTTCTTCACAGGTAAGGGTAGAATATAATGGTGAAGTATGGGTAGTGAGCGGTGATTATAAAACAGAAGATGATGGACTGAGCGGTTCATTTGAAGTACTCAAATGTAATGTCTTCATTACTGAATCGACTTTTGGCCTGCCTATTTACAATTGGAAATCACAACAGGAAATTTTTTATGATATCCAAAACTGGATTATAAAAAATAAAAAAGCAGGAAAAAATTCCATGTTGATTGCATATAGCCTGGGAAAAGCTCAAAGGTTATTACCCTGTATTCATGCAATTACTTCTGAAATATATGTCCATGGTGCTATTTGGAATACACATGAAGCTCTTATAAAAGCCGGCATTCAATTGCCGTCAGTAAAGAGAATCATGATTGATATGCCGAAGGATTCATTAAAAGAAACAGTAATTATTGCGCCACCAGGATCCGATAACTCGCCCTGGATAAAACGTTTTTCATCTTATTCGGTGGGCATTTGCAGCGGATGGATGCAGGTTCGGGGAAACATAAGAAGAAGAAATGCAGATGCAGGATTTGCACTTAGTGATCATGCCGATTGGAAAGGATTGTTAGAAGTTGTCAGCCAGACAAATGCTGAAAAAATATTTGTGACACATGGATTCCAGTCTTCGTTCAGCCGCTATCTGAATGAAAAAGGTATAGACGCTGCAGAAGTAAAAACAGAATTCGGAGACGAGGAAGAAACACAAACAGAAACCCAATCAATCTCCGATATAGAATAAACATTTTTTAGCTAATCAAATTTATAACACAGGAGATCCAAAAGATTCCAATATGAAACTTTTTGCAGAGCTTGTTTTTGCATTGGGAAATTCGACAAAAACGAATGGTAAACTGGATGCGCTCAGCGAATATTTTGCTACGGCCGATGATAAAGATAAGGTTTGGGTGATTGCTATTTTCAGCGGACGCAGGCCGAAAAGAGCAGTGAATGTTTCCCGCTTACAGGAATGGTGCATTGAATTATCGGGACTGCCTGGCTGGCTTTTTGAAGAAAGTTATCATACTGTGGGTGATCTGGCAGAAACGATTGCCTTATTACTTCCGGAAAATAAAATTTCCGCAGAATCCTTTCCCTTACATTATTTTCTTGAACAATTAATTCGAATTGAAAAAGAGGATGAATCGGTTCGTAAAAAATTTATCCTCGATGCATGGACGCATATGAATCAGAACGAAAGATTTGTTTTCAATAAATTATTAACCGGTGGATTTCGTATCGGTGTCTCCCAAATAACAATGGTTAATGCACTCGCTAAAACAGTCAATCTGGATTCGTCGGTTATTGCTCATCGTATTAGCGGCAACTGGGACCCTTTGACTGTTTCATTCCAGGACTTGCTGAGTGAACAGGGCGCCAGCATTGATCATTCCAAACCATATCCCTTCTATCTGGCATATGCCTTGGAAGATGAGTTAACTGAATTAGGCGAACCACGGGAATGGATAGCCGAATGGAAATGGGATGGCATTCGGGGTCAGTTAATTAAACGAAATGGAAATTTGTTTACCTGGAGTCGTGGAGAAGAATTGATGTCAGATAAATTTCCGGAATATTTTATTTTAACAAATGCACTTAATGACGGTACTGTAATTGACGGAGAAATTATTTGTCTATCCTCAACATTTTCAGGCAATATCGACTTTGTCCCTCTCCCCTTCTCAGTTCTGCAAACCAGGATCGGAAGAAAGAATATCACCAAACAACAACTGACGGAAGCACCCGTTGGCTTTATAGCTTATGACCTGCTGGAATTGAATGGAGAAGATTACAGGGAGAACCCCTTGCATGAAAGAAGAAAAAAACTGGAGATAATTGTCCGTGAAATCAATCAATCCCTTTTGCGAATATCTCCGGTAATCGAATTTAATTCCTGGGATGAATTGACAAAAAACCGATCGAGATCAAGAGAAATAGGCAGTGAAGGTATTATGTTAAAACGAAAGAACTCTACCTACCAGGTCGGAAGAAAAAGGGGTGACTGGTGGAAATGGAAAATTGATCCTTTGGTCATTGATGCCGTTATGATCTATGCGCAAAAAGGTCACGGAAGAAGAAGTAATTTGTATACTGATTATACTTTTGCCGTAAAAGACGGAGAAAAACTCGTCTCTTTTACCAAAGCATATTCCGGGCTCACTGACAAAGAGTTTTCTGAAGTAGATCAATTCGTAAAAAGGAATTCGCTCGAAAAATTCGGACCTGTGAGAACAGTGAAACCAGCGCTGGTTTTTGAAATTGCTTTTGAAGGAATTGCTGCATCCAATCGCCATAAATCAGGTGTTGCGCTAAGATTTCCCCGCATCAACCGGTGGCGAAAAGATAAAAAACCTGATGAAATCAATACGATCGATGATCTGAGGAAGATGCTTGAGTTGTATGGGAAATAGACCACGGACAATGGACCATAAATTTCAAAGTTGATTATTGATTTTATTCTTTGTCGTTTATTATTTTAGAAATGACTTAACATCATTCTGCTATTCTTATCATAATTTTAATGCAGGAAATGCTCCCCCAATGAAAAAACTTTTTGTGATTACCTGTATCGTTGTGGCTTGTTTTAGTTTCACAACTATTATTCACTTTCATAACAGTGAAGACAAACCAGTTTTCATTCCTGCCAGCAAACAACGAGATGGAGATCGAAATCAGGGATATATTTATCTGACTACTGGCGATTATCTTAAAAGCGGTATCCCTATTAATTATTTTAAACTGGGTTTTGGTAAGAGCTCGGTCAATTTTCTGCAGCGCGATGGATTGAATAGGGAAATCCCTTATGAATATACAGCTGTCAGAGCGCCGAATGGAGAAGTTGTTGTAGCCCCCAATTGCCTGCAATGTCATGCCCAGGTATTCGATGGCAAACTCTATATTGGTTTGGGAAATACTACGATTGATTTTACGAACAATCAAAAGCTCGATCCTAAAGTGGCGATATCAGCAGAAAAAGTGCTGAAAAATCTGGACCCCGAAAAATATGAAGCTGCAGAACCTTTTCTCAAAGTTGTAAAATCTATCGGAAGTCAATTGCATACGAATGTAAGAGGAGTGAACGCTGCTGATCGACTGGCAGCATTGCTTGCGAGCCATCGCGACAGAAATACTTTCCGGTGGAATGATTCCGCGATGCTTGAAATTCCTGACGAAGTGATACCTACTGATGTCCCGGCGTGGTGGTTATTGAAAAAAAAGAATGCGATGTTTTATACAGGATTTGGCCGGGGAGATTTCAGCCGCTTCCTGATGGCGTCCAACCTGCTTACCGTAAATGATACTGCAGAATCAAGAGAAGTAGACAGTCATTTCAATGATGTACTCGCATATATTTATTCACTCAAACCTCCTCCTTATCCTTATCCTGTTAATAAAGACCTTGCAAAAAAAGGGGGCATTTTGTATGTGAAGAATTGTTCAAAATGTCATGGCAATTATGGTACTCAGGATGAATATCCCAATTTGCTGATTCCGGAATCTATTATACAAACAGATTCATTATTGTTTACAAGCAATTATCAAAGTGCCCAATTTATAGACTGGTTCAACAACAGCTGGTTTGCGCAGGGTGATCATCCGGCAAGACTTGAACCCTTCAACGGATATATTGCGCCGCCACTGGATGGTATCTGGATTACAGCTCCCTACCTTCATAACGGTTCTGTACCAACGCTGGAAGCCTTACTTGACAGCAAAACGCGGCCAAAATACTGGTCCAGGGATTTCGACAACCCTCAATATGATTATAAAAAGATTGGGTGGAAATATGAAGTGCAGGACTCTCCCGGTGGAACCACAGTATACAATACAGACTTACCTGGTTATGGAAATTATGGCCACAGGTTCGGAGATAAATTGACGGATGCGGAAAGAAAAGCAATCATTGAATACCTGAAAACACTCTAAGAAACTATTATAGATTTCCCCGATAAAAAAATTTTTGCAAATCCACAATACCATAGGATATAAAACCATTGATCAATGGTTTGCTGGCAAGGAGTTGAATCCCTTCAGTTTCCAGGAAGAAACCTGGCAACATATTATTGAAGGTAAATCCGGGCTTGTGAATGCGCCAACCGGATGCGGCAAGACTTTTTCTGTTTTCCTGGGAGTCTTGATTGATTTTATCAATCGTTATCCTGAAAATTATAAATCGAAATCAAAAAATAATCTGCAATTATTATGGATCACTCCATTGCGGGCTTTGGCTAAAGATATCGGACGTGCGATGGAGGAAGTGATCAGCGAACTCGGTATGAGCTGGAAAGTCGGAATACGCAACGGAGATACAGAAATCAAGGAGAGAGAAAGGCAAAAAAGGCAAATGCCGGAAGTATTGATCATCACTCCTGAAAGTCTCCATTTATTGTTGGCACAAAAAGGATATCCTGAGATTTTCCGTTCACTGAAATTAATCGCAGTTGACGAATGGCATGAATTATTCGGAAGCAAGCGCGGAGTGCAGGTGGAACTGGCCATTTCAAGAATTCTGAATATTCAAAACGAGCTGGTCAATTTCAAGCCTTCCATTTGGGGCATATCAGCAACGATCAGGAATCTTAATCAGGCTAAAGAAGTGCTTCTTTCATCTATTCTCTCCGGTAATTCTTTCAATGATCAATATGGAGAAACTGTGAAAGCAAATATTTACAAACCTATTGAAGTCGAAGCAGTGCTTCCTGATGAGATAGAAAAATATCCCTGGGCTGGTCATCTTGGAATTAAACTGATTGATAAGGTTCTCCCTATCATTGACAATAGTAAAACGACTCTCATTTTCATCAACACACGTGGAATGAGCGAGAGATGGTACCAGGGATTGCTCAATATTCGTCCGGATCTTGCAGGTGCCATCGCACTTCATCACGGTTCGATCGACACAGAGTTACGCGTCTGGGTGGAAGAAGCGCTCCATACCGGCAAATTAAAAGCTGTTGTCTGTACTGCCAGTCTCGATTTGGGGGTTGATTTTCGGCCCGTCGAGACCGTTATACAAGTAGGTTCACCCAAAGGTGTTTCCAGATTCCTGCAACGTGCAGGTCGCAGTGGCCACCAGCCTGGCCAGGTTAGCAAAATTTATTTTCTTCCCACCCATTCACTGGAACTGGTAGAAGCCGCCGCATTGAAAACAGCCATGCAATTGAATTTCATTGAAAGCCGCGAACCCATGCTTTTGTGTTTTGATGTATTGATTCAATATCTTTCCACACTTGCAATCAGCGAGGGCTTTTATCCGGATGAAATCTTTCATGAAATCAAATCAACCTATTGTTACCGGGATATTAAAGAAGAGGAGTGGAAGGAAATCATTCATTTTGTCTCCGAAGGCGGATCCGCCTTACAACAATATGATGAATTTAAAAAAGTAGAAAACATGAATGGTCTGTATAAGATCAATAGTCGCCGCATTGCCATGCGTCACCGTTTGCATATCGGAACGATTGTGAGCGATGCAATGATGAAAGTTAAATTTCTGACCGGAGGTTATATCGGGGTGATTGAGGAATATTTCATTTCAAAATTTCAACCTGGTGAAGTTTTTACATTAGCTGGGAGAAATCTTGAGTTTATTATGATCAAAGACATGACCGTGATAGTAAAAAAATCTAATTCAAAAAAATCAATCATCCCCAGTTGGGAAGGAGGTCGAATGCCTTTATCCGCCAACCTCGGCCTGATGCTTAGGAAAAAATTCAATGAAGCGCTCCATCCTCTCACAACAAAACAACAATTCCAAAAAGCCGAAATCGAATTGGAAATCCTGAAACCTCTTTTTCTGTTACAGGAAAATCTTTCACATATTCCTAAAGAAAACGAGTTGCTCATCGAACAAATCGAAACAAAGGATGGATTCCATCTTTTTGTATATCCTTTCGAAGGAAGATTGGTTCATGAAGCCATGGCTGCACTAATTGCTTATCGCATCAGCCGGATTACTCCAATCACTTTTTCTTTCGCAATGAATGATTATGGATTTGAATTGCTGAGTGATCAGCCGATTCCTGTCGATGATACAAACGTGTATGATCTGTTTTCTCTCCAGGATCTTAGCAATGATATTCAGCGAAGCGTCAATAGCGCAGAAATGGCCCGCAGAAAATTCCGGGATATAGCAGTTATTGGCGGACTCGTTTTTCAGGGATATCCGGGAGAATATAAAAAAGCGAGGCATCTTCAATCATCTGCTTCTTTATTATTCAATGTTTTCACCGAGTATGATCCGCATAATCTGTTATTGCGACAAGCTTATAATGAAGTGATGGAACAACAAATGGAAGAAGCAAGGCTTAGAAAAATGCTGGAGCGGATTCAAAAAAGCAGGATTGTTATTACTTTTCCGGAAAAATTAACTCCATTCTCTTTTCCACTAAAAGTCGACAGTATGCGGGAAAATCTTTCATCGGAGCAATTGGAAGACAGAGTAAGAAAAATGCAAATGCAATTGGGAAAATAAGAAATTATTCATCAGGCAACTATTAAAAATATTTTCTTTTCTACCGTTACTTTGCCTTAATTCAAAAAAAAATATCACTCCATGTTCAGAAAAATCTTGCTTGCCCTCTTCGGGATCTTAATTATTATCCAGTTTATCCGTCCCGAAAAAAATAATTCAGTCGCAGCCTCTCCAAATGATATCACACAACATTATGCAGTCCCTGATGATGCACTAAGCATAATAAAACGGTCCTGCTATGATTGCCATAGTAATCATACAGACTATCCCTGGTATTTCAATATCCAGCCAGTCGCATGGTGGATGCAGAATCATGTGAATGATGGAAAAAGAGAAATAAATTTTTCGGAATTCAATTCCTATCCTGCAAAAAAGCAGAGTCATAAACTCCATGAGGTGATTGAGCAAATTAAAAACGATGAAATGCCTATTGACAGCTATTTATGGATTCATAAGAATGCAAAATTAAATGATGAACAGAAAAAGATTGTTACTGGCTGGGCTGATAGTTTACAGCAGATGATCATCAAGAAAAATAATTTGCCTGCTGAAACGGAAGAGCATCGCAAAGAATAAGTATTCTCAGACTGTTATTCTTAGAACATTGAAGGATTTCTCAATCCAAAAGTCGATATATTTGTCTTCCTTCTGGAATCATGCAAAAACCAATTCCATATCGGATTCGTGAACAACAAATCTGGCTGTCTTCAGGAAGATCTGTTTTTTGGGAAGAAGAACGCGCATTGATCTTGTCCGATCTTCATTTTGGTAAGACGGGTCATTTTCGAAAATCAGGAATCGCGGTTCCGCAATCAGTATATAAAGAAGATTTGCAGCGATTGGTTTCAGAAATTCAATATTTTCAACCCCAACAGCTCATCATTGTAGGTGATCTTTTTCACAGCCGGGCCAATAAGGAGTTAGAACTGTTTAAAAAGTGGAGAGGAAATTTTCCGGATCTCATCATTCATCTTGTCAAAGGAAATCATGATATCCTGGAAGAGGAATGGTATCGAAATGCGGATATCAAAATGAGTAGTGATAGTCTACTGCTTAATGATTTTCATTTTACCCACGATATCACTGCGGCTCCCGCATTATTAGATAACACGGTCAATTATCATCAGCCAATTCCCAACTATTTTTTTTCCGGTCATATCCATCCGGGAATCAGGATCGATGGAGCGGGAAAACAATCTTTATGTTTCCCTTGTTTCTATTTTGGGAAGAGTTATGCGGTACTGCCTGCGTTTAGCCGTTTTACAGGAGTCGCACTGATTCAACCGGAAAAAAATGAAAATGTTTTCGCCATTGTCGGCGGTAAGATAATGCAGTTACAATAAATCATTCTTTATCTTTCCACCACCACCATTTCAGTTTTTTTGGATCGGGATTTTTTGTTTTTGAGAAATATACAGCACAGCGGAATGTATATAATAAGCAGGGATCCTGTTTGACGCCCGCCAGGTAATTAGATTGATGATATAACAATTCAGGATTCCTTACTTTCAGATCGCTTATCTTCCTTATACCTAATTTATATAGATCGAAAGCAATGGATTTGCCAATGCCGGGAATCACCTGAAGTTCTTTCAAAACAAGTTCTCTGTTCGTATGCATAGATAAAGTTTTTTCAATTCATTTTTTTCTTCAGCACTGTTACCTGCTCCTGAAGATTGCTTACAAGACTTGCCAGCTGATTCACATCCCAGCGCTGCTGAACGTTGGCCCTGCTCATGATCATCTGTGCTTTCCATATTTCTATAATATCTTCAGTACTTACATTATAAGGCTGATAAGAAGTATTATCACTAATGAGTGTGAGTTTATTTTTTAATTTATTATTCTTCATCACACGTTTATAAACAATCCCTTCATTGCGTGAAACAACAATATAGGTTTGATTGCTTTTTACTTCATCCATATCTTCCACTTTTTCTCCAACAATCAGGGATCCGCTTGGGGTGGGCAGCATTGAATCGCCTATGATCTCGAAAGCACGATAATTGCCCGGAGCAAGCATCGGTAAAGTGAATGTGTTTAATTCATCCAGGAATTCAGGGTCTGCATAACCTGCCAGATAACCCGCTGCAGCTTTTACAGGAACCAGCTGAATATCGTTGGCTGCTGATGCGAGTTTCTGTGCACGTCGCCGCGCAAGGTAGTTGCTTCCCTTTGTATCATTCAGGCTTTTGCGCAATAACTCATCCAGCGTCAATTTAAAAATATCACCTGCAGCTTCCAGCACTTCTATGCGTGGATCAGCACGTTCTTCTTCATAAGCTCCAAGCAACGATCGTTTGATTTTTAATTTAGCGGCAAATTCCTCTTGTGTCCATCCCCGAAGTTTGCGGAGGTATTACAGGTTTTTTCCGGCTGTTGACATGGCTAATTTATTTAGTGCAAAATACTAATTTTTTTAACAAAACAAAAAACTTTTCGAAATTGGCCAAACTGGGGAAAAATCGATAAAATTGTATAGCCTCTTTTAATATCCCTCTCGAAATCCGAAAAGTATTTTAATTCGTATTTGATAACCTTAAAAACACTTCCCCATGTCACAAAAAGACGTTCTGATTTATTTTTTCTATTCCCGGGAATCTTCTCAGGAAAAAACTTCTAATACAAATCAATTCTAAAAATTCTTGTTATGACACAGATTGCTTCAGTCCCGGAACAGCCAAAAACCATACAACAACCCGATCCTTCCAGGATCATGCAGATTGGAATGGGTTTTTGGGCATCAAAAGCTCTATTGGCCGCTGTAAAATTTAAAATATTCACTCTATTATCCGGCACTTCTATGAGTGGCGTACAGATAAAAGAAAAATTGCAATTGCAAACAACAGACCGTCATGTTTATGACTGGCTTGATTCATTGGTGTCATTGGGTTTTTTACAAAGAGATGGAGTTGGAACGAATGGACTTTATTGTAACGCTATAGAAACAGATCTTTTTCTCGACAAGAACAAACCAAGTTATATCGGCGGCATTCTTGAAATGTCGAATAGCCGATTGTATCCATTCTGGGCCAATCTGGAAGAAGGATTGCTTACAGGTCTCAGGCAAAATGAAAGCAAGAGCGGATCCAATATGGATTTTTTTGAAGAGCTCTATAAGTCCGAAGAGAAATTGCGTGAATTCGTTGACGCCATGTCCGGAATTCAGATGGGAAATTTTATTGCGCTGGCGCATCAATTCAATTTCAGCAATTATGAAACACATACAGATATTGGTGGCGCAGATGGTTTTCTTTCCATTCAGATTGCATTGAATCATCCTGCTATTCATTGCACTACTTTCGATTTACCACCTGTCGAACCATTGGCAAAAGCAAAAATCCGGCAATTCAACCTGGAGAAAAGAATTCAGGTCGTGAGTGGAAATTTTTTGAATGCTCCTTTCCCGGCAGCAGAAGTGATTACCATGGGAAATATATTACACGGTATGGATGAAAAAACCAAAACAGAGATTGTAAAAAAAGCCTATAATGTATTGCCGCAGGGTGGTGTATTTATCGCGATTGAAAATATCATTGACAATGACCGCAGACAAAATACTTTTGGGATGCTGATGAGCCTGAATATGCTGATTGAAAACGGAGATGCCTTTGATTACACATTCAATGATTTTGAAGGATGGGCAAAACTGGCAGGTTTCAAAGACACTGAGCTTTTACACCTTGCGGGTCCGACAAGCGCAGCGATCGCTTATAAATAAATAACAATGACGGCAGCTGTTTATCATTTTATAACGCGATGGAAGGTTCGATCGACTGTCGAAGAAGTTTATGATATTCTTGCTGACGCAGAAGGTCTCGAACGCTGGTGGCCAAGTGTCTATCTCGACGTAAAAGTAATAAACCCCGGAGATGCATTGGGTGTTGGGAAAGTAGTAGAATTATATACCAAGGGGTGGCTACCCTACACTCTTCGATGGTCATTTGTCGTGAAAGAAGTCAACAAACCTTATGGGTTTACGATTGTTCCTTCGGGAGATTTTTCGGGAAGGGGTATCTGGCTTTTTGAACAAGACAAAAACGATCCCGAATGGTGTGATATTATTTATGACTGGAAAATATCAGCTGAAAAACCTTTATTGAAAAAACTCACCTTTTTTGTGAGACCTGTTTTTTCCGCCAATCATCTCTGGGCAATGAAGAAAGGTG
>Ga0335076_10003571_pt1 | contig 15642 bp, 13 predicted proteins | sample Lox_Sample_25_FD_206717 | JGI IMG/M metagenome (GOLD analysis project Ga0335076, IMG submission 206717) | Soil microbial communities from Loxahatchee National Wildlife Refuge, Florida, United States - Lox_Sample_2.5 | ecosystem: Environmental > Terrestrial > Soil > Wetlands | place: USA...
ACCGATCCAAACCATATCCTGTACGCGACCGACACGCGGCTCTTGCGCTCGCGCAACGGTGGGCGCGACTGGTCTGCGGAACCCGCGTCGATATTCAGCGGGCCCACGCTGGCAGTGGCCTTCGATGCCTCGGGAAAGGTGTTGTTGGCCACTACGGCGGGTGGGGTGTTTCGCAGCGAGGCCGGCGCGCCTTGGACCGCAGTCGATCTTCCCGCTTCAGCGTTGCCTGCCCGCTCCGTCGTTGCAGGGGCTGCTGCCGGGCGCTTCTACCTTGGCGGTGCGCGTTGGCTATACCGGAGTGACGACGCCGGGCGAACCTGGACGCGCGTCGGAGAGGCGCTACCTGATGCACGCGTCACGGCAACCGCGGTGACGCTGCAACCGATCGAGGTCGTCTCCGTCATCGTCGAAGGCCAGATCTATGCGAGCACTGATGCGGGAGCCATCTGGCAATTGCGCAAGATCGGGCTGCCGGGCAGCACGATCGAAACTATCGTCGCCGACCCGACACCCGCACGGCTGTGGGCCGCTGGAGGCGATCGCCTCCTTCGCAGCGATGACGCGGGGCAAAGTTGGCAGGGCGTGGGCCGATCGCTACCCCAACCCGGCATGCGTGCGCGCGGGATCGCTGCTTCGGCCGACGGCGTCATCCTCGTGCTGTCGAGCGATCGTGGTGTCTTTCGCAGTACTGATGCTGGGAATACCTGGACTCCCGTCGAGGGCAATCTGCCGGTGCATCTCGAGTCCGCTCCGTTGCTGCACGATCCGAACGATCCGGCAACGCTTTATGTTGGCTTTTCGCTCACGCCCTACGACGAAATATGGCGACGCGCCGTTGAAGGCAGCAATTTGCTGTCTCAGATCGACCCTATGAGTCTGGCAGGCGCCGCGGCGTTTCTCATACTCCTAGCTGCCGCAGCCGTATATGCAGTAGGTCGGTTGTCGCGCTACGCTGACCACCGCAACGCGATCCCTAAAACCAGAACGCCCTCAGTATGAAGACACATCGCGCACTCTACTTCGTAATAGCCATTGTTGTTCTCGTCGCGGCGGGAGCGGTCGCTTGGCGGCTCTGGCCGCACCGGGTGGCGGTCGTCGAGTATCCGATGGCGGTGGCAACCGACATCCCGACTGCCGTCGCTGTCGCTCCCGACGGCAGTGTCTGGTTCACCATCGATTTCGGTGAGGGCATTGGCGTCGTGCGCGACGGACGTGTACAGCGTCTTCCAAAGAAAGGTCGCAACGTAGAGCCGATCGGGCTGGGTGTCGATGCCAAAGGGACTGTTTGGTTCACCGATCCCTCCGCAATTGCTGTGTTGAGCATGACGCCATCGGGCGAGCTGCAGTCCTTCCCGCTAGGGACACCAATTGCGCGCCTTGCGCGGCTCGCTGTGGCGCCAGATGGCGCCGTCTGGTTTGCGGAGGCCACCGCCTATAGCATCACCCGGCTCAAGGACGGCGTGTTCCAGCGGCATGATGTCCAGTCGATACGTGGGGGGCCGTACGGCGTAGCTGTCGCCGCCGATGGCACTGTCTGGGCGACGCTGCAGTCGGCAAATCAGGTTATTCGCATAGTGCCCTCGGGTGAGGTCACGCAATACGATCTCCCGACCGCCGGCGCCTCACCCACGGACGTGGCGGTGGACTCGAAGGGTGGCGTCTGGATCGTGGAATTCAGAAGCAACAAGATCGCACACTACGCCGACGCAAAGTTCACGGAATACCCATTGCCGGACGGCAAGGCGGCCCCGTCCGGGATCGCAGTCGCGCCAGACGGGGCAGTCTGGTTCGGCATTCTCCGCGGTGGAGGCCTCGGGCGGCTACGCGAGGGCAAGATCGATTTCTTTCCCCTTCCGCGCGAGAACGCACGGCCTTATACGGTGGCAGTGGACGGGAAGGGCGACGTTTGGTACGCGGACATCAGCGGTTTTGTGGGGATGATCCCGGCTGGCGCAACGCGCTAGTTCGGGGCTCTCTTGGCAGAGCTCAATGCCGTATCGGCTCTCACGAAACGCGAACTGCGGGCCACGAATCGCGTACTAGGTCAGCTGGCTGATCTTTTCCAACGCGAGGACGGTCAATACGACACCAACGACGACGATGATCAAGGAAGTGCCGATCTGAAGCCGAGCTGCCCAGGATCCCGCGAGCCAGTCCAGAATTTTCTTCCCTGCTGCAGCGGCAATCACCCCGACCAGGACCAGAACCGCTGCAAAGCCGAGGCTGAATACCAGTACCCCGGCCAGTCCCAACATCACCTTCCCGTCGACGAGAGCTCGCATCAGCAGCCCGAGGGCGACCGGATCCGGCAGCAGCCCGCCGGCGATACCCAGCCAGATCAAGATCCACAAGCTCGGTCGATTGCTCGTGACGAGACCCATGTCGTGGGTGTGCTTGAATCCCCATCCATGGGTGTGATACCCGGCCGATTCGTCTCCTTGATGCGAATGGTCGTGTTCATGGCCATGTATGTGGCCGTGCCTGTGCTCGCGACTGTGAGCGTGCAGCTGGTCGTGGCGATGGAGTGACGCGTCCGTGTGCGCGGGGCGCCGGTCAATACCTTGCAATGTGTTCTCGTCGTGTTCATGTGGGCGGTAGCGCACCTCTTCGCGGGCATGCTGCTTGTCCGCGCCGCTCCGGTTCCAGCTGGCCACCTGAAACAGCTGCCGCTGGGTCCAGAGAGTCCACAGCCCGAGCAGGAGCACCAGGACGCCGGTGGCCACGGCAAGCCAGGCTTCGATCCGGTGCGAGCCGAGTCCGGGCAAACCGAGCGAAGCCAACACGCCCACCAGCACAATACCGCTGGTGTGCGACAGCGTGACGAATATGCCCAGTATCCACGCGTCTACCGGACGCCCACGTGCACCGACGATGTAGGCCGCGGCGATGGTCTTGCCGTGGCCTGGCTGGATGGCGTGGTAGGCGCCGTAAAGAAAGTTGGTCGCGAGCAGAAGAAGTGCTTCACCCATGGAGACCTTGCAAGTGAACTCGAGTCGAGGGATACGCCTGTCTAAGCCTTCGCATGTTACCTCAGTCGGCTCGCTGCTCTCCTCCGTCGCCTGAACGGCGTGCGTTTTACCTAGTCTTAAGCGCGTCGCGGATCTCGCGCAGCAGGATCACGTCTTCGGGCGGGGCGGCGGGTGCTGGCGGGGTCTGGTTCTTGAGCTTGTTCATCTGCTTCACCATGAGAAAGATGATGAGCGCCAGGATGAGGAAGTTGATCAGGATGGTGATGAAGTTCCCATAAGCGAACACGGGGACTCCGGCTTTCTTCAGTGCATCCAGAGTTTGAGGCGTGCCGGATGGGATGTCCGCCAGGGGGATGAAGAGGTTGGTGAAATCCACCTTGCCCAGGATCCGGCCGACGATCGGCATGATGAGGTCATTGACCATCGAGTCCACGATCTTGCCGAAAGCCCCGCCGATGATCACACCCACGGCCAGATCGACGACACTTCCCTTCATCGCAAACTCTCGAAACTCGGATACGAAGCTCATGACTGTTGTCCCTTCAGCTGTGGTTGTGTGCGGGAGACGCCGCAGCTCCGGATATCGAATACCGCGGCGGTGCGGCGCGTGGTGTCTTCCGAGAAGGTTGCGATCGGATATGCCGGCCGCCGGTGCTATGCTATCGGGTGCCGCGAGCGCTTACAATCGGGTTGGAGCGAAGGGGAAGAAAGCAGCCAGGGGAAGAGATAGTGAACGTGATTGCCGATGACACGACCGGACGTCTGATTGGCCGCTCCATCGCGTGGAGCGTTCGAGCGCAGTGCTAAGGCCGTCTGGCCTCGACGAAATGCTTGCGCCAATAGTTCGCGTCCAATCCATCGATGCGTACCCGACCGCCTGTGGACGGCGCGTGCACGAAGCGCCCCTGGCCCACGTAGATTCCGACGTGCGACGACTTCTTGCCTTCCTGATCGAAAAACACCAGATCACCGCGACGCAACGCGCTTACATTCACCAACCGTCCCTCGTGACGCTGCGCCTGTGTTGCGCGCGGCAGATTCACGCCCGCCTTGGCGTAACTGTACTGGACCAAGCCGCTGCAATCGAAGCCCGCGGGCGTGTTACCGCTGGTGCGATAGGGCTTTCCCAGCATTGCCAATGCGCTGTCGGCGGCGCGATTGGCCACCGCATTGCCGACGACCGCCGCCTGCGGCGCCATACCTTCGGGTGCATGTTGAACTGAGCTCGTAGCACATGCGCTAAGCAGAAGCAGCGTTGCGAGCGAGAGTTCGTATTTGGCTGTCGGAGTCATTTTCGGAACCGTGCGTGCTATCGATTGGTCAGCAAAAAGTAAGCCCGGCAGATTGCATTTGACCGCCGCACGCCTGTAGCTTGTCTAAACCACCAGCACCCAATGACGCGGATCTCCAACTGGACAAGATGAATTCTCCCCTGATTCAGGTCGTGTCGAACTTCCTTGCTCTGACGCTCTTGTTGACGCCGTGTGGAATGCTGGCTGGCGTTCCACCGCTCGATCCCCAAGGCGACCTGCCCTCGCTGGCGCCGCTCGTCGAGCGAGTGACGCCGGCTGTGGTGAACATTTCGGTGTTGTCCAGTTCACCCGAGCAGGACAATCCGATGTTCCGCGATCCGTTCTTCCGCCGTTTCTTCGATTTGCCGAAAGCGTCCAGGCCGCATATGTCGGCAGGCTCTGGCGTGATTGTCGACGCGGTGCGCGGATACGTCCTCACCAACCATCATGTGGTCCAGGATGCCCGGCAGATTGCTGTTACGCTCAAGGACGGGCGTCGTTTGCCTGCTCAACTGCAGGGTAGCGATGCGGGCACCGATGTGGCGTTGCTCAAAGTCGAACCGGAAACCTTGAAGCCGCTGGTATTTGGCGATTCCGATGCATTGCGAGTTGGCGACTACGTGCTCGCGATCGGGAATCCTTTCGGCCTGGGACAGACCGTGACATCCGGGATCGTGAGCGCGCTTGGTCGTACTGGTCTGGACATCGAAGGCTACGAGGATTTCATCCAGACCGACGCGTCGATCAACCCCGGAAATTCGGGCGGGGCGCTGGTCAACCTCAAAGGTGAGCTGATCGGAATCAATACCGCTATCGTGGGTCCCACCGGCGGCAACGTGGGCATCGGCTTCGCGGTTCCCAGCAACATGGTGCGCGCTGTAATGCACCAGCTCGCGAGCTATGGCGAAGTTCGGCGCGGCCGCATCGGGCTCACGACTCAGGACGTGACCCCGGAGCAGGCGAAGGCGCTAGGAGCTCAAGCGAGTCAGGGTGCCGTTGTCGTCGAAGTGGTGAAGGACTCTCCGGCCGCCAAGGCCGGGGTGCGTACTGGAGATGTAATCATCGCGGTCAACGGACGCACTACCCGAGGGTCGGCTGACGTGCGCAATCAGGTCGGGCTGATTCCGGTGGGCGAAGAAGTCGAGTTCAAATTGCTTCGCGAAGGGCGGGTGCTGGTCCTCAAAGCTCACGTAGAGAAGCTGCCGCCGGCCTGAAGACCAGCAATCCGATCGCTATCGGCCCCACTCGCTGTCCTGCAGCGCGCGCCACTGGATTTTGCCGCTTCCAGAGCGTGGGAGCGCGTCGATGAATTCGATCAATCGCGGAACCTTGTAGGCCGCCATATGTTGTCTCGCCCACTCGAGGATGTGCTCGCCTCGGACCTTGTCACGCGATTGGGGTTTGAGCACGACGAAAGCTTTCACCGTCTCGCCGCGCCGTGCATCGGGCGCGGAGACTACCGCCACTTCCTTGATGTCGGGGTGCTTGTAGAGCGTCATCTCGAGCTCGGCAGGCCACACCTTGAAGCCGGCCGCGTTGATCATGCGTTTGAGCCGGTCGGCGATGTAGAAGAAGCCCTCCTCGTCGTAATATCCCAAATCGCCGGTGCGCAGGAACCTGCGACCTTGAATCTCGATGAAAGTCGCCTGCGTTGCCTCCGCGTTCCTCCAGTAACCCTTGAACACTTGCGGCCCGCGCGACACGATCTCACCTGGTTGATTTGGCGCGAGCGGCAGCGCGGTGTCGGGGTCAATCACCATCGATTCCGTGCTGAAGGTCGGAATTCCGAGGCATTGCTTGCGTAGATGCCCGGGCGGATTCATATGGGTCTGCGAGATGGTTTCGGTCATCCCATAGGCCTCCATGTAGTGGATGCCGCATAACTCGAACAGCCTGCGCGCTACAGCTTCCGGCATGGAAGATCCACCGCCGAACACATTCTGCAGGGATGAGAGATCGCGCCCCGCGGTGAGCGGATCCGCCAGCAGATCGACCACCATTGTGGGAACGTTTGCCCAATGCGTGCATCCATACCGCTCGATCATGTAACCCGCAGCTTGCGGGTCCCAGCGCGGTAGCGGAACGATGGTGGCACCCGCGTAGATCGGGGCGTTCATGCTGTGTTGCATGCCTGTGACATGGAATAGCGGGGCGGTGTTCAGTACCACCGAGTCAGCTCCCATGCCCTCCCAGATGGCGCCGCCTACGGCAGTGAACATGATCGTGCTGTGCGTGTGCATGCAGCCCTTGGGCAGCCCGGTCGTGCCCGAGGTGTACAAAATGGCAGACAGATCGTCCGCGACGGCCAGGGCAGGCTGTGGCTCGTAAGCGGCCGCCATCGCGTCGTTCCAGCCGACCACGCCGGGGTCGAGGATCTTGTCGCGCGGCGCGCTCAGAAGATCCGGCACTTTCAGGTCGGTCGATGCGGTGAGGTAGTCCGAGTACGTCGCGAGGATTGCGTGCGTGAGCCCCTTTCCCATCAGCGGCTTGAATTTTGGGTAAAGGTCCTGTGCGAGGATGGCGGTATTCGCACCGCTGTCGCTGGCGTAATGCGCCAACTCCTCCGTGACGTTCATCGGGCTGACCGGTACGACCACCGCATCACAACGCAAGATTGCGTAGTAAGCGATGATGAACTGCGGGCTGTTCTGCGCGTCCACGAGGATGCGGTCGCCTTTGCGGATGCCACAGCGTTGTTGCAGAAATCCGGCCAGTCGCTCGGCCTGTCGCTTGAGCTCCGCGTAGCTCAGTTGGGAGTCGTAGAAGATGGTGGCGGCCTTGTCGGGGTAGCGCGCCGCCGCGACCTCCAGGTTGTACCAGAGTGTGGTCTTAGGCGTCGTCAGGCTCTTTGGGTGCTGCTTGGGCCAGACCTTCGGGTAGTCCTTCGGTTCCATCCGCTCGGCGGCTCAAGCAGGAGTCTGTTGCTTTTCACGCTCTTGAAGGATGCGCCACTGCACCTTCCCGGTAGCGGACTTGGGCAGGCTATCTACGAACTCGATGACGCGCGGAATCTTGTAGGCGGCCATGTGGTCCCGGCACCAGCCGATGACTTCTTCGGAGCTCACTGCGCCACGGCGTTCTGCTTTCAGCACGATCAGGGCCTTGACCGTCTCGCCCCGATGGCGATCGGTCGTTGCGATGATGCACGCCTCTTGGACGTCGGGATGGGCGTACAGTATTCCCTCCACCTCGGCGGGCCAGACCTTGTAGCCAGACGCATTGATCATGCGCTTCAACCTGTCGACGATGAAGAAATAACCTTCCTCATCGTAGCGTCCCAGGTCGCCGGTACGGAAAAAGCGCTTGCCTGCGAGCTCGATGAAGCAAGCAGCGGTCGCGTCTGCATTTTTCCAATAGCCGCGGAAAATCTGCGGACCGCTGGACACGATCTCGCCCACCGCGCCTGGGCCCAATTCCTCCAGGGTGTCGGGGTTGATCACGCGCGCATCGGTGTCGCAGATCGGGATGCCGAGGCATTGCTTCTTGGGGCGGTCGGGCGGGTTGATGTGCGTTGGCGCAATCGTCTCGGACAGTCCATAGCCTTCGATATAGTCGAGTCCGGTCAGTTCCTTGAGTCGCCTCGCCACCGCTTCGGGCATCGCGGCACCGCCCCCGCCGATACGCGAGAGGCTGGAGATGTCGTACCTCGGGAGATCGGGGTTGGCCAGGAAGTCGATCGCCATCGTTGAGATATTGGTCCAACCGTCCACGCGATAGCGTTCAATAAGCTGGGCTGCCGTGTTCCGATCCCACCTCGTCATCAGGACCACGGTGCCGCCTGTGAACACCGGCTGATTCATGCTCCCCTGCATGCCGGTTACATGAAACAGCGGCAGCGTCCCGAGCAGGACGGCGTCAGGCCCAGCGCCAAACCACAGAGAGCCGGAAACGATCGTGCTCATGACGGTGGAATGGGTGTGGATGCAGCCCTTGGGCTTCCCCGTCGTGCCCGAAGTGTATGGCATCACACACAGATCGTCGGGCCCCGCGAGGTGCCGTCCAGGGGTCAGCCCGGCGTCTAGTGCATCGCGCCACAGTGTCACGCCAAAATCGGGTATGGGCTCAGACTGCTGCCTCACGGCTTCTGGAAGATTGAGGTCTGTAGGCTGCGTCAAGTAGTCAGAATACGTCGCAACGATGGCGTGCCGCAGGCCTGCTTGACCGAGCAGAGGTGCCACTTGTGCATACAGTTCCTGGCCCGTGAGAATCACCAAGGCGTCGCTATCGGCTACATAGTGGCGCAGTTCCTCGGAGAGATTCATCGGATTCACCGGCACTACCATCGCGTCCGCGCGCAGGATTGCGTAGTAGCCAATGATGAATTGGGGACTGTTCTGCATGAACAGCAGCACGCGATCGCCACGCGTCACACCGCAGCGCTGCTGAAGGAATCCCGCCAGCGCATCGACCTGCGCCTTGGTTTCCCGAAAGGTCAACGGCGAGTCGTAATAGATCAATAGGCGCTTGTCGGGAAAGCGCGCGGCCGAAACCTCGAGGTTGTAGTAGAGGCTAGTACGTGGATAAGTCAGATTCTTCGGCAATTGCTTGGGCCAGAACCTGTAGTGCTGCGGCTCCATCTACTCCCCCTGGTCGCTTCGACGATGTCGTATTCTCGTATGTTACGTCCTCCGGAGCGGGTTGAGCGCACGAAGCCTTGACCTGGTATCGGCTGCCGGAGGTTTGCTTTACCCGCTAAACCGTTTGTGTCAGTATCCGGCGCAAAGCGCTGCGCGCGTAGCCGCTCGAGGCGCCGGCGTCCAAAACACCGAGCGAAGAACAAGGGGGGGACGTGTCACTCGCGAGAGCGGGGCCACAGGCTTCAGTCGCGCTTGATCCGGCGCGCTCATCCCCACAGGTGAAGCCGGGGAACCCTCCTCTGCTGTCCGTACAGGATGTTGGCGTGCGCTTTGGCGGGATCGTCGCTCTCGACGGTGTTTCCTTTCAGGTCCATTCGGGTCAGATTGTTGGCTTGATCGGTCCCAATGGCGCCGGGAAGACCACGCTGTTCAATTGCCTGTCCCGTCTGTACGACTTCGAGCGCGGTTCCATCGTCTTCGACGGCCAATCGCTCCAGGGTCTTCCGCGTTACCGCATTGCGGAACTCGGGATTGGCCGCACCTTTCAGAACCTCGCACTGTTCCGCAGCATGAGCGTCTGGCAGAACGTTCTGCTGGGCGGCCACTGCCGCACCCGCGGTGGATTTCTAGTCAACGCGCTGCGGCTGCCGCTTGTGGCGCGAGAAGAAAGCAGGCTCGAGCATCAGGCGCACGAGCTCATCGCCTTGCTGGACCTTGGCGATGTCGCGATGCGGCGAGTGGCGGATCTTCCGTTCGGACTCCAGAAGCGGGTGGAGCTGGCTCGTGCCCTTGCTAGCCAGCCCAAGCTGCTTCTTCTGGATGAGCCGGCGGCGGGTCTGAACCACGAAGAGCTGGAGGGCCTTATGGCCCTTATTCGCCGCGTGCGCGACGGTCTGCGCGTTACCGTGCTGCTTGTCGAACACCATATGAACCTGGTGATGCGTGTCTCCGACCGCGTGGTCGCGCTGGACTTTGGACGCAAGATCGCAGAGGGAACTCCGGCCGAGGTGCAGGCCAACCCGGAGCTGATCCGCGCCTACCTCGGAGTAGCGGGCTGATGGCGGCGTTGCTCGAAGTAAAGGAGCTCAGCGCAGGCTATGGGTCGACCCAGGTGCTGCATGGGATCGCGCTCGAAGTAGCCGAGGGCGGCATCACCACGGTCCTGGGTGCCAACGGAGCAGGTAAGACTACGCTGCTGCGCGCACTCTGCGGGATGATCCGGTCCAGCGGACAGGTGCGTTTGCGCGGCGAAGTCATCAGCGGCCGCGCTACGGAGGATATCGTGCGCCAGGGTGTCGGGCATGTGCCTGATGGGCGCGGGACCTTCCTCGACCTGACGACCGAGGAGAATCTCAAGCTTGGCGCGTACACGCGCAAGGACAAGAAGCGTGTCGCCGAAGACTTCGAACGCCTTTTCGGTTACTTTCCGCGGCTGCGCGAGCGGCGCCACCAGCAAGCAGGTACGCTGTCGGGCGGCGAGCAACAGATGCTCGCGCTGTCGCGTGCGTTGATGCTACGACCGCGGTTGCTGCTCTTGGACGAGCCCTCCTTCGGTCTGGCGCCTCTGGTGGTTCAGGACATTTTCCGCATCATGCGCCGCATCAACAAGGAGGAAGGGGTGAGCATGTTGCTGGTCGAGCAAAACGCCAACCTGGCGCTGGACTTGGCCGACCACGTGTACCTCCTCGAGACTGGCCGGGTGGTGGTGTCGGGGCCTTCGTCGGTGATCCGTCACGACGAAGCGGTGCGAAGATCGTATTTAGGCTATTGACGCAAACTCATGTTCGAGGATTACGACGAGCACGATGCGGTGGGCTTAGCCGAGATGGTGCGCAAGGGCGATGTGACGCCAGAGCACCTGCTGGAGGAAGCCATCAAGCGCGTCGAAGAGCGAGACCCGGCCTTCAACGCCGTCGTCAACAAACTGTACGAACACGCGCGCGACGCGATCCGGGCCGGGCTTCCCGATGGACCCTTCCGTGGTGTTCCGTTGGTGCTGAAAGACCTGAACGCGTTGTACAAAGGGGCGATCACCAGCAACGGCAGCCGCTTTTTCCGGGATAACCTCGCTGATCACGACACAGAGCTCGTCGCGCGTTACAGACGCGGCGGCCTTGTCGTCTTCGGCAAGACCAACACGCCGGAATTTGGGCTGACCATTACGACTGAACCCGTCCTATTCGGCGCGACGAGAAACCCGTGGAATCGCAACTACTCGGCCGGTGGTTCCAGCGGTGGGGCGGCGGCCGCAGTCGCGGCAGGGCTTGTGCCGGCGGCGCATGCGTCGGACGGCGGCGGCTCGATTCGCATTCCATCGTCATGCTGCGGACTATTTGGACTCAAGCCTACCCGCGGGCGCAACCCGTCGGGGCCCGATCGTGGGGAGGGCTGGTCTGGAATGGGCACTGAGCACGTGGTGACGCGCAGCGTACGCGATAGCGCTGCGTTGCTGGATCTCACGTGCGGCCCTGACCTGGGTGCACCCTATTTCGCGACTGCACCTCATCGATCGTTTTCGAGCGAGCTTCAGGTCGAGCCCGGTCGTCTGCGTATCGCGTTCGCAACGCGCACTCCGGCTGGAGAGAAGGTTGCGCCCGAGTGCGAGCAAGCGGTGACCGAGACTGCTCGCCTGCTCGAAGGACTGGGCCATCGCATCGAGGAATCCCGATTGGACTTCGTGCCCGAGGAATTGGGTGTCGGATTCCGGACCATTATCGCGGGCAACACGCGGGTAGCGGTGGATAATCATGCGGCGAAGTCGGGGCGAAAACCGGCTGCGGAAGCGTTCGAGAAGATCACCTGGCTAATGTATGAATCGGGTACAGCAGCGACTGCTTCGGACTATGCACGCGCTGTGCAGACCCTCCATCGAACCGGTCGCCTGGTAGCGCAGTTTTTCGAGCGCTACGACTTACTGCTGACACCTACGCTGCCGCGCCCGCCCGAGAAGCTCGGCGTGTTCGACATGAATACCGAAAATGTGGAAGCCTACAGCCGGGCTGTAAGTCTGTTCACCGCCTTCACTGCTCCCTTCAATGCAAGTGGGAACCCGGCCATGTCAGTGCCGCTCCACTGGTCGCCCGACGATTTGCCTATTGGCGTGCAGTTCGCGGGCCGCTATGGCGACGAGGCGACACTTCTGCGCCTCGCCGCTCAGCTGGAGCGCGCGCGACCGTGGTTTCAACGCCGACCGCCGTTCAGGACCTAGAGCAAAAACATGGAAGCATTGGTGCATCAAGTCTTGTCGGGGTTGGCCACGGGGGGCATCTACGCAAGTCTGGCGCTCGCGCTGGTGATGATCTACCAGTCGACCAATCACATCAATTTCGCCCAAGGCGAGATGGCGATGTTTTCCACCTATCTTGCATGGGCCATGATCAATGCCGGCATCCCCTACTGGGGTGCGTTTCTGCTAACGGTCTTATTCTCCTTTGTCGCCGGGGTCGTGATCGAGCGCGTGATCATCCGCCCCGTAGAAAACGCGCCCGTGCTGTCCGTCGTCGTCGTCTTCATCGCGCTCCTGGTGATCTTCAACAGCGTCGCGGGCTGGATCTTCACTTACACCATCAAGACCTTCCCCAGTCCATTCCCCGAACACCCGCTGTTCGGCAACCGCTTCATCTCGTCGCACGAGTTGGGAGCCATCGGCATCACGCTGGCGGTGCTCTTCCTACTCTACATCTTCTTCCGCTTTACGCCGCTCGGTCTGGCGATGCGGGCTGCGGCGCAAAACCACGTGTCCAGCCGTCTCGTCGGAATCCGCGTGGGTTGGATGCTGGCTCTGGGCTGGGGGCTCGCGGCGTCGGTGGGAGCCATTGCCGGTATGCTCGTGGCGCCCATCATTTATCTGGAACCCAACATGATGTCCGGCGTGCTGCTCTACGCTTTCGCCGCCGCATTGGTGGGCGGTATCGACAACCCGTTCGGCGCGGTGCTGGGCGGATTCGCGGTAGGCGTACTGGAAAACCTGATCGGCGCCTACGTGATCGGCACCGAGCTTAAGCTGACAGTGGCGTTGGTGCTTATCATCGGCGTGCTGCTGGTCAAGCCGACTGGATTGTTCGGCAAGGTTTTCGTTACTCGGGTATAGGTTTTCACATGAGCGACGCAGTTAGCGCGGTTGGATTCGGAATTCCTCGCTACGCCGGGCTAGCGCCGCGTGCATGGAAGGCCATCGGTCTCATTGTGCTGGTAGCTGGCGCTATAGCGCTGCCGTTCCTAGTGAGTAACTACCGAGTGTTCCAGTTCAACATGGTGCTCGTTTACACCATCGTGCTGCTGGGGCTGAACATGCTTACTGGATACAACGGTCAGATCTCGCTTGGGCACGGGGCGTTCTACGCCATCGGCGCCTATGTCGCCGCAATACTAATGGATCGGTTTGGCTGGCCTTACTGGACCACGCTACCCGTTGCCGGAGTCGTCTGTTTCATTTCCGGGTTCCTGTTCGGCTTACCTGCGCTGCGGTTGCGTGGCCACTACCTGGCGCTGGCAACCTTTGCACTTGCTGTTGCCATGCCTCAGATCCTCAAATATAAGCACATCGAGCAATGGACCGGTGGTGTGCAGGGTATCGTGATCATCAAGCCGGATCCCCCCTTCGGGCTCAAGGTGACGCCGGACCAATGGCTCTACCTGTTCACCCTCGCAGTATTGGCTGTGATGTTCGTGATTGCCTGGAATCTTCTGCGGGGTCGCGTCGGGCGTGCGATGGTGGCGATCCGCGATCAACCGATAGCTGCGGAGGCCATGGGGGTGAACAGCGCACTGGTGAAAACCCTGACGTTTGGCGTTAGCGCGCTCTACACTGGTGTCGCTGGTGCGCTCGGGGCAATCGTAGTTCAGTTCGTGGCGCCCGACAGCTTTACCGCAGGGCTGTCCATCAACTTCCTCATCGGCATTGTGATCGGTGGCATCGCGTCGATCTCGGGTGCGCTCTACGGCGCGCTATTCATCCAGTTCATCCCCAACTTCGCGGATCAGATCTCAAAGGCGGCGCCGTGGGCCATCTACGGCGTGTTCCTGCTGGTGTTCATTTATTTGATGCCCGTCGGCGTCGCTGGTTTTGTGCGGATGCTTGTTGGAAAGTTGATGCGCCGCATTGTTTCGGCTTGACGGGCATGCGGTGCTTGTTTGCCTTACGGTCCATCCTAGAGGGTGCCGCCATGACAGTTAAACGCCAGCTTTTGATCGGTTTGATCGCCAGCGCACTTGTCTGTGCCGGCCCCGCATTGGCGCAGAAGAAGTACGATGCCGGCGCCAGCGATGCCGAAATCAAAATCGGGCAGACTATGCCGTACAGCGGCCCCGCCTCGGCGTACGGCACCATCGGTCGCGCAGAATCGGCGTATTTCCAAATGATCAACGATCAGGGCGGAGTCAATGGACGCAAGATCGCGCTGCTCAGCCTGGACGACGCCTACACCCCGCCTAAGACCGTAGAGCAGATCCGGCGTCTGGTGGAAGACGACGGCGTACTGTTCATCTTCCAGAGCCTCGGGACTGCCGCCAATACCGCGATTCAGAAGTACCTCAATGCACGCAAAGTTCCGCAGCTCTTCGTCGCGACAGGCGCCACCAAGTGGGGCGATCCGCAGAATTTCCCGTGGACTATGGGCTGGCAGCCGAACTATCAGTCCGAAGGGCGCATCTATGCGAAGTATGTTCTTCAGCACAAGCCCAACGCCAAGATCGGTGTCTTGTACCAGAACGACGACTATGGCAAAGATTACTTGAAAGGTCTCAAGGAAGGCCTGGGCAGCAAGGCGTCGCTGATCGTAAAGGAGGTAAGCTACGAAGCAAGCGACCCGACCGTCGATTCGCAGATCATTACGCTTCAGGCTTCAGGAGCGGACACGTTCTTCATATTTGCGATCCCCAAGTTCGCGGCACAGGCCATCCGCAAGAGCTACGACATCGGCTGGCGTCCGCTGACATTCGTCAACAACGTTTCGAGCTCGATCGCTTCCGTGCTCGAGCCCGCGGGCCTCGATAAATCTACTGGCCTGATCACCGCGCTGTATCTAAAGGATCCAACCGACCCTCAGTGGCAGAAAGAGAAGGCGTTCAAGGACTGGCTGGACTGGATGAAGAAGTACTATCCGCAGGGTGATCTGACCGATGCCTCCAATGTATACGCCTACAGCGCCGCGCAGACTCTCGTGCAGGTCCTGAAGCAGTGCGGTGATGAGCTTACGCGCGAGGCTGTGATGCGAGAAGCAGCAAACCTGAAAAACGTGGAACTGCCAATGCTGCTCCCCGGGATAAGGGTCAACACGAGCGCTGCCGACTTCTATCCGCTGGAGCAGATGCAGCTCGCCCGCTTCGACGGGAAGCGATGGGGTTTGTTTGGTGAGGTCATCACCGGCGAAAACCGGTAAAGGAAGCGAGCGGCTCGCGCAACACGCATGCGCCTGCAAACTTGGCGCTGAACCACGAGGCTTGATCAAATGGCTGAGAAATTTTTGCAGGGACGAGTTGCTGTCATTACCGGCGCGAGCCGCGGTATCGGACGGGCCATCGCGCTGGCTCTGGGCGGCGCTGGAGCAAAGCTCGCGCTGGCGGGACGTGCACAAGACAGGCTGAGTGAAACGCAGAGGCTGGCGAGAGAAGTGGGTGCCGAGGCTGAGACTTTCATCTGCGACGTGCGGGAAGAGATGCAAGTGAAAGCGCTCGCGGACAGTGTGGTCAAGCGCTTCGGTGCTGCCCATATCCTGGTCAACAACGCCGGGACCGCGATTCGCAAGAAGATTCACGAGTTCACTCTGGAGGAATGGCGTGCGGTGATGGACACCAATCTCACCG
>Ga0335076_10003572_pt1 | contig 15639 bp, 15 predicted proteins | sample Lox_Sample_25_FD_206717 | JGI IMG/M metagenome (GOLD analysis project Ga0335076, IMG submission 206717) | Soil microbial communities from Loxahatchee National Wildlife Refuge, Florida, United States - Lox_Sample_2.5 | ecosystem: Environmental > Terrestrial > Soil > Wetlands | place: USA...
AGTGGAAGGGATACGGGCCAGAGGAGAGGACGTGGGAGCCAGCAGAGAATCTGGAAAATGCCAACGAGGCCGTCGCTGCCTTTCACCTTCGCCACCTGAATCGGCCATCAATGGCAGACCTCAAGGATGTAAAGCCTCGCGGGAGCTCGGGGCATAGGAGGGGGGGTACTGTCATGAATGACAGCCCCACGAGCCCCGTGAATCCCAGGACAGGGGCTCATCCGATGTAGATAAAATTTTCATACCGTACGTAGATTTTCTTTAGCTTGTAACACTGAATCCAACGAGATTTGAGTCGCCGCAGCCCGTGCCAGAGACCTCCGTGACATACACCAATTGATATGTTCAATATCTCAGACGAAAAGCAAGCCGCCATATAAGATTGTTATGTGAAGCTAGCCGCCAGTTGATCCTCCAAGAGTGCAAAGCAGCAAATGATGACTTTCGAGGACAGTAGTTGGGGATCGTAGGAGCTGGCAACTCTAATTATGCTTAAGTCTATAGAGGACTGTAATCAATTCATATCTATTCCCTCCGGGTGAATGGGGGGGCCTCGGTCCGTCCAGCCGCAGCCCTAACCCTGGTTTCCTCCGTTTCCGTGGCTGCTATCAAAAATCAACAGAGAAAACGCAAAGAAATTTTCGACCCGCCTTCCGCACCACCGCCTTCCCTTTATCTCCCCCCTCCCCACGGTCTTTCACCATACCCCTTGCTTGTCTCGTCCACATATACCCCACCGCCGAACGTAATCCTTGTACATTTCGTTCCACTGTAAATATAGGAAATGGGTCGTTGGCTGGAAACATATCAAACACCGGAGGAAATCTTGATGACAAGGTAACGCCGCCCCTGATGTTCGACGAGCATCTTTGCTGATGTGATCCACAGGTTTAAATCGATTACCACGACTCTTCTTGCCAAATATGAGGCCGAGAATCCTGAATTCCATTACGATTTTGATTCCTTTGTCAAGGAAGTTTTGACTGATGAGACTGTACCCGGAATTGTTTTGGTCCGCGTCTAATGGAATGATAGTCCGTAGCGCGAGTCTTTGATATGCTGATCAGGGATGTATATAAACGAACAAGACGCCAATCGAGAGCCTCCTCCCAAGGCTCCACCTCCACGACCTCCCCCGTCGGTCCGCGTGGTGTCACCCCCGTCACCGGCGCCGCAGCTGATCCCGCTCGTCTCGCGCGATTCCTCCAGCAACAACCAAGCCAATATTCGCTGTTGCGCTCCACGAGCAATCCCCGACAGGCCCCCCTTTCAGACGGCGACACGCCCCGAGAAGCGAGGGACTACAGGCTCAACAGGGATTTGGCTTCGCGTGCGGGGAGAAGGACGGTGGCTCAGGTGACCGAAGTCATGTGGGGCGAGGAGGCGACTCAGGTGAGGAACTACGAGTCAATTGCAAATATCCAGGACCTTGCACGAGAGGAGGATAAGGATGAGGATACGGTTGTAGATGCTAGGGACCTTGGATTGGAAACTATTATTTGAGCTGTTTTAGGACATGGCGTGTGCGATATCCTTCTTACAAGTTTTCTGTCTCCGTTGTTTGATTTTTCTGAAAAATTCGGGAAACAAGAAAACGGTATTTGAGAAGAATTCTTTTTCTATGAGGAGAGAAAAGCTTTGACGAACAGGGTGAGGGACTTGAGGCGTATTTCTAGTTGACAGTCGAGCCACGGGATTTGCGCGACTGGGTCAGTATGAATCAATGCCCGTTCTGTATTTTGATGATACATGGCACGTACAACACTTACATGCAAGTGACGACACCAACGACTCGAACCTCTCCGAAACTGAACCGTCTTTCAGCATGTCGATTTCAGAATGACGTCTGTGTTCAGATCAATTCTGTGCGATCGATCATGGAAAGATCTCACCCAAAGAGATATTTACAGATTACCTTGGATCCCAAGGAACGGCGGAGATACACCTGGTTGAGTTGGCCAGGAAATACATATCCATAGGTAATATGGCTTCTGGTTTCATAAGGTCGAGTCACCTTCTAAAATGGCCGAACGAGCCCTTCCTTTCCCCCGAACACAATCAAAGTGTCTCTCCACACGACGAAATAAGCTGGTGGAACATGATTGCAACGTGGCATTTGCGATACTAAGTGTATTTTTCAATTTTGCCCTTGCAGGTGCGTCATCTATGGAAGCAATTGCGCTTGGCAAGACTCCCTATTTCTGAACCCAACGACAGAAAGCACATACTCCGTGTCCACGGAAACGTGGGATCTCGGATTGGATTGAAATAGACAACCCAACCATTGCCCCTGAGCGCCTCAAAAAGGCTGGAATCGTGATGGTTACGTTCCAGATGGTTTACTACAGCCATATTTAGCCGTGATGTTTTCGAGCCCTGGTTGTTCAGAAGACTCATCGAAAAGGAAACCTCTGACAGGTCCTTGGTGTTTGATTTGGTCATTTTCGCGGATCATGGCTCGATTTCGTTCGCTTCTAAATTGTCCAACGTTGCGTCGAGCCTGAATTTTAGGTTGGCGATACCGCGATTCTTGAGTCAGGATATTTGGAACTGATCTCCAATGGTGTCCCTCATCAACAAGTCTAGTTCCAGAATAGTAGAATGAAAACTTGCTACATCTTGCGATTTCTGCATGCAAGTGCCAGGCCGGCGATGTCATTGAAACAATCGATACATCCTCCACAACGAGCTATTTTTGACCTACCCCTTCTCCGCAAGTCGTTGTTCAATCTTCCGTTTCTCAGCAGCAGCAATCTCCCGAATCTCGTCTCTGGTAGCATTATGCGCCGCATGAACCTGATTAAACGGATTCTCCGGTGACTAATCCCAAAAGTTAGCCCAGAAGCAACGAACAAAAATAATGAGAGGTTGGAGGAAGGTACCTTTTGAAATTCCTTGTAAATGATATCCTTATACTGCTGCAGCCGCAGCCCAGGATGTTCCTTCCTGAGCTCAGGTAACCTCCTATCCTCAAACACCGCAAGCGCAGCCTTCTGCCTCCGCTCAGGATGTCTATCAATCCCTACCAAAGCCTTGCGTGCCTCGCCCTCCCCACCTTGCGTCAAACTCAACGCATCCAGCGCATCGTCAATATTCGACGCTGTCAACGCATACCCCACCTCCCTCTTGGGAGCAAATAAATCATCAATATTGTCCGCCCGTTTCGCCGCCTTCTTTTCGTCGCCCCGTGCTTTGGCGGCAGGTTTCGAAGGGAGGGAGGCTCGTTCAGCGGCCTCGAGGGCTTTGAGCTCGGCCTTTTTGGCAGCTTGGGCGGCTTTTTTGGCTTCTTCGGCTTCGGCCTTGGTGTTTGATTTGGCCCCTTTGGACCAATTTGCTGCTTCTTCGCGTTCTTCGTGTTCTTGTTGTTTTGCTATTCGGGCTTCGTGGGCAGCGGCTTTCTATTGCGAATGTCAGAGAAGGGGCATTGCAAGAGGTGTGGTTTACTTTGGCGTTGCCGGCTGCCTTCTTTGTGTTTTCGCCAAATTTCTTTGGCATCGCGGGGATGATTTTAGTTGGGATGATGAAGCTGATCGGCCAAACACCTTTACATAAAGGTCGCGCGATATATGTACTTACGATTCTATGGCCATCTCTTCGTTTCCATCCGTTTTATCCTCTTCCACAATACCATCAGTATCATAATATAATCTCGCAGTCAATGCCTTCCTATCCATCTTCTGAATCATCACACTAAAATTAGTAACACATGTTATTGGGGAAATTACTTAATAGCATGAGGACTCTTCCACATCGGTAATGAAAAAGGGACATTCATGTCCGTCGCCTCACTTGTAGAAGGATCCACTCGCAAAATAAACCCCCCATTCCCCAACGCCGAAATCTTGTTCCTCAATCGCTCATCTACATCCTTTATCAACGGGAACTGTGCATTCTCCTTCAAAATCCCCCTAATCTCGTCGACCTTGGCCCCAATCACCCTCTCCGGACCAAGGAATGCGTCAATCAGAGACAGCCCATCAGAGTGAATTCGCCAGAGGCATTTGGCGTGACCCTTTGTATCCGGTTGTCGGACGAACAACCGGGTGCCTGCGTTGAGGAGGCGCAGTGCGGGATTACGTCGGATAATGGCTTGGACAAGGGGGCTTGCGATGTAAATTGCGTGAAGGGGTTCGCCTGTGGAATTGCGGACGAAGAGATCGGTCATCGGGAAGTGTGGGGATAAATTGAAGAAGGTGCGGATGAGGGTGAGTTCGGGGTGTGAAGGAGGGATGAAGTTGAAGGGTTCCTCATTTCCGGCGATGGCCTTTCGGTCCCGCGTGCTGGGGGTTGATTCAATGGGATCGAATTTCGGCTTTTTGACGGGCTGTTCAGAGGGATCAGTATCGTTGCCGGATCGTTTGAGGGAATTTGTTTTATTGTGTCCATTTGTCTCAGACGCTATTGCGGCGGGAGCGGGCATGTCGACTTTCTTACCAAGTGGGCACTTCTTTTCCATGACACTGATGAAAAATCCTCCCGTGTCCTGTAAATGGGGATATACTCGAATACACCTTGCCAGTTGCGCCTTGATCGCCTCTTCCTTGTCCGTAGGCGGGAACATGCTCGTCGTAATCTTGCCACCCCTCTCAAGAGCGTCTCTCTCCATATCCTCCCCGTTCCCGTCCAAGATTTTCCAGCTTTGCATTCCAGGCCGACGGATTAACTCGGAAAGTTCCTTCGACACGTCAATCACCTGCACGGCATCCCCGGCCATCCGCAGCGCCTCGGCAACGACAGCCTCATTCTCCAATGGATTCATTGAACACGTTGAATATACCAATCGTCCCCCAACCCCAAGCATCTGTAATCCCCGGTACAATATCCGTGTTTGTAATGGATGCAGGGCAATGGCCGATTGATTCGCCCAGGTCATCCAGATAGCAGGATTCTTCCTCATGGTCCCGTCCCCAGAACATGGCACATCGGCCAACACCCGATCAAACTTGATAATCTCATCTCGGCCATTGGACCCTGGAACACGCAGATTCGGGAATTGCGAGGCGTCGTAGGACGTGGCCATGTACGTTGACGAGGGAATCCGATTCAATTGATGAATCATCAAATAACACCGTTTATAATCGTTGTCATTCGCAATCACCAACCCAGTAGGCGACTTGGCCAACGCTCCGTCACTCACCTCCGAACCATTCAGTGCCTCCAAAATTTGAGCAGTTTTACTCCCCGGCGCAGCACACAGATCGATTATTTTATGATGGGGTCGAATATCGAGGAGGAGCGGGGGGATCATGGAAACGGCTTCCTGTCGCGAGATATTCCCTGCTTCGCACTCACACACAAGAAAGTGTTGGAATTTTCGGAAGGAAGGGTCTTTGCGGATGACTTCTTTGCGGACGGTGATTTGCCAGGCTAGTGAGTCGGGGTACCACCTGAGTGGGATGGGGGGACGCACTGGTTCGCCTTCGTAGGTTAGGGCGGTGAGGGCAGGGAAATAATGCGTTTGAAGGGAGTTTCGAATGTCGACCGCGTGGCTGTCTCGGTCAACGACCCGTCCACTTAGCGGCGTGGTTTACCTCTTGTTTCCTGTGATTCGGAAGGTTGTTGGGAGGGGCCGCCTCATTGCTGTGACAAAGTCGTCCCATTCTGAGTCTGGGACGATGCCCTGTTTCTGATAATACTCTTCAAAGGCACGGTTTCTACAGTGTTAAGCGGCATTCGGACGAAGTGATATCCTACTCTTTGACAATCGGGTCGTCCCATCTTTCGTCTCGTTTCTAGATCAAATCAGCCTGTGCGCTCGCACGTCCGGGAAAATAACCTTCTTCCTTGCGCCTCTGTTCTTCCCCATCTTTCCCTGTCAGCCGTGGCCGTCTCCGCCGAAAATTTTTGTTCCAGGGAGAACGGTCGCAAACGTTAAAAGTCTTGTGCAAGTGCGCTGGCGCAGTGCGAATCCGGGATTCATGGTCAATCCTCGGCTCGTCCGCTGGCCGTCACCCGGATCGAAAAAGTTCTCGATGTCTCTGCCACCATCATCACCACCATGACTTCTCACTCAATTCCCGACTCAACAACACCAATGCTGCTGCCTTAGAGACGGCTGCCAGTCCACCGCGATGCCAGCGCAGGATCTGATTGCGGGCAGCCTGAGCGGCTTTGTCTCGTGCGTCCTCCTCCAACCCTTCGAAGTCATCAAGACAAGACTCCAGCAGCAGAGCACAGCCATACACTCTCCCTCCCCCCGCGTCCTCCATCCACACATCGTCCCTCCCCAGAGGTATACGAACCTACTAGAAGCCTTCTTTTAACGAGACAGTTCCTTCCGCGAAATAATAAAACCATTAATTGCACACCCCTCCTGCTTATGGCGAGGAACCGTCCCCACCATCCTCCGAAACGTTCCCGGCGTATCCATCTACTTTTACTCCCTCTCGTTTATCCGACAAACGCTCGTCCCACAAGCAACGAGGGCCAACCTATCGAAAAAGTATGTTACTTTAGTCAATGTCTCGGCTGGGACACTTGCCCGCGCGGGGGCAGGGTTCATCCTCATGCCTATCAGCGTCATCAAAGTCCGTTTCGAGAGTAATTTGTATGATTACAAGAGTTTAGCCGAAGCCTCGGCAGATATTTTGAAACGGGAAGGTCCGCGTGGATTCTTTTCGGGATTTGGAGCGACGGCGTTACGGGATGCGCCCTATGCGGGGATTCATTTGGCGATTTATGAGGGGACAAAGGCTCTCTTGGGAGGTATAACCAGCATGTGACTTTTGCGCTCATGGAGGTCAAGCATCTCAATTGAATTCGCCTTCTACGGGACCATTGCTATCGATTACAGCGGGTGCGACTGCTGGGTTTCTATCGACGATGATAACACAGCCTTTCGACATGATTAAAACCCGAATACAACTCATGCCAGCGGAGTACCGCAATCTTTGGTACGGTGGCAAGAAAGTCTATCGGGTGACCTCTACTGCGTATGCATGAATTTCTGACATCGGTGCAGGAGACAGGTGTATTGGGTTTCTTTCGAGGGATGTCACCGAGATTGGCTCGAAAAGTGATATCTGCAGCTATCGTCTGGACCGGATACGAGGAAATACTAAAAGCGCTCGCGAGCCGGAAAGGAGAAAAAGACCACCGAGCGGACGGATATTAAGACAAAAGAGAAAGACAATTGAGCGAGCGCTTCTCAGTATCTGCACATACTAATTGGTCTTTTTATATCAAAAGTGTCATATTATGAACGAAGCCGCATCCACAACTGACACGCACACAAACAGCAAACGAAAGGCGATTCCACTTCTACCGCCATTCAAGTTTCTTACTCCCCTCCAGTTACAGCGAGCAACACTGTATCAAAATCTTCCGACTCCACAAATGTCTCCAAAAATTCCAAAAACTCCTCGTTAGCAAGCGCACCCGCATACAGACCACTCAACTTCTCATTTGCCTCCGAATACGCAATCGTCCGCTTCCTAAGTCTGCTGTTCTCCCGGCTTCTCGTCTGCCTTCCCTCGTTTTCGTCAGCATTTTTCCTCTCCTCTTTGCCGAAGAAATGTTTCCACAATAAATATAGCCCCACGATTCCGCCGATGACGACCCCGCCGGTCAAAAGCGTATCGAGGAACTTGCCGTCTTGTTTTGCAGCCTGTTTTTGGTGGCCGGGCATCAAGTCAAGTTTGGTTTCTGGCCCGTCATGGGGACCGGACCATTCTTCTGACATAGCTTTTTGTTCCTCGAGAGATATGCAGGATGAGTTTTGTTTTCGATGGGTGGGTGGGGGCGGGAGTTTATTGAGATGTATTTGCGCGGTTTTGTGAGACCTTGAGGTTGTTTGGTGCATCGATGAGAGGGCCCTTTACGGGCGCCTCTGGACCCTTTTATCTCCGGAATCCGAACGGTGTAATATCCACATTTCCCCGTTGTGTGTCATGTTGTGGATTAGAAAGCCTACCATGATTGGAGTCAAGCTTGGGATCCGCCGTCGCTCTCATCTCCGAAATGTTTAGTCCTCAATGTGTATCATCTTTTCAAATATTTCTTTGAGAATTAAACCCATGCTGCTTGAATATTCGTCATATCTATTTTTATCAGGTTGGAAACCCATGAACGGCTGGATCTTTCTTTGGATGTCCTTGCACTTTATTCTTCTCGTCGGCGGCCGCACTGCAGCTGTCGCAGTTTTTGGTTTGACTACTTATAAAACATTTTACTTAGATAGATAATCTTCATGTTTCTCCAACATAATCTCATCCCAATGGAATCACATCCCCTTCCATGGATTGAGGTAATTGATGGCACCCATAAACCATGCGCCAATGCGCCTTTGTTTATCTCATCCATATCTTTGAAAGCAAAGAGAAATCCATATGGCAATTTCAAAGCATCCTCAAATATTTTGGGACTTAAACCTTCCTAGAGAATTAGCAACAAGAATTTGAGGAACATGTTGTCATGAATGACAGCGAGCCCCGTGAGCCCCATGAGCCCCATGAGCCCCGGGACAGAGCCCCGACCCAGTGATAGGACAGGCAGCGGTCCGATGTATATAAAGTTTTCATACAGCGCGTAGATTTCCTTTAGCTTGCAACAAACCAATCCAACGAGACTTCGAGTCGCCGCAGCCCGTGCCTGAGACCCCCGTGACAGTTTGCAAGCTCTCAAAGGCACCTGCTGCAGCCGATTGAATAGAGATAGATCCGCCCAACCCCAAGAAACAACGCGGCCATGAGCGAGCCGACGGATCAACTGGGACACGGACTTCGAGATGTGGACATACAACCCACACCCCTGCCGCCAGTGGATTTTAACATGCTTCACGAGCAAGTCACTGGAGCGATGCAAGGGCAATGCAAAACTTTACTTAGGACGTGAAGTTCAACAAGACTGAAAATTCATTGACGTGACTGTCGACTATATGTTCTAAACCCTAGCCCTAATTGAGTCGCTCAGTCGGGGTTGGAATTTGAACGCTGACCAACCGGCGATGTCGCCGGTAGTGTTGCCCTTGTAGTCACTTGGCTAACGAAGGAAGTAGAAGCCCTCCGACAGGAGACAAAATGGATGAGGACGGAACTCCAGAATGCACGTGTTGACGTCCAACAAGCCCGCACGGAAGTGCAACAAGCCCACCGGGATGCCCTCCAAAACCCGGGACCTGCTTTCGGCAAGGACCAAATCAAAGCAGCGGATCCCTCTCGTTTTATGGGGTCCCACAAGGAGTTGGAAGGATGGATTGTGGCATGCCATTTGGGGATCGCCAGCCAGCCCTCCAAGTTTGCCACGGAGGGCAAGAAGGTTATTTGGGCCGTGTCCTTCTTGGATGGGCCTCCGCGTAGCTGGGCACAACCATTGATCAATGCTTATCTCCTTGGCCCCGAGAGCCCTCCCCCACAAGAACTGGCCTCCTTTGACGCATTGGCCAATGCACTGCGAGCCTTGTTCGGAGACCCAAATCTCGAGAGGCACGCCATCGCAGCCCTCAACAACCTCCGACAGACCACATCAGTGGCCGAGTACCGTGCGCATTTTGCGGGCCATAGCCAATATACGAAGATGGACAGCAATGCACTGGCCCCATACTTTTATCGAGGATTGAAGGACACAATCAAGGACCTTCTAGTGGGACCGGAGGAATGGATAACCTTTGAGAAGTTGCAGGACTGAGCATCCAGGTTGGATGCGCGCCTTCAAGCAAGGAAGATTGAGAGGGAACAGGAGACGAGGATCCGCGTCGCACCTCCTGTGAAGATTGAGACGAAACCAAACTACGATCCGAAGCCCACCTTTAACCCAAAGCCGGCATTTATCCCGGCCACACGAGGAACCCCACCGGCTATCCCTCACCCTCCCCTGGCTCCAGCCTACGTGTGAAGTGGGTGTCGTGGATGGAGGAATTTGGATGGATGAATCAGCGACGTGAATCGTCCAGGTGGGGTTGATGGATTAAGGATAAGGTTAAGAAGGTTAAAGCGAGTTGATTGCTAAAGAATTTGGTGATGCCGGGGCGACACCAAGTAAAGCTAGTCTAAATTGAAATATTCAGGGCGAGCCCTGCGAGCCCCTGAATCCGTGACACTACGCAGGGCCCACACCGATGGAATTGGACAGCCAAAACAGGAGGATGTCCCAAGAAGAACATGACCGATGCATCAGGGGAGCACTGTGCTTTACGTGTAAGGAATATGGACATGTGAGTGGGGAATGTCCCAAGAGGAGGGTAAGAATCATGGAGGTTGGGATGGAGCTCGGAAAAGCGGAGGGGCCATCCGGAAACAACGACGCTCAAGAGTGACCCTGGGGCCCTCTTCGGCAGCCACCAAGCTCCCCGAAACTGAACCCAAACCAGAATACGCGGACCTACACTTCATGGACGTAGAGATTACGGATGGAAGGCAGAGAGACTGGACGGTGATGAGGGGATTGCTGGATAGTGGTAGCCAGGGCAGCTGCATCAATAAAGCACTTTCAACTGACGCCCTGACTGACCACCGTGAGAAGACAACGCCAATGACCATGATCATAGCAGATGGACACGACTCACCAGCGGGACCCATCACCCAGTACAACCCTGTCAAGATTCGCATTGCGGGCCACAAAGAACCACTCGCCTTAAACACCGCCTCGCTATCCCACCCGATTATTCTGGGAATGCCTTAGCACAAAAGACACAACCCGAAGATTGATTACCCCGGAAACACCATGACTTTCGACTCCGACTACTGCCGTGTGAACTCCAGGCACTATGATACCATCATCCCCCTGCACCTTAAGGACCGACCCGAACCAGAGACCTGACATTCCGAGACCCGACATTCAGAGACCCAGATGCCAGAACCAGAGACCCGACACCCAGAGACCCAGAGACCAAGGATGAAGGAACCCCCGAAAGTGGCCCTGATAGACGCAAATGCCTTTGCCTTCATATGCAACCAGCCAGGAACGGAGTTGTACTTTATGACAATGGAGGAAGCCAATGCGACTCACTTAGCCAGCCAGGAGATGGGCGCCCTAGAGCCGGACCCGGATCTATCTTCGATCCCCCCAGAGTACCATGAATTTGCAGACCTGTTCAGCAAGAAAGAAGCCAATAAACTCCCTGTGCACCGATCCCACGACCACGCCATTCCCCTAGAGTCTGGAAAGGCCCCTCCGTTTGGTCCGATTTACAAGCTATCGCCGGCAGAACTCGAGGTGGTGAGGACATACATCACGGAGAACCTGAGAAAGGGATTCATTCGCCACTTGCAGTCTCCATGTGGAGCTCCCATTGTTTTCACCAAGAAGGCGGATGGAACGCTGCGGCTGTGTGTGGATTATCGCGGTCTGAACAAAATCACGATCAAGAACAGATACCCGCTGCCCTTGATTGGGGAGTTATTGGAGCGGATCAGTAAAGCGAAGTATTTCACCAAGTTCGATGTGTGAGACGGGTACAACCGGTTGCGAACTGCATCTGGAGAAGAATGGAAGACTGCATTTCGATGCTGCTACGGGCTCTTTGAATACACGGTGATGCTGTTTGGGCTATGCAATACACCCGAGATGTTCCAGCAGTACATGAATGACATATTTCGGGATTTCCTGGACGAGTTCCTTGTGGTATACTTGGACGACATGCTGATCTATTCGGACAACCTGAAGGAACACAGGAAGCATGTGCAGATGGTTCTGGAGCGACTGAGGGAGGCCGGATTGTTCTTAAAACCCAGCAAGCAGTAATGTTCGCCAGTCAAGCCAAACTGGGGAGTTGACCGGAGACCGACCGGCTTTTTCCAGTTTCGGATCAAGTTCGAGTTACAATTCTTCTAAAGGGAGTGGCTCCCGGATCACCACAGTTATATTGTCGATCGAGTGAATTTAAGTATCGATCAGGTTCAGTTTTTACAATCTAGCCTTACTTTCCTCTGGCTTGGAGTGATAGCGACAGTGCGAGTCCGGTTGGATGACCGTGGTGATCCGACGTCACATGATTTCATATAACGGGCAATTAATCAAAAATCGTGTGGCGATCAACATTCCTGTTACATTGTCACCTACAACCGTTATGAATCTGGATCAAAAACACTGATTTGTCGTTACAATGTCGAGTCGAATATCAAACCGGTCGAGTCGGTTCAAACCCGATCCTCAATCAGTCGTATTGGACGGATGTTGTAACCCGATCGATCTGACAATCGGTCGAGTGACAACTTCACTGTAACTCGATCGATCTGAAATCAGTCAGGTTACAGCGGACCGGCACGATCTGCTGGTCAAATTGGATCCATCCCTGAACTGAAATCTGACTCGACCGGCGGACATTACTGCCAGCAAGTGCGAGTTTCACAAGCAAGAGGTGAAGTTCTTGGGATTCGTGATTGGGATAAATGGGGTGCGGATAGACCCCACGAAAGTGGAATCGGTGACGGCCTGGCCAACACCGAGATCACCCCATGACATCCAAATGTTCTTGGGACTAGCGAACTTCTACCGGCGATTCATCAAGGATTTTAGTCAGCTGGAGGCCCCACTCACGCGACTGCTAAAGAAAGAGAGTATGGCAAGAAAGTTCAGTTGGGGCAAGGAAGTCCAAACAGCATTCGAACAACTGAAGACGGCATTCACCACGGCACCCATCCTGATGCACTTCAACCCCGAACAGCCGACCATCCTGGAAGCGGATGCCTCGACGCACGCTCTGGGAGCTGTAATCTCCCAACTGGACCGTGAAGGGAAGATGCACCCAATCACGTTCCACAGCCGAAAGTTTAGCCCCGCGGAACTGAACTACGACATCTACGACAAGGAAATACTCGCCATTGTCGATTCGCTGGAACACTATCATCATTTGTTCGAGGGACCAGGACAACAGATCACGATCTACTTGGATCACCACAACCTGTTGTGGTTCACAGAGACGAAGGTATACAATCGACGGCAAGCCCGCTGGGCCGAGAAGCTAGCGAAATATGACTTCGTCATCCACTTTCCCCTCGGAGTTCAAGGGGGCAAGCCTGACGCACTGTCCCAGCGACCAGACTACGTGGCAGAAAACAAAGTCAAGCAACCGATGGCATTTCTTCATCCAGAACAGGTGGACATGACAGGGTTGGATGTGGCGAAGCTGGAAGTCGAAGCCAGGGAACAGCTGCAGGATGAAGATCTGGGACAAACGATCTGTGCGGCCCAGGAGCAAGATACCATAACGGACAGAGAAGCCATGACGCAAGTCGATGGACTATGGCTCAAGGAGGGACGGGTTTACGTACCAGCAAACACCGAGATCAAACCGAGGATTCTGCATGCCCATCACAACAGGAAGACAGCACGTCACCTAGGGCAGGACAAGACCCTGGAGCTGATCGCGCGGGATTACACCTGGCCGGGGATGAGAGAGTTTGTCAATGAATACGTCAGGACATGTGACACCTGTGCGAGAAACAAGACACCGCGCCACCGCCGTCACGGTCAACTCCACCCCCTCCCCGTCTCGAATGGCCCTTGGAAATCGGTGTCGATGGATTTCGTAGTGCAGCTGCCACCATCTCAAGGATATGATGCAATATATGTGTGTGTGGATCGGTTCACAAAGATGGCACATTTCTTTGCAACGAACTCAAACATCACCGCAGAAGGGACAGCCGACCTGTACCTGAAGAACATTTTCAACAGCCATGGACTCCCAGAAGACATTGTCTCAGACCGAGGCAGCCAGTTTGTATCCATGTTCACGCGACGGCTGTTGGAATTGGTGGAAGTGAAAGGGAACCGAAGCACGGCATACCACCCGCAATCTGATGGACAAACAGAGCGAACGAATCAAACGATGGAACAATATCTGAGGGTCTATTGCGACTACCACCAAGATGATTGGAGTCAACTGCTTCCCCTGGTAGAATTCGTGTATAACAACGCCAAAAGTGCCTCGACAGGCATGTTCCCATTTTACACCAACTATGGATACCATCCCCGAGCGACCGTGAAGATACTCCCTGACCGGCGACATGAGAACCCAGCGGCCGAAACCTACATCCACCACGTTCGGCGCGTGCACACGGAACTATGAGGGACCTTAAAACGAGCACAAGCAAGGTATAAAAAGGAGTTCGACAAGAACGCAGCGCCAGCACTGGAATTCAAAGTCGGCGATCTGGTATGGTTGAATCGGCGCAACATTGAGACGACATGCCCCTCACAGAAGCTGGATCAGAAACTGTTAGGACCCTTCGAAATTGTAGATGTGGTAGCAGAGAGCAAAGCAGCGTTCGAGCTGAGACTCCCATCCCACTGGCGTATCCACCCCGTCTTCCATGCATCGTTGCTGGACCCCTACCGGGCGAACAAAATTGTAGGGAGGGAGCAACCGCTCCCAAAGCCACCGGAGATCGTAAAGGGGGAGCTGGAATATGAGGTAGATGCGGTATTAGCCTCAAGGATACAGAGGAACAAACTGCAGTACTTGGTGGGATGGAAAGGATATGGCCCAGAGGAAAGGACGTGGGAACCGGCGGAGAACTTGGAAAATGCCAAGGAGGCTGTCGCCGCTTTTCACCTTCGCCACCCAAACCGGCCATCAACAACGGATCTCAAGGACCCAAAGCCTCGCAGGAGCTCGGCGCATAGAAGGGGGGGAAGGTACTGTCATGAATGACAGCTCCGACAGCCCAGAGGGGGCCGACTCACCTGAACACATGCCGACCCAGCGTGAAGCATGCCCCACGAGCAGGGCTGATGCCGACCCAGGCAGGAACATGCTAGCCCAGCATGAAGCAAGCCCAAGGGACAGGTGCTGGTCCAGTGGGACAGGCCTCTGTTCGGTGTAGATAGAATTTTCACACAGCGCGTAGATTTTCTTTAGCTTGCAACAACTCAATTCAACGAGATTGTGAGTTGCCACACCCTGAGCCTGAGACCCCCGTGACAGTGGGGGTGTAGCACGCTAAGCGAGGTTCGAACGGAAAAAGGGGTGAAAATCTTCGCTGGGGCTGAATTAGGACAAAATAGGCGCTGAAAGTTCGAACGAGCAATTAAAACTGTGAAGTGAGGGGTTAGGGTGATGGAAATTAGATGGATAAAACAGTGACGTACTTCGTCTGGATAGAGTTGATGGATTATTGGCAAGAAGAAGGTGATGGTTGAGAAGAGTTGATTGCTAAGGATCAGATGATGGTGGCGGCATGCCAAGTAAAACTAGTCTAAATTGAAATATTTGAGTCACGTGGCGGAGAGCCACGGGAGCCATGAGAGCCCAGAGCCCCGAGCCCCTTAACTTGTGACACCGAAGTTCCTCCAATTGTGCTTGAAATGCTGCAAGTTATTCTCGAAGGTGTTGGTTTTCAACGTGAGGATCACGCAAAGTAGACATAGTTGCCTGTCCGATGTAAGTTAACCGACGGCGAGCTCAGTAGATGAATGAGCAATCAAAACTGTGATGTAAAGGCAGCAATCAAAATCTGTAAAGGGTGAAGGTTGAAGCGAATGTAGTAAATGAGTGCAGAACTGAGACGTGCAGTTGATAGGGATAGAAACTTCAGCAATAGAGACGGTAGAGCAACAGTGATGAAGTGAATGGCAAGTGAGTTAAGAAGATGCGAAGGAGAGAAGAAGTTGATTGCTGGGGAAAATAAGGTGCAAGAGTGGAGGCTATATATGCTATGGAATTGCAGAGGCAATAATAATTTGTAAGTCTCAGACAATGTA
>Ga0335076_10003573_pt1 | contig 15639 bp, 17 predicted proteins | sample Lox_Sample_25_FD_206717 | JGI IMG/M metagenome (GOLD analysis project Ga0335076, IMG submission 206717) | Soil microbial communities from Loxahatchee National Wildlife Refuge, Florida, United States - Lox_Sample_2.5 | ecosystem: Environmental > Terrestrial > Soil > Wetlands | place: USA...
GATCCAGGCCATGCCCATGCTGCTGCTCGGCCTCGCCGCGCTGGCCGGCATCGCCGTCGCCTGGCTGCGCGGCCGCCGGGCAGGCGGCCAGCAGGCCGCGGCGGCCCGGCGTGACCTGGCGGTCGGGATCGCGCTGGCCGGCTCGTGGGCGGCTGTCTGGGCCCTGTATGCGACCTATACGTGGACCGCGGGGGCGGGCCTGAGCACCCTGCAGGCAGTCCGGTTCTACGTGCCGGCCCTGGGCGCGATCTCGCTGCTCGGCGCGTGGCTGCTGGTCCGCGTCTCGCGCAGGCAGCCGCTGGCCGCGATCATCACGCTCGTCATGGCCGGGGTACTGTTCGGGCTGGGTGGCTGGGCCTTCCATGACATGTACCAGTTGCCGTTCGGCCGGCAGCTGCCGGCAGTGCACGGAGCGGGCGGCCCGGCCCAGCTCCAGCCAGGTCCGGGGGCCAGGATCGGCGGTACCGGCGGCCCCGGCCGCCCCGGCCGCATCCGGCCCTCCGCCCAGGCCCGATTACCCAGACCGGGGCATGGCTAAGCAGTCATGACGGCGACGCAGGGCCGAGCCGAGCTGCGGCATCGTCGCCTCCCGGTAAGGGCAGAGGGCATCCTTCTGCTATGGGCGGCGATCGCGGCCGCGGCCTGTTCGCGGCCGCAGACGTGTATTACCTGAGTTCCGGGGGCGCCCGCGCGGCGGCCGTGGTGGCCGCCGACGCGACCTTCACCCGCGTGCTGGCCGAATACACGGCGCTGACTCCCGAGGTGGTGCCCTACCAGCCCGGCCAGTTTTACCTGCGGGAGCTGCCGCCGCTGCGCGCCGTGCTGCACGGCATACCCGGGCTGGGCCTGCTGGTGGTCGACGGCTACGCCGACCTCGATCCAGATGGCAGGCCCGGCCTGGGCGCGCACGCGCACACCGAGCTCGGCATCCCGGTGATCGGCGTGGCCAAATCCGCTTTCCGCACCGCCACCCATGCCATCGCGGTCCGGCGCGGGACCTCGGCCCGCCCGGTATTCGTCACCGCCGCCGGAATGTGCGCCGCCGAAGCCGCGGGCCTGGTCGCGAACATGGCTGGCCGGTTCCGGATACCCGACGCGCTGCGCCGCGCCGACGCCCTGGCCCGTACCGGGCCACCCGGCTGATCGCCGGTCCGCCGGTGATGTTTTCAGCGATCTCGCTGGTCGAGGGCGGCGACCTCGCGTACGGCCTCGGCGACGGCGTGGAAGTCTTTACGGAGGATCGCACCGTGGTTGCTGGCGACCTTCGCGCTGATTTGGATGTTCGGGTTGCGGGCGGTCACGGCGTCGAGGCTGGTGCGTATCTGTTCCTGCTCATCACGGCGGCTTCCGAACGAGGTCCCCGACGCGACCACATACCGCACCGGGACGGTGATGTTGTCCAGCACAGGGCCCAGCTCGCGCTCGCGGGAGATCACGCCGAGCTCGATGTTGCTGTCGGCCTGCTGTCTGGCGGTCATCCGCGGGGCCAGGCCCGTCGGGCGCAACAGCGGCATGAACCAGCCCAGCCGCCGGAACAGCTTCCGGATCCGCCGCTCGGTGACATCATCAAGCCAGTCGTAGGGGTACGCGCCGTCAACCAAAACCGCGCCCACCGTCCGGTGCGGATTCCGGCTGGCCCAGTGCGCCGCGACGTACGCTCCGTAGGACCAGCCCACCAGCAGCGGCCGGTCCACGCCCCGGGCCGCGAGAACGGCATCGACATCCCGGACGGCGACCTCGAAGGAATAGTCCGCCGAACGCTTCGACTTGCCGCGAGCCCGCTCGTCGTAGGTGATATGCCGCCACCCCGTTCCCAGGTCAGCGATGACCCGCCGCCAGTACGACTGCGTGGCGAACTGGCCGTTGAGGTAGACCACGGGGATACCGGGACCGCCGGTGTCGGTTACGGCCAGGGCCGTATCGTCAACCGGCAGCATGCCGGTCCAGGCGGATTGCGTGATGGTCATGGTTTTCCCTTTCTCCAGGGCTGGAAGTCCCTCGATCGCTGAACTGATCACGACAGTCACGGTCGCCCGCCGTCCTGACACAGGACAGTCACCGTGCTGACGTGGCCGCTGACACGGCGTCACCTCAGGCAAAAACATCCGCATCCGGCTACGTGTTGACTTGCCCCAGGACCGGTACCTGGCGAAGGTCGGTCTAGGGGCCAGGGCCGAGCGTCTGTCACTCAACGCCGACAGCCCATGGCTCGCAGAGTCAGGCCCATCAGACCTGAGTGAAATGCGCGGTTAGCGGGTGATCCCCCGCACCTAAGTTCGCGGCGCTTGGCGTTCCCGAAGGCGGCTCACGTGGGCTGGCTGGGCGGGGGCGCAGCCGGGAAAACGCCGGGATCAAAAGCCGGGCCGTACTCCACGAACGCGGGCCGGGTCGAGGTGTCGACGTAGAGCCGGAAGACGTCGGGGCGGTTGTAGTGCCCCACCGGGTCCATGTGGCGCCGGCCCGGCAATACTTCTCCCAAGTCGAGGTCGGCGATGAGGGTCTCCTCTTTCTCGCGCACCGGCCCGGCCAGCGGGGTTCCATTCGGCGCGATGATCACGGTGTTGCCTTCCTCCAGCCAGGCGCCGTTTTCTTCCAGGTAGACCGCCGGGACCAGCTGCTCCCGGCTCGGGAAGGCGGCCGGGATCTGGTCGGCGTGCAGCACCGGGTTGACGCCGACAACGAACATCCGGTTCTCCCGGGCCAGGTGCTGCAGGGTGGCGATCCAGCCGTCGCCGATCGCCAGCGTTGGCGCGATCCACAGGTCCACCCCTTGGGCGTACATGTAGTAGCGGGCCAGCGGCATGTAGTTCTCCCAGCAGATCAGCCCGCCGACCCGGCCGAACGGCGTGTCCACCACGCGCAGCGTCGACCCGTCCCCCATCCCCCACACGGTCCGCTCCGACCCGGTCGGCACCAGCTTGCGGTGCCGTCCGGCGAGTGTGCCGTCAGGGGAGAAATACAAGACGGTGTTGTAGATGGTGCCCCCGTGCTGTTCCCGTTCCTCAACCCCGATGACGAGCCAGACCCCGTTGTCGCGGGCGATGGCGCCCAGCCGCTCGGTCGCCGGGCCCGGCACCACCACGGCGTTCTCCGCGAGCAGCCGGAACCAGTCATCATCGCCGTCCCAGATCGGCCGGGTGTCGATCCAGATCGGCGTGCCCGGGACAAAGACCTCGGGGAAGGCCACCAGCTGGGCACCTTGCCCGGCGGCCTCAGCTGTCAGGCCGGCAACCCGGTCCAAGGTCGCGGCCTGGTCCATGAGCACATAGCTCGCCTGCACCGCAGCCACCCGAAGCGATGTCATCTCACCGGCCCCCTACGCGCATGCTTTCCCGACCTGCCGGATAAACCCGGCACCGCACTCCAGGCTCACACAGATGCCGGACATGCGCAGCAGCACCGTCGAGATCTCGTCGCCACGACGGCGGCCGCGGCACGCCCGGCAGGTCATCCGGGCGGCCGCCCCGGCCCGGTCATTCGCCCCTGTTCGCGGTGGAACACGCCTGACCAGGCACTTCCCCGCGATGGAGGCCCCAGCCCAGCTGGCCGCGGACCTGCAGGCGTTCTTCGGGCCGCTGCGGTAACCATGATCACCGGTGCGGCCTGACCGGCGGCGAGGGGTCGGCCCAGGCCGTAGCATGGCGGCGATGACCGTCCTGACCACCGAGCGCCTGATCCTGCGCGAGATGACCGGCGCCGATCTTGATCACATCGCCGCGCTGTTCGGCGACGAGGAGGTCATGCGCTACTACCCCAAGCCGATGACCCGCGACGAGGCGCAGGCCTGGGTCGAGTGGAACCGGCGTCTCTACCGCAGTCACGGGTTCGGGCTGTGGGCGATGGTCTTGCGCGATACGGGCGAGTTCGCCGGGGACTGCGGGCTCACGCCCCAGTACGTGGACGGCATCAGGGAGATCGAGGTGGGCTACCACGTCCGCACCAGCCTCCAGGGGCACGGTTACGCGACCGAGGCGGCCGCCGCCGCCCGCGACTTCGCCCGCGACAAGCTGCTCCTGAGCCGGCTGATCGCGATCATCAATCCGGAGAACGTGCGGTCGCAGCGGGTGGCCGAGAAGATCGGGCTCAAGCCCGAGAAACGCTCTACGGTTTTCGGCGCCGAGCAGATCATCTACGCCGGAGCGATCTGACCGGTCCGCGGCCGGACGTTACCGCCGGCGAGCGGCTGTTAGGCTACCCCTGGCTTTCATCCCGGACCTTGTTGGAGTTGCTCAGTAATGCAGGAACGCACGCTCGTGATCGTGAAGCCGGACGCCTATCTGCGCGGGCTCACCGGTGAAATCCTGGCCCGCCTGGAACAGCGCGGCCTGGTGATAGAGGCGATACGCATCTCCCGCAACGAGAAGGAGACGGTCGGCGACCATTACCCGCGGTCGAAGGAGTGGCTGGAGACGGTCGGCGGCAAGACCCTGGAGGACTACGCCAGGCTCGGCGTCTCGGCCCGGGACCGGCTGGGCACCGATGACGCCATGGAGATCGGCCAGATGGTCCGCAACTGGCTGACCGAGTTCCTGCTCAGCGCGCCGGTGGTACCGATGGTGATCTCCGGCAACCGCGCCATCGAGACGGTCCGCAAGATCGTCGGGCACACGTTGCCGGTGATGGCGGCTCCGGGCACCATCCGCGGTGACTACAGTTCCGATTCGCCCGATATCGCGAACGATGAGCAGCGGCCGGTCCGCAACCTCGTGCACGCCTCCGGTGACCCGGAGGAGGCCGGGCGCGAGATCGCGCTCTGGTTCCCCGAGCTGGCCTGACCGGCCTTCGCCCGCCAGCCGGCGGCGCTTTGCCGTTCACCGGCCGGCCGTAAGGCCTGGCATCCGCCCGTACCGTCGGGCGGCCCGGCTTTAATCGAGGTGTGACGCCCGACTTCGGCACCTGCCACCGGTCTACGCGGTGGCTGGCCGGCCGCGAGCCGTTCGACGGCCAGGCGCTGCTGCGGTTCCTGGCCGCGCGGGCCGTCCCGGGGGTGGAAGGGGTGTCGGGGGGGCGTTATGCGCGCACGGTCCGGGTACCCGGCGGCTGGGGCGTCGTCGAACTGGTACCGCCCGCTGCCCACGCCGGTGAGGAAGCCCAGGCCGGCGACCGCGCCATCCACCACCGGCAGGCAGCCGGGCCCGGCCGGGCGGGTGAGGCCCAGGTCCTGCTGCGGGCCCGGCTCACCAGCCCGCGCGGCATCGGCCAGGTCGTGTCCCGGTGCAGGCGGCTGTTCGACCTCGACGCCGACCCGCAGGCGATCGCCGCCGCGTTGGCCGCCGACGAGGCGCTCGCGCCGGTGGTAACGGCGCGTCCCGGCCTGCGGGTGCCCGGTGCGTACGACGGCTTCGAGCTGGCCGTGCGCGCGGTGATCGGCCAGCAGGTCTCCGTCGCGGGCGCCAGCACGCTGACCGGCCGGCTGGCCGCCCGCTGCGGCACCCCGCTGGGCGCGGCCGGCGTCGCCGGGCCCCGCTACGCCACCAAGCCAGCTGACACCACCGGGCCGGCTGACACCACCGGGCTTAACGGCACCGCGGGGCCGGCCGGGCCGCTGACGGTTCTGTTTCCCACGCCCGCCGGTCTCGCCGGCGCCAATCTGTCCGGGCTCGGACTCACCACCGCCAGGCAGATGACGCTGCGCGCGCTGGCGGCGGCGTGCGCGGATGGCCGGCTGAATCTGGACTCCGGGACCGACCCGGAGGAGACCGCGGCCCGGCTCGCCGAACTGCCCGGGGTCGGCCCGTGGACCGTCGCCTACATCCTGATGCGGGCCGTCGGCGACCCGGACGCGTTCCCGGCCAGCGACCTCGGGCTGCGCCGGGCCATGGAGCGGCTCGGCTGCCGGCCCGGACAGGACGGCCGGTGGCGGCCGTGGCGCGCCTACGCCGCCGTCCACCTCTGGGCCTCCCTCGCCGAACCCGCCGCCCGGACCGAACCCTCCGCTCTGGCCGGGCCCGCCGCACCGGCCGCATCCGCAGCCCGGCCCGCCAGCGGCGATGCGCGGGGAACGCAGTCCGTTATGCCATCGGCCGGTCTCGCGGCCAACGGACGGGAGTAGCCATGCCGGCCCGCACCATCGCGACGGCGATCCTCGACACCCCCATCGGGCCGCTGAGCGTGCTCGCGCACCAAGAGGCGCTGGTCGGCGCCGGCTTCACCGCCGACCCCGGCGAGCTTCACGCCCGGCTGCACCGCTCGCTGCGGCCGCTGCCGCTGGTGGCGGCCGAGTTGCCGTGGCTGGCCAAGCCGCTGCGCGACTACTTCGACGGCGACCTGACGGCGCTCGACACCCTGCCCGTGCACCAGCCGGCGGGCGGGGCGCGGGAGCGGGTGTGGGCGCAGCTGCGCGCGGTCCGGCCCGGCACCACCATCACCTACAGCGGCCTGGCCGCCCGGGCGGGCATCCCCCAGGCGCCCCGCGCCGCCGGGGCAGCCTGCGCGGCGAACCTGGTCGCGCCGGTCGTCCCGTGCCACCGGGCGCTGCGCAGCGACGGCAGCCTCGGCGGCTACTACTACGGGCTGGCCCGCAAGCGGTGGCTGCTGCGCCACGAGGGCGCGGCCTGACCGGCGCACCCGACGTGCCGTTATGCGCGCTGCCGCCTAGACTCCTCGGCAGTCGGGAGGAGACTTCGTGCGCAAGGTGCTCATCGCCAACCGCGGCGAGATAGCCGTCCGGATCGTGCGGGCATGCCGGGACGCCGGCCTGTCGAGCGTCGCCGTCTACGCCGAGCCGGACCTGGATGCGCTGCACGTCACGATGGCGGACGAGGCGTACGCGCTGGAGGGGACCAGCGCCGCCGACAGCTACCTGAACATCGAGAAGATCCTCAAGCGGGCCGCGGACGCCTGCGCCGACGCGGTCCACCCCGGGTACGGGTTCCTGGCCGAGAACGCGGCCTTCGCGCGGGCGGTCATCGACGCCGGGCTGACCTGGATCGGGCCGCCGCCAGCGGCGATCGACGCGCTCGGCGACAAGGTGGCCGCCCGGCGTATCGCCCAGGAGGTGGGCGCGCCGCTGGCGCCGGGCACGGACGGCCCGGTGAACAGCGCCGACGAGGTGGACGCGTTCGCCGCCCGGCACGGCCTGCCGATCGCCATCAAGGCGGCGTACGGCGGCGGCGGGCGCGGGCTGAAGGTGGCCAGGACCGCGGCCGAGATCGGGGAGATGTACGAGTCCGCGGTCAGGGAGGCGGTCGCCGCGTTCGGCCGCGGCGAGGTGTTCGTGGAGCGCTACCTGGAACGGCCGCGCCACGTCGAGACCCAGTGCCTGGCCGACTCCCGCGGCCACGTGGTGGTCGTGTCCACCCGTGACTGCTCGCTCCAGCGGCGCCACCAGAAGCTGGTCGAGGAGGCACCGGCCCCGTTCCTGTCCGGCGAGCAGGCCGCCATGCTCTACAACTCCTCCAAGGCGATCATGCACCGGGCGGGCTACGTCGGCGCGGGCACCTGCGAGTTCCTGGTCGGCCAGGACGGGACCGTCTCCTTCCTGGAGGTCAACACCCGGCTGCAGGTGGAGCACCCGGTGTCCGAGGAGGTCACCGTTATCGACCTGGTCCGGGAGATGTTCCGGATCGCCGACGGTCAGGAGCTCGGATACGGCGACCCGCCCGTCCGCGGGCACTCGATCGAGTTCCGGGTCAACGCGGAAGACCCCGGCCGCGGGTTCCTGCCCGCGCCGGGCACGATCACCGGGTGGCAGCTGCCGGCCGGCCCCGGGGTGCGGGTCGACGCCGGCTACGGGCCGGGCATGACCGTGCCGCAGGCCTTCGACTCGCTGCTGGCCAAGCTCATCGTCACCGGCGCCACCCGCCAGCAGGCCATCCAGCGCGCCCGGCGCGCCCTGGCCGAGTTCGAGGTCAGCGGGATGCCGACCGTGCTGCCCTTCCACCGGGCCGTGGTGGAGGATCCGGCCTTCACGTCCGAGCCGTTCTCCGTCTACACCAACTGGATCGAGACCGGATTCGCGGGGCAGATCCCGCCCTACTCCGGGTCACCGGGCCAGGCCGGAGACGCCGCGGGCGGCCAGCAGGCGCGCGAGCGGATCACCGTCGAGGTGGAGGGCAAGCGGCTGGAGGTGGTCCTGCCCGCCGGGCTCGGCCGGACGGGCGCGGCGGCGGCGCGCCCGGCCGGAAACGGACGGGCGCGCCGGTCCGCCCGGGCGGCCACGGCCCAGGCCGACGGCGACACCCTCACCAGCCCCATGCAGGGCACGATCGTCAAGATCGTGGCCGGCGAGGGCCAGCGGGTGTCGGCCGGCGACCCGGTCGTGATCCTGGAGGCGATGAAGATGGAGCAGCCGCTCACGGCGCACAAGGACGGGACCGTGACCGGGCTCACCGTCAAGGTCGGCCAGACCGTGGCCGCCGGTGAAGCGCTGTGCCAGCTGAAAGACTGAGAGACTGGTGACATGACCAGGGTGCCGGGCGACCCGGGGCCGATCGGATGGCTCCGGTTCGCGTTCGGCTTCCGGCTCCCGGCCAAGAACGTGCACTGGGTGCGGCACGCGCTGACCGACGCGGGCTGGCGCTGGCGCACGATCGTGCGCCACCTCGCGGTCATCCTCCCGATCTGCGCCATCCTGGTGGCGGTGCTGGGCATCTTCCTGCCCGCCCCGGTGTGGGTCAGCGTGATGATGGTGGCCCTGATCCTGTGCGGCAGCCTGTTCACCGTGGCCTTCTACGCCGACGACATCCGGGCCAACCGGCTGCGCCAGCACGGCCTGCCGGTGCCCAAAGACCCCGACCTGGGCCGGCCCACTCACTGAGCGGGCTCGCCGAACGGGGCCCGCGGGCGCGCGGGCATCATGGCCCGGCGCGCTGCCTCGGTCAGGCTGCCCGACAGCGACGGGTAGACCGCGAAGGTGTGCGCCACCTGGTCCACCGTCAGCAGCTGCTCCACCGCGATCGAGATGGCCAGGATCAGCTCGCTGGCGCGCGGCGCGACCACCACGCCGCCGAGGATCCGCCCGCTGCGCGGGCTGGTGAACAGCTTCACGAACCCGTCCCGGAAGCCCTGCATCTTCGCCCGGGCGTTGGTGGCCAGCGCGAGCTTGACCACCTCCGCCCGCACCTGGCCGGACTCGATCATGGCCTCGTCCACGCCGACGGTGGCCACCTCCGGCTCGGTGAAGATCGTCGCGGCGACGTGGTCGAGCCGCAGCGGCTGGACCGCCTCCCCCAGCGCGTGCCACATGGCGATGCGCCCCTGCATGGCCGCGACGGAGGCGAGCATCAGCACCCCGGTGCAGTCACCGGCGGCGTACACGCCCGGCACCGTGGTCCGCGACACCTTGTCCACCTCGACGAACCCGCGGCCGTCGGTCGCGACGCCGGCCTCGGCCAGGCCGAGGCCGGCGCTGGCCGGCATCACCCCCACGGTCAGCAGGCAGTGCGTGCCGCGCACGGCCCGCCCGTCGGTGAGGGTGACCAGCACGCCGTCGCCCTCGCGGCGGGCCGATGCCGCGCGGGACCGGCTCAGCACGGTCATCCCGCGCCGGCGGAACACGTCCTCCAGCACCACCGCGGCGTCGGCGTCCTCCTGCGGCAGCACCCGCTCCCGCGAGGAGATCCGCGTCACCTGCGAGCCCAGCGCCTGGTAGGCGCTGGCGAACTCGGCGCCGGTCACGCCGGAGCCCACCACGATGAGCTCGGGCGGCAGTTCATCGAGGTCATACAGCTGCCGCCAGGTCAGGATCCGCTCGCCGTCCGGCTCGGCGCCCGGCATGATCCGTGGCATCCCGCCGGTGGCGATCAGCACCACGTCCGCGCCGATCTCCCGGTCGCCGACGGCGACGGCATGGCCGCCCGCCTGCCCGGTGAGCCGGCCCCGCCCCCTGACGACCTTGACCCCCTCGGCCGCGAGCCGCGCCGCGACGTCCGCCGACTGCGCCAGGGCCAGCGCCTTCACCCGCCCGTACAGCCGGGGCGCGTCCACCCAGCCGTCGGCCGCGCCCTGGATGCCGAGGGCGGCCGAGCCGCGCAGCAATCCCATCGTCTCCGATGTGGCGATGAGCGTCTTGGACGGGACACAGTCGGTCAGCACGCAGGCGCCGCCGAGCCCGTCCGAGTCCACCACGGTGACCTGCGCCCCGAGCTGGGCGGCCACGAGGGCGGCCTCATATCCGCCCGGGCCGCCGCCGACGATCACAACGGTTGAGTTCGGCTGCCTCACGACGACTCATTCTGTCGCATTCGCCCGGTGTGATCCGCAGTGGGTGATCCGTGCCGTCCGCCCCCCGAGCGGGCGGCCGGGCTCGTACGCTTGTCATCCGTGGCGTTGTACGCGGCGTATGGCAGCAACATGGACCCGGCGCAGATGGCCGAGCGGTGCCCGCATTCCCCGCAGCGCGGCAGCGGCTGGCTGGAGGGCTGGCGGCTCACGTTCGGCGGCGAGGACATCAGCTGGGAGGGCGCGCACGCCACCGTGGTGGAGGACGCGGGCCAGCGGGTGTTCGTGGTGCTCTACGACGTCCCGGAAACCGACGAGCGGGCCCTGGACCGCTGGGACGGAGCCACCCTCGACTACTACCGCAAGCTGCGGGTGCGGGTGGAGACGCTGGACGGCGACGTGGCCGCCTGGCTGTATGTGCTCAACGCGTACGAGGGCGGGCTGCCGTCGGCGCGCAACCTCGGGATCCTAGCCGACGCGGCAGAGAAGGCCGGAGCGCCCGCCGACTACGTGGCCGAGATCCGCGCCCGGCCGTGCGCTTCCATCGGCGGCTGACCATCCGCGGGCCGGGCGCTCCCCGGGTTCCCGCGCCGTTCCCGCGCCGAGGAAGGCGGTGATCGACGTGCGGAGCGAGGCGGCGTCGAGCCCGTGCGCCGCCTCGTGCTCGGCGGGCGTGCCGTAACGGCGCAGCTCGGCGCGGCCCACCCCGAGCCCGAGCACCCGGTGGCGGATGCCCGCCAGCGCCCGGCGGTGGCCGGGCTCACCCGCGGCACCCGGTCATACAGCACCCAGAGCACATCGAGCGTGGACTCGGCCGCCCGCTCGTGCTTGGTGTCGCCGGTCATCAGCGCGATCAGCCCCGGCAGGCCGGCGTAGCCGCAGCGGGTGGTCCCGGCCGCGGCCGGTGAGGTGGTCTCCATGCACCCCATGCTCGGACTTCAAGTGCACTTGAAGTCAAACCGGCCGCCCGGTAGCCTCCGGCCATGGCCGGCCGGTCTCTCCTGACCATCTCGCAGCTGTCCGCCCGCAGCGGTGCCGCGCCCTCGGCCCTGCGGTACTACGAGGAGCTCGGCCTCATCCAGGCCGAGCGCACGTCCGGCCAGCAGCGCCGGTACCCGCCGTACATGCTGCGGCGGGTCGCCTTCATCCGGGCGGGCCGCCAGCTCGGCCTGTCGCTGAGCGACATCGGCCGGGCCCTGGCCCGGCTGCCGTCCGGCAAGGCGCCGACCAGGGCCGACTGGAGCCGCGCGGCCCGGACGTGGGAGAAGGGCATCGACGCCAAGATCGCCGAGCTGGAGCGGCTCAAGTCGACCCTGTCCAGCTGCATCGGCTGCGGCTGCCTGTCGCTGCGCCGGTGCGCCCTGTACAACCCGGGCGACATGGCGGCGCAGCGGGGGCCCGGCGCGCGCTGGCTGCTCGGGGACGAGCCACCCGCCTGACGGCCGGTTGACACCTCGCGCACCGCGGTTAGGCGAACACGGCCACGATGAGCGCCACCAGCGGCACCACCATCGCGGCGATGGACAGCCACGCCCAGTGCGCCTCCGGCTGACCGCCCGCGGCGCCCGCCGCGCGCTCCCGTTTGGCCCGCTCGTCCAGCTGCCGCGCGGTGGACTCGGCCAGGCTCCGCTTGAGCGCCGCCTGGGCCTCGGCCGGGTAGCGGCCGTACCCGGCGGGGACCTGCTGCCTCAGCCCGCGCCGCTTGGCCCGCATCTCCGACGACCGGTCGGCACGCGGCGAGGACTGCACGGCCCAGCTGTTGAGGATCTTGCCTCTGGCCGCCCCGGGCGCGGGCAGGCAGTGCACTCGGAGCGCGTTGGGCGCGTCCACGCTCTCCACCCCGCCCCAGCGCACCCGGTACTCACGCAGCGGGTTCTCCATCGTGATGCCGGTGGCGTCGGCGATGATGCACGGGCGGAGCGCGCACGCGTACAGCGCGCCGGTGACGGCGGCCACCACCAGCGCCATGACGACGGCGTCATGGCCGTGGCTCTGCAGCGCCAGGTCGATCAGGGCGGCGACCGCGAGCGCGACCCAGACCCACCACAGGATGATCGCGCCGCCGCTCCGGAACACCTGCCGGCCGCTGGCCTGGTCCTGCTGCGACGACACCGCCGGGCACTCCACTCGTCTGCGGGGCGGCTGGGCTGCGCGCCCCCCAGCACACTGTAATCCCAGCCGCGGGCTCGGCACGCACGGCGGGAAGGCCCGCCCGGCCCCCGGCCCCGCTGCCCGCAGGAGCCTCAGGCGCTGGTCACGTCGGCCAACCGCCCGGACGCGGACGCCTGCCCGGCCCGTAGCGCCGCGAGCGCGGTGGCCGCCATCAGCCGCACCCCCACCCCGATCGCCCGCTCGTCCACGTCGAACGTGGCCTGATGCAGGTCGCGATGGCCGCCCGGCCCCGGGGTCCGGGTGCCGAGCCGGGCCAGAGTGCCCGGGACCGACTCCAGGTACCAGGCGAAGTCCTCGGCCCCCAGGCTCTGCGGGGCCACTGACAGCGCCTCCGGCCCCAGCACCTGGGCGGCGGCCGTCTCGAGGATGGCCGTGCTGGACGGCTCGTTGACGGCCGGCGGGACACCGCGCGTGTACTCGATTTCGGCGATCACGCCGTAGGCGCTGGCGACCGAGCTGACCAGGTCCTCCAGCAGCCCGGGCGCCCCGTACCAGGCCTGTTCGTCCAGGCAGCGCACGGTGCCGGAGGCGAATCCCTCCTCCGGGATGGCGTTGGGGGTCAGCCCGGCGCTGACCTCGCCCCAGACCAGGCTGAGACTGGAGCGGGGGTCGACCCGCCGCGACAGCGCGGCCGGCAGCTCGGTCACGATCTTGCCGAGCGCGTACACCAGGTCGGCGGTCAGGTGCGGCCGCGCGGTATGCCCGCCCAGCCCGCTGACCTTCACCATGATCTTGTCGCAGGCACCGGTGATCGGGCCCACCCTGGTCCCCACCTTCCCCACGTCGAGCGAAGGGTCGCAGTGCAGCGCGAAGATCCGTTCCACGTTCGCGATGCGGCCGGCCGCCATCACGTCCAGGGCCCCGCCCGGCACCTCTTCGGCGGGCTGGAAGACGAGCCTGACCACGCCCGGCAGTCCGCCGCCCGCGGCCCGCTCGGCCAGGAACAGCGCCGCGCCGAGCAGCACCGTGGTGTGCACGTCGTGCCCGCAGGCGTGGCAGGCGTTCGGGACCGTGGACCGGTACGGCACGTCCTTCTCATCCGGCATCGGCAGCGCGTCCAGGTCGGCCCGCAGCGCCACCACCGGGCCGCCGGCCGTCCCGTCGGCCCCGTCACCGACGTCCGCGACGAGCCCGGTTCCCTTGGGCAGCGTCAGCGGCCGCAGCCCGGCCGCGGTCAGCCGCTCGAGTACCCGGCCGGTCGTCCGGTACTCCCGGTAGCCGGTCTCGGGGTGGGCGTGCAGATCCCGGCGGAAGGCGATCAGCTCCGCTTCCCGGGCGGCCAGGAACTTGGCGAGTTCTTCCCGCAGGTCAAACTCTGTCATGCGGTGCCTCCACACACTCGGGCTCCGGCGGCTCAGGCGGCACCGCGGGTTGATGCGAGCGGTTCCTCGGGGGCCGACCCGTCGGAGAGCGCGATGAGGGCGGACGCGGCCATCACCCGCACGCCGACGCCGATCGCTCTCTCATCGACGTCGAAGTTCGACTGATGGATGTCCAGATCCGGCGGCGTCTGCGGGCCCCTGATCCCCAGCCGGGCCAGCGCCCCAGGGATCGACTCCAGGTACCAGGCCACGTCCTCGCCGCCCAGGCTCTGCGGCGCCTGCGCGGCCGCATCCGGCCCGATGGCCACCTCGGCGGCCTCGCCGAGGATGCGGATGCTCTCGGCGTCGTTGACGGCCGGCGGCACGCCGCGCACGTAGTCCAGCTCCGCGATCACCCCGTAGGCGCTGGCGACCGAGCTCACCAGCCCCTTCAGCAGGTCGGGTGCCTGGTGCCAGGCCTCCTCGTCCAGGCAGCGCACGGTCCCGGCGGCAAAACCGTCCTCGGGGATGGCGTTGGGGGCGAGCCCGGCGCTGATCCGGCCCCAGACCAGGCTGAGACTGGAGCGGGGGTCGACCCGCCGCGACAGCGCGGCCGGCAGCTCGGTCACGATCTTGCCGAGCGCGTACACCAGGTCGGCGGTCAGGTGCGGCCGCGCGGTGTGCCCGCCCGGCCCGCTGACCCTCACCCTGATCTTGTCGCAGGCGCCGGTGATCGGCCCGGTCCGCAGCCCGATCTGGCCGACCTCGAACCGGGGGTCGCAGTGCAGGGCGAAGATCCGGTCAACCCCGCTGATGGCCCCCTCGCCCATCGCCGCCAGCGCGCCCTCGACCACTTCCTCGGCCGGCTGGAACAGCAGCCTCACCCGGCCGGGCAGCAGCCCCCGGGCCGCCTGCTCGGCCAGGAACAGCCCCGCGCCGAGCAGCACCGCGGTGTGCACGTCGTGCCCGCAGGCGTGGCAGGCGTTCGGGACGGTGGACCGGTACGGCACGTTCTTCTCGTCGGGGATGGGCAGCGCGTCCAGGTCGGCCCGCAGTGCCACCATCGGGCCGCCGCAGGTGCCGACGTCGGCCCACAGGCCGGTGCCCGAGGACATGAGCCGCGGCCGCAGGCCGGCCGCCGTCAGCCGTTGCGCGATCCTGGCGGTGGTGCGCCGCTCGGTGTGGGCGATCTCCGGATGGGCGTGCAGATCCCGCCGGAAATCGATCAGTTCCTGTGCGTGAACGGCGAGGAATTCCTCGAGGTCCGCCGGCAGGTCAGGCGCGGGCATGCGCCGCCTCCCGCGGGCAAGTGAATGAGGCCGCGGGCAGTCCGGTGCTCCAGATGTTCCAGATGCTCCCGGTGCGGGCCTGCATGTCCATCCACTCCTTGAACTCAGTCCACCTCGCCCCGGGCGCGGTTGCCCGCAGCCCGCAGGTTCGGCGATGACCGGCCTGCTTGAGCTGAGCCCCGTGGCAGATCAGCGCCCGGAAATGCGGCAGATACCCAGCGAGGGCGCGACGACAGGTAGATCGACCCGCTCCCCGCCACGGAGTTACCCGGACGCCCACGCGCCCGAGTGTGGTTACAGCGGGCACGCAACGGAATCTGCTCAACGAGTTTCGGCATTGCGCTGAATGGCCGCCATCTGTACGTCCCGGCACCGCCGGGACGCGTTCTGGCGCAGGTCTGTATCGTATCGCGCGCGAGCATGATCCGCTGGAGTTGCGCAATTGTCGCGGTCCGATCAATCCCGGACACCACCCCCCGCATCCTGCGATGCCGGCGCAGGTCAGGTTATTTCGGCGGGCCGGTAGACGCCCCAGACCTCGCGCAGGGCGTCGCACACCTCCCCGACCGTGGCCTGGGCGCGCAGCGCCTCCCGGAGCGGGACAAAGACATTCTGCGAGCCGGCCGCGGCCTTCTTGAGATCGTCGATCCGGCGCCGCCACTCCCCCGCGTCGCGCGCCCCGCGCAGCCGCGCGAGCCGCTCCGCCTGGTCCCGCT
>Ga0335076_10003576_pt1 | contig 15633 bp, 12 predicted proteins | sample Lox_Sample_25_FD_206717 | JGI IMG/M metagenome (GOLD analysis project Ga0335076, IMG submission 206717) | Soil microbial communities from Loxahatchee National Wildlife Refuge, Florida, United States - Lox_Sample_2.5 | ecosystem: Environmental > Terrestrial > Soil > Wetlands | place: USA...
CGCCGCTTACCAGTCGGGCAGTGGGCAGGACAAGAATTCGCCCAATGCGAATCCGCTTTTGGTGAATGTGACGTCGAATCCGCCAAATCTGGATTTGCAGGCGGGGTCACCGGCGATTAACACCGGTGGGACTTCCCTAACCTGCAGCCAAGGATATTGCGGGAGCGGGACTTCGATCTACGGCAGTGTGGATTTTGCGGGGAATCCCCGATTTAACAGCAGCGGGCAGATCAACATTGGGGCTTACGAGCAGTAAGGAGAGTCCGCGGGCGATCTAGGCCTTGCTTACTCGCTCGCTGCACTCGCTTGGGGCGGAGCAAAGGCTCCGCCCCTAAAAACTTCAGATATTCGCTTGATTCACGGTTCGTGACGCGCTAGCCTAGTTTTGCTCTCGCGATTCCTCCCACCTCTTTTTCATCTCCACCCCTAGAATGTGCATTTGCTGCAATGTCTGTGCAATACAGCGCGGTTTCTTGTAAGCCCCCACTACATATAGTGTTATATTGCTTGACGCCGGTCGAATTCGACCGTTACAGTAGCTTAACTTTGTGCCTGCCCTATCCAGCCTGGGGTGAGAATTGGCGCGCTTTTGACGGCAAAACGCATCGAAACTGGGAGGGGGAACCCTTTCAGTAAACATCGCTGCGCTAAGCGGTTTCACCGGCAACCGGCGGCTAAACGGCCGCTGATGTCCGTCTAGGTCCTAAGGAGTTCACGTTGCTCAAACTGAAGAGACTTCAAATTCTCGGGTTCAAGTCGTTTTGCGACCGCACCGAGCTCAAGTTCCACGGAGACGGTGTGGCGGCCATCATTGGCCCGAACGGTTGTGGCAAGTCGAACATTTCGGACGCGATCTCATGGGTACTGGGCGAGCAGTCGGCCAAGTCGCTGCGCGGAGCTCGGATGGAAGACGTGATCTTCGCCGGAACCCGGGACCGTAAGCCGACGGGAATGGCCGAAGTCTCGCTGACATTGATTGATCCCGACGTTTACTCTGGGGGCGACGCGAGCGCGGCCACGGAAATCGATATTCAGGACGACATGCCAGCCTCGACCGAGGTGCATGTGGCCGATAATTGGGACGAAGCGGCGGTAAGAACCCGGGCCGCCGCAGACACCGAACAAGCTGTGGAAGACGCGCAGCCCGGAAAGATTGAGGAAATAGAAGTTCCGCGATCGAAGGTCAACACGCTCTCGATTGCCTTCCCTGACGATGAACCCGTCTTTGCCTTACCCGTGCACAATCTGACCCCGCCCGCAAACTCGGCAGCGGTGGGAACGGCAGCGCCACATGTGGTGTTGAAAATCCGTCGGCGCAAGTTCAACCAGCAGCAATTCCATCATGGGGAAATTCATGTAACGCGGCGGCTGTTCCGGTCCGGCGACAGCGAGTATCTGCTGAACGGAAAGCTGTGCCGCTTGCGGGACATTCAGGAATTGTTCATGGGCACCGGGTTAGGCCCGGAGTCGTACGCCCTGATTGAGCAGGGACGTATTGGGCAAATCCTGAGCAGTCGTCCGACGGACCGGCGGGCGATTCTCGAAGAAGCAGCTGGAATTACAAAGTTCAAGACCAAGAAACGGTTGGCCGAGGCGCGGCTGGAAGATGCCAAGCTCAACCTGAATCGCGTGAATGACATTTTCGAGGAAGTCACGCGGCAGATGAATTCGCTGAAGCGGCAAGCTTCGAAGGCCGAGCGCTATGCCCGTTTGCGGGATGAAATGCGGTCCAAGCTGCGGCTGGTGCTAGCGAGTAAGTTTGCCCAGATCGAGCAGGAGGGCGCGGAACTCGACCGGCAACTGAATGTTCTGGCCGAAGAGATGCAGCATCGCACCGAGGAAGTGCAGACGCTGGAGGGCGAGCATAACGAGCGGACGCAGCGCGGGTATTCGATTGAGGCGGAACTGCGGGAAAATCGCGACCGCATCAGTCAGATCGCGATGGAGATCGATCGGGCGCAGGCTCGGCGGCGGCATAACGAAGAGCGCTGCGCCGAGTTGGTAGTGCGGGCGGCGTCGGCCGAGGCGGAATTGGCCCAGGCGCAGCATCGGCTGACGGCGTTGGAGTCGGAGCGGGAATCGAACCGGCAGATTTTGGAGACGGCGGCAGCGGAATTCGCGGCGGCGCAGGCGGAGCTTGCGGTGTGCCAACAGGAGGCTGCCGAAGGCACGGCAAGCCTGGCATCGATTGAGAAGCAGCAGGAAGAAGCGCGCGTGGCGATTTTCGACACAGTTTCGTCGGCGTCACGGCTGCGGAATCAGCTGGCACAGGCGGAAGAACGGCTGGCAGGGGTAGATCGCGAGGCGCGGCGACTGGAGGCTGAAATCGCGAATGCGAATACCCAGGTCGAAGCCTTCGGCGGACAGCGCGGGCAACTGGCGCTGGAATTCGACACGGTTACGCAACGAGTCGGCGGCATCACGGAAGAAATCAGCCAGGTGCGGCGACTGATTGAGTCAAAGAAGTTGGAAGAAACTCGCGCCAAGACCAATCTGGACGTGCTCCGCGCAGAATTTGCAACGGCGTTGGGAAAAAAGGGATCGTTGGAAGCTGTCATAGCGGAACATGGATATTCGACTGAGTCGGTGCGGCGATATTTTCAGTCGGGCGTGATGCAGAGCGGATTGGCTCCGGTCGGCGTGTTGGCTGACTTTCTTGAGGTCGAGCCGAAGTACGAGCGCGTGGTCGAAGATTTCCTGCGCGATGAGTTGAACTACATCGTGGTGAAGTCATGGGATGCGGCCGATGAAGGGCTGCGGATGTTGCGTACCGATGTCGACGGGCGCGCGACCTTCCTGGTGCATCCCGAAGATTCGCAGGCCAAGTTTTCGTTTGTGCTGGACGAAGCGGCACACTGCGCTCCTCCCGCGGCTCAGATTTTGCCGTTGAAGAGCACCATTCGCGTGCTGGATGGGTTTGGCAAATCGCTGGAAGTCATTCTGCCGAAGCTGCGCGATGGGTACATTGTTCCTGAGTCTGGAGTTGCACGTGGGCTGGCACTGGAAAATCCCGACGCGTTCTTTTTGTCGCAAGGCGGGGAGTGCTTCCACAACGTGACGGTAACCGGGGGCAAGCAGCGTGCCGAGGGACCGCTGTCGATGAAGCGCGAGCTGCGCGAAGTGATGCGTCAGTTGGAAGATCTGGAGCGCTCGCTACGCGATGAAGAGACGCGAGTGATGACGCTCGGACGGGAGATCAAAGAGCTCACTTCCCTGCTGGACCGGCTGGAAGGCGAGAGGCGCGAAGCGGAGACGCAGGTCATGACCTCGCGGCACATGCTGCAGCAGCTTGATTCCGAGATGGTTCGCGTGAGCGAACGGCTGAACCTGGCGAAGCTGGAGATGGGGCGCTTAGCCTCGGAACGCGCTGAGCAGGAAGGGATCTTGTGCGCGCGGCAGTCGGAGATTGAGATACTGGAATTGAAGCGAGCCGAGTTGGAGCAGCAATTATCGGCTGCGCAGGAGACGTTGACCGCGCTTCGAGTGCGTCGGGAAGAATCGGCCCAGACGACGTCGCAACGGGCGGCCCGGGTTGCGACGTTAGAGGAGCGGCATCGTTCGGCAGGGGCAGTGTTGCAGCGGATTGAATCGCTCTTCACCGAAATGGCGGAGCGCATCCAGGCGCTTTCGTCACAGATTGAAGGCGCGGCTGCGGAGACACTGCAGCGCGAAGCCGAGAACGAGCAACTGGCACAGACGGCGGCCGATCTTGACGCCGAGCGCAATGCGGCACAGGCTCGTGAAGGATTGCTGCAGTTTGAAACCGAGCAATTGCGGGCGCGTCTCACCGAGATCGACGATCTGTTGCGGAACAGCCGGTTGCTCCTCGATCAGGCGCGCGACCGCAAGGGCGAGCTTTCGGCGGCATCGGCGAAGTTGGAGTCGGACGCACAGTACATGTCGGAGACCTGCATTAATGAGCTGAGCACCGAGCGCACCGATCTAATGGCGGACACGACCATCACGGCCGTCACCGGCGAACAGCTTGCGGCGGAAGACCAACTCTACCGCGAGATGCGGGCCAAGCTGGAAGCGATGGGTCCTGTCAACATGATGGCGCTGGAGGAGTACAAAGAGACGGCCGAACGGCACTCGTTCCTGGAGACGCAGCGCAAAGATCTCATCTCGTCGATCGAAAACACGATCGCCACGATCAAGGAGATCGACCAGATTTCACGGCAGAAGTTTGAAGAGGCTTTCGGAAAAATCAACGAGAACTTCCAGGCAACGTTCAAGAAACTATTCGGCGGAGGACATGCCTTCATGAAGCTGACCGACGAAGAGAACAGCGCCGAGAGCGGCATTGACGTAGTGGCTTCACCTCCGGGGAAACGGCTGCAAAGCGTGCTGCTGCTGTCGGGCGGCGAGAAGGCACTGACAGCGTTGGCGCTGCTCGTTGGCATCTTCCAGTATGCGCCGAGCCCGTTCTGCATCCTGGACGAAGTGGATGCCCCACTCGACGAGGCCAATGTCGGACGCTTCACCGAACTCGTCAAAGAAATGAGCGTGCAGACGCAGTTCGTCCTGATCACGCACAGCAAGAAAACGATGAGCATCGCTCCTGTGCTGTATGGCGTGACCATGCAGGAGCCGGGAGTTTCTAAGCTCGTTTCCGTCCGCTTTGGGGTGCAGTAGACAAAGCACCAAAATCAAAGGCCAGCCGAGTGGCTGGCCTTTTTCATTCGAAGAAGCCCGTCAATGTCGCTGCACGCAACCCTCAGGATCTGCCAGGGACCAAAGCTGCTGGACCAGATAATCCCGGTTGCCGAACTTTGCGTTGGCATGGGAGCCATTTGGCGCCCGGAAAGTCGGACCGTAATTGAAGTTGCACACATCCGCCATTTCTTCTCCGGTAAATGTAAACCAGGCGTTGATGTCAGGATCGGTTGCCGTTTCTCCCAGTTCGTGGATCAGTGAATCCGCGACGGAGTCCATTCCCATGTCGAAATTGGGGCTGATCTTGTCGTGATAGATCGCGACATTGCCCGAGCAGCCTCCGAGGATCCCCGTCGACGCCGGAGGATCAGCAGCTACGGCATACCTGACTTCGGCCCCGGCGATAATCTCCGGCGTGTAGGCATGGTAGGCGCACCAGACGTTGTCGGGAAGCTTCACATCCGGAGAAATGGTGAGGATGTAGATGCCATTCACATCGCTGGGCAAATTGCCGCCCGCAACCGCATTGTGCAGAAGCGTGGTCTCAAAGAAGTCACCGCTAAGAGTGTGGCCAAGGGAGTATGCATCGTCGTAAGAATCGATGGCGGGATCGTAGTTGAAAGCGTTTTGCACGTAGTCGCCTTCGGAATCGTAATACTCGGTGGTCACATTGAACGCTTGCGATCCGCCCACGTGCTCCAGGAATGTATCGAGAATGCTGTGTTGCTTCGCAGTGAAGCTGCCGTAGTACACAACATACAGGTTGATTGGCCCGGCCATGATGGGGCCACCGTGATAGACCATGGTGGGCTTCCAATTCATTTCGGCACCTTGGGCTTTCGCCTGAGCATATGGCAGACGCGGACTCCGGGGCTCCGACTGAGCCGCGGCGAGGTGACTAGCGACTAGGAGCAGCGCGAGAAAGACAGTCTTGTTCACGATGACTTCTCCTAAGATTTCAACGGAACGCGCGACCGAGGAACGGAGCGAGGCTCCGGCGATCGGACATTTTCTCACAAACGACGCCGATGCGATTCCGCCGGTGGTCGAAAATGTCCACGATATTCACTTCCATCCTCAGTTTTTCCACAATGCGATGCCGCTGAACCCGGCTCCCAGCACCGGTTCTCGGGCTGTTCGCTTCCTGTCAACTGCTTTCGTCTCAGCACTCTATCGGACGGCAACATTTCACGTGATGGGAATCGTTGACAAATTTTTTTGAGCAGCTAGAATACCCCTCGCTTCTTCCCTGTAAAATTTAAGTCATGAGCCCCCAAGTCCTCGATCCCGTCCTCTTACAAACCAATTTCCCGGAACTCAAACTCCACGCTAGCGGCAAAGTGCGTGATGTGTACTACGTCGGCGACCAGCAACTGCTGTTTGTCGCCACCGACCGCATTTCCGCTTTCGATTACATTCTGGCCACCGGCATTCCGCAGAAGGGCCGCGTCCTGAGCCAGATTTCGCTGTTCTGGTTCGACTTTCTCTCGGATATCGTGCCTAACCATCTGATCACAGCGGATGTCGACAAATATCCCGAGGAGCTGCGACACTACGCCGATCAATTGCGCGGCCGCTCCATGCTGGTGAAGCGTGCGCAGATGTTCCCGGTCGAGTGCGTGGTGCGGGGATACATTTCCGGATCGGCATGGAAAGAGTACAAGGCGAGCGGCAAGGTGTCGGGCATTACGCTGCCTGCCGGATTGAAAGAGTCGGATGCATTTCCTGAGCCGATCTTTACGCCCTCGACCAAAGCGACCACGGGTCACGATGAAAATATTTCGTTTGATCAAATGTGCGAGATCGTGGGCGCGGACACGGCAGCCAAGCTACGCGACCTGACGCTGCGGGTCTATAAGAAGGCGGCAGACTATGCCCGCGGGCGTGGCATCATTCTCGCCGACACTAAGTTTGAATTTGGAATGACCGATAAAGGCATCACCCTGGCGGACGAAGTGCTCACGCCCGATTCTTCGCGCTTCTGGCCGGCGGATAAATATCAGCCCGGCCGCGCGCAGGATTCGTACGACAAGCAGTATGTTCGCGATTACCTCGAGCAGATTCACTGGAACAAGCAGCCACCTGCACCGGCGCTTCCTGCCGACGTAGCCCGCCGCACCAGCGAGAAATATCTTGAGGCCTATTTCCAGTTGACCGGACACAAGCTGGATGTCTGATCCGTCAGCTGGCGAGTTTCCCGACCGCAGGAGCACGGCATGACCCCGGCGGACTGGATTATTTGTCTGGTACTGCTTTTGAACGTCGTCACGGCGGCCATGCAGGGGTTCTTTTCCGAGGCCCTCACGATCGCCGGATTGGTAGTGGGATACATCGCAGCTGCGTGGAAGTATCGCGCGCTGGCGGAGTGGTTCGAAGGGTTTTTGAAGAACGATTGGCTGGCCGAGATTCTCGGTTTTCTCATCATCTTCTTCGCGGTTCTGCTGCTCTTTGGGTTGGCGGCAAGAATCGCGCGATGGGTGATGAAAGAATCCGGCCTGAGTGGGCTTGACCGTTTCCTCGGCGGACTTTTGGGGCTGGCCAAGGGCGGGTTGATGGTAGCAGTAATCCTGATGGGCATGACGGCGTTCGCGCCGACTTCGCGATTTCTGGAGAACTCGCAGTTGGCGCCGTACTTCCTGGTCGTAGGCCGGGCGGCGATTTGGCTGGCGCCTTCGGAATTACGGACGCGGTTCTATCAGGGACTGGATCTACTCCATCAGGCTCCACAGAAGTTATCCGGCGCCCCTGCTTCTCCGCCCAAATAGGTGCGGCGCAGTGAAAAATTCATAGCGGAAGAGAGACGCATCGTGAAAGATCAACTGGAAGCACTCGTATTGCAAATGTACAAGAGCAATATTCTGTATTCAGAAGGAGTGCGAGAATTCAAGAAACGATTCATCCTGACCGTGCTTAACGAGAACAAGGGCAACCAGTGCCGCGCCGCCCGCGAACTGGGCATGCACCGCAACACGCTCAGCCGCACTCTGAGTGAGCTAAAGATCGATGTCCGGCAACTGCGCGACGGACAGAAGCGCCCACCCCGCAGCACACGCACCGCGGTGTTGGAGAAGAAGGTCGTTCGCTAGCTGCACTTCCACGAAACACTTCTCTCTATCTCTGTATCCTGAACAAAAAACCAAGGCAGCCCTTTCGGGCTGCCTGGCTGCCTTTTCAACTTCATTGTTGGCCAATCGCTCTGTTATTGCGCGGCCGGTTTCCTGTGAGTGGTGGCCGCTGGCTTGTGGGCTGGAGCGGCGGGCTTCGCGTTCAACAGTTTGGCATTCTCCATCACCATCATGAAGGGGTTCGGAGTGTAGGAAGCTGGCTCGCCCTGGAACTGGAAGTTGGCGTCAGCGTCCTTCGGAATCAGCTTCACCGGAACCTTCTCGTCGAATTTCAAGGTGATGTCGGCTTTCTTCGCATCGATATCGTCTTCGCTGCCGGCGATCTGGAATTCCGTGGGCGTTGTGCTGATGACGGTGCCCACCATCTGCACTGCCTTGCCCTTGATTGCAGTCCACACGGCATCCTGGTCAGCCTGGCTGCCATTGCTGAGAACGAATTCCCAGGTAGCAAAGTCCATCTTGTCAGGAGGCGTCTTGGTGACCATATCGTGCGCCTGTTCCGCCGGTGTTGGCGCGGGTTTGATCAAAGCCGCCAAATCTGGAGTGGTTCCCCCAGCCTTGGCTGCCGCGAGAACGCCGTCCCAGCCGTCTTCGGCACCGTGGTAGTGGCGATAAAGAGAGCGGGCATATTTCTCGATCTGGGCCTGGGCTTGAGCGGGGGCAAGAGCCGCAGCGCGAGCCGCATACCAAATCGCGTTCATGCTGTTCTCAGGCGTGGTTGGAGTTTTCGCGTCGGGCCAATAAGCCAACGCCAAGGGGTAGACCAAACTGAAGTCCTTCTGGCTGTCAGGGCTGGCTTCGACGGCAGGCTTCAGGTGCTCGATGGCGCACGGATAGTCCTTAGCCTGCAGGCACGCAATGCCGATCGAAGCGTGGAAGATTCCGGTCATCTGATCCTTCATCTTGAGGATTTCGGGATCAGACTGCTTGGGCAGACAATCGAGACCTTGCTGGCCGTACTTCTTGCCATCCGCGAGAAGTTGCTGGGCGTTCGGGTCGCCACTCTGAGCCGAAACGCGATCAAAGTAAGCCAGCAGGGTCAACGCACGCACGTTACAAGGATCGGCGGCCACCAACTTCGTTCCGGTGTCCAACGTCTTCTTGATGTTGCCGGACTGCTGATACGTCTGCATCAAAATTTCCAGCGCCTGATTCTTCATGACGCTGTTGGGGTATTGGGTCAGGAAGGCTTCCAGCCCGCTGATCTTCGCGTTAGGATCCGTGGCCTGCACGGCGGCGACGTAGGCGTTATATTCGGCGGGATCTTTAATCACCGGTGCGGCGTTCTGTTGTGCAGGCGCCGAGGCTTGTCCCTGGGGCGCGGCGGCCGGCTGTTGTGCTGCTGGCTGGGCCGCAGGCTGTTGGCCCTGTGCCGGCTGCGCAGGATTCTGAGCTCCCGCTACGACAGCAACCCCAAGCACAACCGCGACCAGAATCGTTTTCATCAGTATGGCTCCTTAGAATTTCTTGGGAAATAACTTTTCGGAAACGTTTTCTCTAACGCGCTGCAGTGACTGCATTCCGCCTGGACCGCTCAGCGTTCGGATCCTGCTCTGCAATGCTTGACTTCCTGGCAGGGACCCCGGGAGAGCGGGCAACCCGCTGAAAGTGAAGGCGGCTAACCCTGTTTTCCCGGTTGGCCGGATTATAAGTACCTCCCCTGCCGAAGGCAAGCGATTCCCCAATCACCCTCCACTTTACTGTTAAGATGCGTTTGGCAGAGAGCGTGGATGTTCCACTTTTCCGCCCCGCAAGCAACTCAACTGAACGCAGGAGGCCTTATACAGTATGGACACCGGACAGCCTCTTTCCGGGCAAGTGGCGGTCGTAACGGGCGCTGGACGCGGTATTGGCGCTGCCATCGCCCGCAAACTGGCCAAAATGGGTGCGACGACAGTGTTGTTAGGACGCACACAATCGTCCCTGGATGAGACAGCCATTGCCATTCGCGACCGAGGTGGAAAAACGGAAGTCATTCCCTGCGACGTTACTGTTTTGCACCAGGTGGAATATGCCTCCACTCGCGTCGACAATACATTCGGGCGCCTCGACATCCTCGTCAACAACGCCGGGATCGGCGGCTTTAATGACGCGCTCTACAATTTGCCCGTGGAGGAGTGGGATCGGATTCTGAATACAAACCTGCGTGGAGTGTTCTACGCGATTCGTTGTTTTACGCCGACGATGATCCGGGCCAACGCCGGACATATCATCAACATTTCTTCGTTAGCCGGGAAGAATGCGCTGCCAAACGGAGCAGCCTACGCGGCATCGAAATGGGGATTGAATGGCCTGACGTATTCCGTCGCCGAAGAGTTGCGCAGATTCAATATTCGCACCTCGGTGATCTGTCCGGGCTCGGTGGACACGGAACTCAGTCCGCACGCCGGGAAAGATCCGACCAAGATGTTGAAAGCGGAAGACGTCGCGCACGCGGTCGCCATGCTCGTGACACAGGCGCCGCAATCGTTTGTGAGTGAGTTGCTGTTGCGTCCGACGTTGAAGCCGTGAGCGTAACGGAATGGGTCTTGGGTCTTGGGTCTTGGGTCTTTCAACTCCGCATTCCGAAACTACTTCTTGAATAGATTTTCGAAGGCAGCGCGGGCGTCGTTCGGCTTGAGGGCTGCCGGCGTCGATGTTTCTTTCTCGCGCGTCACGCGCATTTCGTAGTACGTGCACTCGTTGCGGACGTCCTTCTTGGCAACGCGCTCTTTCACTGGCTGCATACATTCAAAACGGCTGCCCGGATCGAAATACATGCATTGCTTACAGGAATGGAGTTCGAAGCCGCACTTGGGGCATTTACCGTCCGCGGACGACCCCTGCAGGACCGTGCCGCATTGGGCGCATCGTGAGATGGCGCGGGTGCCGGGCAAGTTCACTGGGCGTGGCCCAAGAGCGTGATCCCACCGGGGCGGGCCGCTCTTGCGTTCGGGCGGAGCCTTTCGCGGCGCATCCTTGCGCGGTTGGCGATCGTTATCTTGATATCCAGGCTGACGGTATTTCGCCACATACACCTCCCCGAACACGCGCAGTATTGTGTACCCGATCTTGCCCACGCGGCAAGTGCTGAAATCACGCGATAGGTAAAATGAAACCATGATCCACGAAATTCTCCCGGTCGGGCCACTGCAGTGCAATTGCTCGATTATCGGGGACGAGCAGTCCCACGAAGCCATGGTGATCGACCCAGGCGACGATATCGAAGATGTTCTCGCGTTGGTTCGAAAGCACAACCTTCAGGTCAAACAGATCGTGATCACGCACGCTCATATTGATCATGTTGGGGGCGCGATGAAACTGCGAGCCGCGACCGGCGCACCGATTCTGCTCAACCAGAATGACTATGCCCTTCTAAAGATGTTGGACGTGCAAGCCGCATGGATTGGCATGCCGACACCGGGCAAGGTTGAGATTGACGGCAGCATTACCACCGGGGAGACCGTTGCTGCGGGATCGCATAAAGCAAACGTGCTACACACGCCCGGGCACACCGAAGGCAGCATCTGCCTGTATTTCCCCGTTGAGAAGAAGTTGATCGCGGGCGACACGCTATTTGCAGGTTCGATCGGCCGCACGGATCTGCCCGGCGGGTCGATGCAGAAAATCTTGCAGTCCCTTCACAGCACGGTTCTGGCGCTGCCGGACGATACCGAAGTCGTACCGGGACACGGACCGCTCACCTCCATCGGCGAAGAGCGCGCCAGCAATCCTTTCCTGATCAGGCGCTGACACTCAAACAGGCAAAGGCGGCGGAGACTTAGTGCTCCGCCACGAGATCGATCTCTCACATGAGGCTAGTGATGCTCATGCTCTTCGTGTTCTTCGTGCTCTGCATGCTTGTGCCGCCACTTCCAATACTCGTGCTGCATCTTGGCATCGAGGCGGTCGTATTCGACGTAGGTACGATGTTTGACTTCGAGCCAGTGCCGGTAGGCTTCATCTTCACGTGCATCCCAATTGTGATAGTCCCGATAATCCGGGTCGTACACCCTCCGCTCATGTTCTTCCTGCTCGTGCCGTTCGTGATCATCCTGAGGGACGGGCATTGCTATGGCTCCGATCGGGGACATGAGTGCGGCAGACAAAAAGATGGACGCAAACAATTGCCGGGTATGACGCATAGTTATCAGTAGCCTGGTGATTCCTTCGGCGAATTCGTCTTCGCGATTGATGAGACTGAGGACAAGATGCCCATCACCGGGAAAATCGTAGAAATGGCCGGGGTGCACGAGCACGCCATCTTCCTCGATCAACCGGATTGCCAGATCTTCATCCGTCTGGGTCACCGGTACGCGGAGAACAACATACCATCCGCCCTCAACGGCAAGACGCTGGCAGGCCTGCTGCGCGGCGAGTCGGCGGTCGAGTTCTGACAAGTTGGCCTTGACACGACTCATCAGCTGTCGTTGGATTTCCTTTCTCTGTTCCAGCAGGACAGGCACCGCCCACTGGATGGGAGCGTTCATGGAGAGATATGTATCGGCGATGACTTCGAGCCGCGCCATTGCTTCGTTGACCTGGGATTGTGGGCCGCTGGTGACGATCCACGAGACTTTCATTTGTGGCATCGCCGAAATTTTCGAGAGGCCACTCAAAGTAAAGGTGAGCACTTCTTGGTTGTCGGCGAAACTTCTGTGCCGCCGTCCGTCCAATGGGAAGTCGAGAAACACCTCATCGGCGATCACGGCCAGGTTGTGCGCGCGGCAGAAGGCGTTGAGTTGTTCGAACTCGTTCTCACGTACGTACGAGCCGGTGGGATTGTTCGGATGTACCACCACGACTCCGCGGGTGCGCGGCGTCAAGGCCAGTTGCATGGAATGAAAGTCGATTTGCCAGCCGTGGTCGTAGATCAGTGGGTACGGGACGAGCTTTACATCCTGCAGATCCGCAAGAAACTCGAAAAGTGGATAGCTTGGTTTCGGAACCAACAACTCATCGCCTGCGTTGCACAGCAGCCGGAAAACGTAGGAGTAGCCTTCGCTGGTGCTGGCGGTCAGGATGATTTTTTCTGCGTCGAGATCCGCGGCGTGTTCGGCACTGTAATAGCGAGCAACAGCCTGACGCGCGGAAGGTAACCCCTTGGCTTGGGGATCATAATCGAGTGCGCTAGGTGAAGTCAGAGCGCCCAGAATCGTTTGCGCGTCGTAATGCAGCTCAATGCGAGTGGGATTCGACGCCGTAAGATCCAGGATTCTTGTACCGCCCGCACGCACCTTCTCCAGGGCTTCCGTGAGGCGGTTGTGCGCGAGTTTCCAGTTTGTGCGGTCCGAGAACATATTGGGATTCTAGCTTTTGGCGAGCAGAAAAGGACTAATCGCATAGATCACGAAGAATAGGCGCCGAGTCCGCGGAGATAATCGCCTTAGCACGGAAGTCATCGAACGCCATTCCCGTTGCATGCTATATTCGGTTTTCTCCATGGGATCGTTTCTTTTTTTCGCGTTTTCGTGGTGGGCGATTGCCCTCCGCATCATCGCGCTGATCCATTTCATCCGGCGGCGACCGGACTTCTATTGGATCTGGATCATTCTCTTCCACTGGGTGGGGGCGCTGGCCTACATCGTGATGGAAGTGATCCCGGACGCGGGCCTCTTGCGTACTTCGTTTCAGGTTTTTCCACGCCGTAAGCGTATCCACGAACTCGAGCACATCATTCTCGACAATCCTTCTGCGGGGAACTACGAAGAGTTGGGGCTTCTCTATCTAGATGATGGCAAATATGCGCAGGCCAAGGCTTGCTATGACAAAGCCATCTCGTCGCGCACCGATCACGCGGACCCCTTCTATCGTCGCGGCATCGCTGAGATCGAACTGGGAGAATTCGTGGCAGCAGTGCCGGACTTAGAGAAAGCTCTAATCTCCGATGCGGACTATGACTTTCATCGCGCCAAGGGCCTGCTGGCCTGGGCCTATGCACAAACGGGACAGTCTGAAAAAGCGAACGCAATGTTCCGTGAGGCGACAAAAATTTCGACGATCTCAGAGACCTACTATCACTACGCTCTGTTTCTGCAATCGCAGGGGCGTAATGCGGAAGCGCGCGAATGGGCGAACCGAATTCTGGCGAAGAAACCGACCATGCCCGGATATCTACGGCGCCGGGAGCGGGCGTGGTTCCGCAAAGCTGGAGCGCTTTTGGGGCGGCTGCCGACGACTTCCGGCTAGCACTTCCGCGCCGACTGAGCCTGCTTCCCCGATGCTAAAATTGAGCTAGTGACGACTGTGAAGCCTTCCATACGGCTGCTGGCGACCGACATCGACGGCACGCTGCTTAATCCACAATTCCAGATCTCCGACGGCGACCTAAACGCGCTGCGGCGCGCTCACACCGCTGGAATGGAAATTGTGCTCGTCACGGGACGACGCCATACCTTTGCCCTGCCCATTGCCCGGCAACTGGGATTCGATCTTTGGCTGATTAGTTCGAATGGGGCCGTGACGCGCTCTCTCAGCGGCGAGACTTTTCACCGCGACATGATGCCGCGCGAAACCTGTCGGCAGTTGTGCCGGGGTATGCAAGAGTTCCGGGGCAATACCGTTCTAACGTTTGACCAGGAGACCAAAGGCGCCATTGTGCTCGAACACCTGGATGAACTTGGGCCCAGCATCCGGCGCTGGCTGGAAAAGAACATGGAGTACATCGAGTTTGTCATCCCGATCGAAAACGCACTCGGCAAAGATCCGGTCCAGGCAATGTTTTGCGGAACGATGGAGCGGATGACTTCCGCACTGGCTGTGCTCGAACAACTCGGGATGGATGGCAGAATTACGGTACTACGCACGGAATATCCGGCGCGCGATCTTTCCATGATCGATGTGCTCAACGCGGGGTGTTCCAAGGGCCACGCGCTGGAGCGCTGGGCCTCGTATCGAGGCATCCCCCGCGAACAGGTCATGGCCGTCGGTGACAACCATAACGACGTAGAAATGCTTGAGTTTGCGGGGCATCCGGTTATCATGGGGAATGCGTGCGAGGAATTGCGCACGCGGGGATGGCGTGTGACCGGTGGCAATCACGAGTGCGGGCTCGCCGCTGCAGTGGACCATGCGCTCGGTGATCTGCCCGCTGCTGTCGCCCGCTAGGTTCTGAGAAACCTTCGCTAAATGAGTTTTTTACGTTCATTCCGGACTGTTGCCATCGCGCTGGTCGCGATGACGGCCCTTCCCTGCTTCTGTGCAGAGGTTGCAGTCCTGAAGAACGGGTTCTCCATCAAGCATGAGCGGCGCGAAGTGGTCGGCGACGTGACGCGGCTTTACGTAAGCGCAGACGGCGCAAGTTTCGTCGACGTACCCACAGCGTCGATTGAGCACTACGAAGCTGCGCCAGAAGCACCCACGGCGAATGCTGCCCTTCCTGCGAAGCTTCCCCGCGACGGAACCCCTAACTCGAGTTCGCGACCCAAGATCGACTTGAATGACGTGGTGAACACGGCCAGCCAGCGATATCGGCTCGATCCGGACCTGGTGAACAGCGTGATCAAGGCGGAAAGCGGTTTCAACGTGCGGGCGGTTTCGCCGAAGGGCGCCCAAGGACTGATGCAATTAATGCCGGGGACGGCAAGCCAGTTGGGGGTGCCGAACTCGTTCGATCCGGAAGCCAATGTCGATGGCGGATCGAAGTACCTTCGAGAATTGCTGGAGCGCTATAACTTTGACCTGGTCAAAGCGCTTGCCGCCTACAACGCCGGGCCGCAGCGGGTCGAGCAGTTTGGCGGGGTTCCGCCTTTTTACGAGACGAGAGCGTACGTGGCACGGATCGTAAAAGACTTCAACAAGAAGAAAGCAGCGCAGCAGAAACCTTCGAACGTTACGGCTTCTCGCACCAAGAAACCCGCGTCGAAGACCGCAA
>Ga0335076_10003577_pt1 | contig 15630 bp, 12 predicted proteins | sample Lox_Sample_25_FD_206717 | JGI IMG/M metagenome (GOLD analysis project Ga0335076, IMG submission 206717) | Soil microbial communities from Loxahatchee National Wildlife Refuge, Florida, United States - Lox_Sample_2.5 | ecosystem: Environmental > Terrestrial > Soil > Wetlands | place: USA...
CGCCACATCACGCGCAGCCCGGACACCATCATCACGACCGCGATCATGCCGATCGCCCTCTTGCTGCTGTTCGTCTACGTGTTCGGCGGCGCGATCCACACCGGGCCGCAGCGGTATGTGACCTACCTGCTGCCCGGAATCCTGCTCATCACGATCGCGATGGGCATCTCCTACACCGCAGTCCGGCTCTTCACCGACATGCAAAGCGGCATCTTCGAGCGATTCCAGTCCATGCCGATCGCACGCTCAAGCGCGCTGTGGGCGCACGTGCTGACCTCGCTGGCCGCCAACCTGATCTCGCTCGTGCTCGTCGTGCTCGTCGCCGTCGCCATGGGATTCCGCACCGGCGCGCCAGCGGCGGCATGGCTCGCCGTCGCCGGCATCCTGGTCCTGTTCACCCTGGCGTTGACGTGGATCGCCGTCATCGCCGGCCTGTCCGCCAAAACCGCGGAAGGCGCGGGCGCCTTCGCCTACCCGATCATCTTCCTGCCCTTCATCAGCTCGGCATTCGTGCCCACCGCCACCATGCCCGGCCCGGTGCGCGCATTCGCCGACAACCAGCCCGTGACATCCATCGTCAACACGGTCCGCGACCTGTTCGCCCAGCAGCCGGTCGGCACCAGCATCTGGACCGCCCTCGCCTGGTGCGCCGGCATCCTCATCGTCGCCTACGCCCTCGCCATGGTCACCTACCGGCGCAAGATCGCCTAAGTCCCGGCTGGTGGCCTCGATCTCCCGGTTCCTGGACCCGGCCCAGGCGGTGGCCGCCGCGGCGGCCGGGGAGGTCGAGGTGCTCGACTCGCGGCTGATGGGCGGGGCATGGGTGCTGGCCCGGCTGTGGGAGCGGCTGCGGATCGGGGCGGGGATCCTCAGGGTGGTCGAGAGTCGGCGGCTGGACGGGGAAGCCACCGAGCGGGTGGTGTTCGCGCTGGTGGCGCAGCGGGTGCTGGAGCCCGGGTCGAAGCTGGCCGCCACGCGGTGGGTGGCCGAGCGGGTGTTCCTCGAGGGCTGCCCCGGGTTCAGCGATGATGCCGCCTACGCGGCGATGGACTTCCTGCTGGACGCGCTCGCTGAGGTCGCCAGCGAGATCTTCTGGTCGGTCGCCCATCTCCTAGACCTCGACGTCGACATCGTCTTCGTCGACTCGACCTCGACCTACTGGGAGCTGGAGGTGGCCGCCGGGCTGGGCGAGGTGGCGGACCGGGACGGCGGGGACGAGGACGCGCCGCCGGAGGAAGAAGGGGACCGGCGGCTGGGGCATTCCAAGGATCACCGTGACGACCTGCCCCAGGTGGTGATCGCGATGGCGGTCACCCGGGACGGGATCCCGGTGCGCTGCTGGACCTTCCCCGGCAACACGGCGGACCAGAAGATCATCCGCAAGGTCAAGGACGACCTGGGCGGCTGGAACCTGCACCGGCTGGTGTGGGTCGCCGACCGCGGCTTCGCCTCGGCGGCCAACCGGGCCTACCTCAGCAAGGGCGGCGGCCGCTACATCCACGCCGAGAAACTCCGCGGCACCAACGCCGAGGCCGCCGCGGCGCTGGCCCGCCAGGGCCGCTATCACCAGGTGGCCGGGAACCTGCGGGTCAAGGAGGTGTGGGTGCCCGGCAAGGATGCCGGGGTGCGGGCGGAGCGGTTCGCCGTCTGCCACAACCCCGAGCAGGCCGAACGGGACCGGGCCGTGCGGGAGCGGCTGGTCACCCACCTGGAAGGGCTGATCGATGGGTCGGATGCCTGGGCGAAGAGCAAGCGCGACGAGCTCGTCGGTTCGCTGAAGGACAAGCCGGGGCTGCGCCGGTTCCTGCGCCGCACCCCGGGCGGACTGCTGCGCATCGACAAGGCCGCGATCGCCCGGGAAGCCCGCCTGGACGGCAAGTGGCTTCTGCGCACCAACGACCCCGCCCTCACCCCAGAAGACCTGGCCGCCGCCTACAAGCAGCTGATCGCGGTCGAGCGCGGCTGGCGAGACATGAAGGGCGCCCTGCGGCTGCGCCCAGTGTTCCACTACCGGGAAGACCGGATCCGCGCGCACGTCCAGTTGCGCTGGCTGGCGCTGCTTCTGATCCGGGTCGCCGAGAACGCCGCCTGCGACACCTGGCGCAACATCCGCCACGAGCTGGACCGGATGCACCTGGTCACCCTGGCCACCGCCGACGGCCGGACCGCCCAGCGGTCGCTCACCACGGACGGCCAGCAGGCCATCCTGCGCGCCCTTGACCTGCCCGAACCACCGAAGTTCTTCGACTTCACCCTGGCCGGCGGCTGACTCGCAGACACAGGAGCCGTAGTAACACGCGTGACCTGCGCGCAACTCGCGTTTGCCCAGGTCAGCCCCAAGATTCACGAGATCGTGTGCTCATGATCTTCGGAAGTCCGGTGAGACTGGGTGGAAACAACACCACCGTCCGTTCGGAATAGAGACCGCTGACCGAACGGACGGTGGTATCACGCGCACAGCGCGGCCGTTCGGTCCAACCGGCGCTCTCGGGGCCGGGGCAGGCTCGTGGCGGTAGCTACCCTGATGGCTGCACCGAATCGCCAGTTCTGTGCTTGCCACACTCCTAACGCTGAGATAGGTCAAGTCGCGGCGGATCTCGCGTATACCGCAACTTCGAGCTGATCACTCAACGTGGCGCTCTCGATGGCCGACGGGCTCGGCCCTTATCGTGGCATGGGCATGTCGCCGGGATGCGTGGTGGTGGTGGTACCGATGGCTGAGGCCGGAGCCGGGGCGGATGAGGTCGCCGCTAACCGGGAGGTATGGACCCAGGCGAACGGTGAATACGCCAATGAGCACGCCTACTGGGCCTGGCCCGCCGAGGACATCACCTGGGGCATCTTCAACGTGCCCGAACAGCAGGTCGGCGTGCTCGGTGACGTCCGCGGCCTGGACGTCGTCGAGCTCGGCTGCGGGACCGCGTACTTCTCCGCGTGGCTGGCCCGGCGCGGCGCACGGCCAATCGGGGTGGACGTGACCCCCGCCCAGCTGGAGTCCGCGCGGCGGTGCCAGGACCGGTTCGGCCTCACCTTCCCGCTCATCGAGACCGACGCCGGAGAAGTCCCGCTGCCCTCGGACAGCTTCGACCTGGCCATCTCCGAATGCGGCGCCAGCTTGTGGTGCGACCCGGCCCGGTGGGTACCCGAGGCTGCCAGGCTGCTGCGGCCGGGCGGGAAACTGGTCTTCCACACCACCACCATCCTGGTCACCGTGTGCTCCCCGGGACCGGACGGGCCCGCCGACCAGGAACTACTCCACCCGCAGCGCCAGGCACACCGCCTGGCAACACCACGGGGAGGGATCCAGTTCCACCTCGGCCACGGCGAGTGGATCAAGATCCTGCGCGGCAGCGGCTTCATCATCGACACGCTGCACGAGCTGTACGCCCGCCAGATGCTCCCGATCATCCCTACTACGCGCTGGCCAGCGCCGCATGGGCGCGCCAGTGGCCGGCCGAGGAAATATGGGCTGCCCACCTCACCGACTAACCCTGCGTAACCAGGAATGCCAATCCTTGGACACTAGATCGCCGACTCGGCGCGCGGGACGTTCCTGTCGAGCAGGTAGCTGGCGGCGCCCCGATTATCCCGTTATGTGTCTGCGCTCATGTGTCTGGCTGGGGAGAAGCGCGTCAGCCTGTCGCCCAAGACCGGAGCTTGTCAGGCCTGCTGCCCGGCAAGCGTGCCCCAGACGTCGAGGTCCGCCGGTTCTTGCCACGCGCCAGGGCCGGATCCGCCGCCAGCCGCGGGTGGTCGGTGAAGACGTGGTCGCGGACGTTGCCCACGGGTGACAGGGTTATCTGTACCGGAGTGGCGAATCCCTGGTTCGTTGTCGGTAGAGCGTTCGGATTCATGTGGCTTCGTTGTTCGTCGTGGCGTGGCAGCATTCGGGTCAGCCGCGAGTGTCCCTTCGTGCTATGTCGCAGTAGGCGGTCCGAACCAGGTGGTCAGCGCGTCGGGGAGCCTCTGGTGGGTTAGGCCGCCAACCCAGGCGACATATCCGTCGGGCCGGATCAGCACGGCAGCGGGGGCGGTGACCGCGCCAAGTACCGGGAGTTCCCAAGTACCGGCATATTTGGCGTTGATCAGCTGAACCCGGTCTGCCCATGGGGTGATGTTGATCCCGCCGGGCTCGCCGAGGTTGAGCAGCACCGGCCGGGATTGGTGGAGCAGGGTGAAGACCCGCAGCGGGCCGCTGGCGGTGACCAGGTCGAGATCGGGCATGCGGCGGCCGAGCAGCGGGTGGCCGTCGCCGAGGTCGTAATGAATGTCCAGGCCAGAGATCATCGCGGCGATCCACTTGCGCGGCTCGTCCATGCTCAGTAGCCCGGCCATCGTGTCGCGCAAGGCGTCGGTCCGCTCGTCGCCGCGGGTGAGCGCGGTTTGCGCCATGGTGTTGCGCAGTACGCGGGCGGCGGCCGGGTGCCGCTCGGCGTGGTAAGTATCGAGCAGGCTTTCCGGCGATGCCCGGGTGGCCACCTGGGCGAGCTTCCAGCCCAGGTTCACCGCGTCCTGCACACCGATGTTGAGGCCCTGCCCGCCGACCGGGTAATGCACGTGCGCGGCGTCGCCGGCCAGCAGCACCCGCCCCTTCCGGTAGGACGCCGCCTGCCGGGTCATGTCGGTGAACCGGGAGATCCATGTTGGGCTGCGCACCCCGTAGTCCGTCCCCCATACGGCGATGAGCGCGCGGCTGAGGTCAGGCAGGGTCGGTTCTCCGGTTTGCCCGGTGTACCGCTCGCTGACGACCAGCCGTATCCGCTTCCCGTCCTCCAGCCTGCCCACGGCTTGAGTGCCCGCCTCGTCATAGCGGATGCCCCACTCCGGCTCCTCGCTCATCTCGACCTCAGCGACCAGGGAGCTGACTGACGGGTCCCATCCGGGGAACTCGATGCCGGCCGCCTTGCGGATCACACTGCGCCCACCATCGCACCCGATGAGGTAGTCCGCCCGTAGCGGCTGGCCGCCGGACAGCTCGACGTCGACGCCGGTGCCATCCTGGGCGAAGCCCGTCACCTCACGCTCGCGATAGATCGGCACCCCCAGCTCGCTGACCCAGGCGGCCAGGATGCGCTCGAAGTGGCTCTGCCACAGCGCGAGCACGTAGGGGTGGCGGGTCGGAAAGTCGCTGATGTCCAACGCGATCTCGGAGAACCCCACGCCTTGCACCACCTGCCCCTCCGAAAGGAACCGGCCGGCGATACCGCGCTGATCGAGCACCTCGATGGTGCGCGAGTGCAGACCGCCGGCACGTGAGCCGTCGAGCTGCTGGCTGGCGCGCCGCTCGACAATGGCGACGTCCACGCCCGCTAGTGCCAGCTCGCTGGCCAGCATCAGCCCTGCCGGGCCTCCTCCGGCGATCACCACCGCATGCCCGGTCATCGCCGCACTCCGGCCAGCATCACGCCGGCTGCCGCCAGCGCATCCCTCGGCCGCGGCGCGCCCACCTCAATGGCGGCTGGTATGAGGGGATAGGTGAGTTCGTTCGGGGTGAGCGTGCTCATTGCTGCCTCCGGGGATTTAGTGCAGGTACATGGTGGGTGGTGAGGTTGTCGCGCGTTCCGTTGAGCTTCGGTGGCGGTCCTGGTGATCACCGGGCGGCGATCACGTTGTCCTGGCCGGCCTCATGAGCTCGTGAGGATGACCAGTTGCTGGGTCGCCCGGGTCATCGCGACATAGCGGTCGACCGCTCCTTCGATGCCCCCGCCGAACGTCTCCGGGTCGATGAGGATGACCAGGTCGAACTCGAGCCCCTTCGACAGCTCCGGGGTCAGCGACCGGACGCGCGACGTCGCCCGGAACGCGGGACCGCCGATGAGGCAGGCGATCCCCTCGGCATGCGCGGCGAGCCAGGTGCCGAGGACCGGGCCCAGATCCGGGGCAGATCCGTGTATGACGGGGACGCCGGTGCTGCGGATGGAGGCCGGCACGTTGGCGTCCCGGGAGCACGGCCCGGATGACCGGCTCGGCCTCTGCCATGGCCTCTTCCGGCGTCCGGTAATTGATGCCCAGCGAGGCCAGGCTGATCTGGTCGAGGCCGATCCGCTCGAGCCGTTCCTGCCACGATTCGGTGAACCCGTGCCTGGCCTGGGCCCGGTCCCCGGCGATGGTGAAGCTGCGGGACGGGCAGCGCAGCAGCAGCATCTGCCACTCCGCGTCGGTCAGTTCCTGAGCCTCGTCCACGACGATGTGCGCGAACGGGCCAGCGAGCCGGTCCGGGTCGGCGCCGGGCAGTGCGGCCTGGTCGACCAGGGCGCCGGCGAAGTCCTCGCCGCGCAGCATCGTCACCAGGCCGGCACCGTACTCATCGTCGACCACCTCGATCAGGTCGTCCACGACCCTGCCCATCCGCTCGCGTTCGGCGGCGACGGCAGCGTCATGCTGGCGCTGACGCCGGGACGCGTGCGGGTCGCCGAGCCGGTGCCGGGCCGCGTCCAGCAGCGGCAGGTCGGACACCGTCCAGGCCTGGGCTTCCCGGCGCTGCAGCTTCTGGACGTCATCCGGGCTGAGCCAGGGGGCGCACAGGCGCAGGTAGGCGGGTACCGACCACAGGTCCCCGACCGGGTCAGTCGGTTCGATCAGCGGCTATGCGCGGTTGAGGGCCGTGCGCAGTTCCTCGCTGCGCAGCAGCGACTTGCGGAGCAGGTCAGCCGGGGCGTCGGCGCCGCCGGAGTCCATCAGGATCGTGAGCAGCTCCTCCCAGATCGCCTCGCGCGCCTCGTTGTGCGGAGTACCGGGGTCTGGCGCCGCGAACGCCTCGGCCCAGTCGTCGGCGCTCAGCCAGATGTCGGACCAGGGGGTCTGGACCGTCATCCCCTGAACCGGCGGGTTCTCGTAGAACCTGACGGCCGACTCGATCGCTCTCACCAGGCCCGCGGATGACTTCAGCCGGGCCACCTGCGGGTCGGTCTCGATCGCGGCCGTGGCTCCCTCGGGGACGAGGTCCCGCAGGGTACAGGTCTGCACGCCCTCCTCGCCCAGGCTGGGCAGCACGTCGGAGACGTAGGCCAGGTAGGGCTGGTGCGGGCCGACGAACAGCACGCCGCCCCGGCGGTGGCCGAGGCGAGGGTCGGAGTAGAGGAGGTAGGCGGTGCGGTGCAGCGCGACGACGGTCTTCCCGGTGCCCGGGCCGCCGTCCACGATGAGAGCACTGCGGGATCCGGCGCGGATGATGGTGTCCTGGTCGGCCGCGATGGTGCCGAGCACGTCTCGCATCCGGGGCGACCGGCTGCCGCCCAGGCTGGCGATGAAGGCAGACTGGTCGTCGAGCGCGGCATGGCCTTCAAGCCCGTCCGGGGTGAACACCTCGTCCCAGTAGTCGCTGATCCGGCCCCGGGTCCAGCGATACCGGCGGCGGCTGGCCAGGCCCATCGGGCTGGCGTGGGTCGCGCCGAAGAACGGCTCGGACGCGGGGGAGCGCCAGTCGACCAGCAGACGGCGACTCTCCCGGTCGGTGAGGTCGAGCCGTCCGACGTACACGGGCCCGGGGCTGTCCGCGCCGACGATGCGCCCGAGGCACAGGTCCAGACCGAAGCGGCGCAGGAGGCGCAGCCGAGCGGTCAGCCGGTGGATCTCCATGTCCCGGTCCAGGGCCTTCTGGCCTATGCCGCCGGGCGCCTTGAGGTCGGCATCGAGGCGACCGGACAGCTCGGCGATCGTCTGTGTGAGGGTCTCCGCGATGGCCGCGAAGTGCCGCTCGTCGCCGCCGATCAGCGCCGGGTCGGCCTTGGCGGCGAGGCGGCCGGGAAGGTCAAACGCGCTGGTAGTCAGGGAATTCACGTTCAGCTCCGATCTGACGGCGGGGCCGACGGCACCCTGTCTGGTGCTGCGTCCGTGGCTGTGGCCGGGCCACAGTTCCTCGCTGCGACCATCTCGGTTGCCGGGGAGGTGTGATGTGGGCCGGAGGCCGGCCCACATCACGGCGGCGCTGTGTGGCTGGGGCGGCACTGCGACTTCGGCCTTTGCCGGTGTTACAGGTTGCCGATGTCGATGGTTGCGGCGATGGCCCGGTAGCCGGCGTCGTTGGGGTGGAAGTGGTCGCCTGAGTCGTAGCTGGGGTTGAGCTGCTCCGGGTCGGTCGGGTCGGCGACCGCAGCGGCGAAGTCGGCGACGCCGTCGAACTCCCCGGAGCTGAGGACCCAGTTGTTGACGGCCTCGCGGATCGCTTCGGCCCGCTGGAAGTCGGCTGGCAATTCAAAGTCGGCCTTGAACGGCAAGATGGTGGCGCCGACGACTTCGATGCCGCGAGCGTGAGCAGCCTGGATCAGGGCCTGCAGCCCGTCGATGATCTGCCCTGCGGTGACCGCGGGGGTGGTCCCGCATCCGTGGTCCTGGTAGTCCCAGATGTCGTTGGATCCTTCCATCAAGATGACGGTGCGGACTCCGGGCTGGTCGAGGGCATCGCGCTGGAATCGGGTGATGCCGGTTTCGCCGAAGCAGGGGAGCTGATGCAGCAGCAGGTTGCCGGTGATCCCGGCGTTGGCGACCGACAGCGGGCTGTGCGCCGCGATGAGCCGGTCGGCCAGGGCGTCGGTGACCGGTCATTGCCATCGACGGTGGAGTTGTGGCCGTTGGTGATGGAGTCCCCGAACGCCACGACGGTCTCGGGTCGCCGGGTGGCCACGTCCACTCCGGTCAGGTAGTAGTACGAGTGGCTGGTTGGCCCGTCGAAGGCCCCGGCTCCGTTGTCGCGGGCGTGGTCGCCGGTGGCCTGGTAGGTGGTTGTCAGGCCGTCTTCGTGGAAGGTCGACGGGCCGGTGGGGGCGGCGAAGTAGAGCGTGATGGTCAGTGATTCCAGCGGCGCGACGTGCAGGTGGGTAGCGTCGGAGGCGGTTACCTGCCCGGCTGGGATGGTGACGGAGCGGCGGCCGTGGAAGGTCAGGGAACGCATCGTGCCGGGCTCGGTTGCCGCGCCGCCAGCGGACTCGGCGACGGTCGCGCCCGCAACGCTCAGCGGCTCGGTCCCGTACAGATTGGACAAACGGATCCGGGCCACGTTGCCGCTGCCGCTGACGCGCACTTCCTGGCGGACGGTCTGTTTGGAGAAGCCTTCCATGGACCAGTTTTCTCCCATGGCTGGGGTACTGGGGGTGGGCTGTTGCATTGCTGATGTCCAGCTCGCTGACCAGCTCATGGCAGGTTGCTGACGGGATGCGCTGGCCGCTGAGCCTGTCATGAGGGTGGCTGTCAGCGCGGCGACCGTGACGGCGAGGATGGCGGTCGGGCGGATACTCATCTGTTTCTCCTGGTGACTAGGTTCGGCCGGGGTTCCTGTGGCGCGAAGACGGCCTTGATGGCGCGGGACGGTTCATCTCATGCCTGCTCGTGATCGGGGAACCGCCGCAGCCAGTAGTCGCGGTCCCATGGCGTGGGCTCCGGCGGAGGCTCGGCGGCGACGACGGGCATCAGGGACACGACCGCTACCCGCGGGATCGCCTGAGCTATCTGCTCGCGGAGCCCGGCCAGCAGCTGGCACAGGCCCACGCTCGACATCGTGTCCAGAGGCTGGATCTCGGCGGTGAGCAGGAGCTGGTGCGGGCCCACGTAGACGCTGGCGACCTGGCCGACCGCGGCCACGCCGGGGTCGGTGGCGAGCAGGCCGCGGATGCGATCCAGGACGGCCGGGGACTCGGAGCGGTTGGTCAGCAGCGCGCGGTTCCGGGCCGCCAGCCGCAGCCCGATGACGGCCAGCAGGACGCCGATCACGATCCCGGCGGCAGCGTCCGGAGCCGCCGAGCCGGTGAGCTGGCGGGCCGCGAGCCCGGCCAGGGCGATCGCGTTGCCGACCAGCGCCGCGGAGTCCTCGTAGTAGACGGCGGTGACCGCGGTGTCGGTGGTCGAGCGGAGGTGCTGCCGGAACGGCACGCCACGGGCCGCCGCCTCCCGGCGGAGCTGGCGCACCGAGCCCAGCCAGGAGGTGCCATCGAGAAGGCAGCCCAGGCCGAGCACGGCAAAACCCAGCACGCCCGCCTGCACCCCGCCGGGGTGCAACAGGCGCTGCACGCCCTCCCAGGCCGACAGCACCCCGCCGACCACGAAGATGCCGAGCGCCGCCAGCAGGGACCAGTAGAACAGCTCGGCGCCGTACCCGAACGGGTGCCGGGCGTCCGGCCGCCGCCCGGCCCGGCGCAGGCCGATGAGCAGCAGCAGCTGGTTGCCGGTGTCGGCGAGTGAGTGTAGCGTCTCGGCGAACAGCGCGGCGGAGCCGGTCAGCGCGGCCGCGGCCGCCTTGGCCGCGAACATCGCCAGGTCGGCACCGATGGCGACGGCGACCGTGCCCAGGCTCTCACCGACGCCCGGCCCGCTCTGGTGCCGGCGGATCGCTGCCCGGTTACGGCGGCCGGCGCTCGCCTTCAGTACCGCTAGGCTCCACCGGAGCAGGGCGGGGACGTTGCCCGGTGGCGGGGGCGGCGGCAGGTACGGAAGGCCCGCCGGCGGCGACTCCGGTGGCATCGGGTTCTCCTCCTGTCGGTCGGCCTGAGAAGGCGGGCCCGGGAGGCGCGGCCGGGCGGGCGGCCGCGCCGTCGCCGGCTGGGGCTGGGGATTCATGGCTAGGCGAAGAAGGACCGGATAGCCGGGGCGACGGCGTCCGGCTTGCCGCCACGGTTGGCCGGTCCGGGGTCGCCGGAGCCGCCGTGGTCCAGGCCGGGAAACACCGCGCACCGCACGTGCGGGAGAGTCTCGGACAGGGCGTCGAAGGCGGGCCGGATGAACGCCGGGTGCTTCATGTCCCCGCCCATCAGCAGCACCTCGGCGGGCACGTCGGCGAAGGTGGCGATGGTCCCGGCCAGCTCGGCGAGCAGCAGCGGCTCATGGCGCAGGGTCGGGGCGATCTGGCGCATGGTAACGGCGCCGGGGGCGGCGTGGGCGTCCTCTTTCCTCATCGCCGCGTCGGTGACGGCCACCAGCAGCCGCCTCGGCATGACCCGGAGTGCCGGCGGGGCCAGGTCGAGCCCGCGCAGGCTGGTGATCAGCGCGTCGGCCACCTGGCCGTGGGCCATCTCCTGGTCGAAGCGGCGTATCCAGCTGGTGTAGGTGCCGGAGGTGTCCATCAGCAGGGCCGGCTCGTAGACCGCGACCTGGCGGATCGCCGGGGTGGTGCGGGCGGCCTGCAGGGCGATCAGCGCGCTGACGCTGACCCCGAACACCTTCCGCGCGCCGCAGTGGGCCACCACGGCCTGCAGGTCTTCCACCTCGGTGCGCATGCAGTGGCCGGGGCGGTGCGGGCCGGACAGGCCGCGGCCGCGCCGGTCGGGCAGGTACACGGTGAACTCGCCGGCCAGCGCCCGCGCGAGCTGGAGGTGGCTGCGGGCCGACTCGTTACTGCCATGCAGCACCACCACCGCCGGGCCGCAGCCGACCCGCAGGTAGCCGATCGGGGTCCCGTCGGCGGAGCCGACCACGCCGGTAGTCATCCCGGCGGTGGTGGTCTGATCGGTGGCTCGGGTGGTACTCATGTCATTCTCCTTCTGGTGCCGGGGTGGGTGTGGGTGTTCTGATGCCGGGGTGGGTGTGGGTGTGGGTGTGGGTGTGGGTGTGGGTGTGGGTGTGGGAGTGGAAGCGGGCCCATTGCCGATCCAGTCGGTAGCGGTTTCGGTGGTGCGCTAGACGAGGCTGGCCGTGTGCCTGCTGGCCATCTGGGTTCCTTGGTGTCAGGCGCCGTGGGCGGGGTCGTCCAGGGTGGGTGTGCCGCCGTGGCCGTGGGTGCGGTGGGCGTCGGTGAGGTAGTCCCGCGAGGCGATCGCCGAGAGCTGGGCGATTCCGCCGCTGTGCACCCGGACCTCGCCGTGGCGGACCTGGCCGGTCAGGCGGATCTGGCGGCCGGTGCCGGCCGGGTTGGGGTGGTAGGTCTGCTTGACCTGGCCGCGGCCGGTCCAGGCAAGGTCCCAGTGGTCGATGACCGCGTCGTCGGTCACCAGCAGCGTGACCGCCGAGTGGTCCAGGTCCAGGTCGAGCTCGATGTCACCGGCGGGGATATGCGGCGACCTCAGGTCGATCGTGACCTGGGCGTGCCGGGCGCGGACCTGGAAGGTGCGGGCGGTGGTCCAGTTGCCCAGCCGCTTCTGCGAGACGTGGTCGGCGTGGATCTGGACCGGGGTGAGGCTGGCGGGGTTTGGGGTGTTCATCGAGGTGTTCCTTCCAAGGCGTGGACGGCGTCACGGGCGGTTGCCGCGTGAGCGGCGGCTACGACGTGCTGGCTGGTCTCACCGCAGGCCCGGCGCTGGCCGACGGCCCGTGGGCGGCCGCGCTGGTGAGGTCCTCGCGCCGCACCCGGATGGTTACGCCCGTGGTGATCAGGGCGGCCAGCGCGATCGCCGAGGCGGCCAGGAACCCGCGGGTGATGCCCGCCGCCAGGGCGTGGTGGTAGAACAACGCTTGCAGCTGGGGGCTGGCGGGGGAGCGGCCGGTCCGGGCGGCCGCGCCCGCGGCGGCGGCGAGCTGGCGGGCGCTGTTGGCGACCGCGGTCCAGGCCACGGTGCCGAGCGCAGCCAGGCCGATCGCGCCGCCGACCTGCTGGCCGGTGTTGAGCAGGCTGGCGGCCAGCCCGGAATCCTGGTCGCGGACCCGGGTGAGCGCGACCAGCGACAGTGGCAGGAACAGCAGGCCCGTGCCGGTGGCGGTGAGCAGGCTCGGGCCGAGCAGGCCGCTGGCGTAGGTGGCATGCAGGCCGATGCGGGAGAACCAGTACATGCCGCCGCTGGTCGCCGCCGCGCCCGCCAGCATCAGCGGCCAGGCGCCGGCCCGGGCGACCAGGTGGCCGGCCAGCCCCGAGATCACGACGAGCGTGCCGGCGAACGGGAGGAAGGCCACGCCGGTGAGCAGCGGGCTGTAGCCGAGCACGTCCTGCACGAAGATGGTCAGGAAGAAAAAGAACCCGGACATGGCGGTCCCGATCAGGAGCATGATGACGAACGCGCCGGAGCGGCTGCGGCTGGCGAAGATGCGCAGCGGCATCAGCGCGTGCGGGCTCCGGGACTCGATGACCACGAAGGTGGCCAGCAGCACCAGCGCTGCCGTGAGCGAGGCGGCGACCTTGGGGTCGGCCCAGTGGGCGACGCCCCGCGGGCCGGTGCCCGCGTTGGACAGGCCATACACCAGCAGCGCCACCCCGCCGGTGCCGGCTACCGCCCCGGGCAGGTCGAACCGGCCCTGGCGACGGGCCGACCCGGCCAGCACGAACGGCGCGGCGGCGGCCACGAGCAGGCCGATCGGCACGTTCACCAGCAGCACCCACCGCCAGGACAGGTAGGTGGTCAGCAGCCCGCCGCCGACCAGGCCGACGGCCGCGCCGCCGCCGCTCATCGCCGCGTACGCCCCCATCGCCCGGTTCCGCGCCGGGCCCTCGGCGAAGGTCGTGACGATCAGCGCCAGCGCGGCCGGCGCGACCAGCGCGCCCCCGGCGCCCTGGACCCCCCGGGCGGCCAGCAGCCAGGCCTGGGAGGTGGCGAACCCCCCGGCCAGCGAGGCGACCGAGAACAAGACCAGCCCGGCGATGAACACGCGGCGGCGGCCGAGCAGGTCACCGGCGCGCCCGCCAAGCAGCAGGAGCCCGCCGAAAGTGACCGCATAGGCGTTGACCACCCACTCCAGACCGGTCCCGGAGAACCCAAGTGCGTGCTGGATGTGCGGCAGCGCCACGTTCACGATCGTCGCGTCCAGCACCACCATCAGCTGGGCAGTCGCGATCACGGCCAAGGCCAGGCCGGGGTGACAGCAGCCACCGGCGGGCGCGCCAACCGCCCGGGCTGGGCGGCGGGCAGCCACCGGCTGGGTACCGGACATGACATCCTCCTGGGCTTCATGGCACGGCGGCCGGGCCGGCGCCTTGCTTGTGCTGGTGCCGTGTGGGTGTTCGGCCGTTCCAGCGTCAGGGCGCGCCGGCGGCCGGGACATCGGCCAGCTGGCCTATATGGCGGCTGGTGGTGCCTTAGGGCTGGCCGCCGCCATGCTCGGCTACCAGGGCTGCGAGCTGGGCCCGGGAGGTGAGGTCGAGCTTGGCGAAGACGTGCGCCAGGTGGGCCTGCACCGTCCGGCGGGAGATGAAAAGCCGGTCGCCGATCTGCGGATTGGTCAGCCCCTGGGCGACCAGGTCCGTGACGGAGCGCTCGGTGGGGGTGAGGCTCTCCCAGCCGGCCTGCGGCCGGCCGCGGGTGACCCGGCGGCCGCGGTGGATGCCCGCCGCGCGGAACACCGCCTCGGCGCGGGCCAGGTCGCGGGCGGCGCCGAGCCGCTCGTAGATTCCGGCTGCCTGTTCCAGCAGCCCGCGGGCGCGGCCGGTGTCGCCCTGCCGGGCGAACGCGGCGCCCGCGTCCTCGCTGGCCAGCGCGAGTTCCAGCGGCCGCGGGCCCTGGGAGTAGGCGGTGGCCGCCGCGCGCAGGACCTCGGCGTCGCCGTCCGCCAGCCCACGGCAGTGCAGCGCCGCGCCGGCCAGCGAGGGGACCTCGTTCCTCTCCGCCAGTTCAGCCACAGCCGCCGCCACGCCCTGCGCCCGCCAGTGTTCGCCGCTGGCGAGAGCCAGACGGACGAGGTCGGGCCCGAAGGCCCGGTATTCCAGCGTGAGTCCCAGCCGCGCGCATTGATCCCAGATATCGGCCAGCGTTGCGTACGCAGCGGCGATCTTTCCGTCAGCCTCCAGGACGAGTGCTCGCGCCCACATCGCCCACTGCGCCCGGTAGCGGGCACCGGTCTGGACGAATTGGTCTACTGCCGCGCTGGCGGCCTTTTGCGCGCGGCTGAGGTCATTACGGTGCAGGCTGATCAGGGACAGCACGCTGTGGCAGAGGAGGAGGTTGTAGCTCTCGCCGGTCTCGTCAGCGAGTTCCCGGCACGCCTCGACCTCAGCAATCGCATCATCCCAGTCGCCTGCGGTAAAGCATTCAACGATGTTGACCAGCTGGTACTTGGGCAGGTGCCCTCGGATGCCGAGTTCCTCGCCGATCCGCCTTCCGGTGTTGATGGTGGATCTGGCCTCATCGAGACGGTCGAGCTCGGTGAGGATGAATCCGCGCGGGGCGTAGATCGGATAGTAGTGCCCGGCACGGCCGGGGCTCTGATCAGCAAGCCGGACTGCGTCGTCGATGATCTCGAGTGCCTCCCGGAGGTACCCGTGGTGTTCAGAGACCAGGGCGAGAGTAGCGGCGGCAATGCTTGCCGCCAGGTGATTACCGGTCGATATGGCCGCCGACCGTGCTTGCTCGGCGGCAGAGCCGTCGAGGTCTCCTAGCGACAGCCGGGCGAAACCTGCCCATGCCCGGGCACCGGCTCGCTCGACATCCGACAGCGTCGGTGATGAGGCTGCCTGATCCAGCTCCCGGAGCGCGTCGCGACCCTGTCCCTGCGCGAGGAGAACATAACCCAGACAGACCTGGGCAGGCCCTTCGGCAGCCGGGTCATGGTTGCGGCCGAGCAGGGTGCGGCAGATCTCGTGGGCGTCAGAGATGCGCCCTGCCAGCATCAGGCTGGTGGCCTGCTCGGCGAGCAGGCGATCGCGGCCGGGATCAGCCGGGAGCATCAGCCCGGCCGCCCGGCCTAGCAGGCCTGCGGCGACATCGGGTGATCTCGCCGCCGCCCCGCGGGCGGCCCGGGTCAGCCACGCGATGGCCTCGGCGTCTCCCGCCGGTGCCCCGCGGG
>Ga0335076_10003579_pt1 | contig 15628 bp, 15 predicted proteins | sample Lox_Sample_25_FD_206717 | JGI IMG/M metagenome (GOLD analysis project Ga0335076, IMG submission 206717) | Soil microbial communities from Loxahatchee National Wildlife Refuge, Florida, United States - Lox_Sample_2.5 | ecosystem: Environmental > Terrestrial > Soil > Wetlands | place: USA...
AGATTTTAAAAGACGAAGACCAGCATATCCTGTTTCAATCTTATGCGCTCCATGTACTTTACCAGGAACGGAGTGGCTGGAGGCAGCTCCTGAGCAGGAGTTGGCATTTTATATTAATGGCCGGAACTATTTGGATAGTCTGGATGCATCATCGGAGAGTATTGAAAGCAGGAGCTTATTCGTTTCTTAGTTTTTCCCTCAGCACCATGCTGGTTTTCCTGGAATCAAACAAATTGATCAGGGAACAGGATAGTCGCCGGTTGTCTTATGTTTAAACGACTAAACTCACATATCCGGATAAACGAAAACAGTGAATATTTTTTAAATGAAATTTTTAAAGATCGTGTAATGACGGATTATCTCTGAGACCGCTGGCTGGCGGATGTTGTGCAGGGCGAAGTCATGTGACTTCGCCTTATTTTTTAATTTTCACTTATCCCTACTTGTTAGTTATCAGTGAGAAAAGCTCAACTGTAAATTAGCTCATAACAGGCCCTCAGGCATTTTATTTATTTTTTTATATATTTAGTGTCATAACCAAAGCTTAGTCATATGACCGAAACACTCCCTACATCCTTTTGGATTTTCTGGCTCGCTGTTTGTATTTTTTATATCGTTGGCATGTGGAAGGTATTTGAAAAAGCCGGGCAGCCCGGATGGGCCTGCATCATTCCCATCTACAATGTTTATATCATGACCAAAATCGGAGGCAAGCCCTGGTGGTGGTTATTGCTTATGCTTATTCCCGGGGTGAATCTTGTTTTTGTAATCTGGCTGTACAATATGATCTCCAAGAGCTTTGGAAAAAGTGAAGGTTTTACAGTCGGATTGGTTTTGCTTGGTATTATTTTCTGGCCGATACTGGGATATGGAACTGCGAAATATCTTGGCCCCTATGGTGACCAGGCGGCTTTCCAGGCAAGACAAAATCAGCATTTTGATTTCGAGCAAAAGCCCTGATGATTTTTGTTGATTATTTCATGCCGCATGCAGGTAAACTTCACCTGCGGAGGTGAGTTTTTTTCGTACTAGAAATCCAATCCCATCGAGACCTGCCAGACCGGGTTGCCTTTGAAGAATCCGTCCATTGTCCAACCCGTATCAAGACGGATGAAATATCCGAGTATGGTACTGCGTATTCCAAACCCATAGCTTCCTATAAAGGGTCCGATCCCTCCTGTTTTCAGGAGAACAACTACATTGGAGTTTGGATCAGTATATGCAGTTGTAGGTCTTCCGATTTTATTGTAGGCTCCATTCCACGCTGATCCGAAATCAAAAAACTGCAACAATTCAAAATTGCGAAGAAAAGCATTGTTGATTGGTTTATTAAATAAGGTCGTAAATACGGGAAGACGCAATTCACTGTTTATTACGATTGCATTGTTTCCATTTGCCACGTTCTGATTAAACCCGCGCATGGTAACGGCAAGCGACTGATACGCATAGTTTTGATCAGGAGCGGGTGCGGGATATTGATTGGCTTTGGGAAATAATTGACCATCCGTTCCACCGAGGTAATATATAATTTTTTGATTACCCCAGGAAAAATCGCCTGCCGCTCGAACAGCCCAGATGAAGTTGCGAAAAATGGGATAATAATTGCGTGCGTCAAATCCGAAATTGAACATTTTACGGCCTTCGCCAAGTTGAGGTTGATTAGCCTGCACATTGAAATCGATATAGGCCTTATATCTTAATCCATTCCAGATATTCGTCGATTTCACAACGGTGTTATCATATACATATTCGAGATGAGAAACGAAATAGGTCTGTTTTGCCTGATCAGGTGAGCTCAGTGCAAAAGAATCTGCAGCAGGTTGGCTTCCGTCCGGTCTGAGCACCACTTTATCCGTTCTAACACCAAGGGATAACCGAAGACTACGAGCTTTATCAAAAGGATACTTGATAACTCCCTGCCAGAGATTGGTAAAAGATTTTGCATCGAAGGGATAGCTCCCGCCATCGACATAAGCATATCCTACATCTGTTTCCCGGAAATAAATAAGACTGTAATCCACGCGTTTCTTAAGATAATCAGCTCTTACATACCACTGCCCGCTTCCGTCGAAGAAGGAAGAACTGGCTGGTATAAACTGAGTAGCTTCTGTGTTTGGGAAAGCGCCGGTACTGGTTCCCCCGAACAAAGGCAATCGCAATGCGCCCGTAAATCTCAGGTCCTCGAACAAATCAAAAACTGCTGCCTTGAACATGGCATCAAAAGCTTCCTGGCCCCCCAACTGGATAGGCAACGCACCGGTATAGGGTTGATATTTTGTGACCAGTACATCATTATTAAATCCGGCAGTGAATTGCTCTGCGGAGAATTTCAACCTATAATCAAACAATTTTGCTTTTTTGAGAATTGGCTCCTCTTTGGGCGCTTCTTCCACAATGGCAGGCGCAGGAATGGGGGCTGCTGCTACGGCAGACAGGCTATCTTTTTTGTCTTTTTCGAATTCACTTTCAAAGAAATCCTGTTGCTTCTTTGTGGTATCCGCCGATTTTTGTTGAAATTTCAAAGCCTGTCCATTGGAAAGCTTGGCAGTAGTGAGTGTCTGTTTCCTGAAGTCTGTTAGCCTCGGATTGACATTTCTTTTCTTCAGGGTAGATTCATCAACTTTCAATTTGTATAGAAATTTCAGATCTCCTTCCTGTCGCACTTCACTGACCTGTCCTATATCACCGGCAATTTTTGTTTCCTTGAGCCCGCTTTGATAATTGGTCAGTGCAAATACATAAGCAGAGTCATTGGTGATAGAAAATGTATACAGGGTGTCGGGCTCGGTCTTGTGCTGGGCTTTCAGTACAGAATCGAGTTCAACAGGATCCGGATTATGCAAAACTTCATCTCCGATTTTGTAGACCGTATCAATTCCTGCTTTCTGAGTAGTAAAGAATCCCGCATAGCGATTGGCAATACCGTTTTCATCGCTGACAAAAGTAAAATGGTAGATATTGTATTGCATAGGATATCGCGCATCTCCATATTTCAGATATGTCAGCTGGGATATTTGTTTGAATTCGCTTCTGTTCCAATTATCTACCAGAAATATATTGTAATGATTATTGGAGGGCAAAACAGTGTCTCCGGTTGGTGCAGTGGCGGAGGGCCTGTTAGAGGAATAAATAATACCTGTCTTACTTGGAAAAGAAACGAATGTCGCATCCCTGTCATCGTAAATATCATTGGTGATCTGTTCTAATTCCTGTGTTTCTATTTTATAAACGAAAATATCGGATTGTCCGTTCTTCACTGCACTAAACAGCAGGGTATTGTTATCAAGCATATATTTCATATCCTGCACCTGGTCGAACATGTCCAGATCCTGGACGACCCGTTTATATTTTGAGACTACGTCATATACAAAGAGCCTGACTTTTCCTTCTTTCCAATAAACCACTGCCAGTCTTGTTCCTTTTCCATCCCAGGCAAGGAGTGGATAATGCGGATCAAGAAGTTTATCGTTGGTGCGAACTCCGTATTTCAGCAATACTTTTCTGTTTACAAAATTTTCATGCAATACAACGGAATATTTTCCTTTCTTGTATTCAACAACAGCATAGGTCTGGCTTCTGGGTGCAGGGTTGGGAGAAAAATGAAAGAAGTCTTTATTGTCGCTGATATTTTCTACTACGGAAACTGTTCCCTTGGGAGCATTGCGTCGGCCACGAATATCTTTCTCATATTTTTCTTCTTCTTCCTGCATAAAATCTTTTAAGACATCCTTGAATTTCTTTTTGCAGATTCGCTGGGAAGCGCTGTTCAGATTAAGATATACTCTCGCGAGGTATAAAAAGTAAGTAACATTTTCCTTTTTGTATTTTTCAGCGAAATAATACCAGAATGCATGGCCGGCCAGGTTTGGCTTTTCAAATGCCATGTTATAAAAATTGCTATATCTGCCGGATAACATGGCTGATTTCAACTGGTCGTCTAAATCGGTGTTCCAGTTTTCGGCAACATATTCAATGTAACCGTCGGTCAGCCACTGGGGAAGATCGAGAAGGGCCTGATTCGCTGCAAATTCGCCGAGGTCGTCTCCAAAAAGAATATTTTTTACCAATATGCTTGCGATTCCCTGCCGAACCTGGATGCGAAGTTTATTGTGATCTGCAGTGTAATAAAGAATCATCTTATTGTTGACGAGCTTCGTGATGCCGCCGGTACTTTGCCAGTCAAGATCAAGCCCGATATTGGACTGCTGCATTTCGTTGTAACTGTTATACAGAATGACATTGGCACGGCGCTGCAAACCATATTCTACGAATTGTTCAATGCCGGGTAATTCTTTTTCGGCCAGTTGGGCAACATATTTTGCGAGGGGTTGTCCGTTTTGGCTGAAATAGGTATTAAAATTAGGAGTCTGGTAGTACTGCCACTTGAATTTTTTGAATTGTAGCCTGTTTTGACCAAATTCAACCGTATTCACCTGAGCCGGAAGCTGATGCAGAAAGAGAACAAAACTGATAATAATTAAAAAAAATTCTTTTGCCTTCAACTTATTCTGATCTTGCATACAATTCTTTAAAATTTTAAAGTTAAAACAATCCATATAATCAGGGAAATTCATTTTGAAATGTAAATGTTATTGTATGCTCTCGGTAAAATGCTTTACATTCAATCCCGTACAAGAAAATACATACGTAGTTTTCAATGAAAAAGATGCCTGTTGTATTATTGATCCGGGCTGCTATTTTGGTAATGAACGAAGATCTTTGGAAGAATTTATAGACGAAGAACAACTCTCGCCTAAATTTTTGTTAAATACCCATTGCCACCTCGATCATGTCTTTGGAAATAAATTTGTTCACGACAGATATGGCCTCACACTTCATCTCCATGAAAAGGAAAAAGAAGTGCTGGATTATGCTCCCACATCCGGATTGCAATGGAATATGCCCTTTGAGAATTACCGGGGTAATCTAATTTTTTTGAATGAAGGGGATAGCATTTTCATGGGGGATGATGAAATCAAGGTTCTTTTTACTCCCGGCCATTCCCCCGGAAGCATTTGCTATTATTGCGAAAAACAACATTTTATTATCGGAGGGGATGTATTGTTCAGATTAAGCATCGGAAGAACTGACCTGCCGGGTGGAAACTTCAAAACCCTTTTGCAGAGTATAAATGAAAAATTGTTTGTCCTGCCAGACAAAACCATAGTATATCCCGGTCATGGAGAACCGACAACCATCGGGTTTGAAAAGAAAAACAATCCTTTTCTCAATTAATATTAAAATGCTGTGATGATTTCTTCTACTTGTTTGTAGGACGTATTCCTCAGGCTCTGATCCATTTGCCGACATAAGGCAGTTTATGGAATTCTTTTTTTTCGACCTGCAGAATAAAGAGAGAAAAAAGGATAACAAAAAAACTGGCCATTCCCAGGCTAAACCAGGTATTTTTCCAAATTGACGTGAGGTAGTGGTGGATGAAATACATCAGTGCCACAATAATCATATAGGCCGACAATTTTTTCCAGGCATAGGGAATCGGATATTCACGCTGTCCCCAGATAAATGAAATGACCATCATGCTCCCGTAACATAAGAATGTGGCCCATGCGCAGGCCAAATAGCTGAATTTTGGAATGAAAAGATAATTGATAATAAGGGTGATGCCAGCACCTATCAGTGTTATATATGCGCCGGGAGATGTTTTGTGCGATAACCTGTACCAGATTGACAAATTATAATAAATCCCCAGGAACATATTGGCAAAAAGCAGGATCGGTACGACCTTCAGTCCTTCCCACATTTTTTTGTTTTGAATAAAATATTTCCAGATATCCAGGTATAATGCCACCACCAGGAACATGAGACAGATGGTCAAGACAAAAAATTTCATCACGCGGGCATATACTTTTGGCGCGTCTTCGTGGACGGACTGTTTAAAAAAGAAAGGTTCTGCACCAAGACGGAAGGCCTGGATAAAGAGCGTGATCAGAATCGATAGTTTATAGCATGCACTATAAGTGCCCACTTCACTTCTCGCAGCCGCAATGGTAGATGTCGGAGCCCACCAGCCCAGCATAATCCGGTCGAATGTTTCATTGATCATCCCCGCAAATCCTGCGATAGTCAATGGCAGTGAATATATCATCAGGTCTTTCCAAAGTGTAAGATTGAATCTCCATTTAAACTGGGAGAGTTCTTTCCAAAGCAATAGCAGTCCGAGCAGGGAAGCCACAAGATTGGCAAGCAGAATATAACCTACTCCAAAATCTTTATCATAGATCAGCGACCAGATGCTATTGGGATTTTTAGCCTGCATCCTGGGACAGACTGACAAGAAAAAGTATGTCAGCATGATATTGCACAGAATGCTAGCCACCCGGATGAAAGCAAATTTGCGCGGGCGATCTTCGCTCCGCAGTTTGGCAAATGGAATTACAATCAATGTATCGATGCAAATAATAAAAGCGCTGATCACAATATATTCCGGGTGCTCAGGAATACTGATGAGCCGGGCGAATGGGTTTCTGAAGAGGATCAGCAGCAGCGTAAAGAAAGTAGTGCTGGTAATGATGGAAGCAAACGTGGTATTGTAGACATCATCTTTAAATTCTTTTCGCTGGAGGTACCGGAAAAATGCCGTTTCGAGTCCATAAGTGTAAAGAGTATTCAGAAACGGGATGGCTGCATAGACCAGGCTCATTTCTCCATAGCTTTCTTTGGTGAGCTGGTGTGTGAGGTAGGGCGTTAGCAGGTAATTCAGCAATCTAGAAAAAATGGTACTGCCTCCATACCATAGGGTTTGTCCGGCTAATTTTTTGATGCTGCTCAATCCTTATCTTTTGATTTATTTAATAAACAAAAATAATCGGAAACTCTGAAAACCCGGACAGCTCAGTTGCACGAAGAAATTTTTTTAACAGTATAAGATCTCTTCACAGGATCTCCTCTTCTTTTACAAGATTGTTTTTAAGTGCAAAGATCACCACGCCCGCGGTATTCTTCGCCTCCATTTTTTCCATGATCCTGGTACGGTAACCTTCTACGGTTCGTTTGCTCAAAAAAAGCTGGTCACCGATTTGCTGGGCTGTGCATTGCCTGCAGATAAGTTTGATAATTTCTCTTTCCCGGTCGCTAAAAGAAATATCCTGTTTCTTTTTATGCGGATCAAACCGGCTCTTTACAATCAACGAGGCAAGCCGGGATGAAGTGTGCCGGCAATAAAAAATATTTCCTTCATAGACGGTATGAATAGCCTCCAAAATTTCTTTTTTATCCGCATTTTTTAGCAGGTATCCCCTGGCTCCGGCTTCCAGCATTTCAACGATCAGGTTTTCTTCATCGAACATGGACAGGGCGATGATCTTTAATTCAGGATTTTTTTGCAGAATCAATTTGGTTGCCCTGATGCCATCCAGTTCCGGCATTTTGATATCTGTAATTACAAGATCAGGATGTAGTGCATCAACCATTTCAATTAATTCTTTTCCATCCCCGGCCTGGCCTATTAATGAAAGATCCTCCTGTTTGGAAAGCATGAGCGCCAGCCCGTCGCGAAAAATTTCGTGATCATCAGCAATGATTAAACTGATATGGTGGTTCACGCGAAAAGAATATGAGGATGTGTAAATCGGAAAAATCAACAAATGCATTTGACATCTCTCATGCTCTGTTGAGGTAAGATTCAAAATTAATTAATCGAAGGGGATTTTTACAAAAAAATTGGTGCCGAATCCGGGACGGGATTCAATAGAAATCACGCCATTTAAAATTTCGCAACGGCTTTCAAGACTTTTCAGACCAAGTCCCCTTGATTTTTTCTTTTCTTTTTCAACATCAAAACCAATCCCATCATCTTTTGCAAGAAGCAGCAGGCTTCGGTCTTCTTCACTCAGGCCGATCTGCAGGTTTTTTGCTTTTGCATGTTTGATGGCATTGTGAATGATTTCCTGAATCATCCGGAAAATATGAATTTCTTTTTCTTTAGGCACATGCACATCTTTCACTACATACATTTGAATATTGATGCCATTTTTGTGCCCGACATGACTGATAAATTCCTGAATAGCCTCGGTAAGTCCTTTCATAGCTAACGTATTGGGAAGAAGATCATATGATATTTGCCTCATGCTGCCGATGATTTCGTCAAGCGATTTACCCGCTCTTTCCAGGATTTCACTGTCCTGCGGCTGGATCTCAATACTGTTGATATTGAGTTTTACAGCAGAAAGCAGCGGTCCCAGACTGTCATGGAGATCGGTTGCAATACGTTTTCGTTCATTTTCCTGAATCGTGATTTCTGCCAATATCCTTTCCCGCTGCAATTTCACATACTTTCTGTGGTACCGGATGATCGATACAAAAAAATAAATGATGATGATCGTAATCAGTACAGAAAAAATAACGGTGATATATAACAGCTGATTTTGCATATCAAATGAATTCAGAAGCCCATCCTGTTTATTCCAGTTTAAATCGCGTTCGCCCGGGGATTACGAGGAATGCGATTCCAAAAATAATATTCGTAAGGGCATTGATGTAAGCAAATAATGAACTGATCAGGGTGGTAAAATGGGTTGGTTCCTGAATCAGACTGACCTGGTAAGCCCATTCATAAAGGATCTGGTAAACAAAAAAAAGGATCAGACCGATGCATATTATAAACTTCGGGTTTCGGCGAAGGGTCTTGTTATCATAGGCAATCATGAAATTGATTTCAGTGATACTCATTAATGTCAGCAGAAAGGCGTAAAGGATCCTGAAATAGGGACTGAATGCAGTGATTTTTCCCAAAAAAAGGTTTTCAACTATCCAGATCAGAACAGGGATAATAAGCAGAAGATAGAATAACCGTTTTCTCGAAGCCAGTAAACCCCACTGATTGAACTGGTAAGCAAGCAGCAACCATTCTGTCAACACAAAAATATTTGTTGCTACTGCGTTGGAATGATATACCCTGATTGTAATAAAGCTGATAATTTCTGTAATAAGTCCGGCAACCAGAAGCAGAAAAAAAAGGAGATACTCGGTTTTTAAGAGTTTGAACCGGAGAAGCCCGACAACAACGGGAAACCATATTGACTGGCTTAATAGAAAAAGTATATCGGGCTTCATTTTTTATAATGTCAATTCTGATAGTTATTATTGTCCGTTCAATCCACTATTGCTGTTGCTGCACACAACCGGGCAACGTTGACCATTTTCAACGGTTTGCCCATCGGCCCAGAATGCATTTGCCCTGGGAATACCCGGAATGGATGCGGCTTTATTACCAATAAGCTGGTTGATGATATCATTTCCATTCATATCATAAGGGACTAATATCATTCTTACCTGGCCACCGGCATCAAGCCCGTAATATATTCTCACACCAGCTGCTTCATTTCCCAAAGAATCTTTTTGATTTAGCAGAATTGCGATAGCATCTCGGTTAAATGATTCAGCCTGCCCGAGATTCAATCCGCTTTGCAAAGGAGGCAACTGCCTGTAAAAAGTATCTCTGGCATTTCTGAATTTTTTTGTGTAAGCAATGGCTTCCCGGATAGGCAGGATATGATTCCGGACGCTGTCTTCATTAACAGGTATATTGCCCGTGTTTGGCGTCTGATTGCAACCTGAAATTCCTGCTGCCAACACGATAGTCGATAGGATAACCAGCCTGGAAATTTGTTTGGCTTTCATAAAAATTTTTTTGGGTGAATGAATTGAGGCAAAATAATCCATAGTAATTTAAAAAATGCAGGTATTAATGCCGTAAATGATGCGTATAAATACCTGTTTCATCCGGATCAAAAGCTATTGAGGTTGGGCAAAACGTTTGTCATTTACAAAGCTTGTGTCCGTAAGCGTTCCAAGAAAGGAAATAAGATAGAATTTATCGTTGTCGGTTAAAGTTATCCCGTTTTTTACAAGAGAATCGACAGTCGGGCTTTTGATCACTCCTGAAACATAGTGGTCCAGCATTTCGGAAATTGTATTGTACCTCCCGTCGTGCCCGTAGGGAGATGTGAGATAGACATTTCGCAAACTGGGGACTTTAAATTTTAATGAATCTTCTTTTCTACCGGTAATGCGCATACGACCGTAGTCCATCAGGGTACTGTCGACAGCCAGTCCGGTATTGCGGTAGCTAAGGTCTGTAAACAAAGGCTCCTTATGACAGGCCGCACATTTTTGCTGGAATATGGTATATCCTGTTTGTTCATATTGATTGAAAGAAGCTTCTCCGCGTTTCAGCTTATCGTATTTCGAATTCGCTGAAACCATTGATCCTGTAAACTGGGCCAATGCTTTTAATATTCTTTGTGAATTGATCGTTGCATCACCATACGCAGCAGCAAACATCTTTTTATACTGCGGATCTGTTTTTAATTTGGTGATAATGTCGTCGAGATTATCAGCCATTTCGTGCGGATCGGTGATCGGTGCCAGGGGTTGTACTTCAATATTGTTGATACCCCCGTCCCAATGCAATTCTTTTTGCCAGGCCAGGTTAAAAAGCCCCGGAGCATTTCTGAAGCTGAACTGGTTATTGAAGCCATGACTCAGCCTGTGTTCAAATGTGGCGAAGGCAGCAAACTGCTGGTGACAGGAAGCACAGGGAAAATTGCCATCCTGCGACAATCTTCCATCATAAAATAATTTACGGCCGAGTTCGAATCCTTCTTTGGTGAGCGGGTTGTTTTTGAATTGATAATGAGGACGGGGAAAGTTTTTTGGAACGATGAACACAAGCGGAGTCGGGGTTTTTTCAACTTCTTTCTTGTGGAACGATTCAAAGAAGACCATTTGCAGGCCAAAGAGTAAAAAAAGAAATATGACGATTCTAATTTTCAAGACGGCCGATATTTGGTCATTTATTTAAAAGAATTTCGGAACACTTTTCAATTAGTCAATGAATAAACCTCCGCTTCAGTGAACATTTTCATATAGTTATCTGAAATTTTTTTTGCCAGTTCACCCGGCGTTGTACAGGTTGGTATTTCTTTGATAGGAATGGGATATGTACCGGCGAACCATGCACTGACATCAGCAATGATATTCAATCCGTTTATTTCTCCTGGTCTGATTTCCAGATTTTTCGGAAACGAAAGGTTTATTTCCTTTGCCACATTGTTGGGCGACCGGTATCCCCCGATATGATAAGTTATCGCATGACCGGGCTGGTTAGATTGGGAGGATCGTCCTTCCAGTTTTGCTGCAACATAACCGCTATTCCAGGTCCAGAACATTCCTCTGGCTGGGTCGAGTGCACCGGTTTGCGCACCGTTTACATTGTGTGCGCTGTCCACGCCGAGTAAGAAACTTATATTTTGATACCCCCCGGGCGTGAATGAAAGTTTAACCGTGGTTGCGCCTGAATCAGTAAAATCAATAAGGAAATAATCGCGGGATTCATAAGAATATTTCACGCGACCATTTAAATCTGCTAACCCAATATTTCCAATATAAAATTTAAACTTTTCTACGCTGAAGGTTTCATTAAATGGATTGGTATAGTTTTTTCCAATAACCAGGGGCTGGCCATTTACGACAGCTTTGAAATGGATGATCAGATTAAAATGTTTTTCCTGTGACGGGTTGCGGTGCGCTGTTGTCGGTGCCATCAATACGATGCATACCAGTAATAGTAGCAGATGGTATGGTATCAATCGATTCATAAAGTACGTTGCTCAATAGTCGGCTGGCCGGATTTTTTTTCTTGCTTCTTTGATCGTCCCTGTTTTTTTCTTGGAGTCCACTCTTTTTTCTTTTGAAGCGGGGGAGGGTTTTGTAGCAAGCCTCTTTTTCTCTTTTTTCAGTGACAGGGCCAGCAGATCATTAATTTTTTTTATGACTTCTTCTTTGTTATCCAGCTGTGACCGGTAAACCTGCGATCTTACTTTTAAAAAACCCCCAGCATTGATTTTATTGATAAGCTTTTGTTGAAGAGTCGCCTTTTGCTCTTCGGTAAAGAAATGCGACCGGCCGATATGAAAATAACCTTCTACCATCGTCTCGACCTTGTTCACGTTTTGTCCGCCCTTCCCTCCGCTGCGTGCCGTGTTAAAAATAATTTCTCTGGAAACATCTATCTTCATTGTCTAAAATTACAAACTATAGGGCTGAAGCAAAAATGAGAGCAGTTATCCAAAGAGTGACGAGGGCTGGCGTTCGTATTTCAGGCGAATTGAAATCTGCGATCGGGGAAGGCCTGCTGGTGTTACTGGGCATTGAGGACAGCGATGGTGACGAAGATATCCGGTGGCTGAGCGGAAAGATTGTTAATCTCAGGATTTTTAATGATGAAAACGGAGTGATGAATATTTCTGTCAGGGAAACCGGGGGGAATATCCTGCTTGTGAGTCAGTTCACCCTGCATGCTTCCACAAAAAAAGGGAACCGGCCTTCGTATATACGTGCCAGTAAGCCGGATATAGCGATCCCGCTGTATGAAAAAATGATCAGGCAACTAGGGGAAGATTTGGAAAAGGAGATTCAGACCGGTGAATTTGGAGCAGACATGAAAGTGGAATTGCTGAATGATGGCCCGGTGACCATCGTCATCGATACCAAAAGCAGGGAATAAGCAATGGGCAATAGACAATAATCAAAGGACAATATAGAATAAATAACTTTTAACGATGTCATTTCAGGAGAGAATTTGACTATTGCTTATTGACTATTGCCTATTGAAAATTGTCCACGTCTATTAAAACAAAAAAACACATGAAGGTCTACGTTGCCAACGCATTTACTCAGGAAAAATTTGGAGGTAACCCCGCCGCTGTGGTGCCATTACGGCAATGGTTAACCGACGAGATGATGCAGAATATCGCGGCACAACACAACCTCTCCGAAACAGCATATATTGTTCCGGAAGGAAATGGCTATTATATACGCTGGTTCACTCCAACGGTAGAAGTTGCTCTTTGCGGGCACGCTACACTAGCTACAGCGCATATTCTTTTTAATCATCTAGATTATAAAAGCAACAAGATCATTTTTCAATGCAAGAGTGGTCCTCTCGAAGCAATAAAAAAAGAAGGTAAGAGAATTATGATGGATTTTCCGACTAATGCGCCTGTTGAAACGCAGTCAGTACCAGCCATTGAAGCCGGACTAAAAACGAAACCGCTGGCCACCTACCTGTCAACTTTCGATTATATGGTTGTGCTTCCGGATCAGGCGGCAGTTGAAAATCTTTCCCCTGATTTTAGAATACTGGGTCAAATTCCCAGCAGGGGCGTTCTTGCGACAGCAAAAGGAAACGAGACGGATTTTGTCTCAAGATGTTTTTTCCCTCAAACAGGCATTGATGAAGATCCGGTTACGGGCTCAGCGCACACTGTGTTGACACCGTATTGGGCAAAGCAATTGGGCAAAACCAAATTAACGGCTCTGCAATTGTCGAAGCGCAGGGGCCGGGTGGATTGTGAATTCGCAGGCGACAGGGTGTTGATGACGGGACAGGCTGTGACTTATCTGGAAGGGGATATTTTAATTTAACGGGCAAGCACAAACGAAAACGGAACAGGAAATTAAAACACAACTTGTATGGCAACCCAGGAAATTTCTATCAGGCAGGCACAACAATGGGTGGATGACTGGATCAACACCACTGGCGTGCGGTATTTTAGTGAACTGACCAATATGGCCATATTAACCGAAGAAGTAGGAGAAGTAGCGAGATTGATGAGCAGGTTGTACGGAGAGCAATCATTCAAAGAATCGGATAAGGAAAAAAAACTGGCTGATGAACTTGCTGATGTATTTTGGGTATTGTTATGTATTGCCAATCAAACCGGAGTTGATCTGACAGTTGCTTTGCAGGACAATTTCGATAAAAAAAATAGCAGGGACAGGGAACGGCATCAGCAGAACAAAAAATTAAAATAAGAATTTATCCTGCTGTAAAATCAATCCTGCATAGTTCCAAAGCCGCATGCAGGCGACCTTTTCTCATAAAATTGGTCAGATGCAATAAACGCGGCAGGTACAATTCATAATATTCACCATAGGCCTCATTCAGGTGACTGGCTTCAAGGCGCGATATCCTTCCATCAAATGCAACTGCCACTGTAAAAAGATCCATCAGAAAATTCCTTTCTTTTTCGCTCACATTTTTTAATGTGTCCAGGAATAAATTCCAGTCGTCGAAACGGTGTGCTTTGTGAATATGCAACAAATGCTGAAACCGAAGTAACAATATGATCATGTTGGGATGATAGTTTTGAGCCATTACGACGGCATTACCAATTGCCCGAAGGCAACCAATGTTGGCTTCCTCAGAAAGCTGATTTAACAAATGATCGTGCAATACCTGGTCGGCAATATGATTGCATAATGCAAATCCGAACATACGGAGACGGGCTTCTTTTACGACGCGGTGAATGACCATCGCATTCCAGAAACATTCAACAGGCAGGGCAATATAGTTGATTGATATTCCGCTAATCGTTTTTCCGACAAAAGTTCTAAGCAGGAATTTCGCCACCGTGTTGGTCAAAATGATCTTTAATTTATAAAGCAGGCCCAGGATTAGCAGATTCTTTTTTGAAACCTGTTTGAAAGGATCGATGCCCAATATTTGTAAATCGGGATCGCGTATTTCCAACGCCGTACGTGAAAGTATATTGGTGATGCTGAATAGACCACTTTGGAAAAGGTCTTTTTTATGTGATCTGATATTAATCAATTCACTTACTTCCTGTACGGCTTTCAATGCTATTAGAAACAAAAAATAAAATTCGACAGCTGTGCCTGCTACGGTAACTCCTGCCACCCAGCCATAATGAATATACCAGGGTTTATCCTGGTTTAGCACATCCACATATACCATCGGCCAGACAAGAATGAGCCCGGTGAGTGCAGACAGAATGATGCCTTTTGTTTCAATGCGATTCATTTTCCGGGCCAGTTCTTCGTCTGTGAAATCAAAAACCCGGTGTGAAAGCTCGCGCTGCCTGAAAATACGGAGATAGTAAACGCCGAACCTCTCCAGCAAAGATGCTTTTTGGGTTTTGATACTGACGGCTTCCTGCATACAATAATAAATAAAAAACAAAACTAAGGATGTTCCGGTGTAAATCACATTCTGCTTATTTTTGCCCCCACTATGGCAAATGATCCGAAAAAGTTTCAGGCAATTATTTCGCATTGTAAAGAGTATGGTTTTATTTTTCCATCGAGTGAAATTTATGATGGCCTCAGTGCCGTGTACGACTACGGACAGTGGGGCAGCGAGCTGAAAAAAAATATCCGGGATTACTGGTGGAAGAGTATGACGCAAATGCATGAAAATATCGTGGGTATTGATGCTGCAATTTTTATGCATCCGACAGTTTGGAAAGCTTCCGGGCATGTGGATAATTTCAGCGATCCGATGATCGACAATAAAGACAGCAAAAAAAGATACCGTGTCGACCACCTGATCGAAGGATATGCAGAAGAACTGGAAGCAAAAGGGGAAACGTCAAAAGCAACTGCATTGCTGGGCGAAATGGATCGGTTACTTGCTGCAAGCGATTTCGATGGGTTGAAGAAACTCATCACAGACAATAAAATAAAATGCGGTATCAGCGGCACTTCAAACTGGACGGACATCCGTCAGTTTAATCTCATGTTCTCCACACAACTGGGAAGCATAGCCGAAGAAGCCGGAGAAATCTACCTGCGGCCGGAAACAGCA
>Ga0335076_10003581_pt1 | contig 15627 bp, 13 predicted proteins | sample Lox_Sample_25_FD_206717 | JGI IMG/M metagenome (GOLD analysis project Ga0335076, IMG submission 206717) | Soil microbial communities from Loxahatchee National Wildlife Refuge, Florida, United States - Lox_Sample_2.5 | ecosystem: Environmental > Terrestrial > Soil > Wetlands | place: USA...
CAACGCTTCAGTTCGACCATCAAGCCGGGATCTTTGTGAAGAACAGCTACGAGCTGGCCCACCGACGCAGCCACGTGCGCCATGTTCTGGCGCGAAAGTTCAGAAGTTGGGATTGGGGTCTGCTGGGTCTGGCTGTAAACACCGGTGGCGGTGGCGACCAGAAAAATCGAGCACAGAAAAGATCTGACGTTTCGACGGCGGAAGGCAAACATGTCAGCGAACACCACGGTACCCACTCCTTGCTAGAAACGTTCTCTACGTGAGATGCGGCCGCTACTGTTTTCACCTCCGCTGAGATTTCTGATTGCTGCGCGGTGGGACGTCCTCGGGACGTCCGTACTCTTTGTGCGTGTGTGCCGGACGCTCCGGATGGTCCGCCGCATCTTCAACGCCTTCAACAGCTGCTGCTTCGAGACTCTGATCGGCGTGTTCCAATTCTTCGACTGACTCCTCCGAGGCCTCTTCCACAGTCGAGAGGCTCTGCAGATCGCCGGATTGCCCGGCGCTATGGGAGCCCACTTGACGCGGATCGTCGCCCAGTTCGCTCCGTTGAGCGCCAAGATCTTCTTTTCTCTCGGACGAGCGTTCATCTTCGTCGTACTTGCGTAACGGGCTTCCCATCACTGCTCCGAAAAACAAAATTCCAGTGTCCGGACACCGCGCAAAACGCGGCGAGTCCGCACAAAGGACACCAAGACCTGGGTTGTATTGACTACTCACCGTTTATCTAGCCAGCTGTGGAAATCAGCAATCGGGTCTTTGCCGTATCGGCTGGTGTCAGAAGATGTAGGCCAACCGGTTGACGCGCGCTGAATTTGGGATTTCGCGTGCTTTCTCAGAGCAGTTGCAGAGCAGAGCGATTCTCGCGCTTGACCTGGTCGATGGTGCAAGCGCGAGGACTTTTGTCAGGCCGCCAGCGCAGGAATTTTGTTCCGTGCCGGAAGCGTCCACCGGTGAAATGATCAAATTGCACTTCCACGACCAGCTTAGGTTTGAGCGGGTGCCATTCTGTGGATCGTTTCGTGCTCCAACGACTAAGTCCTCCCGGCGCTTTTCCAGTGAATCCAGGCTCTTGCATTATTTTCTCCAGCCGCTTGGTCAGCGCCTTTCTGTCCTCTTCATGGATGGACGAGGTGAAGCCAACGTGGTCGAGCTTGTGGCTGCGATCGTAAAGACCCAACAGGAGTGATCCCACCTCGCGCTTTTTTTCGAGATATCGAAAGCCGCCGACAACGCAGTCAGCCGTACGCTGCTTCTTGATCTTCTGCATCCCGGTTCGCTTGCCTGATTGATAGGGAAGATCGGATCTCTTGGCGACCACACCGTCTAGTGCGACTCCCATGTGGAACCACTTTCGCGCTACTGCCAACTCATGGGTGACAGGGGAAAGGCGAATCATCGGGTCCGACTTCAAGAAACGTTTCGCGAATTCTTCCAAATGCTCGCGCCGATCGCGCAATGGCTTGTCGACAAGCGATTCGCCCTGTTCATCTACCAGCAGATCAAACACAATGAAAGTGCCGGGCGTTTCGCGGCTGAGCTTTTGCACGCGGCTGGCCGCGGGATGAATTCTCATCAGCAGATGGTCGAATGACAAGCCGCCTTCGAACGGGATGACGATCTCGCCATCCAGAACGAAGGACTCGGCGCGCAATTTTGACAACGATTCCACCAGTTCCGGGAAATATCGGGTCAGGGGCTTGGCCGACTTCGAGATAAGGTCGACCTGCTTACGATTCCGAAATGCCAGGCAGCGGAAGCCGTCCCACTTCGGCTCGTATTGCCAATCAGCTCCAGCCGGCAGTTCAACCGCCGGTTGAGCTTCCATCGGGGCGTAGTTTAGCTTCAGCGGCAATGGCATAGAACGAGTTTGACAACGGCTCGGCTGCCAGTAACTCCTGCCTTTACCGGACTTGGACGTGTCTACCTTACCGATGCGCCGCGATTTTTTTGCGTAGCTGGAGTTCTTTTGGACTGCAAACCTGAGCAGCATAAGTTGGACAGCCATCCAATTGGACGTGGCCATTTGCAAAATCAAGCGATAGGACGGATATCATGATGAACTCGAATCCTGCTTACCCCAGCCATCAGCATCACGCTCAATCTACCTGCGAGCACTGCCAGGGCGTTTTCGAGCACGAGTCGTGGTGTGCTTCAAAAGAGCCAAGAGTAGCTTATGCCTTCGAGATTGCCGCCAATGGATCGAAAATCACCCTGGGTGATGCGCTGATCTTGCGTTCCCTGGGAGTCACCTGGCCCGGGTGCACACACGCGCTAATCCTCGCGGCGAAACGTTAATTGAGAATCTATCGGTTTATTTGCCGGCGGTACGGGCTGCATTTCACAGCCCGGCCGCCGGTGTTGCAAGATGGTGGCTTCTGATGGCCACGCCGAGCCAACGCATACCGATTTGGGAAATCGCCGATCACAATACAAGAGCAATCCGTTGTGGGAAATCGGTCAAGTTGCGGCATCCAGAGATTTGGCCGAGTTTTGAACAGGGGGCTTGATGTGATTGTAAGTCCAATGTAATAAGCAATTTACAGAGGGCCCGCCCGCTTCCCAAAGACCGTTGCGCAGGACTAAAATAGGGTCATCATGACCAGCCATAATGATAATAAGAGTTCTCGCTTAACAGAAATTTGCGCAGACGTGAAACGCCTCGGCTACGGCGTCAACCAGAAGATTCGCCTCTACGGAGAGGAATTTGACGTCATCTCTGATCCGTTCCCCGAGGCAGGTGGTATCGCGGTCAGCGTGCGCACCAGGAAGAGCCAACAGACCCGCGTTCTGCAGATTCCGGCCACGGTGCTGCAGAGCGTAAAAGGTTTGAACGCCGCCTGATCGCGTAATCGGCACTGCAATTTCAAATCGGCAATAGCTTCTTGAACCTCGGCAGATCAGGGTGTTCGTGTGCTTGGTTGAGTCACGGAGTTGCGAGAAGTACGCGCATCAGGATGGACCCAGCCAGCGCGGCTAATAAGGCGACTGGCATGGCCAGGGCGCCGACTCTCAGGAAGTCCCAGAAGCTGACATTCAGCTTCTCTTTCCGCAGCGCAATCAACCACAGGATGGTGGCCAACGAACCGGTAATCGACAGGTTCGGTCCAACATCGATCCCGATCAGAACCGCGTCGGCGATCGAACCCTTGGGCTGGGCAGCGTGAACGGTGCCGCCGACGATTAAACCTAGCGGCAGATTGTTCACCAGGTTATTCGCGATTCCGACCGCAAATCCGGTGACGAGTTCTCCCGCCACCAAGCCCATGTGCTGAGCCCAGGCCAGCCAGCGCGCCGTGTACTGCATGGCGCCAATGCTCTCGAAGGCGTCGACCATCACAAAGAGTCCGGCAACCAAGGCCAGAGTCTCCCAGCTGATTTCGCGCGCGAGCCGCAGCGGATTGCTGCGCTCCTTCAGGCAAATTACCAGCGTGATACCGAGCGCGGCGAGGCATGTGGGCAGCCCAAGGTCTTTGCCCATGGATGATGTCGTGAGCAGGATCGCAATCACCACCGCTACGGCACCCAGGACCAGCTTGCCATTTGCATTCAAGGATGCCTGATCGACGGGGTGCTCGATCGGTTGCTCAAGTTCGTGGCGGAAGATCCAGCGCAACACGAAGAACGTTGCCACAATCGAGAGCAGGCAGGGAATCGCGAAGGCTTCGAGCCACTTCAGCAGCGGTGGCATGGCGTCATGAAAGACCACGAGGTTCGCGGGATTCGAGATTGGCAACAGAAACGACGCCGCGTTGGCGATAAATGCGCATACGAACAGGTAAGGTAATGGGCGGACTCTCGCTTTGCGCACTGCCGTGAGGATTGCGGGCGTCAGTACAACCGCGGTGGCATCGTTCGACATGAAGATAGTGACTGCTGTTCCGACCAGATACACGAGAACAAACAATCGCCGGCAAGAGCCATCTGCATGGCGCACAGCGATTGTGGAAAGCCAATCGAATACGCCGTGCTCGCGCGCCAGTTCGCACAAAAGCATCATGCCAATCAGAAAGAAACAAACGTCCAGCGCTTTGCCGAAGGCGTGCCATGCGAGCTGCAAGTCGATCAGACGAAGCGCGAGCAGAGCCAGCACTCCGCCGCCAACCCAATACACCTCGGGAATTCCACGAGGACGAATCAGCATCAGCAGGATGCTGACCGCGACGATCAGTGACAGCACCGCTGTGTGCATGGCGAGAGGAATCATCAGGGGGTAAGGCGTCTTGTCACGAACTGCAGCCTGATGTCGGGGTTCCACAAAGGTTAAACATGAGGGGAAAGAATAAGCGAGATTCGATCTTTTCAGGAAATCGAATCTCGCTCAAAACGGCCGACACTCTGTCATGACTTGCTTACTCGGCGCGGTCGATTTGCGCCTTCTGCAGCTTGTCGGAGAAATCGACGTAGACCGACTTCCATTCCGTGTAGAAGTCGATGGCTCCGATGCCGCCTTCGCGATGTCCGTTGCCGGTCGCCTTGGTGCCTCCGAAGGGCAGGTGCACTTCGGCGCCGATCGTCGGAGCATTGATGTAGGTGATTCCGGCATACAGATCACGAATCGCTGTGAAAGCTTTATTTACGTCCTTGGTATAAAGCGCGGACGATAAGCCGTACTCGATTCCGTTGGCGATCTCAACCGCGTCATCCATGCCGTCGCAAGGAATGATCGATACTACCGGACCAAAAATCTCTTCCTGCGCAATGCGCATCTTTGGATCGACATCGGTGAACACTGTGGGCTCCATGAACCACCCGTGCTGATATTCGCCCTTGTCGAGGCGGTTGCCGCCGCAGACGAGCTTCGCGCCTTCGTTCTTTCCGACCTCCACGTAGCTGAGGTCGGTCTCAAGCTGTTTCTGATTGACAGCGGGGCCCATCTGCACTTTCTCATCGAGGCCGTTCCCAACTTTCAGCTTTTTGGCGCGATCCACCAGCCGCTCGATGAATTCGCGGTAAATCCCTTTCTGCACGATGATGCGGCTAGTCGCGGTGCAGCGCTGGCCCGTGGTGCCAAAAGCTCCCCATAGCGCACCTTCAATGGCGAGATCGAGGTTCGCGTCGTCGAGCACGATCATGGGATTCTTGCCGCCGAGTTCGAGTGAGCAGTGCTTGAAGCTCTTCGCGGCGATGCCGCCGACGATTTTCCCTACGGCCGACGACCCCGTCAGCGAAATCGCCCGCACGTCTGGATGCTCGGCCAGCGGAGTGCCCACCTCGGCGCCGAAGCCCGTGACGATGTTGATCACGCCTTTTGGTAGCCCAGCGTCGTACAGAGCCCGCACCAGGTTGAAGGTGGAAAGAGGAGTGTCCTGGGCCGGTTTGATCACGCACGTGTTCCCGCAAACTACGGCGGGTAGCAACTTCCATGAGGAAATCGCCATGGGGAAGTTCCAGGGGGTGATCATTCCGCAAATCCCGACCGGCTGTCGCACGGCCATCGCGAACTTATTCGGCATTTCTGAAGGGACAGTCGGGCCAAACAGCCGGCGTCCTTCGCCCGCGTTGTAATACGCGGCGTCGATGGCTTCCTGCACATCGCCGCGCGTCTCGGCGAGAACTTTGCCCATCTCGCGCGTCATTTCGCGGGCATAGTCTTCCTTGCGCTCGATCAGGATCTCCGCCGCCCGAAATACGATTTCGGCCCGGCGAGGCGCCGGCACGAGCCGCCACTTGGCAAAGGCGCGCTTTGCCGCTTCGACCGCGGCGTCAACATCGGGCTTTGCGGATTTCTGGAAGATGCCGACCAGGTCGCGGGTGTCGGCAGGGTTGCGATTCTCGAAAGTTTCCTCGGTCGAGGCGTCAACCCACTCGCCGTCAATAAAGTTCTTGAAAACTCGTGTCTGCCCATAGCTTAGAGCTGCGGGGGGAGTGGTTAATGTATCGGTTGCCATAATTTCTCCTTTATGAAGTCCAAATATTGATGCTACAACCCGTCATGAAGACGCGGCAAGGGAAGGGGGCAGGGATGGGACTGGTCATCCGCCTGATCGGGATAGTGCTCTCTAAAAAAGCGAGTTGGGGAGGGATTGAATTTCGATTCTCCCATTTCTCCCAACTGCAGGGAGAAGTGGGGCACCCCGCACTTTTTTTCCCGTCTACCGCCAGCGTTTCACGTGCGGCCAGAGATCGGCCATCGACCCGAATTTCTTCCCCTTGCAAATGAAAACATCCACGGGCGGCTCTAGCGCCCACGGATTCGGCTCGGAAGTCCCGACATATTCGACGTCATTCCAAAGACGTTCGAGAACCGCCCGCTTGTCATCGAGGACGATCATGCAATTGCCGGAGTAGTGGCCCGGTCCCCAGAGAAAATAGGTGCGGTCTCCGCTCAGTGCGCCGGGCATACCCAGCTTGCGATCGAAGAAATCGACGGCTCCTGCCTGACCATAGTCCTGCCCGAAGATGCCACAATCGGCGCGCTGCTCGGGCGGAAGCTGGTTCCATGCCACCGCCGCCTCGTCGGCGATCTCTTTGTAGCCGAACTGATCGGAGTACCACTGCGGCAGCGCCGCCCGCGCATGCGAATACTCATTCACGGGAAGCTTGATCGGCAGATGGCGCGCATACTCGAGAAATCGTTCGGGAGAGAAAACAGGAATCACAACCGGAGTGAGATACGCTCCCACAGCGAACAGCACGACTATGATGACCGGCTTCAGCCACTCCCGCCCCGGCCGGCTAATCCGGCTATCCTCCACAATTGCTCCTGCCGCGATCAGCATGGGATAAACCGGGGTCAGGTAATAGGACTTTCCGTGCAGCACAAAGAAAACGCCATAGCAGACGAGGAAGCACCATCCCAACAAGCGATAAGGGCGGAACTGCTTCCAGAACAGCAAGCCAACGAGTCCTGCCAGCCAGATCGGCGCCACGGCCGGGTTAATGCTCAACAATTGCTGGAGGAAAAAATCGAGCGGGCCCAGGATTACGTCGCGTCCTTCGGCCCGAATGGCCCGCATCAACTGCACGAACGGCCAATCGTAGTGCATGTTCCAGAGCAGGTTGGGAAGGAAAATCAGAAAAGCTGCGAGCCCGCCGAGCCAAATCCACTTGTTCAGAAAAACCTTGCGCTGCTCAGTCAGCAACAGGCCGACCACCATCCCTAACCCAAATACGGCGATGGAATACTTCTCTTCCATTCCGATCCCGGCAATCACGCCAAACCATAGCCAGTAGCGCGGGTCGGAGCGCTTGATGGCCAGAATCGCGAAGTAGACGCAGCCCATCCACAGGTTCGGCTCCAGGCTGTTTGTGCCCAGCAGGCTGGCGTTGGACAGATATTGTGGAACCACGACAATGCAGATCGCGCTCAGGATGATTGCGAAACGTTTTCCGCCAAGTTCGCGTGCCAGTACTGCCGTCTGTACCACCAGGAATGACGACGCGAGTGCGGGGATGAATCGCACACTTCGCAGCGAATCGCCCAGCACCGCCCGGCAGACGTGAATCAGGAAAGGAATCAGCGGAGGCTGGTCGACGTATCCCCATTGCAGGTGATCGCCGCACGACATGTAGTTGAACTCATCGCGAAAGTATCCGTATCCCTTGTTGAAATAGATGTGGAAGACGAGTTTCGCCAGCGCAATGGCCCACACGAGGGCCATACCCTGGGATGCATAAGACGCAGCAGATGCGTTGGACGAGCTCGGATTGACTGGAACGCTGTCTGAGGCCATGGGATGAGCTACGACGAAAGCGTTTGCCCGAGAGCTCGGAGAAAAAGAAGGCCACATCGATGAAGACGTGGCCTTCTGGCTCTCCTGAACAGGCTTCTTACCGTTTTGCCGAAGCCTGCAGGTCGTTCTTGAGGAGACTTACTTCGACTCGTCCGCCGCTGATGTGTTTCGCAGAACCTTCGGCATCGGTCGCATTGCCCATGCTCAACACATAGATTCGGTAGACCGGAATGTTCTGGCTAAGCACCAGGTATCGAACCACGGAGTCCGCCATCTTCTGCGAGTTGGTGATCGCTCTCTGGCCGGCTCCGGAAGCATATCCGCGCACTTCGATGATGTAGCTGCGCTGATTTTTCAGCGGCCCCGCCATGTCATCGAGCGCGTCTTTCGCCTGCTTGCTCAGGACGGTCTGTCCGGGACGGAAGCGGATTTCGGTCTGCGATGTGTCCTTGTACTGGTCGAGACTTCCCACCGTATGCTCGACGTTTGCGACGCGCGTGGACGCATCATTTGCAGCGCCCTGGGCGCTCTGCGCCTTGGTGAACGCATCGCTGGCATGCTGGTCGGCAAGGAGTTCCTTCTCCGATGCAAGCTGCAGGCCCTGCTGGGAGCGGGCGTCGATGTCGCGGATCGCGTTGTGGTTTGTGTTGTTGATCTCTTCCAGTTCATTCACCCGGTCCCTGATGGGGCGGACCATCCGCTGCACGTACTTCTTGCTGGCAAATGGATGCGTGACCAGATTGACCAGGTTGGGTTCGTCACCATCCCAGAAATCATTGCTGGTGGAAGACGACTTCTTTCCGGTATCCACATTCTGCGACGGGGTTTGCCCAGCGCTCGCATTGGTCTGCTGGGACAGACTCGGAATGCTCAGAGCCGCGCACAAAATCGGTAGTAAAAAGATGCGGTACTTCATCTTGACCTCCTCCACCAATGGCGGAGCTTCTCGAAACGCCCACCTAAAACTCAAACGCCAATAAATATTGCTCCTATCGCGGAAAAGCTGCAAGGGCGGCTTTTCCGACGAAGATCTATCCGGTTCCCGCCAGCCGATTGGCTGCATCTTGCAGAGCCCGTTCAAGATCGTCAGCCTTAGCGATGCCGCCTTGGGCCAGGTCTTTGCTGCCACCGCCCCGGCCGTTAAACTTCCCCACCGTCTCTTTTAGCAGCATGCCTATGTCGGAGCTCAGTTCGGCCGATTGCGCGAAGATCAAGGTTGGCTGGGGCGCGCTCGCCGCGAGCAGGGCGACGGCGTTCGTCGATTGCCGAGTCAGTTTCTGCGCCAGCAGTTTCACAAACGCCAGTTCCCGATCATTGAACGCGCGGACGATCAGCTTCCGTCCTGCAGTTTCTGCAGTCTCGGCCAGCAACGCGGAAGCCTGTGCCGCGGCTAGTTCCTCCTGCGATTGCTCGCGCTGTTTGCGCAGGGTGCGGATCTCTTCCAACGATTTGCGCACTTGCTGCGGCACATCATAAATGTGGGAGGAAAACAGTGCCCCGGCTTCAGTCAGCGTGGAAAAATCACGCCGTGCGGTCGCGACTGCTCTTTGTCCGGCAACGAATTCCACTCGCCATCCCTGCCGGACTCTTTCTGCCTTGCGCAACAGGATGCAGCCAATCTGGCCCGTCTGGGCAACATGGGTTCCTCCGCAAGCGCTCAGGTCGAAATCGCGAATGTCGATCAGCCTGAGCTCGTCGCGCTCCGCGGGAGGAACCTTGCGCAGCCCCAGATTTAACGCCTCATCGCGACTGACGAATCGCACATCGACCGGGCGGTTTTCCAGAATGATTTCGTTGGCCAGCTTCTCGGCCGATTCAATCTGTTCTTTGGTCAGCGTTGGCGTGTCCAGATCAATGGAGCAGTAATCCTCAGCCATGTGGAAGGAAACGGTCGGCATGTTGAACAACCGTACGAATGCCGCCGATAGCACGTGCTGTCCGGAGTGCTGCTGCATATGGTCGCGCCGCCGCTCGGGATCAATCTCGCCGCGAACTTTTGCGCCTCGCGGCATGTTTTTGAGCGGCGCCTCAAGGTAGTGCACGACGCGTCCGTCTTCGGTATCGGCAACCTCGGTGACGCGTACTTTGCTGTCGCCTGAACTGATCCATCCGGTATCGAATACTTGTCCACCGCTGGTGGGATAAAACGCGGTCCGGTCGAGAATCAGTGCCGGGCGCGGGTTCTCGCTGGTTTCATGCACCTCGGCGTCGAAGCGGTAGAGAAAGGAGTCGTGATAGTACAACCGCTCAGTCATAGAGAGTATTTTTATTTAACCACAGAGAAGGAGATCGGTTCTCGATCAGTATGGCCCGATAATCCCGCCGATGTGCCGGGCCGCAGGCTTTGGAGCCGCTGCGGATTTCACGGCCTTCGAATCGAGCACGTCCAGATATTTGAGCCCGCTTCCGGTATTGAAGAGCACGACTGTATCTTCCGGCTTGAAGAATCCATTCCCCAGCAGCTTTCGATAAGCGACCAGGCAGGCTGCGCCTTCGGGTGCGGCAAAAACTCCCTCAATCTTCGCCCAGTGCCGCGTCGCCTCCAGAATCTCGTCGTCTGTCGCGCTGACCGCGGTTCCGTGACTCTTCTTTAATATGTCGAGAATCAGATAGTCCCCGTAAGGCTTTGGCACGCGCAGGCCCGCTGCCAGCGTCACCGCGTTTGGCCACATCTCAGCCGAGGCTTTGCCTTCCTCCCATGCTTTCACGATGGGAGCGCATCCAGCGGCCTGGACCGTGATCATCTTCGGACGTTCGGCCCCGATCCATCCCAGCGATTCCATCTCGTCGAATGCCTTCCACATCCCAAGCAGTCCAACGCCGCCGCCGGTCGGATAGATGATCCCCTGTGGAAGCCGCCATCCCAGTTGCTCGGCGACTTCGTAGCCCATGGTTTTCTTGCCTTCAACGCGGTACGGCTCCTTTGTGGTGGAGACGTCGAACCATCCTTCTATATTCCACGTTTCGGACTCTTTGAGCGCTGCCACTTTCCTGGCGCAGTCGCTGATGAGTCCATCTACGAGCGTGACCTGCGCCCCGTAGTAGTCACACTCAATGCGGTTTGCGGCGGGCACGTCCTTGGGCATGAAGATGTGGGCTTCGAGTGCGGCGGCGGCTGAGTATGCCGCGAGGGCTCCAGCGGCATTTCCGGCCGAGGGTATCGCTAGTTTCTTCAATCCGAAGTGGCGCGCCATGGTCACGCACGCGGAAAGGCCGCGGGCCTTGAATGATCCGGTGGGATTCAACCCTTCGTCCTTGATGAAAACGTTCGAGAACTCCCGGCTGGGAAGCATCGGGGTGAAGCCTTCGCCGAGCGAAACCGGATCGGCCGCGGGAAGAACCGCATCATAGCGCCACATGGTGGGCGCGCGTCCTGCCAAACGCGCCGATGAGAACGCGCGTTTGATTTCCGCGAGATCGTAGCGGGCGTAAAGAACCCCGCCATCTTTGGGGCAAACCGTTTGCGGGCGATCGGCCGGATAGTGCTCGCCGCAGCGCGTGCATTCGAGGTGCGTCAGCATTCGAATGCGAGTTTAGCAGAGGCTTGAGTGCGGTTGCGACGGCGGGGCATACAGCGGGTTCCTCACCGCCGCTTCGCGGCGGTTCGGAATGACATCAACAGAAGGCTTAGGTCACTATTCGGAATGACATTCACGAAATTGGAATGACATTGACGAAATTGGCATGACATTCACGAAAATGGTATGACATTGACGAAATGGGAAAGGCTAATTCTTTTTTCTTGAATCTGGCTCTCCCGCCGCGGACGGATCTTCTTTTGTCGCCAGGGCTGCTTTGAATCCGCGGATGCTTTCTCCCAGGCCTTTTCCCAACTCGGGCAGCTTCTTCGGACCGAAGACTAACAATGCGATCCCCGCAATCAAGATCAGATGCGCGGGTTGAAACAATCCTTCAATCATCTTCATTCTCCTTCGCGCAAGCGCCCCAAGATGCGCGAGGCGCCGTTCCCCCGAAGTGTCCAAACGACGCCCTTCACGCACTACGGCAACTCAAGTGTTAAAAGCCGCGCTGAGCGGCATCGGCGGCTCTCGCCAAAGCTCTGGCTTGGGCGAAGAATTCCGGCGACTGCCCAATGAACAATCCGTCCGCGACAAACCCTTCGAGCGCCGCCATGGCTGCGCCCACGGTTTTCGTCGGACGAATAATCGAGCACGGCGGAAACTTACGGCTGAGAAACGGACACGGTTCCGGCATGATCAGGTTCGATTGCAAGGACTCCGGCTGGTTGGTGGAAAGCTGACGGAACGTGACCTTGGACTTCGTGACCGGATCAACGTCGACCACGCTGAGCACGTTTCCTGCTTTGTCTTGCCAGGTTTGGAAGTGCGCGGTTTCGGTTGGGCCGATGCTCAGCAGGATCCGCAGAACATCGACGTTATTCACACGCTGGGCGAGCGCCGGATATACGCTGCTGCCGCCTTGCTCGATTGTGCAGAAGTGAAATCCGGCAGTGAATGCGATCGCTTTCAGGTGATCAGGAACATCGAAGGGCGCGATGTGCGCCGGCCCATTCAGATCGTCATCCGTGCGCGGAATCGCTGTGCGGTTCACGATCACTTCGGCCTGGCCGAAAGTGAAATGCGGATCAAGATCCGGATTGTTCGTCGCACTGCGATAACGCGTCCAGAAACTCGTGTCGACGTTCAGATTCATCAGGTTCGTGAGCCGCCCGATGTCGCGCGCTCCGGTTGCCTTGCTGCTCGGCAGATTCGCAAATGGAGAAAGATCCACCGGCTCGGCTCCGATGAATTCCAGGTAGGCATTAATGAATGACTGGTGGCTCAACTCATCGTCGGTGTTGTCATGGATGTATTGCGACATATCCTCATCAAGAATCCCCAGCGCCTCCATGTAGAGTGGGCTGCCCCCATTTACGCCCGATTCTTCGCTGTCCTGCGTGCCACCCAGTTCGGTGTACTGGGTCCAGAGATCGCTTTCGATGATTTCCGCGGCGGCCAGAAATCGGAGGATATCGATGTCGCCCTTGGTGATGGTCGAAGTGTTGGTCTCTTGTGAAAAGGCCGGAATGCCGTTGGCCAGCAGGCTCGCTCCCACGGCTGCTGCGCCGGCAAAGGCGCTTCTCCGCAGGAACGACCGGCGGTTCACGCTGCTCGATTCGGATTCGGTGGTTAGTAATGGCGAGGATTCTGCATTCAGAATCCCGGAAGACACTTCTTCGTGGCTCATGCGTCCAGACTCCAGTTCTGCGGATGACGTTGGTTGATCGAGGCAGGGACTTCGAAACAACGTACGCGCAGAATAGAGCCGGGGTACTCCACAAGTGTCACCACGAAGTTAGCGGCTTGTAAAAGGATGGTTAGAACAACTCGCGTTATTTTGACGCCGAGTGGTGGTCATAGCTGATCACGCGCGTGATCTTCCACGCGCCGTCTTTGTATTGCCACAGGTGAATGAATTGACCTTCGCCCACACCTTCCGTCGCTTCGTGTCCGGGATGATGAAAGCGATGTACTCCGACTTCCAGCGCGCCATAGCCTTTCATGTAGTAGACATGCAGGCTGTTGGGGACGAGTTCGCGCGTTGTGTTCCCGCAGATATTCTTCTTCACGCTTTCCGTCAAAGCCGCCGCCCCCAGCGTAACTCCGCCCTGATCGTGATAGAACTCCACGTCGTCGACGAAGAATGATCGGAATTTCTCCAGGTCGCAGCGGTTGTAGGAGTCGAACAAAGCCGCGTCCAGCGCTTTGACGGTCTTGTCCAGTTCTTCCTGGTTCTGGATCTTGTCGAGCGGCATCACGTCTTGCGCAGCGGAGGGATGAGCAAACAAGCAGGGAAGTAGCGCTACCGACAGAAAAACCAGCAGGGTGGCACGTCGCATCGGGATCTCGCTTTCTAAAAGAGATAGCTATCCTCCGTCAGATACGGAAGCCCTCAGCGGAATGTTCCCGCCGTCTTCTAACCGCTGGACCCTGTGGATTTCCTCCCGAGACCCGGATTCGCGCCCCAATCCAAATTTCCATCCGCCACGTACCCATCCTGAAAGCAGTTACCAATCGAAATCACTCAGGAGACTTTATGAAGAGCAAGATCGCAGTTCTGCTGTTGAGCATCGTGGCTATGGCCTGCGCGTCGTTCGCGGCCGACAAGAATCCCGTTGTAGGCGGACAGCCGATGTATCCCACGAAAGACATCATCGACAACGCCGTTAACTCCGCTGATCACACCACGTTGGTGGCCGCCGTAAAGGCCGCTGGCCTGGTGGATACGCTCAAAGGTCCCGGCCCGTTCACCGTTTTCGCTCCAACCAACGAAGCCTTCGCCAAGTTGCCGGCGGGCACAGTAGATACGCTTCTGAAGCCGGAAAACAAAGAGATGCTGACCAAAATTCTCACGTACCACGTGGTTGCCGGACGTCTCAGCTCTGCCGAACTCAAAAAAGAAATCCGCGCCGGGCATGGACAAGCCACTTTGAAAACGGTCGGCGGCGGCACTCTGACCGCAATGATGCAGGGATCGAACATCGTTCTGAAAGACGAAAAGGGAGGCATGTCAACCGTGACCATCCCCAACGTTTTCCAGTCGAATGGGGTGATCCACGTGGTCGACACTGTAGTGATGCCAAACTGAATGTGAGAGTGCTCAAGCAGGGTGCCCCACTCCTCCCTGCAGTTGGAGAAGTGGGGATTTTTGGCAGGTATCCCGATTACGTGCTTATCTTTTGAAACGTTTTCCGCGAAGCCATCACTACTGAGAAAGCCTGGTAGCAATCTGCTGTAACCAACTTCTGCCCCTCTCTTCGTGAGGGGGGCTTTTTTAGTTTCCACCAAAAAACCAGGACTGTTTTGATGACCCCGGAGATCATGCCCCGAATCAAGGCAGTGGAACGCGGTACAGATTCCGCTGAATCGTGCGCTTGGAGTAGGCATAGACCGACGGCGTAGGACCGGGCGCTAACTCCTCCACCTGACGTGCGGCCGGAACGATCGCCGCGATCTTGGCGACCTCTTCCTCAGTTCGAATACCTGCGGCGGGCAACGCCCGCACGGTGGAGCCAGCTTTCCACGGAAGCGCGTAAGTCTGGCCGTGACGCTTCGACTCATCCTTTGCCACGAGCGAAAACGAAATATAGAGTTGCTTGCCATCGGGCGACCACATGGCGTGACAGAATTCGCAAAGCATCTTCGAAGATCCGTCCCGCAGGTTGTACAAGATGGTCGTTACCGCTTTTTCCCGGCCAGTGACCCAGGTGGTGAGCCAGTTCCCATCAGGCGAGAAAGCCTCGATGCCCATCACGGCGGTCGGGAGAATCTTCTGTATTCCGCTTCCATCCGGCTTCATGCGGTATCCAAATTCCAGTTCATTTTCGCGTGCGCTAAACGCCACGTCCCCGTTCTCGAGACACTGCACGTTGTAGGCATCCATCTCGTTCGGAGTCATCTGCTTCGGCGGAAGCGCGTGATCGAGCGGCACCATCCAAATGTGTGAACGGCTGTCGTTGCCTTTCGATGCGTAGAACAACGAGGATCCATGTGGCGGCATGCAATAGTCCCCAACGTCGGGACCGGAGAGAATCTCCTGGCTGGCTCCAGATTTTACGTCCACACTGATCAGCATTGTCTCTGCGGCGGAACTCGAGGATCCTGCGCCCGGACGCCTCTGGCGAGTGCGTACCAGATACGTCAGGCGCGTGCCACCCTGGTTCAGATATGGGTTAAAAGCGTAACCTTCGGATGAGACTTGACGATCTCCATTCTGGTCGTGATACCAAACCGTCCCTTGGCCCGCACCAACGGAAGTGATGAGGGACTTTCCATCCGGAGCGACCGCAATGCCATCCTCCTGGGTGGGGCCTGAAGTGACCACTTGCGGAGGTCCATCGGGGAACTTCATCCGCCAGATATGGAAGGAAGAGTGATCCGTAGAGGCCGTCAAGTAGATCCATTTCCCGTCCGGAGACCACGCGGCAGAC
>Ga0335076_10003583_pt1 | contig 15617 bp, 14 predicted proteins | sample Lox_Sample_25_FD_206717 | JGI IMG/M metagenome (GOLD analysis project Ga0335076, IMG submission 206717) | Soil microbial communities from Loxahatchee National Wildlife Refuge, Florida, United States - Lox_Sample_2.5 | ecosystem: Environmental > Terrestrial > Soil > Wetlands | place: USA...
TGGCGCGCCGGCTGCAGGTGCAGCCCGCTCTTGCTGGCGCACACCAGCCCGGTCACGCGGGTGCGGCCGGCCTCGCCCGGCTCCGTGATGGTGTCGACCACCATGGTGTGGAGCAGCAGGCTGACGCCGGCCTCCTGCACCATGCGGAGCGCGGTGATCTTGGCGCACTCGGGGTCGAACGGCGTCACCTTGTCGTGGCCGTACTCGATGAAGCCGCAATAGGGACTGCGCGCCGGAATGCCCGAGGGATGCAGCGCGCCGCCGGCCTCGACCATGCGATTCACGAACTCCTCGAAAATGCCCTTGATGAGCTGCTGCGAGCCGTCCAGCGAATAGGAGGTCATGCACGGCCCGACCAGCCCGGCGGTCAGGTTGCCGCCCAGAAACCCGTAGCGCTCGATCAGGAGCGTGCGCGCGCCGTTGCGCGCCGACGCGATCGCGGCGCCGATGCCCGATGGTCCGCCGCCGACCACGACGACGTCGTATTCGGGCGCGACCCGCAAGGTGCGCTGATAACGATGGACTTCGTGCACGGAAAGACGCCTCCTAACGCAACATCGAGCCGCCATCGACATCGAGGGCGGCGCCATAGACGAAGCTCGCAGCCGGCGAGCACAGGAACAAAGCGGCGTCCGCCATGTCGGCGGGCGTGCCCATGCGCTTCATCGGCAGCCCGGCGGCGATGCGCGCCTTCAGCTCGGCCGACACGCTCTGGTGCATCGGCGTGTCGGACGGGCCGGGATTGATGGCGTTGATCCGCACGCCCAATCCGCCGACCTCGCGCGCCACCGATTTCACCAGGTTGAGCACGCCGCCCTTGGTGGCCGCGTAGGCGGCATCCGCGATCAGCCCGCCGCCGCCCTTTACGCCGGCGTCCGAGGCGATGCACACGATGCTGCCGGTGCCGCGCGGCAGCATGCGGGCGAGCGCCTGCTGCACGCACAGGAACGTGCCGATCAGGTTGATGTCGAGCACGCGGCGCCAGTGCGCAGCGTCCATGTCGGGAATCCGCTTGGCCGTGATGACGCCGGCCGCGGTCACGAGCATGTCGAGCGACGGCAAAGTGTGGTCAGCGGTGGCGAACGCGGCTTCCACCGAGTCCGGGTCGGCGACGTCGAGCCGCACCGCGATCGCCGCGAGGCCGCTGCGCGACAATGCCACGGCCTGGTCGTCGACCCGGGGATCGATGTCCGCGAGCACCACGGCGGCGCCGTGGCGCGCCAAGCGTTGGGCGGTCGCGAGCCCCATGCCGCCGGCCGCGCCGGTGACCAGCGCCCCGCGTCCGGCGAACAGGTCGGGCGCGAAGCTCACGACGCGTCCTCGCCGTCGGGATCGATCAGCCATTCGTCGCGCACCGCGCGCTTGACCCGGCGGATCACCTCGGCGCCGGCCGGGCCGCTGCGCAGCGCCACCGCGGTGGCGAGCACGTCGACCACGGCGAGATGCGCCAGCCGGGTCACCATCGGGGCGTAGACGAAGGTGTTCTCCTGGGTGTCGATCGGGATCACGATGTCGCTCGCGGCGGCGAGCGCGGTGCCGGTGCGCGTCACGCCGATCACGGTGGCGCCGCGGCCGCGCGCCAGCTCGACGATGCGCACGACGTCGCGCACCAGCCCGGTGTAGGAAAACGCCAGCGCGACGTCGCCCGGCTCCAAGGTCTCGGCGAGCATGCGCTGGAGATGCGGATCGGGCTGGAACGCGGTCGCGACCCCGAGCCGGACGAACTTGTGATGGGCATCGAGCGCGGCGACGCTGGAGAGGCCGGTGCCGACCAAGTCGATCCGGCGCGCGCGCGCCAGCGCATCGACCGCGCGCTCGACCGCCGCCAGGTCAAGCCGCACCCGCACCGAGTGCAGCGCCTCGATCGACGAGGCGAACACCTTGTCGGCGACCGCCGACGCCGAGTCGGCCGCCGCGATCGCGCTGTGCACGTAGGGCGCGCCGACCGCGACCGCCTGGGCGAGCTGGACCTTGAGGCCGGGAAAGCCATCGCAGCCCAAACTCCGGCAGAACCGAATCGCGACCGGCTGGCTGACGTCGGCGGCGGCAGCGAACTCGGCTAGGCTCATCTGGGCGACCCGCGCCGGCGCGGCGGCGACCAGCGCCGCAGCCTTGCGCTCGGACCGGCGCAGGGTCGGGATCGCGGCCTGGACCCGGGCCAGGATGTCGGTGGTCGGCCAGCTCGCCGTGACCTGGTCCATGAGCCTCCCGTCAATCTTTAGTCCAATTAAACAATTTCGGCCGGAAAGCGCAAGCTGAGGCGAAATGCGCGTTGATCGACGGTATTTCGTGTAGCAGAATTCAAGAAACACCCCGGAAGGGGCTCGCCGGGAGGAATGCCGTCATGACCCTGCTGACACGCCGTAGCGTGCTGGCCGGCGCGGCCGCCGCCGCGCTGGCGCCGCGGGCGGGCGTCGCCGAGGACAAGCCCGCCAAGCTCACCATCGTCGCCCACCGGGTCCACCAGCTGTGCGCGACCGAGGGCCCGGCCGGCGACGTCACGGCGGCCTGGCGCGCGCGCACCGGGGTCGCGCTCGAATGGGTGACCCTCGACCTCAACGCGATCCACGACCGGCTGCTGCGCGAGGCCAGCCTGTCGCGCAGCCAGGTCGGGCTCGGCTTCATGCTGAACACGCGTGCGGTGCCCGAGGCCCTCAAGCTGTTCGAGCCGCTCGACCCCTTCATGGCGAGTGCGCCAATCGAGGATTTTCCCGACCTCCAGCCGCGCTTCGTCGACACCTTCCGCAGCGGGGCGACCCAGGTCGGCATCCCGTGCCGGCACGCCGTCAACGCGCTGCACTACAACGCCGCGATCCTTGAGGCGCGCGGGCTCGAGGCGCCGCCGCCGTTCATCGACGGCCTGCTCGAGGCGGCGCGCAAGATCTCGCACACGCGCGCCGACGGCACGCGGGTCGCGGCGTTCGGCTTCGAGGCCGACAACTACCCGACCCTGGTCATGATGGTGCGCGCCTTCGGCGGCGACTTCATCACCGAGGACTACAAGATCCACGCCGACCAGCCCGCGATGGTGAAGGCGCTGACCCTGCTGCGCGATCTCTACGCCGAGGGCCACCTGCCCAAGACCATCACGGCGATGAGCCAGAACGACCTGATCGGCGCCATGCAGGCCGGCCAGATCGCCATCGAGGCGTTCCCGTTCGGCCGCACCGTGCTGTTCAACGACCCCAAGGTCTCGAAGTACCCGGGCCGGTTCAAGACCACGTTCCTGTTCAGCAACCAGGACATCCAGGCGCGCGGCGAGCAGGTCAGCACGGCCGAGTTCTGGGCGATGGTGATCCCGCGCAACGCCGCCTACAAAGAACTGGCGTGGGACCTGGTGCGCGAGCTGTCGAGCAAGGCCAACACGATTGCCGAGGCGATCAACGGCAACGGCCCGGTGCGCGCCTCGGCCTATCGCGACCCGCGGCTGCAGGAGGCGGTGAGCTACGCCGCGCAGGAGGCCGAGGCGTTGAAATGGAGCCGCGTGCCGATGCCGGCCTTCGCCAAGTCGGCGCAGGCCAAGGACATCGTGGTCGAGGAGATGCAGGCCGCCATGCTCGGCATGACGACGCCCGAGGTCGCGGCCCGCAACATGGCACGGCGCATCAAGCCGCTGCTGCCCGCCTGATCTGATGCGGCGTCTCGGTCCGGCGCAGCTCGCCATGCTGGCGCCGGCGCATGCGCTGCTGCTCGCAGCGCTGGCGCTGCCGGCGCTCTACGTGCTGTGGCTCAGCGTGACCGACAGCAGCTACGGCAGCGGCGGCGGCTTCGTCGGCTGGGCCAACTACGCGGCGATCTGGGACGACCGGTATTTCTGGCGCGCGCTGCGCAATACCCTGATCGTGATCCACATCGTGATCTACGCCGAGCTGGTGCTCGCGACTGTGATGGCGGTCGTGTTCGCGGGCGTGCGCCGGCGCCGGTTGCTGATCTCGGTGATCCTGATGCCGTACGCGATCAGCGAGGTGGTCGCGGTGGTGATCTGGAAGTTCCTGATGGATCCCGACATCGGCGCGGTGGCGCGGCCGCTGGCGCTGCTCGGCCTGCCCGAGCTGCATTGGGCGAGCGATCCTGCGGCCGGGCTGGCGCTGGTGTCGGTGGTCAGCATCTGGCTGCACCTGCCGTTCAGCTTCCTCTTGATCTTCGCCGCCGTGCTCGGCGTGCCCAAGGAGCTGCACGAGGCAGCCTCGGTCGACGGCGCCGGCGCGGGGGCGCGCTTCCGCCACGTCGTGCTGCCCGCGATCCTGCCGACCGTGCTGGTCGCGCTGGTGTTCCGCTACATCGTGGCGTTTCGCCTGTTCTCCGAAGTCTGGCTGCTGACCGGCGGCGGCCCGGCGCGCACCACCGAGGTGCTGGCGATCTATCTCTACAAGCAGGCATTCAGCTACGCGAACTTCGGCCAGGGTGCGGCCGCCGGTTGGGCGATGGTGGTCGCCTCGCTCTTGTTCGCGGCCGGCTACCTCAAGCTGCTGCACCGCCGCAGCTTCGCCCGTGGCTAGGCTCGCCCGCATCGCCGTCGTGCTCGCCGCCCTGGTGTGGTCGGCGGGGCCGATCGCCTTCGTGGTGCTGTCGTCGTTCAAGGACAACCGCGCGATCTTCGATTTTCCGCCGGCCCTGCTGTTCATGCCGACGGTCGAGCACTATGTCGCGCTGTTCCAGCAGTGGCCGGATTTCGCCGGCACCTTGTTGAACAGCCTGATCGTCACGCTCGGCGCGACCGCGCTGGCGACCGGCGCCAGCCTGACCGCCGGCTACGTCTACGCGCGCCACCGCGGCCGCACGCTGGCGGCCTCGGCGCAGTTCATGATCGCGATCCGGCTGCTGCCGCCGATCGTCGTCACCCTGCCGCTGTTCCCGCTCGCCGACTGGCTCGGCCTCAACGACACCTACGCGATCCTGATCCTGCTCTACGCCGCGTTCTTCGTGTCGCTCGGCACCATGATCCTGAAGGCGACCATCGACGGCATTCCCGAGGAGCTCGACGAGGCGGCGCTGATCGATGGTGCCACGCCCTGGCAGGTGCTGGTGCGCGTGATCATGCCGCTGGCCGCCAGCGGCATGATCGCCGCCTCGGCCTTCGTGCTGATCTACGCCTGGAACGACTATCTGTTCGCCTTCGTGTTCACGACCTCCCGCGCCAAGACCGCGCCGCTGATCCTCAGCGAGATGATGTCGTCGCTGACCGGAGTCGACTGGGGCGTGCTGTTCGCCGCGGTCACGATTCAGCTGCTGCCGGTCCTCGCTTTCGTCTGGATCGTTCAGCGCTGGCTGGTCGCCGGTCTGACGTCGGGCGCCGTGAAAGGTTAGCACGTCAGGGGCGTAAGCCCCGCGAGCGCGCTATTTCTGCTCGCGCGGGCCGCAACTCACCGCGCTGGACTTGGTTCGGCAATGCGACCGCTCGCCTCTCCTCAGCTGCATCTTCAATTGAACGCGCAGCATGGGAAGCCGACGTCGCGCCCGTGGTCGCCGACCTCGAGCGTTGGATGCGCATCGAGCGCGGTTACCGCCGACCTTTGGATTGACCGAGATCAAATACGCGCGATGCGCGTGCCGGCGCGACCAGCCAGCACCGCCGTCGCCTCGCTGAGCGCGCCGATGAAGGCGGGGCGATCGGTCTCCTCTGCGAACCGGCATGCCGCCTCGACTTTCGGCGCCATCGATCCCGCGGCGAAGCGGCGTGCGCGCATTGCTGCCGGGGTCGCGTGCCGGATCGGCTCTCCGCCGGGCGCCGGCCAGTCCGTCAGCACCGCGGTGATGTCGGTCAATAGCAGCAACGCATCGGCGTGCAGTTCGATCGCCAGCAACGCCGTCGTGAGGTCCTTGTCGATCACGGCTTCCAAGCCGCGGATCGCGCTGGTGGCGTCCAGCGCAACCGGGATGCCGCCACCACCTGCGCAGATCACCGTCACCCCGGCTTCGACCAGCAGCCGGATAGTCCCCAGCTCAAGGATGCGACGGGGCGCTGGAGACGGCACGACACGTCGGAATCCGGCACCGTCGCGTGCCACCGACCAGCCGCGCTCGGCTGCCAACCGCGCCGCCGTCGTCGCATCGTAGACTTGGCCAATCGGCTTGTCGGGTCGATTGAACGCCGGATCGTCGGGATCGACCTCGACCTGGGTCAGCAGGGTCGCGATAGGGCGGCCTGCCAGCTTCGGGGCAAGCTGCTGCTCGATCAGGTAGCCGATCATGCCCTCGGTCTCGGCACCGAGCACGTCGAGCGATGGCGTGGACACTGTCGAACAGGAGGCTGCCTGCAAGGCCAGCAGTCCGATCTGCGGCCCGTTGCCGTGCGTGACGACCAAACGATGCACGCGGGCAAGTTCGGCAAGCACCGTCGTCGCGACCGCCAGGTTGGCGTGCTGCGCCGAGAGCTCGGGCGCTTCCCCACGCCGCAGCATTGCATTGCCACCGAGCGCCGCGACGATCAGCATGATCAGCCGTGCGCCGTGCGCGCCTCGGCGCGCAACCGCTCGGCGCGTGCTCGTTGCGGATGGTTGGCCAGGAACGCATCGATCCGTGCGCCCAGATCCTGTCCGGCGATCTCGGCAAGCTCATAGCGCGCCCGAACGACGGGTTTTGCAGGTGCGACTGCGCGCGCGAGATCAATAGGTGTGGCTGCAATCACGATATCGATGGCCGCACGATCGATCGTCTGACGCAGCGCCTCGCGCTGCGCCGCGTCGTAGCCCACCGCGGGTAGCACCGGTCCGATATGGGGGTACTGCCTATAGACGTTCGCGATCGCCTCGGTCGCGGCAACCCGCGGGTCGACCACCACCGCGCCGGCGGCGACGGCGGCGACGTAACCAGCGCCGTGTGGCATGCCGCCATGCGTGATCGTCGGCCCGTCCTCGACCACCAGCACGCGACGTCCACGCACGGCCGCGGCATCGTCGAGTCGGACCGGCGATGCCGTCTCGAGGATCGCGGCGCGCACGTTGATCGCGCGCGCCGCGTCGTGCAAAGCGCCGATCGCCTCGCGCGGGGCCATATCAGCCTTGTTTATCACCACGATGTCCGCCATCCGGACCACCGCCTCGCCCGGGTGGTGCGTTGTAACCTGGGTGGGGCGCAGCGCGTCGACGAGCGCGAGATGGAGATCGGGCGCGATGAAGGGAAAATCGTTGTTCCCTCCATCCCACAAGATCACGTCGGCCTCCGGCTCGGCGGCTGCCAGAATGGCAGCGTAATCGACCCCTGCGAACACCAGATTGCCGGCCGCCAGATGCGGCTCGTATTCCTCTCGCTCCTCGAGGCTGCAGCCCGCCGCGTCAAGGTCTGCAACGGTGGCGAAGCGCTGCACGCGCTCGCGTGCCAGATCGCCGTACGGCATCGGGTGACGTAGCACCGCAGCGCGCAAGCCAGCGGCACGTACCCGACGCGACAGGAATCGGACAGTCTGCGACTTGCCGCAGCCGGTGCGCACCGCAGACACCGCGATCACGGGTAGCCGCGAACGCAGTGCGGTGCGCGCCGGGCCAAGCAGCGAGAAATCCGCGCCCAGGGCGAGCGCGCGCGAAGCGAGATGCATCACATGCTCGTGGGTCACGTCGCTGTAGGCGAACACGATCTCGTCGATCTGCCGTTCGCGGCACAGGCGCTCGAGCGCCTGCTCCTCGAGAATGGGAATGCCGTCGGGATAAAGCGGCCCCGCCAACTGCGCGGGATAGCGGCGATGAGCGATGCCGGGAATTTGGGCGGCAGTGAAGGCGACGACGTCGACCGCCGGGTTACTCCGGAAGACGACATTGAAATTGTGAAAGTCACGGCCGGCAGCACCGAGAATGACGATCCGCCGCGGTGGAGATCGGCGCCGGCGACGGGATGGCATGCGGGCGGCTTGTCTAGCGCGGCGGCAGCAGCTGCGCGAGGCGCAGCTGCAGCTTCGCGGTCGGCAGCTTCACGAGGTCCTTGGCAAGTTCGGCCGACAGCTTGGCGTGCGCAATCGCCGGGAGGCTGCGGCGCAGTTCGCCGAGCTGGCGCTTGGGCGCGACCAGGACCAACCGCTCATACTTCGCGTCTTGCGCCGCTTTGCCGAGACGGTCGGCAACGCTGCGCACGAAATTCTGCTTGGCGAGCTCGTGAGCATCATGCCGGCCCTCGATCGCGTGGTGCGCGGACGCCGCGCTCTCATGGCCGCGCCCCGGTCGATCGGAGACCAAGTCGTGCGTGCGCATATGCGCCACTTCCGAGGCCATTTCGTCGACCAGCTCGAATCGCTCGCCGTCAGTCGTTTCCAGGAGCCGCGCCTGCGCGCTGTCCATCACTACGATCCAGGTGAGCGGAGTCGTCGCCACGGCTTTTCCTTCGGTCTGGCAGCTGCGCTATCTCTCCTTAGCAGAGCTACTCGAGGCCCAAATTGATATGGCTCAAGTGTCTATCGGTCGGCGGGTTGACTGATTGCGTGATGCGCCCGAAACAGAGCAGATCCCGTCGAAGCCGTATCTCGGGGACACGGGCGCTACGCGAAAGCCGCGGCGGTCCTCCAGCATCACGAGCTTGGACGCCGGCAGCCGGTACAGCGCCTCGCGGCGCGGTGTCATCCCGACTCCATAGCGCCCCTTTAGAAGGTCCAGAGTGAGGCGACAACACCCACAGCCTCACACGTCGAGGTTCGAGACCTTGAGCGCGTTGGCCTGGATGAATTCGCGGCGCGGCTCGACGAGGTCGCCCATCAGGGTCGAGAAGACCTCCTCGGCGGCCTCGGGCATGCCCGGCTTGACCTGCAGCAGCGTGCGGACGTTGGGATCGAGCGTGGTCTCCCACAGCTGCTCGGGGTTCATCTCGCCGAGGCCCTTGTAGCGCTGGATCTGCACGCCCTTGCGGCCGTGCGCCAGCACCGCCTCGATCAATGCCACGGGTCCGGCAATCTGGGTCGCCTCGTCCTTGATCGTCAGGGTCGCGGGCCGCGTGTAGTGGTCCTGCAGCGCCTTGGTGGTCTCGTCGAGCCGGCGCGCCTCGCCCGAGCGCAGGATCGCGACATCGAGCACGTAGCGCTGGGTGACGCCGCGCAGCCGGCGCGTCACCGCCATGCCGTCGGGCTCGACGACGCCCTGCCAGCCGCGCTCCGCCGGCGGCTCGAAGCCGTCGAGCCGGCGCGCCAGCGCGCCCGCCGCCTCGCCGCGCCGCGGATCGTCGAGCAGCTCGGGACGCAGCACGCCGAGGATCGCGGCCTGCTCGACCACCATCAGGTTGCCGACCCGGCGGCCCATCGGCGCCAGCAGCGCGCGCGCCGATCGCGCCTGCTCGACCAGCTGGGCGAGGTCCGGGCCGGTGCGCTGGGTGCCGTCGGCCAGGGTCAGCACGGCGTCCTGGATGCCGTCGGCGATCAGGTGGTTCTCGAGCGCCGGGTCGTCCTTCAGGTAGATCACGCTCTTGCCGCGCTTGAGGCCGTAGAGCGGCGGCTGGGCGATGTAGAGGTAGCCCTTCTCGATCAGGCTGGCCATCTGGCGATAGAAGAAGGTCAGCAGCAGCGTGCGGATGTGGCTGCCGTCGACGTCGGCATCCGTCATGATGATGATCTTGTGATAGCGCGCCTTCTCGGAATCGAAGTCCTCGGTGCCGATGCCGGTGCCGAGCGCGGCGATCAAGGTGCCGATCTCGGCCGAGCCGAGCATCTTGTCGAAGCGCGCGCGCTCGACGTTGAGGATCTTGCCGCGCAGCGGCAAGATTGCCTGGAACTTGCGGTCGCGGCCCTGCTTGGCCGAGCCGCCGGCCGAATCGCCCTCGACGATGAAGAGCTCGCTGAGCGCGGGATCGCGCTCCTGGCAGTCGGCCAGCTTGCCGGGCAGGCTGGAGACGCCGAGCGCGCCCTTGCGGGAGATGTCGCGCGCCTTGCGCGCCGCCTCGCGCGCGGCGGCCGCCTCGAACGCCTTGCCGACGATGCGCTTGGCCTCGGCGGGATGCTCCTCGAACCACTGCTGCAGCTTGTCGCCGACGATGCCCTCGACGATCGGCCTGACTTCGGACGAAACCAGCTTGTCCTTGGTCTGCGACGAGAACTTGGGGTCGGGCACCTTGACGGACAGGATGCAGGTCAGCCCCTCGCGCGCGTCGTCGCCGGTCAGCTGCACCTTCTCCTTCTTCGCGATGCCGCTCTCGTTGGCGTAGTTGTTGACCGTGCGGGTCAGCGCGCCGCGGAAGCCGGCGAGATGCGTGCCGCCGTCGCGCTGCGGGATGTTGTTGGTGAAGCACAACATCGTCTCGTGATAGGCGTCGGTCCACTCCATGGCGACCTCGACCGTCACGCCCTCGCGCTCGGCCGACATCGTGATCACGGGATGCAGCGCGTTCTTCGAGCGGTCGAGGAAGCCGACGAAGGCCGCCAGCCCGCCCTCGAAATGCAGCTCGGTGGTGACCGGCTCGACCGGCCGCGCGTCGGTCAGCGCCAGCGTGACGCCGGAATTGAGGAACGCGAGCTCGCGCAGCCGGTGCTCGAGCGTCGCGAGGTCGAACTCGGTGCGCGTGAAGGTCTGGGTCGACGGCAGGAACGTGACCTCGGTGCCGGTGCGCGCGCCGCACGGCCCGAGCCTGGCGAGCGGCGCCACCGGATCGCCGTGGTGGAACTCCATGGCGTGCTCGAAGCCGTCGCGCCAGATGCGCAGCTTGAGGACGCTGGAGAGCGCGTTGACGACCGACACGCCGACGCCGTGCAGCCCGCCCGAGACCTTGTAGGAGTTCTGGTCGAATTTCCCGCCGGCGTGCAGCTGGGTCATGATGACCTCGGCGGCCGACACGCCCTCCTCGGCATGCAGGTCGACCGGGATGCCGCGGCCGTCGTCGCGCACCGTCACCGAGCCGTCGTGGTTGAGCACCACCTCGATGCGCGAGCAGTAGCCCGCCAGCGCCTCGTCGATGGCGTTGTCGACCACCTCGTAGACCATGTGGTGGAGGCCCGACCCGTCGTCGGTGTCGCCGATATACATGCCCGGCCGCTTGCGCACGGCATCGAGCCCGCGCAGCACCTTGATGCTGTCGGCGGTGTAGCTTTCGGGCTCGTGATGGGGGGTCGGCAGGGGGACGGCAGGCACGGCAGAATTCATGACCGCTAGTATACTCCTAAAGGCGTGTCAGGGCTAAGGAATCTCGCCCTGCGAGAGGGCCGATTCGGCGACCGAAAACCAGGCCGAATCAGGACCCAGCGGGCGGAACAGGATGGGATCGGTGCCGGTCAGCCAGGCCTGGCCCGAGAGCGCCCGGAGCTCGTCGAACAAGGCCGCCCGCCGGGTCTCGTCGAGGTGCGCGGCGATCTCGTCGAGCAGCAGCACCGGGGCCGCCCCGGTGGTGGCGTGCAGCAGCCGGGCGTTGGCGAGCTGGAGCGCGATCAGGAGCGCCTTCTGCTCGCCGGTCGAGCAGCGCGCCGCCGGCGCGTCCTTGGCGCGGTGGCGCACCGCCAGATCGCTGCGGTGGACGCCGCGCATGGTGGTGCCGGTCTCGCCGTCGAGCGCCCGCTGGGCCGCCAGGGTGGCGCGGAAGCCCTCCTCGACCGCGAGCGCCGGGGCGTCGTCGAGCGCCGTCTCGAGCTCGCCCTCGAGCGCCAGGTCGGCGGCCGGGAACGGCCCGATGCCGCGCTCGACCGCGGCGGCGAGCTGGTCGCGCAGCGCGCGGCGCGCCGCCGCGATGGCGACCGCCTGGCGCGCCATGGTGTCCTCGAGCGCGTCGAGCCACGCCGCCTCGGCGCGGCCATCGCGCAGCAGCCGCGCGCGCTCGCGCATGGCGTGCTCGTAGCCGCCCAGCCGTCCGGCGTGCTGCGGGTCGTGACCCTGGACCAGGCGATCGAAGAAGCGGCGCCGGCCCGCCGCGCCCTCGATGAACAGGCGGTCCATCGGCGGGGTCAGCCACGCGACGGTCAGGAGCTCGCTGAGCGCGGCCTGGCCGCGCTGCGGCGCGCCGTCGATGCGCAGCGCCCGGCGCTCGCTCTGGTCCTGGCGCTCCAGCCCGGTCCCCACGGTGACGGGCCCGGCGCCGGTCTCGATGGTTGCGGCGACCGCCCAGGACGCGCCGCCCGGGTCGGCGCCCGGGGCGGCGCCGTTGACCCGCTGGACCTCGCCGAGCGCGGCGCGGCGCAGCCCGCGGCCGGGCGCCAGGAACGAGATCGCCTCGAGCAGGTTGGTCTTGCCGGCGCCGTTGGGGCCGGTCAGCACGACGATGCGGCCGTCGACCTGCAGGTCGGCGCGCGCGTAGGAGCGGAAATTCTGGAGCTGCAGCCGGGTGATCGCCGGGCTGCGGCGGGGCATCGAATCCACCCCCCCTATATAGGGCTAAACCCGCCAAATTTCAGGAGTTTCGCCGGTCCGCCGGGGCAAGCTGCAACGCTTTCCCGGGCTGGCGCGTTAGGGCCGGCAAGATGCGCGATTTCAGCCCGCCCCGCCCGAGCCACCCGCGCCGCCCGACCATCGCGCTGATCGAGGACGATCCGCTGGTGCGCACCGCGCTCGCCATCGCGATCAGCGACGCCAGCTACGACGTGGTCTCGGCGGCCGGCGGCGCCGAGGGGCTGGCGGTGCTCGAGAGCCGGCCGATCGACCTCGCCATCATCGACATCCGCATCCCGGGGCGCATGAACGGCATCGACATCGTGCGCGAGGCGCGGCGCTACAATCCCGACCTGCGCGTGATCTTCACCAGCGGCTTCCCGCCGCCCGACGGCGTCAACCTGTCGGCGCTCGGCAGCTTCATGGCCAAGCCCGCGCGCGTGCCGAGCCTGCTCGCCGAGATCGAGCGCCGCCTGGACGATTAAGTCGGCCGCGCAAGCAGCCGCCACGCCAACCCTGCTTGCGCGGCCGGGCTGGCCTACACGCGCATCGGCATCAGGACGTAGAGCGCGGTCTGGTCGGCGAGGTCGCGCACCACGGTGGGCGAGGCCGAATCCGCCATCATGAACTGCGCGCCGTCGCCCTCGATCTGCTGCGTGATGTCCAGGAGATATCGGGAATTGAAGCCGATCTCGATCGGGCTGGCCTTGTAGTTGACCTCGAGCTCCTCGGTCGCGCTGCCGGCCTCCGGGCTGGTCGCCGACAGCACCAGGGTGCCGTTGTTGAGGCTGAGCTTCACGGCCCGGCTCTTCTCGGTCGAGATCGTGGCGACCCGGTCGACCGCCTCGGCGAAGCTCTTGGTGTCGACCTCCATGACCTTGTCGTTGCTCTGCGGGATCACGCGCTCGTAGTCCGGGAAGGTGCCGTCGATCAGCTTCGAGCTGAGCACCACCTCGTCGAAGGCGAAGCGCACGCGGCTGTCCGACAGCGACACGCCGACCGCGCTCTCGGTCTCGTCGATCAGCTTGCGGAGCTCGGTGACGGTCTTGCGCGGCAGGATGACGCCCGGCATGCCGCTCGCGCCCTCGGGCAGCGGCATCTCGACGCGCGCCAGGCGGTGGCCGTCGGTCGCCACCGCGCGCAGCACCGAGACCGAATTGCTCTGGGCGGCGTGCAGGAAGATGCCGTTGAGGTAGTAGCGCGTCTCCTCGGTCGAGATGGCAAACCGCGTGCGGTCGATCAGGCTTTTCAGCTCGGAGGCCGCCAGCATGAAGCTGTGGTTGAGGGCGTCGCCGCTGATGGCCGGGAAGTCGGCGGTCGGCAGCGCCGGCAGCGTGAAGGTGGAGCGGCCGGCGCGCACCGTCAGGCGCTCCTTGTCGCCGCCGCCGTCGAGCTCGATCTCGGCGCCCTCGGGCAGCTTGCGGACGATGTCGTAGAGCGTGTGCGCCGGCGCGGTGGTGGCGCCACTGGCGCCGACATTGGCGGGGGCGCGCTCGACGATGTCGAGGTCCATGTCGGTCGCGGTCAGCGCGATGCGCTCGTCGTGCGCCTGGATCAGCACATTGGCGAGGATCGGGATGGTGTTGCGCCGCTCGACCACGCTCTGGACGTGGGCCAGGCTCTTGAGCAGCGACGCGCGTTCGATGGTGAGTTTCATGATGCCCGCACGCCCGGTTGCCGTTCGTTGCCCGCCGCCGGCCCAGGGTACGAAAACGGGGCGCGAAAACGGGGGCGCACTATACCACGGCGCGAGCCCGCGCCAGCCGCCTTTCGGCCGTCGCGTCGGCAGGGCGGAAGCAAGGTCTCAGGGCCGGACCCAGCTCAGCACTCAAGCATGCGGCGCAGCAGCTCGACGTCCTCGGCGAGCGCCGGGTCGGCGGCCTTCAGCTCCTCGATCTTGCGCACCGCGTGCATCACGGTGGTGTGGTCGCGGCCGCCGAACTTGCGGCCGATCTCGGGCAGGGAGCGCGAGGTCAGCACCTTGGCGAGGTACATGGCGACCTGGCGCGGGCGCGCCACCGCGCGCGCGCGGCGCGCCGAGCTCATGTCGGCGATCCGGATCGTGTAGTGCTCGGCGACCCGCTTCTGGATCTCCTCGATGGTGACCCGCCGGTCGTTCGCCCGCAAAAGATCGTGCAGCACCTCCTGGGTGCTCTCGAGCGTGATGTCGCGGCCGACCAGGGTGGCGTGCGCGACGATGCGGTTGAGCGCGCCCTCGAGCTCGCGGACGTTCGACTGGATCTTGTGGGCCAGGAACTCCATGACCTTCTGCGGGATCTGCGCGCGCAGCTGCTCGGCTTTCGACTGCAGGATGCCGAGCCTGAGCTCGTAGGTGGTCGGATGGATGTCGGCGACCAGGCCCCAGCCGAGCCGCGAGCGCAGCCGCTCCTCGAGGCCCTCGAGGTCGGACGGCGACTTGTCGGCCGAGATCACGACCTGGCGGTTCTGGTCGACCAGCGCATTGAAGGTGTGGAAGAACTCCTCCTGGGTCGAGTCCTTGCCGCTGATGAACTGGACGTCGTCGATCATCAGCACGTCGACCGAGCGGAACTGCTCCTTGAACGCGACGGTGTCGCGGAAGCGCAGCGCGCGGATGAACTGGTACATGAACTTCTCGGCCGACAGATAGATCACCCGGCGCGACGGATCGCGCGTACGGATCTCCCAGGCGATCGCGTGCATCAGGTGGGTCTTGCCGAGCCCGACGCCGCCATAGAGGAACAGGGGATTGAACGGCACCGAGGCCGAGTCGGCGACCCGGCGCGCCGCCGCGAAGGCGAGCTCGTTGGGCTTGCCGACGACGAAGTTCGAGAAGGTCAGCCGCGGATCGAGCGGCGCCTGGATGGCGGCGCCGTTGAGCATCACCTCGGGCTCGGCGGTGGTCGCCTCGCCGGCCTGCGGCGCCTCGCCGCGCCGCGCGCTCGGCTTGGTGCGCACGGCGGGCGCCTTGATGATCGACGCCTCGGCGGGTGCCTCCGCCGCGGCCGCGGCGGCCACCGCCGGCGCGCTGCCGGGCGTCACCACGATCTCGACCGCGCGGATGCCCGGGTTCTCGCCCGACCACAGCAGCTTCAAGCGCTCGGCGTAGTGCTTCATCACGTGGTCGCGCATGAAGCGGGACGGCAGCGCCATCTTGACCGCGCCGTCGCGCACCCCGTCGAAGATCAGGGGATTGAGCCAACTCTTGAACGCGGCCTCACCGACCTCGGCACGAAGACGCCCCCGAATGCGCGCCCATTGCGCGGTGACGGACCCCGGGTGGCTGGCTTCATCCATGCCTTCATCTCCTCGCTCGACGCCCACACTTTATCCACCCCGAGCCGGCTTTTTTGCGCTCTGAACGGCCCCGAACGATACTTG